>Ga0307507_10006325_pt1 | contig 18289 bp, 19 predicted proteins | sample 7_EM_MG_FD_207223 | JGI IMG/M metagenome (GOLD analysis project Ga0307507, IMG submission 207223) | Populus trichocarpa ectomycorrhiza microbial communities from riparian zone in the Pacific Northwest, United States - 7_EM | ecosystem: Host-associated > Plants > Roots > Unclassified | place... | reverse complement strand
TGTGGCTAAAGTCAAGTTGAACTGGAATTCAACCGAACAGTCGCCTCAGAATCAGATTGGAGCTCCAGATCAACTCCAATCTGAAGCCCTCATTCTGATCTGAACTTGCAACCGAACGCACCCTTAGCTATCCACGGTTTCACTCGAATTCTTCCTGGGCTCCATCCTCCTCTTCAACCTTCTTCCTAGCCATCGGCGCCCTGGCCTCCTGCTTTCGCCACAATGCTGCTAGAAATTCCGCATCGCTCGCCTCCTCAATCCCTTTATCCTCCCTCGCCTTCAGAAATCTCGGAAACCGCAAACTGAGCCCTCTATCCTCACTCGCGAGCCCAATCGCCGCCGTATACGTTGGACTGAGTGTGATATCCGCGAAAACACACTCCCAGACCTCCTGCGGCTCAAACCAGACGGCTGGATTTCCGCCCGCGTACTCTACGTAGCTAGGCTTTCCGGGCAGGGTGTTGCCCGCCTCTTCGTTGTCGGGGTCGTATTTGGCACGATTGGCGGCGTAGAACTTGTCGCTGAAGCCGGACATGCACTTCGTGACGGCTTCTAGTGAGCCTGTCTCGGCGTTACGCACCGCGAGCAAGATCGGGGACCACCACTTGCTCTTGCGGCCTTGGCCATGCCAGCCAGCGATCGGGATGAGGTCGAGAGTGTCTGTCGAAGTGTTGTAGTCCTTCTTCACTTTGAGCCAGGAGTCGAGGCGTTTGTCGGGTTCGTATGTGGCGAGGAGAGCCTTACGGCGAGATGAAGTCAGTGACGGGTCCTTCTCAACAGACGCATCAGGAGCAGACTTGGACTTGGCTTTGGATTTGGCCCCTTTGCGGGCTTTCTGGAGCGTTGGTGGTGGTTGAGATTGGTCATCGGCCGTATCAATATCAGCTTGAAGATCTGGATTTGGTAGGTTGTCCAGGACCTTAACCATAATGCCCTCACACTTCGTTTCTGTTGCGTTCTTGAAAAATTCCTGGACAGTTTCTGCGTCGGCAGAAGTGGCATCGATACTCCTAACCCACGTGAAATGGTGAGGGATCTCGACGAATAAACTCCGAAGGAGCTCTCTCCTCTCCCGAAATGGACGATTCAGGAGCTCCGCTCCATTCAGGTACATGAGATCGAATGCGAAGAGGCAAACGTCGATTCTGACACTCCCTATCACCACATCTTTTCTTGCCCGATTCGCCAAGGTTTGAAATGTCTTCAACTCTCCACTCTCCCGGTCGATCGCGACTACTTCTCCTTCCATAATGAAGCTGCCTACACCTTCTCCACGAATCTTTGGCACCAGCGCAACCAGGTCTGGATATTTATCTGTCATGATTTCTAGATGTCGAGAGAAAATAGTCACTTTGCCTCGTTCGTCGCAATGAACCTGAGCACGCTGACCGTCGTACTTGAACTCACAGCTAAAGTCTCTTCCTTGCAGCTTTGTTAACATCTCACCCAAATCTCGTGTGATGCTACCCAGCATAGGCCGGAGCGGTATGTGCAGCGCCAGGCCACAACGGAGAAGAAGTTCGTCACACACTCCAATTTCCAGGAGTGTAGGAATAAGGTCGTTGTAATTTGGGTGTCGTGCAAAACACGCCTTGACAATTTCTTCGTTCTTTGAATAAACGTCACTCAAGGTGTCTTTCTTTAGAGAAGATAGTGAGTCGGGGCTACGGGTCGGAAATGTTGCGCCAGGAGGACGAGAGAGGATAAACGCACGTGAGAGCGCGATGAGCATGGTTGTTTTCACTGCGCCAATGCGTAACTAGTCAAAATGTTAGATATGCCGCCCACTCTCACTTTACTACTAAGACGAACTTGAGATTAAGTGAAAGATATGTGTGAAACAGGTTAAAGTGATGTCAAAGGAAGTAAAAAGACAATTCACTTATGGAAATAATATTATTGAGTGCCATCGGAGGAAAGTAGTCTACAGGGGTACCAAAAAGCTGCGAGAAAGTTTTCGAAATTTTGCACAAGTCACCATGAAGTTCACACAGAAGTTACCGGAAGATTGAATACATATTTTGTACAAAACGTGGTGATATTAATAGAACACAACTTACATGTTGAACCAATGTCCTCACAATATATCTACTCTCTGCGCCTCTCGCATCCTGCACCAGTCTCTCTGCAATCCTCTGCTTGGCCTCCTGGCTGCCCTGACCCTTACTATTCGCGATCTTGACCAATGAATCGAATACACTCTTTACGGTTAAAGGTTTCGGCTTCCTAAACGTGAACGACTGCCGCTTCTTTGCCTCAAACGCGACATCTCCCGGGTCTCCATACTTGTTATACAACGTTTTCAACCCAGCGTTGTCCAGACCGCACGCCTTTTTTAGCGCCTTAGAAATGGCCGAACCACCCAGCCCTAGCTGAAGGTCGATGTATGGAGGAGAAATGGAGTTCGTAGCGAGCCAGACCTGAGAGTCCTGTGAGTCAGAGAATTATAAGAGTGTCGTAATAGCCTTACAGCGGGGAGCAAGCTCTCAGGGTCGCCTTCTATGATCGTCCGCAGCAAATTGACCAGCGTGTCCACTATTTTGATCCTGCGCTGTGTATTGTTGACGAGGACGAAGCAACGGGTCAACAGCGCGTATGTCGCATTTCCACCTTCCGAGGCCCAGTGGCTTTGTAAATTGGGTACGTACTTGGACGGGTCGAAAGTGAGAGGGCTCTCGTCGAAGGGAATGTTGGCAGATATGGTGTCTTCCTCCGCCGCGGTGGATTGGAGAGTGAGGGTATTCTGTTTCGGTTGCACGGTTTCAAGGAGACTGTTTGAGCTATATTCGGGGTCCGATTTGGGCGCTTCGGTATTATCTGCGGTACTGCCTGTTGCGTCTTTTGCTAAAATATCCGCTGAAGGAGATTTGTGAGACTCGGAAGGCCCATCAGAGTTGCTGGCGTCTCTGTTGTGACTCTTGTTATTCCACTCCTCATGAAGCCTCCTCGCCAACTCCTCGTCGGGAATTGTCGCCTCATCTTGTTTCCCGAAGGTTCCTGCATCCGCGTTCTCCGATTTTTGAGGATTATTCGTAGTCCCATTGAAGGCAGGGGTCCTCTTCACGCCACCTTTCTGTTTCGCGAAGAAGTAGTCCAGACTGCGCACCGGCTTATCTGAGGCGCTATAGCCGTTCTTCTTGCGCCTCTTTGCAGGAGGACCCATGTTGGTAAGGGAAGCGGTCGTGTATGCCGCGCTACTAATCCATAAAGAGGAGGGTTGCTGTTGGCCAAAGGGTGCGGTATTCTCGCATGAAGCTTTCTGCGAGAAGCCTCATTACCGTCATCAGGATTGCAGTGCAGTACAGGCCACTTCCCCTTATATCCCTGTGGCGATCTTCTTGGCAATTTGCGGGGATCAACCAGTAATTAAATCCTTGCCCCGCATAACCTCCCAAAGCTCGCTTTCCAAATCCATGGCTTAAATCACTCAGGCAGACTTCGGGACTTCATCACCTCACTAATATGGTATCTATTCTTCATAGTACACATCTCATATCTACATTCCTCTCATCCACAACCACATTAGAACAAATAAAGAAGGAAAAGGTATCAGCCAGTTTAATGCGCTAAAGCGATCAGTGCAGCCCTAACCCGTGAAAGAAATCCCAATGCTAGAAGGAAAGGTAGTGAACGAAGATGCTTAAGCCATCTTTTCAGCAATGATCTCGTCCGCGGAAACATCGACCGAGCTCTTGTGGTGCGTGCCAGCGCGAACGTTGGACGGGTCGAACTCGGGCGTACCCTCAACCTCGCCGGCCAACTGTTCGAGGGTCTTGCGCTTCGTCTCGGGAATCAGGAGAGTCGTGAAGATACCCGCAAACATGAAGACGGCGTAAATCTCCATGACGTGGTTGAGCCAGGGAGAGGCAGACGACCCGGCAGGAGCTCCACGAGAGCGAAGAGGTCCAATGAGAACCTGGGCAATAATGGAACCGATTTTGCCAGAGGCCGCAGAAATACCGTGAGAGCTGCTGCGGTAGCGGGTAGGGAAGCATTCGCCAGGGACGATGAAAGTGGTCGCGTTCGGGCCTGTCCAAATCAGTCACCCTGCTTATCAGATCATTGAATGCTCGAGTTATTATGCTTACCAAAGTTGAAGAAGAATTGCGCAAGAACATACAGCGCAAGCAGAGACTTGCCGTTGAGTTGGTGATACGCAAAGCCGATGATGCAGAAAATGATTGTGAGGATGCTGAAACCCATGAGCTGGATAGGTTTACGGCCGATGGTGTCGACAGTGGCTACAGTAACCCAGTAACCTGGAATAGCACCAGCGCATGTGATTATCAAGTTTCCGACAGCTTGGTTGTAGAAGATCTGATAGACATTGCCGCCGCTCGCGTACTATAATTTCGGTGGTTAGTGGTGGCAGGCGGGGAGAAATCACAAGTCACTCACCCCAATCTGCGTGAGGATGATGGAGTTATTCAAGCCAAGACCGTAAAACGCCACGTCGAGCAGGAACCATGAACCTGCCGTACCGAGAAGGACCTTGCCGTTCTTCCATTGGGTGTAGTGGGTGAAAAAGTCTCTCCAGGATGCCTGAGGAATCTCGAGCTGATTGGCATCTTCGGCCATTTGACGAACACGGGTAACCTCATCCGGAGAACCACCAGCATGTCCAGCCACATAAGCCTTGATATCAGAACCACCTTTGACAATATCACGGGACACATCGAAAGTGTAGCGAGGGGTTTCCGGGATAGTAAGACGGTAGTACAGGGCAATGCATCCCGGGACAGCGCCAAAACCGATGATTACACGCCACATCTTATCAACGGCCAAGCCACAAACGCCATCGCACTTCGCAACCGTCTTCGCAGTAATGAGGGACTCTTTGAAACCAGCAGTGACGATCAAGGCAATCATGGCAGCGGCGAATTGTCCAATACCTTGCATGGCAAAGACAGAGCCCATCATGGCGCCTCTCCACTTGGTCGTGGCGAATCTATCAATTTCCGGTTAGAGAAATCCATTTTCAACAGGTACCATCAACTTACTCAGAGGTGATAATGGAAGAAAGAGGGTAGTCCCCACCAATTCCAATACCCATTAGCACGCGCCAGAAGACAACGACGCCAACAATGGAAGCAGCAGGTGAGTGTGCGGAAAGAGCTTGGGCCAGAGTAGCGAAGATGATCAGGATAAGCTCAAGGCCGTACATCCTCTTACGACCGACGAGATCTGCAAGAATACCGAATCCGACTTGACCAACGACAGTTCCAGAGCTAGTTGCGACCTTGATAGCAGTATCGGCTTTGTTGGGGATTTTGCCAGGGCCGCTTTTGGCGTCATGCCAAAAAACAACACCCAACATGGAGTTCACCATGTTGACAGCGAAAAGATCGTACGCATCGGTGAAGAAACCAATACCAGCTACGACAATGGCACGCACATGGTACCAGCCAAAGGGTGCCTTGTCGATTTCCGCCAGGGCGAGACGGCGTCGCTCATTAGGGTCCGCGATATGGGCCTTTTGAATATCATCAGTGCACATTTCAAGAAGATTCAGTGAGTACAGTATTTACATAGTCATTGTGGAAGTTGTGAAAGGCAGCGTTACCGCCAGCCGTCCTATACAATCGTTAGAGGCACGCGGTGGGAAGTTGTGGGGTATAGCGGGGGAGCTCACTTGTGGATAACTTGAGACATCGCGATTAACGATCAAGCTTGCCACTTAAAGAAAGAGTGACTCGGACAATAGGCACGAGGAGAGAAATTACTGAACAGGATGTCGAGGGGGTTTTATCTCAGCAAGGTAGTCTGCGGATGTACGTTCGGCTGAGGCTATCTGCAAGGAGAGTGGCCTAGTGGTGACCATTTGCCTGTGGGAGATTTTCTCCAATCAACGCCTTGCAGTTTGGCACGTCCTTGCATGAGAATTGAAGCAAGCCACTCAGTCAGGATAAAGTGAATCCCAGAGACAAGAAACGGGAGCAGCGACATCCTCGTCACCGGCCGTTCGATTGGACTCGGGAAAGTGACACAAACTTGCCTAGGGTTGGCTCGATCTGGAAGCTCGTCTGGCGCGGCGCAAATTGAAATTTTCTTTCCAGAAACCCATCGAAGGCGGAGAACATGCAAGCGCAGGAAAGAGCACTGGCAAGAAGTGAGGTTGAAAGCAGCCAATAGAAGCGGCGCAAACAAAAACGTGCTGCATCGAGCCGTCATCAATGGGCGGAGCCGTCGTGTCCAAGACAATCCGCCGCGTGTGGCGTTTCTTAGCAGTGGGGGTACGAGTCCGCCTCACAGCCATGTCGTGCCTGGTGTACAGACCTTTGCGCCTCATCGGCCACCGAATCCACCGAATGTCGTGCCTCAGATCGGGAGGGCTAGGCTCAGGCTAGAAGGTTATTGAGGGTCCTCTTCGGTGGAAATACGCCTCATACCCCTAAGGCGAATCCATATCCTCAAATGGAACGGGACATGCGAGGCCTTCTCCCAGCGAAAGATTTGCACTGTGGTGGAATGTGGCGTCCCGATGCGACCAAGCCCTTGGCCTCAAGGCGGCGAGCTCGAGAGTGATGGGCGAACAATTCCAACCAAGATACCTCCAAGAAGTCTTATAAGCCTTAAGGATTTTCGACCATGAAGATGCACACCGAAGACTTTACCGGGCTCCTAGGCACCAGAGCTTGACTTGAACGACGATATTCAGAGGGTTGTTTGAAAGAGGCAACTGGGCACGAGACAAAATTCCTGTACGCTCAGGGCTCTTCTGCACCATATCTGCACCACCCCCGCGCCACCTATCCCCAGAGCATCGATGCAGTAAGACTCTACGCCAGGTTGCAATGGGCGCGTGGGTCACCATGTTGGCTTTAGGTAAACATTCGCAGCTTACGCGCTGGGAGCGGCTGTCATTCCCGTCCCGGTCCATCCAGCCAATGATTCTTGTATCTTATTTCTTTTCACTCTCTTAACTTTCTCTAACCTAGAATACTTCATATAATAATGTCTCTTCATGGTCACCTGTCTGGGGTTGCCACAATGCATACCATTATTTCCCCAGTCATGCCGACGTCCGTCGTGCAGTGGCCTGCAGATGTGTAGCGAGAGTACTTACCGATGGGCTGACAAGCAGCTTCGTGGCTCTGCAAGTCTGTTGGGCTCGAACCAATCAAACTTCTTGATTGGCGTTTGCGACAGTCCCTGGTTCGGTAGTAATTCTCTGCTCCACTCACACTTTTGCGATGACATTGCTATGACATTTCCACGGAGCATTGTATCATGTGCTTGTAGCAGATTAGAATTTCCAAATGCCCCTTTTCAAGATGTTCTAGTCTTACACGGCTGGAGTAGGCAATCAAGTTCGAGTTTCCCCGGCTGGCTGAAGCACTCTCCGAGCTCAGGTACCCAAGTCACGCAGGGCTATTTTGAATGTTCTAAGACTCGATAGCCACAGCAGATCTACAAGAACTACCAGGATGAATCCAGGGATGGAGAATTCGAGAGTCCTAAACCTGTTCGATCGGTTCCAGGCGGCCGCTTGTCGATGAATCCAATTTTTGTCATAGTTCCCCTAGCCTACCTTCGTTCCATGAGTTGAGCGTAAGCTCAAATCCTAGACGTAATGATGTTTACGATCTGTCACATATGCCGTAACACACCATGATCATACCTTGGACTGATCCCTTTCATATAACTTCCACTTTCAAGCGAAACGTCTTAGTTCTAGTCCATCGTTTCCTGTACTGTTCATTGAACTGTAAAACTACGCCAGAATTAACTTATCATCGACAACGAGGAGCCCTGTCAGAACGCGTTGCTTTGCTCTAGATTCCCGTGGACCCAGCGACGATCTTACTCTTCACGACATGATCAACATGTATCCTCTGGACCCCAAGGCGACTCGATTTATTGTTAATTCAACCTTTGCCGAGTCGACTTTGCGACCTGGAACGACAGCGATCTGGTCTCGCTTCTCCGTAGCTCCTACATCTCTTCCTTCAAATCAACGAAAAGATCGGCGGGTTCCTCCAAGGCTTAGTATACCAACTGTCTTATTGTCGTATGCATGAATCCCCCTTAGCCGACCGGTAGGCCAACCCTTTACATGGCATTACGTTAGTGTACAGTAGGAAGTATATTCAGCGCAGCAATGTCCATCTTACTGGATCATATCTACTTATGAAGAAAATATCCAAAAGAGGGCATGACAGAAGCCAACTTCCGGGCCAACGCTCAGGATCTTGAACGACCCGATTCCTTCACGCCTCCAACAAGTCAGTACACCATGCTAACACGCCGAGGCAACCCGGAGGGTCTCACTACCTCCGTCGATGACGGTGCTTTCACAGTGCCAGCCACAGTGTCTCTTTGAAGCGGCCGTCACCGTAATGGTTTTCGAGGCCTCTGAGTAATCCTCGATGCATTCTACTCTTAGATCCGCGATTAGAAAACGCAGGGAAACTGGAATTAAAGATCTGGCGATCAGTAATTCTATTAACTTTGCAGGAACACGTAATACAATCACGAATGTAAGGAGTTTCCATACCCTGTTGCACTACATTTTGATGCTAAACTCCAACTTCTAGTTTAGCTTAGTGGATCTTTTCTCTCGTACTGTTGCTTCGCCACGATAATGGCCTTATACGAACTTGTTGAATTGAACGTCACTTTCATGCGCTTTTCGCGCTTCATCTAGCTTTTAAATGCTATGGATAGGAGACCTATTACTCCTTCGAATGCCAAAATCTGTACCAAGGCATAGATGATATCCTCCAAATATCAGCGATATTCAAAGGAGCAACAGTATTAGGTACCGGCTTATATTATTCTTCAAAAATTCAACCGCTCAAATTGTCGCTAAATACCATGCCAAGCACATAAAATTTTAATTGCAATACTCAAGATTTAGTTGCCGGCTTTCCCGCCTCCATACATTCCAGGGCTTGAATGACCAAACTTTTTTTTCTTGATATTGCTGTCCTACCATTTTCCTAACGCCACGACTGCTAAGTCTGGACCCAAGATTCAGACTTGCTATCAAGCAAGTAAGCCAAGTTGAGGCCTCCATCTTGGCTTGCTTGAATGGTACACCTGCTGCTATTTAGCTGTGGACTTGGTTGCTTGGTAAGGCTTGGTTCCTGGCTTGGTGCGAATCCACTTGGCGCGAGAATGTTGTACAGCATGCTTCTGTGGCATGATTTGTGCGTCGATATATGATAGTTAAGCTGGCGAGAAAGTATGGTACCTTATGATGGTGACGAGGCGGGGAGACAGGAGATCCTCGTCTCCCGAGGTCTCCCCGCCAACCCCTCGCACGAGCTTCATAGTGAAGGGATGTAACTAAGATAGCCGCTCTATAAGGAATGGATATAATATGGAATAATCCTGGAGATTTGACCGCAGATTTTGTATCTTTTCTTGAATACTCTGCTTGTGTCTGTTTGAATTGTGACAATGACGTCATCTCCACAGCTCCGTACCATTCTGACAGAGCGTCTCTCGGATGGAGAAGCTCTATTCAGCTACAATCAGCCCAAGATATCGAGTGCGTTTACCGTGCATTATTACTTAGACCTTCGGGATGCCTTGATATGGGCGAGAGACGAGACTGCGATTCAAGTAGTAGTATTGTAAGAGTTCGCTCTCAATTATGAGATAATATGTGTACTAATTGTGACAGAGTTTGTAAGCGCAAATATTACTGCGCAGGCAAGTGAGCTTCATAGTTTTTTCGAGTAGGATGGAATTGACAATCTCCAGGTAAAGCAATGGTGCCTCAAGGAGACACAATCGAGCAAGAAGTCGAGGCTGGCGGAAAACTCGCAGAGATGTAATTTTCTGTAAGCTTTGCAGTGTGTGGAATTGACTGAGCAACTTAATTCTAAGTCTATGGAAATCAAGTGAACTAAATACATGAAAGTAGACCCCGAACTCCGAAGTCTATAACTTAATATTTGACCATATCCGAGACATACGAGGGTAGGGTCGATCTTGTCTCGGAACCTCTTAGGCGACGATCTTGTGTCTTAGTGCAGTGCTGGTAGTCTGTTACATTTTCCCTACGAATGCCTACCTTGTAGGACTCACAGCACCCCCATTACTGACACTAAGGAGTTAGCGTCTTTGGCTTCCCGAAAGTCATCATTGCAGCAGTCTATGGAGCTAGTATTGGCTGGGGATGTACTTAGTTCTATGCGCACCCAGCTACCTTCTTCCAAATGCCATTCATACCACTAGGCTTTCTCCTAGGGCGGCTCCTCTTATACATTCCCAAAGTTGATGGGTAAACAGCGCCTCCTTGCTGGTCTCACAGCAGTCGTGCCTTCCGAGACGCCAGCCGAGTTTCTGGAAAAGATGTGTGAGAAGACGAAGCAGATCGCGGGATTTAATGCAGAGAGTTTGAGTATGGCCAAGGCATTGATGAAGGCAACGGCCAGAGCAGGGGAGCAAAAGGAGGCTAGCAAGCAGGAGGCGAATGATCTATTAGTCAGGTTAAATAGCGAGGAAGGGTAGGTGAGTATGAAGGCATTTGCGGGGAAGTCGAGAGGATCGAAGCTCTAATAACTGGCCCTTATATATCCGAAGTATGCAACAATGGCTTATGTAGTAGAGCCGTTGTGTACATGAAAAGAGTTGTTATCGATAAAGATCCTTGGTAGCCGAGCCTTACTTGGTCACGACTCACTTCACATTTTTAATACTTCACCTTGATCTATCTTTGATGGCGTGCGTCTTCTTATTTATCCGGGTCTTTTTTTCAAGTCGAGCACAGTCAGATTGTAGCAGTTTGAGAACCATCTGTAATCCGCTCTAAACCGGAATATACTTGTGTAAATCCGCGGCCGAGCGCAAAACAGTTAACTCCACTAGAGTAGACCCTACAAACCCTTAACTATTACCTTCTCCTCTCTGATCATAGGCTCTCCGGATCTCTTTATTATATCAATATAATGGTTAACTCGGAAGGCGCTCCGGCGCATGGTACGGTTGCGCATTTGCTTCCCCAGACGTACAAGCGTATGGTGGCGGAATGGCTAGAAGAAGATACTCCGAGCTTTGACTATGGAGGGTTTGTTGTCGGTGAAGAGATATCAGAGGCTAGATTGCTTGGGAAGAGTGAGGTTGGTGCTTTCCATCTGTCTGCTGTCTCATCCCAATTTCCTGAATTGAAGGGAATACTCTGCAATGAAATGTATCAAAGGGGGCACTCAGAAAGCGTAAGTCTAGTACAGAAAGTGGAAAGATGCCACTGGTCTACACAATGCACTTTTGCGCTCGTGTTTTGCCTCACCAATTATTTTTGGTTTTTTTATCACCGATTTGATTCCCTCGCATCCGCTGACGCCAGCACGCGTGTAAATAGGGAGTATTAGCCGGAGTTCCCTTCTTTGAAGAAGTCTTCAAACAGCTCGACTGCGCGTGAGTCATATTCTACATTACCCTATGCCTAATTCTGTCTAAGCCACTCCTTCAACCCCGTGGATCACCTTTGGCGAACTCTCTACGTCATTTCATTATGAATGCTAACATACGGCTACTAGCGTCGAGTGGCACATTAAGGAGGGCCAGTCCTTTAGTCCGATCAAGCACTGCGCCACAGTACGCGGTCCAGTAAGAAAACTCCTTCTTGGAGAAAGGGTAGCCCTAAATACACTAGCAAGGTGCTCAGGAATTGCTACGAAGTAGGTTAGCACTACGGTGATTACTTTCGCAATTTTTTGGCATTCCCAGCCCCCTCAGGCCTGCCTGCTCCCCTTCACGATCCTTCTCGAGCCTACCTCGAATTCGATTCTAAGCTTCTTCATTGTACAGATCCTCCAGACTGCTTACTCTCCTTCGTCGGGCTGGATACCAAAATACCTTGGCCGGCACTCGCAAGACCACGCCTGGCTTCCGCTTGGTGGAAAAATATGGTATGCTTGTTGGTGGTTGCGATCCTCATAGACAAGATCTCTCAACCATGACGATGCTTAAGGACAACCATATCGTTGCCGCTGGCAGCATCACATCTGCTGTGCGTGCGGCGAAGTCTGCTGGCGGCTTCGCTATCAAGGTTGAAGTTGAATGTCAGAGCTTTGAAGAGGCAGACGAAGCAATTGCCGCCGGAGCGGATGTTGTAATGCTGGATAACTTCACCAGCGAGGGAGTTAAAGTAGCTGCTGCGCAGTTAAAGGAGAAGTGGGGCAGGGGTGCGGGAGACAGAAGAGCGTTCTTAGTGGAGGTTAGTGGGGGTTTGACGGAGGAGAACGTAGAGGCGTACGTATGTGGGGATGTGGATGTTATCAGCACCAGCAGCATTCATCAAGGAGTCAAGCATGTAGACTTCTCGTTGAAGATTGTACCAAAGGCAAAGGGAGAGGAGAAGGAAGGGAGTGAAAGCCTAGATGTGTGATATGAAGCGGCAAGGAGAGGCTCTTGTATATAATATGAAATACTATTAAGAACTTGACCAAACCAATCTCGTAGCTATTTGCACGTAGTTCCAGAGACTATTTTACCGATTACGAGTCATAATGACGGGAATACTAGGATCACCCTCAGTTGTCGTTGCAGATCCGAAAAAGGTAAAGGCCAGGCGTAACCGAGCTTCTCTTGAAATATGACTGCAAATGCCAGGTGCTTACTTCCACAATTTCTTCGTTCTCTGAAGTTGATCGGAATGAGCTCTGTCCCTCAAACAGACTCTAGGACTATCAACCGAGTTGGCTTGCATCCAGTATCGGGGTCGTCATGTCAAATGCGACGCCACCACTCCAATATGCAATAGATGCAAACGAGATGGCAAAGAATGTGTCTACACCAAGTCTAGAAGAGGAGGCCTTGATAAGGCTGCCTTAGCTCGAAGGCGCAGCAGACAGGACCCACCAGTCAACGGCGACAATCCAACCCTCGCAGTCCACCGGATCATCGTCCGGAAAAATGAGCAAAGCGACGAAACTAGCACCGACTATTCAACCCTTCTAGAGACTGTCACCGCCAGTTCGAATCAACTCATGTTCGCAGTTAGCTCCGAGCGGCTGTCAGGCCTTTAATATGAATTCTTTCACAGTGCTTACCCATTCACTCTTCCTCAGCATTTCCTTGTGCAGAGGTTCCAAAGCAATTCTCGAAGCCTGGAAGCTTTGCTCGATGAATGCAATATATAGGAGCAATCTACGCACCATGGACCACACCGAACCTCTACAAAGAAAAAGCAGAGACTGCTCTATTCGGCAGCACACCTAGGAAGACCGGCTTTCATGTATAGGCATTACTTCTATATGCAGTTTCCCAACATTACAATGATTAACGGCCGCAATCGTTCAAAATTCTGGATGCAGCCATTCACATGGCGCTTGAGATGGGCATGAATCTTCAAGAATTCGCAACTCAGTACGGCGAGGGGAATGCAATTCTGGAAGAGTTGTGGAGAAGAACTTATTGGATATTATTCATTACGGATCAACATTTCGCAATTGTCAGAAATATGCCAATTTTTAGGTTAAGAGATGCTATTACTATCGTTGAACTGCCGTGTGAAGAGAACGATTACTAATCCGGAGTACGTATAATATCTGCAACAAATTCCTGTTTGTTGAGCTGAAGTTAAATCGTTAAATCTTAGAATATCCCGCAGCCTACAACTTTCCAACAATATGATGCGAGAGAGTTGGCGGACGTCGAGATTATTTACTCGTCTTTTACATACCTCATAGATGCTGTCAGGATCGTAACATTTATTTGAGAATTGTTACTGAAATAGGAGGATTTCCTGAAGGGCCTGTCCTTGCCGCAGAACCAAAGGTTGCAGCTTGGGACTTGCTGCTGCCAACTTGCAAAAAGGATCCGCTAGGAACGGATGGGAAGGTAGACGAACTCTTATTTCTAGCCCACCTAATTGTATGCATGTGAGTACCATTCTAAAGTCCCTTTTACGCATGCTTTCGGTACCCTTTTAAAGAGGTTACTTTCATTGAGTTGGGGTAGTGCTGGCATAACCCTTCATCAAACTTTTTCTTCCCTTACCTATAGCGTAGAGGAACTGTCCAGAGACCTTCCCACCTGCCCCTGTAAATGCGATACTACCCCCAAAGCAGTCAGGATGAAGTAGCCATACCGTCAAGGCACTTAAAGCAACTGAAAATCAAACGGAGCTTCTTGCTCTGCCATCGCAACCCATACTCCATTCACCAATGGCCATTTCCATAACTGCCGGCATCACTACATGCTGCTTGTAAAGTATTCCTTGGCAATAGACCGTTAGCTGTGGCAAGAGACCACATCCACCTCAGCATCGGTATTCTCACAGCTCATGCAGAAATCTGGCCTCTCGCCCGCAAGACGTTACGTGAGGTGAAACTAATTGCCCGACAAACCTTGTCCGCTCCTCAGACAAACCAGCCTCAACACCCTGGTCCTCCGGAGATCGAGACCCCACAGGATGAATTCTATTGGAATATAGACCGCACCTCAGATGGATATATTTAATGGACTAGAGGTACCCAATGTGCCTCTAGATTGGCCTGGAGGCCCCGACCCACCCAATCCTTCCAATGCGAAACCATAGGCAGCCAGCAAACCTGAAGGCGGATTATCGCAGTCTCTACCACCCGCGGAATTAAGGAAGATATGCGGACAACTCGGAACAACGTAAAATGGGACGTTTTAGGTATCAACGTGGATGATAAAAAAAAATTTCGATTGAAAAGTCTGAATTCCTTCAGCCTGTTCTCACAGACGCGAGAATAGTACCAGGTATGGGGATCAGTAACGCATGAGAAGGCATCTCGGCTCCACCGAACAGCCTTTTTTGGTACTGAAAATGTGACCAGGAAGGGCATGTATTCTCTTCTCCCTTTTCCGTTCAACGCCTGTATCCGATCTATAAACTATATATTGGGTCCGGGAGTATAAACTGAGGGGTACTATACTAGTAATAGAAATTCGGAGAAAGGATAGCTCAGCCTAATTGTCAGTCAACCCGTATAATTTAACAAGGTATGTTTGAAAATGCTCTTTCTATTTATGCTATAAAAATAAAACTTCCACTCACGCCACTCTTCAAATCCGCAGATGGCTTCCATCCAAAGTGGTCTAAAGGTCGTTATCGTCAGCACGCTTATCTGGACAAGGTTCAACGTCATGACAAGGCCCAGGGACCTTGTGTGTCAATGCCGGACCCGATCAAGACATTGCCGAACTGTCGCACCCGTCAAGCCACAAACGTAACAGTGCTCCCTGCTTACCATCGCACACGATACAACCTCATCTTCTCACCGCAATCTTGTTATCCCCGCCGCGACTACATTGCGCCCTCAACCCATCTCGTATTGGGATACCCCTTCCGTGGTGAAAGTACCTACATAACGACGTCTTCCTCCATGCCGGAGAATGGCCGATATCGAGAAAATGCCTTCACGGCAGGGGTCGCTGTCAAGGCCCACCGAGGCTGACGAGGCTGAGGTTGACTACCTCGCTGAGAAGAAGCTGGTACGGAAGCTGGATTGTTTTCTCATCCCAGTGGTCATGCTACTCTATTTGCTGAGCTTTCTAGACCGGTTAGTGCGTAATTTTGTAGTATTTTCAGACTACTGCTTTTCGTCTTGTTGGAACTAATTAGTTTCTTCTATACACAAGTACATTTTCTCAATACGACGAAACATATTTGAGCCAGCGTTGCTATCAACGGTTCTCCGTGGCGTCTATTTAAAAGGATAACCAATATTCATGCAATATATACAACATTCCTTCCGACATACCATTACATATCCGCAAGAATTTTCTATCGACCTTTGCTTAAACTTAAATCATGTAATTCTTGTGTAGTAACGTATGGAGATATAGTGCTAATAACCATTCAGAGTGAATATAGGAAACGCAAAGTCAGTCTTCCGGTATCCCAGTCCAAATCCTTAATCATTTTTGGCAGATTATACGGTCTTGAAAAAGACTTGGGGCTTCATGGTAATCAGTTCCAAGTCGCCGTTTCAATACTCTTCGTTACATACATTCTCTCCGAGCTGCCATCGAACCTCGTGTTGAAGAAATTGCGCCCTTCGAGATGGATCTCGTTTATTACCACAGCTTGGGGTATCATCGCTACCCTGACTGGGGTTACGCAAAATTACGCCGGCTTAGTTGTGTGCCGTCTGTTCCTTGGTGCAGTTGAAGGTGGAATGTTTCCAGGTACCTTCAATTTTGCCTCTGAACGTGGAGAGACATATTCTAATGCTCTCCAGGCTTGGCGGTATATCTGACCTTCTTTTACACTAAGCGCGAGCTTGCACTCCGTATTGGGTATCTTTTCGTCAGTGCTGCCCTTGCTGGCGCATGTGGAGGCTTGCTTGCGTTCGCCATTGGGCACATGGATGGTACACATCCCTTCTTTCTCTTTTAAACTTCTTTGTTGATGATGTGAATGTAGGTATCTCGGGCCAACACGGCTGGCGCTGGATCATGATCCTCGAAGGCCTTCCCACCTTCGTTCTCGGCGTCGCATCATGGCGGCTTCTCCCCGACTCGCCAGGAACCGCCTACTTCCTCTCTCCCAGCGAGAAATCCCTTATGGCTATCCGACACGGACGACAAAGCGGCTACACAACGTCCGCATCCGAGTTCCACTGGCGCGACGTGAGGGCTGGCCTCAAGGACTGGAAGATCTATGCCTTCTGCGTCGGCCAGTTCGGAGCCGACACGATGCTCTACGGATACAGCACCTTCCTGCCGACCATCATCCGCGGTATCAATCCCACGTACTCGACGGCTACTGTGCAGGTCCTCACAATCCCGTGCTATGCCCTCGGCGCCATTTCGTACTTGCTCGCTGCACGACTCTCAGACCGCCAACAGCGGCGCGGGACGTACGCGGTCCTGTTTGGGCTGATCTCGATCGTCGGGTACGCTATGCTGATATCGAACTCGAGCAGCGGCGTGCACTACGCGGGATGTTTCCTGGTAGCTATGGGTTTGTATGTGGTTGTAGGATTGCCGCTGGCGTGGCTGCCGGCGAATAATCCTCGCTATGGGAAAAGGACGACAGCAACGGGACTGCAACTGACGGTTGGAAATTGTAGCGGAATCATGGCGAGTTTTGTAAGCGACTGACTTCCTCACCCCCCACTATCTTTGGAATCATAACTGTCGTCGATCGTGCTTCTGATTTGAATTCTAGCTATACCCATCTTCTGAGGGACCTCGGTATATCCGCGGTCATGCGGTCACTCTTGCTATGGTCTTCTGGGCTTGTCTGGTCTATGGATTCATGTGGTTTTATTTCTCGCGTATCAATGCACGGAGAACGCGCGGAGAAGAGGATGCGAAGATTTCGGGGATGACGGATGAGGAGGTAGCGGAGTTGGGCGATTCTAGTCCGAGGTTCATGTATACGATATGAGAATGCCAATATGTTTAGCTTGATGGAATATCTTACTGTGGGTGAAGAATAGAAAGTTAAGAGCGCACGGAAAAAGTAGAGCACTTCTAGAGACCAGCACTATAGCCTCAACGCATCCCTCACGGTAACTATGATGGTGATCTCAAGTTCTATCGATGTCTTCTTAACATATTTTTCGCCTCTAACGACCTATTGAAAGCGAGCTAAGAATTTCCATAAATATCACCAATTAAGCCCTTTCTTTAGTAGAACCGACGACTACAGCAAGTTCATTCTTGCAAGGGTTTTCAGAGCTTACATTCCCCACATGCCGAACATCTCTCATGTCCGCATATAGGGCATCTTTCGGCACAGAGCTCTATTAAATTCTCGCAGTCACATTCGCAGCAAATCCATGTGCCTGGAGGCATGTATAGGCTTTGAAGATAGCTTCTTTCATGTCCCGAAAGTGAATCTAAAGGCGGAGTTAGACGTTCACCCAGCTGTCTCTGCGGAAAGTTATCCTGATGGATGGACTTCAAATGATTCCTGAAATAGTCCTTCTTCTTAAATCCATAACTTCCTTTCCTTGAGCAACCCTCCTTGGGGCAACTGAGTGGCGTTGCTGATATATTATGAACGGAGACAATATGCTTTTCAAGGTCTTGAAGTGTGGCAAACGGGTGGCAAGCGGAAGCTTCTCCATACGGGCATTTGTATTGTTCAGTACCAGCAGATTCACTTTCTTTTGAATTCATGATAGCATCAGATAATTTCGTATACATGGTGCTTCCGGGGTCGTTACGAGGCTCTTGAATTCCCTGGGCATCTTTTTCGTTCACACTCATGAACTCGCTGGTCCAAGCCAGTGTTTTTATCCATATTCAATATCAATATGAGACCGTATTGATATTGATATTGAACCGCCAACTCATATTGATATTTTATTGAATATTGAATATTGAGCCAAGCCTCCATACAAAACCG
>Ga0307507_10006324_pt1 | contig 18291 bp, 22 predicted proteins | sample 7_EM_MG_FD_207223 | JGI IMG/M metagenome (GOLD analysis project Ga0307507, IMG submission 207223) | Populus trichocarpa ectomycorrhiza microbial communities from riparian zone in the Pacific Northwest, United States - 7_EM | ecosystem: Host-associated > Plants > Roots > Unclassified | place... | reverse complement strand
ATCCCGCACTCCCCACCATCCCGGAGACCTGCGCGTCCGGCGAAGGCATCACTAAAAAGAATTCGTTTGCCTTACTTCCAGCTCCCACCAATTTGGAACATCAACAGGAAGCTTCAGCAGTCCTCCACTAGATTCAGTAGCAGTAATTCTGAGGCTAAAATCAGGATCAACATCATCCTCGAGATCTAAAAAGTTTGACAAATCCAAATTTCCTTCGGAGAGCTCAATTTCAAGGAACTCCAACTCCATGCCGTCATGCACGTCTAGGCCATTGAAAACTACAATCCCTCGCTGAAACTTTGATTTGTTAAAAATAAAGCTTTCCAGTTTATTTTCGAGCACATTAGTCATGAGCACATTTCCCCCGAAGTACACCCGCTCAGCACCAAATACGCACTCGCGAAAGAATACGTTACAGCTACTGAAATCGGCGCCACCGAAAAATGCCTCTTTTCCCGAGAATACAGATTTGTCAAATCTTACGACACAGTTTGAAAAACTTGTTTGAAAGAAACTGACACCGCCTTCAAATCTACAGTCTGCCAGATTTACCGTTCCCATACCGATTGCACCCGGAACAAATTTGGCACCCGAGAAAGACACCCATTTCCTAAATACGCATCCACCGAGTTGCACTGCGTCAAAAGTAGCGTCAGTGAAGTCGAAGAGAAGGTCACACCAACTTTCCGACCCACTTGGATCACTCAATCTTTTTCTCATAGCAGATTGAATCGTCAACCTCACTTGCGCCTCATCCAACGATTCCGACCCAGGAATATAAGGAAGTCGGAGATAGCCGCACAGTACATCAACACACATCTGCCTATTATCGAACCAGTCATCCGCCAATCTGGCTATAGCGTAGACTCCCGCAATTCTTACGGCCGCCTGCCCATGGCCAAGCTGATCTGCCGCATCTTGATACCGCTTATTCAAAAGCTCGGCATCATTTCGAATACTTGCACCTTCTTCAATCCTTTGTTTGCGATAAGCGTAGACGATCGCGAATATCCCCCCGACCAGCGCACCAGCACTGACCGTGGTGCGCACCACATCGTAAAGCTGCTGAGAATTAATCTTCCCGCGTTGCGAAGGAAAACCTAGGGGAAGATTGAGAATCCAAGCCACCCCAAGAAGCGTCAATAAAGCAAGAAAAGTGAATAAAGCAAACACTGCAATCGTGCTCACAAGGAGCCCTCTAAGGCGCGGCGTATGATTACTCCCAGGTATGCCACTTCGCCCGGAAGTGCGGCCTTTCGAATTTCTAAGCCCTGAACCTAGCATACTTACATTTTTCATCTAGCGACCTTTCAAATACGAAATTCGGGCACCTCGTCGCTGGACAGGGAAGACTGGACGGAGTCCCAAGCCTGCCCCTTATCCGAGCAACATTGCTTGAGTGCCCGCGACCCCGGAGGGGTCGCCTTGACAATGGAAAGAAACTCTGAAAATAGCTTCTCATGGGCGAATCGAAAACGCCTCGACCAGCAAACCTGGCTACGGCCAGAGCAGTGGCACCGCGTTCCACAGCACCCACCCGATGAACCCCGTCCAAGCCGCTATCCACACCACGCCCGGAATAACGGTGATGTCCGCCAAGGCCTCGGCATCGTCAACGACGCTACCGTCATGCCCCCAGATACGTCGAGTAACCAGAAACCACACTCCCGTGATCTGACTGAACAACAGCAGCCACGTTTCCGTGTAGGCAATCCAGTGCTGCACCCACTCCGCTCCCCAGTACAGCGCCGCCACTGCTGCCAGGCCCACTGTGACAACGCTGACTAGCGTGATCAGATCCCTGGTCACGAACAGGATCAAAACCATGGCCGCGATCGTGAGAGCCAGCACCATTGGGGCATGCCCTCTGGCCAGCAGCGAGGCTGCTCCCAGGCCAGCCAACGGGGGGAGCGCATACCCAGCGAACGTGCTGACGAAATTGGAAAACCTTGAATAGAACCAAGAATAGGTGACCCCAGAATGGGGTGTGTGCACCTGAATCAGGTAGACGCCACCGCCGGTCACTACGCCACCGACTGCATGTCCGAACTCGTGCGCGATAGTGCCAACCACGTTGAACGCGAACGCGATTTGGCGAGTCCAGGTAACGCGCGGCAGTATCGCAGCCACGGTAACCAGCAACGCGAGCAAACCTGTGCTCAGCGGCACCCACCACTGAGGCAGGGGCGTTGGCGCGGTTATCCACCACACGTCATCTTCCGGCATGGCAGCTACGGGTTGAGGCGTTCAGCAAAGTACATAAGGGGCTTATATGCAATGACACGGTCTTGGTCAATCGCCAGAACGTGGGTTGTCCGCATTGAAATCTGCGAAATCGCCGTGCTCCAGGTATGCCGTGTCTCCCCCGACGTGAGCCGCGTGGGCCTGTGAGAGTCGCCGAGCAAGCCGCGGGATCAGGTAGTCACCAATGCTCGCCACCGGCACCCACTCCCAGCGGTCCAGCTCGGAGCCGTCCAGCTTGATCCGCTGCTCGTCGTCGCCGAGCGCTCCGCAGTCGAACAGCCAAAGCACCTTGTCGCCTTCGCCCTCGTTCGGCGCCCAGTCCACAGCCAGCAGGCGCTGCGGGGCACGGGCAAGCCCCAACTCTTCCCGCAGTTCTCGCCGACAGGCCGCCGCTGGTGACTCCCCCACGTCGACGTAGCCGCCAGGCACGTCCCAGCCGTTGCCGTAGGTCTTGTGCACCAGCAAGACCCGGTCCTGGTCGTCAATGAACAACGCCCCGGCAGCCATCCGGGGCGTTGCGAAGTGCTCTGCATCCGTACCCATGCGCCGAGCCTACGGCCGACGTCAGGCCGCCGGGCTACTCCAACCGCAGGCGTTGCGCGAGACCCGCAAGGGCGTGACCAGGCTTGCTGCGTTGCTGCCGCATCCACGTGAGCACGAGTTGGCGGCTGAGGTAGTGGTGTCGGACATGTTCGGGGGCGCGCTGTTCGGCTGCGAGCACGATCGCTAGCGCTTCGTCAGTCCTGTTCCACGCGCTGAGCGCGCGGGCCGTCTCCAACGAGTGCCGCACCTGACGCTCGACGGGCAGGCCGGAAGTGTCGACTATCGGACCGAGGTCTACGGCGACCTGGACGTCACCGAGTTCCATCGCCGTGGCGACTCGGTGGATTTCGACGTTGGTCGGGCCGAACGCGGTCCACACGTGGTTGGCGTCGGCGCCCAGGCGGTCGGCCGCTTCGCGCGCTTCGCGAAGGAAGTCCTGAGTACGTTCGCGGTCCTCGGTGCGTGCGGCCGCCATCGACCCCGCCAGGAACAGGCTGCCATAGATCGACAACATGGCGCTGTCCGCATTGGGCAGCTCGGACTGGAGAAGGCCTGCCGCCGTCTCGGTGAGCTGGACGGCAGGCGCGTAGCGACCGGTAGAGAGCAACGCGTGCACGACCGAGCGAAGCAGCGACCCGAGGATGACCGGGTTACCTGCCTGCTGAGCCGCGGTGAGACCGCGCTCCGCCGCGATCCACGCGAGGTCAGTCTCGCCAAGCTTGGTGAGCATGGACGTCGCGGCCTGATAGCTGAGTGCCAGCAGGCCCTGCGCTTCGGCTCCGTGTGCTTGCACCGCCTGGACCGCATCGGCGAGCAGCAAGGGAGCGCGTCCGGCGACGAACCCGTATTTGGACGCCTGGTAGGCGTCGAACACGACTCCGACCTCACGCCGTAGGTCGTCCAGTGCGATCGGTTCGGCGTCGCTGCTTGGCATGGCCAGCAACGGCGTGAGCTGCCGGTAGTCCATGAGGGCTGCACGCAGGGCGGGCACGGTCTTCATGCCGCTTTCCGCATTCCAGTCGAGCAACGTCGGTTCGCCGATCAGGTCGCCGACCGAGATGTCGAGGGCGTCCGCGAGGTTGCGGATCACGGACAGGCGGTCCAGGTCGATCCGGTTGTTCTCGATCTTGCTCAGCCAGTCAGTGGTGCGGCCGACTCGACCGGCGAGCACCTCCTGAGGTACTCCCCTGCGTCGCCGGTACCAGGCAACACGTTCGCCAATGGTCAGTGAGTTCGTCATTCCGCGCATGGCCTCAGCCTCTCCGCAGATCGTCGACCCACCCCGGAAGGTTTTTCCGGGGTTCGTCGCCCACTTCGCCTGAAGCTACCCACATCGCAGTGATCTCGGGAGGTCAGTGGTGTCACAGGGGGACGACGACGTGAAGGTGGTGACCGCAGCCATCCGCGACCTGACTACGCAGGTCAACGAGCGGCTGGACCGCCTGATGGTCATTCGGCGTCGGCAACTAGCCGCCGCTCGATCGCGTCGACTCGATCGGCGAGAACCGTGATCGCGTCCTTGAGCAGCGCCAGCTCGGTGAGGACGGGGTCGCCCGCGTCCGGGTCGCCTGGGTCCTTGCCCTCGAGCACCAACCACAGGTGGTTGCTGGGCCAGCCGAGCGCTTCGGACATCGCGGTGAGGGTGCGCTTGCTGCGGTCCCGCGGCTGGAGGTTGAGCTGGATCTCGCGGACGGTCTGCAAGGCCAGTCCGGAGCGCTCCTTCAGCTCGGTCTGCTTCATGTCGAGTTCGGCCATTCGAGTGGTGATGGCTGCCGAGACGGCGTCCCAGTCCTTCGACACAGAACCTCCCTGAGCTGCTGATTTCAGTACTAACGCTAGCGGTTCGCCAGCGAACCGCGCGGTCGGGGCAGAGCCCTACCTCTTGACGTTGCTAGTTTCAGTCCTAATATCAGCACTAGCACTAGTTGCCCATCTCTCAGGGATCTCCGAACTGGCTAGGAGCAACGGATGAATCAGCAGTTGACGCGGATGCACCGGGTCAAGGCAGTGGCCGAGATGTTCGACGTCTCGGTGGCCACGATCTACCGAGCGATCGAGTCCGGCGCCCTGCAGGCGTTGAAGGTCGGCACCGGCAAGGGCGCGCTGCGCATCCCGGACGACGCCATCCAGGAGTACGTCACCGCCTGCCAGCAGGCGGCCTTGGCGTCCGTGCCGTCGTTGCCGGTGGTGGCGTGATGTTGGGACACAACGACTTCGTCCTCGCCGACAGCGAGGAAACCCGGCCGTGCGTCGGGACCGACCCGGCACTGTGGTTCGGCCCGGCCGACGATGTCGCGCCGCAGCTGCGCGAAACGCACGTCGAGCGGAAAGCGCGGGAGCGCGCCGCCAAGCAGTTGTGCGCCGACTGCCCGTTCACGGCCCAGTGCCTGGAGCAGGAGTTGTCGCACGGTGTGGGTCAGCAGTGGGGCGTTCGTGGCGGCATGACCGCCAAGGAACGTCAGCACCTGCTCCGCCAGCGCCGGACGGTCAACGTGCGTTCCACGACGGCCGAGCTGGCGGTGGCGTGATGAACGCGTTCGTTCGCAACGAGCAGCACGACCTCGACGCCGCCAGCAACGGGCGTTCACGGTTCGAGGCCTACCTGGGCCTCAACATCAGGCGGTTCGCGGACTACGACAACGAGCCGACGCGCGACTCGATCGAGTTCGCGGTGGCGGCGTTGCTGACCGCGCTCCCGCCGGTCATGGCCCCCGGCTACGTACGCACCGATTCCCGCGTGCTCGACGTCGCCCTGCACCGCGATGACGAGGGCCGCGTGGCGGTGGCGGTCACCCTGGCGTCGGCGCTTGCGGCCCGGATCGAGGGCGAGGCAGCTGTCCGGGCGCGTGGTTGGCGTCGGGAGGGGCGAGGGTCGGCGCGGTCCTGGGTGGACCCCGAGGACAACGACCGCCTGGTGCTGCTGCCGACGTTGATGGTCCGGGTGCCGTTGTCCGGGGTGGTGCTGCCGAGGCCGGTCTACAGCCGGGGGCTTCCCGATGTGGCGGTGGCCAAGGTGGCTGTCGCGTCGGTGTGCGACGCGCTCAACCGGGCGCTGGCGCCAGTTCTGGCGATGCTCGACGCGGTCGGGGTGGGTGCGTGATGTCCCGGTCGCGTGTGGACGTGGTGCAACTGTGGGACGGACGCCAGGTGTTGGCGCGTCGTGAGGACGGGTTGCCGACGTTCAGTTTCCACGGCGCCCCGTCCGGGCTCGCGACGAAGCGGCAACTGCGGGCGGTCGGGATGCGGCCGGGCGGGCACGGGCCGGTGGCACAGCTCAAGTGGAAGCGCGGGCGCCGGTGGGCGGCGCTCTACAGGCTGGACCTGGCCGCCCCGGTACGCCCGATGACCGCGGCGCGGTGGTCCGCGCACGAGGCCGCGATGCGTGCCCGCCGGTTCTGCCAGGCCCACCAGGGCTACGTGGACCACTGCGTGCGCGGCCCTCGCAAGCAGTGCGGCACCTGTTTCGCCAACGACACCACCGAGTTCGAGAGGAGCGCGGCCTGATGTTGACCCTGGTGACCTGCGTGACGGTCGTGTGTGACCAGTGCGACGAGAGCCCTGAACTGGACGACATGACCCCGCACTTCGGCGACGAGCGGGAAGCACTCTCGTGGCTCGCGGAAATCCACTGGCGGGTGCTGGCCGGTGGACGCCTGGTCTGCCACCCGTGCGCCGCGGCCAACGACTGCGAGGCCTACGGCCACCAGTGGTTTGCCTGGCGGGACTGCCTGTGCGGCGGGCGACTCGGCGGACACAAAGCCGCGCCTGGCGCCTTGTGCGGGCACACCTTCCGCCGGTGCGAGCGGTGCGACCGCGACGAGAGCCGCAACCCGGACGGCACGACCGAACAGGCGGTGGCGTGATGGACGTCGATCTCTGGCAGGACTGCCCCGTGTGCCGCGGCAGCGGGTTGACGAGCGACTGGTACTCGGAGTGCGGCCCGTGTGATGGCACCGGTGCCGTGCCCGTGTTGTGGCCCGAGGAAGACGAGGACGAGCAGGAAGGGGAGTTGTCGTGACCATCGGACGCATGTTGACGCTGCCGCTGTGGGTGGCGCTGGGGTTGGTGCAGGTGCTGGTGATCCCGGTCGGTGCGGCTGCGCTGGGCTGGTGGTTGGCCCCGACCTCGTGGGCGCTGGGGATCACGGTGGCGGCGGTGTTCTACCTGCTGTGCATCCGCTGGGCTGCCAGGGCCGCGCACGGCGGAGTGATCCGCATGGTCGCGACACGGGCGGTGGCCCGGTCGGAGATGCGGGCGGCGGTGCGGGAGTCCAAGCGCGCCCGGCTCGACGAGGACCAGGAGTCCGCGGTCTACGCCGGTACCACGGAGGTGCAGGCGCGATGACCGGACGCAAAGCGGCCCTGTTCGCCGTGATGGGCGGCGCGCTGGTGCTGACCATCAACGGCGAGGTGCGCGCGGTGGAACCGATGCTGGGCCGCGGCTTCGGCATCGTGCTGGCGGCGGTGTTCGCGGTGTCCACGCTGCTGGCGCTCAACTACGTCATCGACGGCACCGGCCCGGTGCGGCGGTGGGCGTGGGCGGTCCTGCTGTTCGCCGGTGGCATGGAACTCGGGTTGAACACCTGGCACGCCGTCACGAGCGTCCTGCATGGCCCCGACGGAGCCCCGGTACTCGTGAACGGCGCGACCGTGCCCGCCCTGCCGTTGGGCGCGGCGGTCGCGGTCGGCGCCGGGCCGGTACTGCTGGCCGGTCTGCTCTCGCACCTGGTGTCCCTCGCGATGACCGAGGAACAGCGCGTCGCGGCCGAGCAGGAAGCCGAGCGGGCTGCGGCACGGGCCGCTCGGGTACCGACACGGCCGACGCACACCGCCTACCGGGTGGCGGGTACCGAGCAGGGTTCCGCGCTGCGGACCGACTCCGGTACCGCGCTCGACACCACCCACCGCACCGCGCTCCCGGTCGGTGCCGACCCCGACCCGGTACCGGCACACACCGCCGCACCGGTACCGACCACCGAACCTCGGTACCAGCCCGCCGGTACCGAGACGACCGGTACCGAGACCGACAACGACCACGGCAGTACCGATCCGGCCGCCTCGTGGAACGCCGAACTGTGGCAGCGGGCCATCACCACGGCGCGGGAGTACCACGCCGCCAACGGCAGCCACGTCCGCGTCGACGACATGCAGGCGCTCGGGATCGGCCGCAACCGCGCCGTCGCGTTGCGCCGGGACGTGCTCGCTCACCTGCTCTCCCACCCCGCTGCCTGACCAGAAAGGACACCACCCATGGAGTGCCCCAACTGCCAAGGCGAAGGCACAGACCCCTGGTTTGCAGGCCAAACCTGCGAGGAGTGCGAAGGCGCGGGCGACGTCGATGAGGCCGCCTACCCCGACGACGAGGACGAGTTCGACGCCTACGGCGACTAGCCCCGACAAGACCACACGACCCGCATCACCCGAGACAGGAAGGGAGGCGACTCCCGATGACCCAGACCCTCTCCGCACCCACCCCGGCACCTGGTGACCCCGGAACTTCCGCTCCGAGCGGTACCGCTGGTACCAGCCAACCGGTACCGGCCGTGCAGGGCGAGATCGTGACCGGTCCGCCCGGTGGCCCCGGTACCGGGCCGCGCCGGTCCCCCGGCAGTACCGCGAACGTGCCCGCCGCGTTGGTGGTACCGGCCAAGCCGACCGCGTTCGCGGCAGCGGAACTGACCACGATCCTGGGCAGTACCGCCGCCTACGCCGGTGGAGTTCCCGGCCTCGTCACCGTCGCCACCGTGGCAGCGGGCTCGGCAGCGGTGGCCGGTATCCGCCGCGCCCGCACCAACCGGCGGACCCGCGCGGCAGCCGGTACCGGCGGCAGGCGTACCGCGACCGGTCGCGGTACCAGCGGCACCGGCAAGCCTGCCGGACGACTGCGTCGGGCAGCGTCCACGTTGACCCGCAAGGGTCGCCGCGCCGCTGCAACTGGCCGAACAGGGACCGCCGGAACCGCCAAGCGGACGCCGCCCGGTGCCCGTACCGCTGCCGCCCACCAAGCCGCCGGACGCGGTCGGACCGCCGGTAGCGCACCGCAACGCCGACCAGGTCGGGTGGCGCGGGCTCTGGGCGCCGAGCGGCGTGCTGCTCGCAAGGCCGCACGGGCAGCCAGCGGCACCGGCCGGTCGGGCGGGATCTTCGGGCGCGGCCGAGGTTCCCGAGTCGGTTCCGGTCGGGGCAAGGGTTCCCGCGGCTTGTTCGGTCGCGGCAAGTCCACCAACACCGGGCACGGTACGAACACCAAGGGCCGCAAGGGGGCCAAGCGCAGCACCAGCGCAGGCGGATCGGGAACACGGCACACCGGCGCTGGCACCACCTCGCGGTGGGGAGGCCGATCCGATGGCCGCGGCCGTCAACCGTTTCGCAGCGGCAGGCGGCTGTCCACCAAGGGCATGGCCGCAGCCACGCGGACCCGCCGGAAGTTCCGGATGGTGCGGCAGACCGTGGCCAACGCACCGTCCGCTCGCGCCGCTCGGTCGGGTACCTACCGCAAGCTCTACCGCCCGGCCACCGGCAAACGCCCCACCATCAAGACCCTGCCCGGCAAGGTCTCGGCAGGCGGTTGGAGCGGTGCCGCGTGGGCGTTCGCGCTCGGCTACCTGGCCTGGTCCCAGCACTGGGAGGCCAAGCAGCGCGTTGCCCAGCAGTCCGCCACCCGGACCCGCGGCTACGTCGTTGCCGAGCGAATCCGCCCGGCCGAAACCCCCACCAGCGCGGTGCCCGCCATCGGCGGGCAGCGCGTCCCGATCGCGGTCCCCGGCCGCCCGGTCCAGCGCGCCATCGGCGGACTGGTCCACACCATCACCACCCTGACCAGCAACAACGGAGGAACCATGTCGTTCTCGATCGCTGATCTCGCAGCCGAGCAGGCCGCCCGGACCGCGCGCTACGCCCCGGACACCATGGCCACCTTCGGCCGCGATCTGGAGCAGTGGCCGCAGGCCATCGGCCACCTGGCCGTCGCACTGTCCACCTTCGTGAAGAAGGGCGCCGGGGAGTACCCGGTCAACCCGGCCGTGCTGGAGAAGCTGTCCGAGGTCTACCGGGCGCTCGGTACCGCCACCGCAGCCGCGGGCGAGGTGCCCGGCCTGTTCAGCCGCGCGCACGCCACCGACCTGGAGCGTCACGAGGCGCCGCGCCGTGGCGAGCACCTGTGGAACGTCAAGCGCTAGTCCGTCCCTCGCAAGCCGTTACGCACCAACGAGAACAGGGAGCCGATCATGACCGCCACCACCAGGCGCGGAGGACTGGACTGGTCCGCCAAGCACACCATCACCACCGGCACGCTCAACATCACCGGCGGCGTGCTCGCCACCGGCATGGTCGGCTCCCTGCTCGAACTGCCCCCGCTCTACGCCGCCGCCGGTGCGGCCGTCGGCGCAGTGGCCCACGCGGTCACCGCCGCCGGTACCGGCCGCGCCGGGGTCCTGGCCCGCGTCGCCGGATGGGTCAGCGGTGGCGGGTGGATGGTGTGGGCGTTGGAGACCTCGCCGTGGAACCCGCTGTGCATGGCCACCGCCGCCGCGCTCGGAGTCGCAGGGGGCGTCACCGCCAGCGTGCTGCGCGCCACGGACACCCGAACCACCCAGGTCCGTGCCGGTGTCGCCAAGGTCGTGGCCCGTCAGCGCACCGCCGACGAGTGGGAAGACCGCATCGCCCGTGTCTGCGGCATCACCGGTGTGACCACGGCCGGTGTGCAGGCGTGGGAGGAAGGCACCGGATTCACCCTCGACCTCAACCTGCCCGCCGGTGGCCACACCTGGCGTGACCTGGTCAAGCACCAGGCCGGGCTGGCGTCGGACGCCGACCTTCCCAACGGGTGCGGAGTCGAGGTGCTGCAAGGCTCCTCGCGTCGGGCCGCGCTCGTTCGGGTGTCCACCGTGGACGCTTACCAGTTGGACCGGGCCTACCCCGAGGACTGGTCGCCGCTGTCGATCCTCAACCCCGTCCCGCTCGGACTGCACCGCGACAGCAGCGTTGCGGGCCTGTTCCTGCGGGAGGACACGTGCCTGCTCACCGGCCAGAAGGGTGGCGGCAAGACCAACGAGTTGCAGGTCATCAACGCCGGACTCGTGCGGTGCGTGGACAACCTGGTGTGGCACATCGACCTCAACGGCGGTGGCATGGCACTGCCGTGGATCCAGCCCTGGCACGAGCGCGGCCCCGACGACGGTGTCCCGGTACCCGCCGTGGACTGGGTCGCCTCCACCGCCGCCGAAGCCACCCGGATGTGCGACGCGGCGCTCCGCATCGCCAAGGGCCGCAAGGTCGCCTACCAGGCGCTCTGCCGCCAGGCGGGCACCGACAAGCTGCCGGTGTCCCCGCAGGTCCCGCAGATCACCATCGTCGCGGACGAGTGCGCCGAGATCATGGGCGACGGCACCAAGTACCCCAAGCTGCGGGACAAGTTGGAGGAGATCCAGCGCATCGCCCGCGCCATGGCGGTCAACCTGGTGTTCTGCGGCCTGTCCGCGACCACCGACGTGATCGGCTCGACCGCCGTGCGCAAGCAGTCCCGCGCCCGGATCTCCATGCGGGTCTCCGATGCCGAGGAACTGAACTACCTGTTCGGCTGGAACTGCAAGGCGCTGCCGGAGGACATGCCCTACCCCGGTTGTGGCCTGTACTTGCAGGACACCACCGGTCAGCCGGTCGGTTTCAAGGGCTACCGCCTGGTGGGCCAAGCCCTGGAAGCGGGCGCGGTCGCGGTGGCCGGTCTGCGCCCGGAACTGGACCAGGTGTCCGCGGACTTCGCGGGCACGGACTACGCCACCCGCTGGGACCGCGCCGACCACCTGTTCCTCGAGGCGCCGGACACCGACTCCGACGACGAGCAGAACCCGACTGAGGACCAGGGCACCGTGGCCGTGTCGACCACGCCGCGGTTCGACCCTGCCGCGTTGGAGGCCGGGCACGCCGCGTTCGTCCCGCGCCAGCACACGCCACACGACGAGGAGGCACCCGAGTTCAACCCGGCCGACCCGCACACCTGGCCCGCCATCGACGTTCCCGGCCTCGTCCTTCCCGCCGGTGGGGTGGCCGTAGCCGTTGCCCTACCCGAGTTGCTGCGCCGACTGCTCGACGCCATGGACACCACCGGCGCGGACCGGATGCACACCGCGACGTTGGCCAGCGCGGTCGGGACCACGCCGACCGCGCTGGGCAAGTTGCTCCCCCAGATCGGCGTGAAGGCACTACCAGACGCGTTCTATGTCGGCCCCGACCGTAACCGCGGCTACGCCCGCGCCGACCTCGAATCGGTTGCGGAGCGTATCCGCAACGGCGAACTCGTCGTGACGTCCGACGTCGCGGGCTGGACCCCGGATCGGTCCGACTGACCTGCACACCCCGGTGTGCAACGGGTGTGCAGGACCTACACACCTGCACACCGCCTGCACACCCGCCGACACACCCAAGGTGTGCAGGTCCTGACCACGGCGAACACCTCGTTACACAGGCCGGTGTGCAGGTGTGCACACGCCCCCCGGTGAACCGCCGAGAACCGTCCGGCACGGGGTAACCCGCCCGACCTGCACGCCTGCACACCCCGACATCTCCACCGCACCCAGTTCGACCACCAAGCCGCGACCACGGCTCGACCTCGCACGCCCACACACGACTACTCACTGTCACCAAAACGGGCCTGCGCTGCGAGTGCGGACCCAAACAGCACCAGCGAAAAGGAGATCAGCGTCATGGGGAAATGGTCCGCCGCAAAGGAAAACCGCATCGGCGAGAAGCTCTCGGCCGGTCTGGTCAGAGGTGCGATCGACAACGCCAACCGCAATCCCGGCGACCCGGAGGCGCAGCGGCTCGCGAACGAGATGTCGGACGCACTCCAGACCTACCGCAGGACGGGGGAAGTGCCCGAGTAGGACCTGCGATGCCGACCGGTCGGGCAAGCAATCGCCTGTTGGCAGAGCGGCCTCTCACCCGCCGACTCGGTGCCGCGCCGGACGTGACCACCCCGGCCCGGTGCGGCACCACACCACCATTTCCGCCTCCCGCAGAAGGGAACCCGCCGTGAGCCCGTCCATGCTCGACGTCGCACTCGCCACGATCGCCCGCGGCTGGCACGTCTTCCCCATCCGGCCGCGCTCCAAGAAGCCCCCGGCCCTGCACGGCAAGGACGACTGCCCCCGCACCGGACTCTGCGCCATTACCCACCAGGGTTGGGAGCAGCGCGCGATGAACGATCCCGATCAGGTCCGCTGGTACTGGAGCAGCGACCGCTACCGGAGCTGCAACGTCGGTATCGCCACCGGCCCGTCCGGGCTGCTCGTGATCGACCTGGACACGATCAAGTCACCCGCCGACGTGGTTCCGGACGGCTGGAAACGGAGGGGGGTCCGAGACGGGCTGGACGTGTTCGCCCTGCTCTGCGAGGACGCGGGCGACCAGTCCCCGTGGGAGACCTTGGGGGTGAGCACGCCCAGCGGCGGAATGCACCTGTACTTCCGCGCGCCCGCCGATGTCCGGCTGCGCGGTACCCAGGGAGAGCAGGGCAACGGGCTCGCGTGGAAGATCGACACTCGCGGGTGGGGCGGCTACATCGTGGCGCCGGACTCGACCACTCCGGACGGCCCGTACCGGTTCACCGGTGACCGGCCCGTGCTGAATTTGGCCACCTGGTTGGTCCAAGCCCTCACTCCCAAGCCCGTCACGGCCACTACAGCGGCTCCTCAAATCCGCTCGGAGCGGCTACCCACCTACGTTGCCGCAGCTGTCCGAGGTGAGTGCGAACTCGTCGCAGCAGCCGCACCGAGCGAGCACAACCGGGTTCTGTACGCGGCTTCCGGCCAACTGGGGCAGCTCGTCGGCGGTGGGATGCTCCCCCCGTTTCAAGCCGAAGAAGCGCTCTACGCAGCCGCCACGCACATGATCACCGGCCAGTGCGGCTGCACCGAATCCGAGATCCGCCGCGTGATCGGCAAGGGCTTGCAGGCCGGGCAAGCACGCCCGCGCACCGCACCCGCCGACCGCACCCGTCGGGGTGCCGCGTGAAAGCGCAGTTTCTGCTCGGCACCCACCAGCCCGGTTGGGTACGCAAAGCCGGGGTGTGGCTGTTCATCTCCGACACCCGGCTGCGGGTCTACAAAAGACTGCCTCGCGCAGCTGCGCCGTGGTCCGGTGACTCCGGAGGGTTCACGCAGTTGCAGAAGTTCGGCGCGTGGACGATCCCTGCCGCCACCTACGCCACGCGGGTGCGCCGCTACCGCGATGAGATCGGCCTCATGCAGTGGTGTGCGCCGCAGGACTGGATGTGCGAGCCGATCGTCATCGCCGGTGGCCGGGCGGGACGGTTGGTGTTCGTCGGCACGGGGCTGTCGGTGATCGAGCACCAGCACCGCACCGTGGACAACTTCGTGGAACTGCGGATGATCGCCCCGGACCTGCCGTTCATCCCGGTGCTTCAGGGCTACACACGCGACGAGTACCTGCGCTGCTCCGACCTCTACGAGCGCGCGGGTATTGACCTGGCCAGTGCTCCGCTGGTGGGGCTCGGGTCGGTGTGCCGCAGGCAGGCCACCGGGGAGGCGCACGACATCATCCGGGCTCTGCACCGCCGTGGTATCCGGCGGCTGCACGGGTTCGGCGTCAAGACGCTGGGTCTGCGCCGCTACGGCGACCTGCTGACCTCAGCCGACTCGCTCGCTTGGTCCGAGGACGCACGCCGCAAACAGCGGCCCGTGTGCGGCACCGTGCACCCGCGTGACGCCAAGAACTGCGCGAACTGCCTGCCTTATGCCTTGCAGTGGCGGTCCGACCTGATCACCGGCCGACGTCAGCCCGATCCGTCGCAGCTGCGACTGTTCGACGTCAAGGAAGGCATCGCAGCATGACCACCGCCCGTCCGCTGCGCGCCGTCACGGACCCCTCGGTTGACGAGGCCGAATCGCGTGCCTCTGCCGAGGTGGCCCGTGCTCGTGCGGAGCTGCCGCCGCTGGATCCGGCGGTGTTCGACTGCTACCTCGGCACGCTCGTGAACCAGCTCGCACACTCCACCGAGGGCGACCCGATCGGCATTCTCGCCTCACTGATCTGCGCCGCTGGCGTCCACCTCGGACAGCGCCCGCACATCCGCGCCGGTGACGACCCGCACCCGCTGCTCGTGTGGCCCCTCATCATCGGCCGCACCGGCGGCGGCCGAAAAGGTGCCTCGTGGTCCACGCCCAAACGCCTGCTCGCCGCCACCGACGCCGAATTCACCACCCGCAACATCAAATCCGGACTCACCTCCGGTGAGGGCCTGGCGGCCGTGTTCGCCGACAACGACCCCGACGAAGACGAGGCGCTGGCCAGCCGCGGGAAGAAGTCGGGCGGTGCCTCGCTGCTGCCGCCTGGTGACCTGCGGCTGCTGGTGTTCGAACCCGAGTGGGCCGGGGTGATGTCGCGGATGAAGCGCGAGGGCAACGCCTTGTCCGCGACGCTGCGCCAGGCGTGGGAAGGCGGAGACCTGTCCACGCTCAACGTCACGGCGCGCATCGCGCCCAGCTCGCACGTGGGGCTGTTGGCGCACATCACGCCCGACGAGTTCCGAGCCAAAGTGTCGACCTCGGACCTGGCTGGCGGCACCTACAACCGGTTCCTGCCGATCGCAGTCGCCCGGTCCAAGTTCCTGCCGCTGGCCGGGGGAGCGTCGCCCGACCTGGTTGCCGAGCTGGGCAGCGCGCTGGCTCACCGGCTCCTCAAAGGAGCGCAGTCGGGCGCGATCGGGTTCACCGACGAGGGCGCGCTGCTGTGGCGGACGCTCTACGTCGAATTCGGTATCGACCACGGCGACAACGGCCCCGTAGAGCAGTTCCTGTCCCGCACCGCGCCGAACTGCCTGCGCATCGCGGCCATCCACGCCGTGCTCGACGGCGCTGACCTGATCGACGTCCGGCACCTCACCGCGGCTGCCGCGCTCGTGCGCTACTCGATCGCGTCGGCGCGCTCGATCTTCGCTGGGGACCCGACGTTGACCAAGCTCGCGACCTGGATCGGCGAAGCCGGACACCAGGGGCGCACCCGCGAGGAAATCCGCTCGGACTTCTTCAAGCGCAACAAGAACGCCGAACAGGTCACCGCGCTACTCGGCCAACTCGTCGACTCCGGCCAGATCACCAGCACCAAGCGACCCGCTGCCGGTGGCAAAGGCGGCAAGCCGACCGAGGTCTACGCGGTCACCGCACCACCACGCGGTTAACGCGGTTACGCGGTAACCCGCTGACCAGCCAAAACAGTCCTCCGGTTAGCGACCGAACCGCGTACGTACGCGGCTCGGCCCAGCAAAAGCCCAGGTCAGACCCAAACCGCGTAACCGCGTAAACCGCGCCCGACCGAACGGACACCATGAGCACACCCCGCCGCAAGGGCCGACCACCTCTCGGGGTGAAGCTGTCGGACGACATCGAATACCTCCCCAACCGGCCGACGCCCTACCGTGCCCGCATTCGGTGGACCGACCCGGTGACCGGCAAGAGGCCGTCGCTGTCCGAGTCCTGCGAGACCCAGGACCAGGCCCAAGCCTGGATCCACGCCATGAAGCGCCTCACCGCTGGTGGCACGGATCCCGATGCCGGATTGATGACGCTCACCGAGTACGGCACCGCCAACATGGAGCTGGCGTTGCGCGGTCTTGAGGCCAAGACCAGGGATCCCTACCTGGCTGGATGGCGCAAGCGGGTCGTGCCGACCATCGGGCACATCGCTGTCGGAATGATCACCTATGGGGTGGTCGATCGCGCCGTGCACGGGTGGATCGCCGACGAGTACGGACGTTCGGTGGTGAAGAACAGCATCGCGGTCCTGGTGCGCGTCATGGAGCAGGCGTTGCGAGACGGGCTGCTTGACCGCAACCCGGCACGGATCACCGGCTGGCAGCGGGAGTACGCCCGCGCCGAGGACGAGTTGGACGACCCGCGCTCCCTCGCGCTGCCGGACTGGACCACGTTGACCCGCCTCGCCGATGCGCTGGTCGCCAAGTCTTCCGACGAGTACGCGGGCTGGGGCGACGTGGTCCTGTTCGCCGCCTGCACGGCGGCCCGGATCGGGGAGGTGTCCGGATGCCGGGTGAAGGACATCGACACCACTGAGTGGACGTGGAACGTCCGGCGCCAGACCACCAACGGTCCGGGAGGCCTGATCGACAAGGGCACCAAGGGAAAACGGGCGCGAAAAGTGCCGATCATCGAGGAGATCCGCGAATTGGTGGCACGCCGGATCGCCGGGACGGACGGGACCGGCGACGCCCGGCTATTCACCGGACCGCGAGGTGGCCGGATCTCCACCGCCGTCTTTCGCGACGCGACCCATTGGGACGAGGTCGTGAACAAGCTCGGCTACGAACACCTGCGTCGCCACGACCTGCGGCACACCGGTCTGACCTGGATGGCCGACGCCGGGGTACCGGTGCACCATCTCCAGAAGATCGCCGGGCATGGCTCGCTCACCACCACGCAGCGGTACCTGCACCCCAACCGCAAATCAGTCACCAATGCAGGAGCCCTTCTGTCCGCCCATCTGCAGCGGGTTACGAACGTCCCATGTCTGCGTGCGATATAGATTAAACCGCTTAGCCGAGTTCCTTCGGCGGCGCTTCAGACTCATTTGCGAGCAGATGGTTGGTAACCGTCTCTGCATCAGGCTCGAAATTAAGTACCCGCATGGCCGCGACTGTCTTAAGCCGATCTCTCAACGCCCTGTCATCGACCTGCTCGATAAGACTGAGCGTTTGCTGTAGCCGACGATCCGCCTGAAGGTCTTTTTCGATCTTCTCGACCTGCTCGGTGAGATGCTTCCGCGCACGATTGGCATGCAGGGCAAACGCTCCACCGCACGATCCGATCACGACGCCGCTCACTCCAGACAGCAGAGCAGCGTAGTTGAACCCGGGATGGGCACCACGCATGAGCGCTAGACCTGCTCCAACTAACACAACGACTGCACCGATCGACATGAAGATCAAGCTCATGCGAAATGTAATTCCAGCCTGCTTCAAAGCCTGACCATAGAAGTCAAACAGGAAGGATTGGCGACGTCCGACGTGATCATCGCTGGTGACATCGCGCCCTGCGATAATGACGTTGTGCTGAACGCCACCTACCTGCACCACCGATTCACCACTGATGTAATTGTGAACCGAATCCTGCAAGATCTTATCATCGTCATCAGCCATTGAGTTTTGACTCCCGTCGGTCCGTAACGCGAGAGCTAGAGGCTACTACCTCGTCGATCGAAGCCAGGTAAGTTTGTTACGTCCCGAGAGGCCAGGTAGCTACCTGCGGTCCACGGCTGGTCCACAGAACCATGAGATTTGATCATGACCAAGATCCACCGTAAGAAACAGCAAAGCCGTCTCACCTGGACTTACACCCAGGCGAGACGGCTTTACTCGACCGTCGGGACGACAGGATTCGAACCTGCGACCCCTTGACCCCCAGTCAAGTGCGCTACCAAGCTGCGCCACGTCCCGGCCACACCCCTTCGCGGGGTGCTCGGAAAGCTTAGCGTACCC
>Ga0307507_10006323_pt1 | contig 18291 bp, 6 predicted proteins | sample 7_EM_MG_FD_207223 | JGI IMG/M metagenome (GOLD analysis project Ga0307507, IMG submission 207223) | Populus trichocarpa ectomycorrhiza microbial communities from riparian zone in the Pacific Northwest, United States - 7_EM | ecosystem: Host-associated > Plants > Roots > Unclassified | place... | reverse complement strand
ACGACTGTCGCCAGAGCTAGACGACCGTCGCTAGAACCAGACGACCGTCGCCAGAGCCAGACGACAACGACTAGCCAGCGAGCACTATAAACGATTCGATCGATTGATCGAATCAAGGTAGCACAGATAGGTAGGCACAAATAGGGAGATGCTGACGGGTAGGCAGATACAGACAGGTAAGCAGATGCAGACAGGCAAGCAGATGCAGATAGGTAAGCAGATGCAGACAGGCAAGCAGATGCAGACAGGTAGGCAGATGCTGATGGGTAGGCAGATATAGACAGGTAGGCAGATGTAAATAGGTAGGCGATGCAGACAGGTAGGCAATGTAGACAGGTAGGCAATGCAGACAGGTAGGCAATGCAGACAGGTAAGTAGATATAGACAGGCAAGCAGATGCAGATAGGTAGGTAAATGCTGACAGATAGGTAGATATAGATAAGTAGGCAGATGTAAACAGGTAGGCGATGCAGACAGGTAGGCAATGCAGACAGGTAGGCAATGCAGATAGGTAAGCAGATATAGATAGGCAAGCAGATGCAGACAGGTAGGCAGATGCTAACGGGTAGGTAGATATAGACAGGTAGGCAGATGCAAACAGGTAGGCGATGCAGACAGGTAGGCGATATAGGCAGGTAGGTAAGTTAATAGGTAGATAGGTAGAAGAGAACCATCGCTATATTATATTAAATTATCTAAAATAATATTATTTATTTTGCTAGCCTTATAAATAGCTTTAAAGTAGCTTTTATTTATTTAAAATATATTATTAGTATAAAAGAGGTAAATATAATTATGGTTACCAAATGCGTAGATTACTGGCAGGCTGCGTGCAGGCTGTGTGTCAAAAAAACACGACATAGGCTAGTCGGTCGAGTTGCCAAATGACCTCAACTGCGCGCCAATTGCGTCAACCACCAACCATTGAGGCCATTGAAAGGGTACTATATTTTGCCGATGAGGCCTTACAGAAATAGAAGGACCCGACGTTAGTTAAGGAACTATAGTAATTTCTTGGCTTCGCGAACTTCTACTAACAATTTATTTAAGGCTATTCTAAGGTAGTTGAGCCTATGACCAGGCTACTAAAAAAGAGCATTAGCTAGTTATAGGGCCCTAATTAAGCATAGGTATTCCAGACCCTAAAAATAGCGTTTACTAAAGCACCGGTCCTAGCGTATTACGACTACACAAAGAAGACTATGGTAGAGACAGACGCCTTAAACTAGGCTTTAGGTGGAGTGCTCTATTAAGCTAATAAAAGTAATAAGCTTAAGCCAGTCGCATTCTTCTCTGCTAAGCACTCAGCCCCTAAATGCAACTATAAAATATATAATAAGGAGCTCCTGGCAATTGTTAAGGCACTAAAAGAATAGCGTCCCAAACTATAAGGAACTGAGCAGCTGTTTGAAATTATTACGGACTATAAGAACCTCTAGACCTTTATAATAATAAAACAACTAAACCAGCGCTAAGTCCGCTGGGCTGAGTTCCTTTCCTAATTTAACTTTGTTATTACCTATAGGCCCGGCACTAAAGCCACAATCCCGGACGCTCTTAGCCGCCTCCTAGGTGTTATACCTGCTAATGCTAATAATGAATATCTATAATACCGAGACCGCGTTGTCTTACCACCAAAGAAAGTCAACCCTACTATTCTAGAAGAACTACTGAGCGAATCCTAAGACTAGAGCATTGAAGACTTTATCGCAGTAATAGACCCGGAGCCTAAGAAAAAACCCCTTAAGGAGCTTATTAAGAATGCCTATAAAGAGAACGAACTCGCTAGGAATATGTTGGCTGCACTATACAAACAGGAAGACTGTAAAGTACGCCGTTGGCCTAAGCAGATTAGGAAGCTGCTCTATTATAATAAATCCAAATGTTTAATTGTTGACGGCCTAATCTACTATAGGAATTAAGTATTTGTTCCTAATTTACATAAACTCCGACTAGAAGTTGTATACCGCACGTATAGTTTGGGCCCTGTGGGTCACCTAGGCCGCGTTAAGACACTAGACCTCTTTAATTGAATATATTGGTGGCCAGGTATTTTATAGTTCATAGCTACCTTTGTAAAAGACTGCGCTCTTTGCTTCCGTATAAAGACCCTATGCTTAGCACTGCCCGGTTTCCTAAAACCACTAGAACTACCAGTCTGCCTATAGACCAATATCTCTATTAACTATGTTGTCGACCTGCCTAAGTGCCTTCATAACGGCAAAACATATAGATATATCTTTGTCGTTATTGACTGCCTAACGAAGATAAGACACTTTATTCCTGTTACTAGCCTAGATACTAAGGAGCTTGTTAAAGCATTTATCTACACTGTCTATAAGTTATACGGCGCTCTAAATACCATTGTTTCTGATAGAGGCTCTTTATTCGTTTCTGACTTCTAGCGTCGCTTAAACTAGTACCTAAAGGTAACCCTAAGCCCTAGCTCCGCATAGCACCCTAAAACAGATGGTTAAACCGAGATTGTTAATGCAGCAATAAATAAGTACCTACGCGCCTTCGTAAGCTTCACCTAAGACGACTGGGTAGATTGGCTCCCCCTTGCTAAGTTTGCTACAAATAACTAGGTTAATAAGACTACGGGAATCTTACCGTTCTTTGCCAACTATGGCTATAACCCACGTCTAGGTGTTGAACTAGCAGGCCCCTAGCCATCAGCCCTGTCTATATATATAAAGAAGGAGTACCTGTAAGCTAATACTATTACCAACCGCTTTAAGCGCATCTTAACCTAGCTTAAAGCCCTAGCTCGTATCTCCTAGCGATGATATAAAGATAACGCTAATATAAAACGAGACGAAGGTATAATATTTAAAAAGGATAACATGGTTATAGTTAGCTTTAAAAATATAAAGACCAACCAGCCTAAGAGGAAGTGGGATAATAACTAGGATAGACCCTGGCCCGTCCTAGCTGCCTATAAAGGAGCAGTTATAGTTGACCTCCTAGACCATATCTGTGTTAATAAGTCTTTCTATACTTTAAAAGTCCGCCTCTGGTTCCCTGAAGAGATCTCTAGTTAAGCACGCATTAATAAAGAGGAATATTATAATATTACAGGCAGGATAGCTAAAAGGGATAATAACGGTAATATTACGGATAAGTAGGAATTTAAAAAGATCCTTAATGTATATAATAAATAAATGGACGAGTATGGCTTAACATACTATGTTAAATGGAAATACCATAATAAGAAAACCTAGGAACCCGAGAAATCCCTAAAAGGGTGCGAGCGCGTATTACTAAGGTTTTATAAACAACACCCTAAGAAGCCAGGACCCCCAGACTGGGTATAAGATAAGGGAGAGTTACGCTAAGGCCATGGCTGACCACGAAGGTAATTTATAGTGGTTGAGATCTTATGGAACTTCGACCGCCGGTTAAAGTTATCTAATTAGTTGGTTTTTTGCCAAGAAGCGCCATATGGTGGCGGTATAGAGTTCTGCTAATTTTATTTGTTAAGCTAACCAATTAAGATTTTCCATGCCCGGCATGGAGAATCGCTATTAGCTTGGTTAAGGGCGGTGAGCAGAAGTGACATCTTTATAGCAAAAATAGGTTATTTGTTTAGTTTAGGGACCAAACCTTCTGGGGAGGGGAGTACTGTCACGGCACAGTCCTAACGCGTACTGTCTCGTACTGTTTCCTACTATTGGCTGGCCCACCACTAGCGCCTTGGCGGCTGCCCCTACTATTTGTATATGATACCCCCTTTTACCTCCTTCTCCTCTTTATACCACAATGTAGTTATTCAGCCTATTAGCATTACAGCACTGTGACACTTACTGCCTACTATAAGGTCCTTAATATAACCTAGGTTATAAAAAACAAGCTTAACCATTTTCTCTAGGGCAAGTGTAATTACTAGTCCTAAAAGGGAGAGCTTAATAAGTTAATAGTCCGCGCTAGGAAGATAGATAAATAGAAGGTAGATCTACTTTAGAAGTTTATCTTTTTAAAGATAGAAGAGCTAGTACTTAGACTTGCCTATAAAATTAATAATAGCGACTATATAGGTTAGAGTAAGTAGATAGATGTGTTCGCTAAGAACCTTATAAACTATATATACTAAGCCAACCTTAAGAATACTAACTACCGCCTACCTACTTAAGCTTCTGCCTTTATATTAACCCTAACCCTAACCTTAGCAGCAACTAGAGAACCTATAGACCTTAATAGAATCTTAGATATGGAGCGCAAGCGCCGCTTTAATAATAGATTATGCTTTGCCTATGGCCTGCCTGGCTATTAGAAGAACGCTTATAACCCCGCTATAATAGCAAACCTAGTCCTAATACTAGCCCGTTAAATAACGCAAACTAATAACCGCGGACGTAGTAACCGTGGAGTCTATTATAGCTGTGGTAGACAACTCCCCCCCTTTAACCATACGGCTTAGTTACTTTAAATAATGCCTTATATAAAAGCCCAACCCGTTAATAACGCCTAGAATTGGCGACTCCGCGCTAGCAAATATAAATATAGCTATATTATTAGCGAGGTGCTATCTCCCTATACCCTAATTAAGACTGACACTGCCAGCTAGATAGATACTGGATTGTCCTGCTAAGATAGCCCTATACCCTAGTTGTTAAAAGGTAGACCCTTGGACTAAGTCGCGTCTAAGGGTTTAAACTATATAAGGAGGAAGACGAGAAGATTAGGTCCCTATTACTAGACCAATTAGTCCTTTCTATTAGTAAACTGCCACTTAATCTTAAATTAGTAAATAGTAATAAGAAATTAATCCTTATTTAAACCTAACTCTCCTTATTATATAACCTACGCCCCTAAGTTTTTATTGACACAGTAAGCCTAGTGGACTTAGGTAGTACTATAATGGCATTTGCCAATGTAGAGTCTATTGTAAGAAAATATAATATTATAACTAAGAAACTATTAGTACCTAGGCCACTACGCCTCGCAGATAGTATTCTAACTTTACTTGTTATAAACTACTTTACCGCCCAAATGTTAATTGGTATCTATACTAAAGCTATACTCTTTCTTGTTACTAAACTCTTACCTAGTACCCTAATTATCTTAGGTATGCCTTGGCTCTAGAAGTACGAGCCCCGCCCCAGCTTTAGAGAGCTTAAGATTCGCTTTAACTTAGACTACTACTTTAGGAACTGCCTTCTATAGGGGACAGCCAATAGTAGTAGGGACGCCCTATATGGATACTCGGTACTACTAAGCTTAGCGCCTAGAACTATATATAAAGCCCTAATAATAGAAGATGTTCCTAATAAAGGGGAACCTATATAGCTATAAAGCAACGAGATAGTAGAAAACTAGACTACTTTAGCACTTAAGACTAAAACAATGGGCTAGTTGGCCTTACTAAGACTAAGGAAGAAGGTCTGCTTCGCGCCACTGCTACTAAGAATCCAACGCCAATTTAGACACCCTTTGAACCCTAGCCGCCTAGCCTGATACCTAGAACTAAGCCATATGCTATATGCGCACACTATAGCCTGTGTTATAGTAAGGACTAGCTAGGGAATTACTAAGACCTAGATAATAGAAACCGCGCCACTATAATACCTAACCTTGTACCTACTTCCCGCACGCCTTATGCAAGGCCGCCGCCTAGGAACCGCTCCTAAGAGCTAACCAAGATAAGCTAGCCCCGCCGCGATATTAGGAGAAGACCAAATATGCCCTAACCTGGACGATATTATAAACGTACGCGCCATGAATTTTGCCCAGTTTTGTAAACAAAAAGGTGTAAAAGTAATAAGGATCTATATGGCAAAGCTAATAGAATTAGTAAAATAAGAAGAATGGAAACAATTAATAGATAAACTCCCTACTAGACTAGTTAAAATACTAGACCTAATAGAGGAATCCTTCCGCCGCTTAGTTAATAGTAACTATATAATAGAAGAAGCCTACAAGGTCTTCCCTAGTTATTTTTACCGTTTCCTTAAGAAAAACCTCTAGACTATAAATACTAAGTTCCTCCGCTGCAAAGTTATGGATATAGATATTAAAAAGTTTATAAAAGGCAAACCCGCTCTAATTAGGGACGATATTATATAACGCCTTCTAAGGGAATATAGGCACTATATTAAGGGGTTTCTCCTAAAGAATGCTAACAAGCTCCTACTATATCGCCTATAGGACTATAAAATCGAAATTATACCAGGAAAGCAGCCCCTGTACTATAAGAACCGCCTACTCTCCCCTGCTAAGCTCTAATGTGTTAAGAAATGGATTAATAAGATGCTTAATAAAGGCTTTATCCAAGAATTAATGTCCCCTACCGCAGCCCCGCTTCTACTCGCTGCTAAATTAGAAGGAGGGGTAAGGATCTGCTATAACTATAGAGAACTTAATAACGTTACCGTTAAGAACTAATACCTGCTCCCGCTTATCCGTAAGACACTTAATGCCCTATATAGCGCCAAATTCTATACTAAGCTTAATGTTATTGCCACGTTTAACAGGATTTGTATTACTAAGGGCCATAAATAGCTTATAGTATTTATTACCTGCTTTGGGCTCTACGAGATGCTAGTAACCCTATTTGGCCTTTATAATGCCCTAGCTATATTCTAAAACTATATTAACCATATTCTTTATAATATACTAGATGACTATTATATAGCATACCTTAACAATATCCTTGTATTTTCTAAAACTCGAGCTAACCATACCAGGCATGTTAAAGAGGTAATTTACTGCCTTAGAGCTGCCGGCCTCTAAATTAATATTGGCAAGTTAGAGTTCTATATAATAAAGACAAAGTACCTTAGCTTAATTATCTTAATAGAAGAAATAGGCATGGACTCTAAAAAGGTCTAAGCCTTATAAGCATAGGAGAACCCAACCTTAGTTAAGGAATTATAGTAGTTTTTTGGATTTATAAACTTTTACTATAAGTTTATCTAAAGTTATTCTACTATTACTATACCTGTGACAAAACTCCTAAGAAAGGACATTAGATGGCTATAGGGACTAGAATAAGCTAAGTTATTTAAGGCCCTTAAGAGAGCCTTTACTTTAGCACTAGTACTAGCATACTATAACTATATAAAGAAAACAGTGGTAGAGATAGATGTATTAAATTGGGCTTCTGGCGGAGTCCTTTCTTAGTATAATAATAACGGTAAACTGAGACCGGTTGCATTCTTCTCCGCAAAGCACTTTGCGCTAGAGTGTAACTATGAGATCTATAATAAAGAACTCTTAGCTATTGTTAAGGCTTTAGAGAAATGGCGTCCTAAGCTATAAGGGACTAAGGAGCCGTTTAAAATTATTACTAACTATAAGAACCTATAGATATTTATAACTACTAAGCAGCTAAACTAATGCCAAATCTAGTAGGCAGAGTTCCTTTTATAGTTTAACTTTGTAATTATATATAGACCTAGTAGTAAAGCTACGCTCCCTAATGCCCTAAGCTAACTACTAGGAACGAAACCCAAGGACACTAATAATAAATACCTCTATTACTGAGCCTAAGTTATTATACCGCCCTAGAAAGTTAACACTATAATTTTAGAAGAATTACTATATAAATCCCGTAACTCTAATAATGTAAAGTTTATAGCCGCTCTAGACCCTAAAATGGCTAAAAAGTTACTAGATAAGCTAATCTGGTTAAAATACTAGGAGAATAAACTTGTAAGAGATATAGTAGCGGCTCTATATAATTAGAAAGCTCGCTATTAGCCAAAGAAGATTAGGAAATTACTCCGTTGTGATAAGTTAGAATGTAGTATTATTAATAAATAGATCTACTTCCGCTAATACCTCTTTGTCCCTAATACCCTAGACCTCCACCTAGAAGTTATCTATTACTCTTATAGTAGCGGCCCCGCTGGTTACCCTGGCCGGGTTAAGACTCTTAACCTCTTAAACCAAATATATTAGTGGCCAGGAATCTCCCAGTTTACGGCTACCTTTATTAAAGACTGTGCCTTATGCTTTTGTACTAAGACCCCCTATTCTGCCCCGCCTAGTTTTCTAAAGCTACTAGAACTACCCGCTTGCCTATAAACCGATATTTTAATTAACTATATTATAACGCTGCCGGTATGCCAACGCTATGGTAAGGCATATAAATATATCCTTGTTATTATAGACTACCTAACTAAAATGTGATACCTTGTTCTAGTAATAGGACTCTTAATAGAGGAGCTAGTTAATGGCTTTGTTAACAATGTATATAAGCTCTATAGTATATTAAGCACGATTATCTCCAATCGCGGTATATAATTTATTAGCGACTTTTGGCGATGACTAAGTAAACGCCTTAAGACAACCTTATAACTAAGCTTAGCCTGGTACCTAGAAACAAATGGCCAAACCAAAATTATTAATGCTGCCATAAATAAGTACCTCCGTGCTTTTATTAGCTTTATATAGGATGACTAGGTTAACTACCTACTACTTACTAAATTTGCTATAAATAACCAAGTTAACAAAAGTATAGGCATCTCCCCGTTTTTTGCAAACTATGGCTTTAACCCTTACCTTAGAATTGAGCCTACTGGCCCCCGCCTACTAATACTATTAGTATAAGCAAAGAAGGAGTTCTTCCGCGCAAACTCTGTGGCCAACCGCTTTGAGCGGATATTAATATAGCTTAAGGCCCTAGCCCGGATTTTATAGCAACGCTATAAAGATAATGCCAATACCTATAGGGATGAGAGTGCGTTATTCTATAAAGGCGATATAGTTATGGTTAGCTTAGAAAATATGAAGATAAACAGACCTAAGAAGAAATGGGACAACAAATGGGATAGCCCGTATCCCGTACTTGCAGTATACTAAGGGACAGTTGTGGTAGACCTCCTAGACCATATTTAAGTAAATAAATCCTTCCATATATCTAAGGTCCGCCTCTAGGCTGCTGAAGAGATCCCTGGCCAAGCAAATATTAATACCACAGAGCGCCGTAATATACAAGGACGAGTAATAGAGAGAGACGACGACGGCAATATAGAAGATAAATAGGAGTTTAAGAAAATCCTTAATGTATATAACGAAGACCCCTAAGGCCTAACTTATAAGATCAAATGGAAATATCATAAGGATATAACCTGGCAGCTGGAAGAGGACCTAAAGGGTTGCGAACAAGCTATATAGCGCTTCTATGAGCAACACCCTGAGAAGCCAGGACCCCCAGATTGGGCACGAGATAAGGAAAAGCCATGCTAAGGTCGTGGCCGACCACCGTGTTAAAAATCTATGGTGGTTAAGATGTTATAGAACTTCGACCAGCGGTCGAAGTTGTCTAATTGCGAAAACAGGTGGTCCCGCGTACTACCTATTTGAAGTTATTTGTTTGGTTTAGGGACCAAACCTTCTGGAGAGAGGAGTACTATTACAGCACTAACCTGACGCATACTGTTTCCTACTGTTAGCTGGCCCACCACTAGCGCCTTGGCGGCTGGCCCTACTCTTTGTATACAATACCCCCTTTTACCCTTCTTCTCTTCTTTATAGCATAACGTAGTTATTCAGTCTACTTCATTGCAGCACTGTGACAAAATTTAAGGATATATTCTCCAAGACAGTATCTAATATACTTTTGCCTTACTAACCATATAACTATAAGATTAAGATTAAGCCAGATAAGGAAAATATACTTAGCTATAGCCCCCTTTGTTAGCAGTCTACTACTAAGTTATAGGCTATAAAGCAGTACCTTATTGATAACCTAAATAAGGGCTTTATTAAGCCTAGTTAAGCCCCTTTTAACTTGCATATTCTCTTTACTAAAAAGCTAAATAGAGGACTTTATTTCTATATAGACTACTACAAACTTAATAATATAACCCACAAGGACCGCTACCCACTGCCCTTACTTAATAAGACTTTAACTTAAATAAATAGAGCTAAGATCTTTACTAAGCTTAATATCCGTTAGGCCTTTTACTAGATTAAAATAGACCCTAAATTAGAAGATTTTACTATATTTTGAACTTATTACAGAACATATAAATATAAAGTACTTCCTTTTAGACTAACTAACAAACTAGCTACGTACTAGCGATATATAAATAATATACTCTTTAACTACCTTAATAACTTCTATACAGCCTACCTAGATAATATTATAATCTACTCTAAGAATAAGTTAGAACATAAAAAGCATATCTATAAAGTCCTATAACAGCTCCACAAGGCCGGCCCCCAGGCTAATATTAGGAAATTAGAATTCAGTATTAAGCGTATAAAGTACCTAGGGTTTATTATTAGTATAGACGGAATTAAGGCAGACCTAGAAAAGATAGCTGTAATTAACTAATAGGTACCCCCAAGGACTGTAAAGGGGGTGTAGTTATTCCTAAGGTTCTATAACTTCTACTAACGCTTTATTAAAAACTATAGTAGGATTGCCTAGCCCCTAAGCCTACTTACCTATAAGGACCGGCCCTTTTACTTTAACACTATATATAGGCAGGCCTTTAACGAGCTTAAGAAACGACTAGTCTCTACTTCCTTACTTACCTACTTTAACCTAAAACGTCCCTTAATACTAGAGACCAATGCCTTAGATAGTGTTATAGCTAGTATTTACTCCTAAAAGTAGACAGATAAAAAATAGCACCCTATTACTTACTATTTAAAGACTATAGTAAATACTAAGCTAAACTACTATCTCCATAATAAAGAAATGCTGGCTATTATCTCTAGCTTTTAGTACTGGTGTATATAGCTAGAAGGGACCCCTAAGCCTATCTAGGTAGTCTCTAATTATAAGGCCTTAGAATATTTTATAATAATAAAGGCTCTTATAGCCTAGTAGGCACGCTAGGCGGATATCCTATCCTAGTTTAACTTTCTAATTATATACTGGCTAGGCACTATAAATTATATAGACATCCTTATAAGGCGTAGACAAGACCTAGATAACTAAATAGCTATAAAGATCTTATTATAGACCTAGACGTTATTATAACTAGAGCACCTTAACCTCTAAATATAGGTAGAGCTAAATATAGACTCTTTAGACGCTAAGATATATCATATTAACCCTATGGAACTTAACCTTATTAATAAACTACTGCAGATAAACCGTACAGCCCCTTCTTTATAGAAGTACTATAAAAAGACAAAGGACGCTATAAGCCTATAGTCCCTTAAAAATGGACTTTTTAAGTACCGTAAATAGCTAGCGGTAGCAGAGGAACAAAACTTACGGACCTAGCTTATTATGGAAGCGCATATCCAGGTCTTTACGGCCCACCCTAAAAAAAAATAAGACATATAAAATTATTGGCGACTATTATTACTGGCTTAAAATAGTTATAGATATTAATCGCTATATATAAAACTGTAATAACTACTATAGGTCTATAATTCCATAAGATAAGACCTTAAGACTATTAAAACCACTCCTAATACTAGAGCGCCCCTAGTAACATATCTTTATAGATTTCTATAAGCTATCTATAGACCATAACAGATATAATATGGCTATAGTTATAGTTAACCGCTTTAGTAAGCGCCTATTCTTAATCCCTTATTATAAGAATATTAATATAAAAGAGGCGGCCTAACTATATATCCACTATATCTACTAAATTTATAGACTATTAGATACTATTGTATTTAATTACAGGCTATAGTTTATATTAGCTTTCTAGAACGAGTTTACCTAGATCCTAGGCATTAAGCTAAAGCTTTCTATAGTATACTACCCTTAAATAAATAGCTAGACGGAGATTATAAACTAGTATTTAGACCAAAGACTCTAACCCTTTATTAACTACTTTTAAGATAATTAGGCTAAACTGCTACCTCTAATAGACTACGCCTAGGCTACCCTACCCCATAACTTTATAGGATTTATACCTATCTAGCTAGAAATAGGGTATTTACCCTATATAAGCTTTAACTAGGAAAGACTAGAAGGGCCATAAACTGTACACGAAAAACTATCTTATAGGAAGTATGGTATTACACTAAACGCTTAAAAGAGGCCTAGAAAGTAGCCTATATAAACCTAAAAAAGGCCTAAAAGATAATAGAATAGTAGGTAAATAAGCATAGGCGTAAGCCCGACTTTACTATAGGCGATAAGGTCTAGGTTATAACAAAGAACTAGAAGATAAAACGGCCTAGCTGTAAGCTAGACTATTAAATAGCGGGACTATATAAGGTCCTTAAGAAGAGAAGCAACTTATATAAAGTAAAGCTCCTGGATTTAATTAAGGTCTACCCTAAATTCTTACTAGATAAGCTATAAAAAGCTATAAATAACCTATTGCCTAGATAAAAGAATAAACCGCCTCTACTAATTTAAGTTAATGGCAATAATAAATAGGAAATTAAAGAAATACTAGCCTATAAACTTATAAGGGGAATACTAAAGTATTATATTAGTTGGAAAGGATATAACCTAGACCCCACTTAGTATCCTATATAGAACTTTATAGGTAGTCCCTATAAGCTTAAAAAATTCTATAACCAATACCCTAATAAGCCTAGACCCCTAAAGTACCTTAATAAGTAGATAGAGTACTAGTATAGCAAAGACAATAAGCTGCCTATTAAGCATAAAGATAAGAATACCCTATAGACATAATATAGACATATAAAGCCTAAGGGCAGGCTTTTTTAGAGGGGGGGTAATATTACAGCGCTGGTGGAAAACGGTAGATTATAGCGGATAGTTATAGACAGTCGCAGACAGTCGCAGATAGTTTCACACAGTCGCAGACAGTTTCAGACAGTCGCAGACAGTTGCAGTTATGTAACTTAAGGGCCGCATAAAACCTTAAGGGGCACTGCTATTCTTCTCCTTTCCTTTCTCTAGCTTTAGATCCTCGTTTATAGACAATCCAATTATATAGGCTTGCGCGACCCTCTTGCCGTGCTTGTGCCTTAATTGACTAGGTCGCTAATAGACTAGGCCTTATATATTGCCTCTAGCATGCCACATCCAATCTAATATATAGCTCTTATTAGCTAAAACCCATATTTTAAGGCCTTTAGGTATAGGTTTAGTTGGAATAGTAACGGTTTTAAAGGTATGTCCTAAAAAGCACTTATATAAGGGATATTTTATCCCTTACTTAGGTGCACGCCCGGGGTGTCAGAATTAGCGATAAGGTGCTGACTAAGCTCTGGACATATTGCGGAGGTCAAAGTCCGCATGCAATCTATATAGATATTAACCGTATCTACTACATCACAAATCAATCAATATTCATTATCTGCGTTATCTCTATCATTAATTAGACGCTTAAGAGAGCTCCGCTGTGACCTTATGACCTTGTAATTCCAATAGGTTATAAGCCTGGGTAGCAACACCACTCCTGACTTAAAAATCGATCCCTAGAAATGACCTCCTCTACCTTAACCTTAACGACACCTACGTACAATCGCAAGGCCGGTAAAATCGTCATTTTTAATAGAGACAACTTTGCAGACTAGAAGCGCACCTACAAGACAACCCTAATTATGGCAGAAGGATAGGATTTTATTACTAGTACAGAAGACCCAGCTTAAGTTAATTTAGCTAATAGGAGAAGAAGATAAGGTGAAGTAAATAAGATTATCTATAATTTAATAAGAGACGACCGTTAGGAAGAGATGTATATAATAATAAAGGTGTATAATATCTAGGGAATATAGGAAGGAATAAAGAAGTTTAATAAGTTAAATGACGAGGTCTATATCTCTAGACTTCACAGAGAGTTCTATAGCACTATATTTAACCCTATAAAGATATAAATTGTTAAGTTTATCTATATACTAAATTAATTTAAGATTAATCTAGCCTTTATACTTTAAGCACTTACTAACAATAATATTAAAGAGTAACTTCTCCTAGCCCTACTAAGCGATATTATATAGTAGAATACGAAGACCTAGTGTCTATAAGACAAACAAGACCTTAAGAGTTGCATTACCCTTTTTTAGGAGTAAGAGACTGCTCTCCCTATATAAGTATAAAATGCGGTACTTATATATAAGAGGAAAGATAAACCTAGGGGGAGAAGGGGAAATTGAGGTTAAGGTTAAATAAGGGGTAGAGGTTGTGCTAGTAGATTTAATTATTCCTTATTGCGTTATCGCTATAGCTTATTATCTTAAGTAAGTAAAGAGCTAAGATAACTAGAAAGAGATAAGTGCAGAGTATGCTATTAGAAAGGTCACTACTAGAAAGACTATCCCCTGCTTAAACAATTTTAACTTAATAACGCTAAGAAAACAGATTAAGGTGCTCCTAAGGTAGAGGAAGTAGGGAATATAGTAATAGCTAAGGACGAATTTAACAGCAATTTAATCTACCTTAACCCTAACTCTAACCCTAAACATACTATACTTACAACGATATCTCTAGCTTAGGCTTTAAACTTAGATGCAACTAAGCACTTTACTGGTAACTAATTAGACCTAATATACTTAAAGAGATGGAATATGCTATAATAGGTCCATACTATAAATGGGACCATTGTCCCTGCTATAGGCTATGGTTAAGTTTAAATTGGCAGTCTAAGGCTAAAAGACGTCTGGCTTATACCTTCGTTTAAGATAATTAAGCTAATCTTAGTAAGGACTCTTACTTAGAAAGGCTACTTAATTACCTTTAATAGAACTTTTGGAGCTCTTGCTGCACCCGGCCCAAAAAGACCAAACCAACCAAAAGAACCCTGAAAAACACCCTAATAATCCCCTGAGATGCATGCATCACAGGGGAGGCACAGGTGGAACGACGGTGGTACGCAGTCGCGCGCGACCGCCAGACCTATACCCAACAATAGCCCCCCATAACAACAACAAGGATGGGCGAATACTATACCAGAAAGCGGAAATACCTCAATTAAGAAGGCATCTGATAAAATATAAAGCCTATTAGACGCATCTAGTATCCGGAACTGTAGGGGAGCATCTGTTAGCTATTACAAACTAATATAGCTAGCAGAATGGCTCTAGTCTAGCGAACCTTAGGCGCCCCTCTAGCAAACCCTCAATTAAATCCTCCAATGGCTAAATAAAATTAAAGATAAACAAAACCCCCCCCTATAGGCGAACCGCACCTAGGCCGCTATAGCTGCGCTTTTATAGCATAGGGAACCTACCCCCCTAAAGACAACAACTGGGTATATAATCACAATATAACCAAATATAGAAAAGGCAGAGGAACTTAGGGGATAATTAGAAACAGGAGTTCTTATAGAGATTTATAAGGAGGTCTATAACGCCATTACAGTCCAACACCTTAGAAGTGGAGATATTAGAGTCACCCTAAAGGACTAACAGGCAAAGAAACGGGCCGTAAGGGTAGGGGACAGGCTAGGAAAGCGTATTAGCATAAAAGTGCTTTATAAAGATTACCTAGTTAAAGTCCTGTTGGTTCCCATAAGCCTTAGGGTAGAAAGGGGACGCTAGGCGGACAATATAGCAACTATATAGGAGATAGTAAAACAAACGGAACGCCTTATACTAGGACTTGTAATTACCCAGATCTAATAGCTTTAATAGGAAAATACAAACTAAGTATATAATAAGAATAATAAGAGGACATAAGGGGCGCTAGAGACTCGCTAGGGAAATAATAGACAAACGTATAGCTCCCTTATTATCAGCGTATATACACTAGGAATGCAAAAACTCCTTATCTAAAAAGGAATAATTATAAATGGCCTTATATACAACACAAGGCTCTATAACTACAGACTATACCTAGAACGATATTATTACTGTATATAATAGGGACACACCCAATCCATATACGCAGCATAGGTATACTACGGCCACTATGCAGGCCCCCATAATATAAGATAATATACAAATTAAGACTAAATAAAATGCGCAAACTGTCACCGAAGCACACATAAGGCGTAGGAGAGAGAAGACTACATTAAATACAGAAGATGGAAGGAAAGGGCTTAATAGCTACGGGAACAACTATACGTTAAGTTATATAAATGGAAACAACAGGCGATAAGCTAGGGGGATGTAGGTATCTTCCTAGCGTTTCCTACCTTTAATACTAGGGGGCTAAGCCAGCCATTCTAAGCCTTAATGGGCTAAAAGCGATGCCGCGCGACATTACCAGACCGAACAGGGATATAAGGGATACATAGGATACAAGGGAGAGAACACCCAGTAGGAAGACCCCTATAGACGGCTACAGCAAGTTTAAGGCCGGGATAATTAAGAATTAGATTTAACGCGGCAAATATAATATACGCAGCTGGCTTATAAGGGGCATATAGCTAACTAGCAAGAACGGGGGAAAAACCGGAGGTAATAACAGACTTAGATTTAGAAAGGCTAGTAGGAACATAAGATATAGAAATAGAAAGCTCCACATAAAATAAGTAGTGGCTAGGGAGTAAATATAGGAGACAGAAGTTCTAAATATTTTAGAGAAAGTAGAAACGGAAGAAGTGAGAAGTAAAGGAGAGGCGAAGGACCCCCGCCAGGGGTCCGCCACTTAACCATTATATAGTATAACTGCGGCAATACAAACCACCGTCTAGCAAGGCCCCTACTAGATAGTCTAGACCCAGAGAAACACCATATTCTTACTATATAAGAGCTGTATTATAATACCTATACATAATCGACATACTGCCCCTAAGGATTTTAGCTCCTGTATAAACCAAAAGCAGCTATACGCGTATGCTTTATAATTAGCAAAAATATCAGCCTTGCCTTATGGTTATAGCAGGCAGTTAACCTAGATATTACAGTTATAACTATCCAGATATATAGGGGACTAGTATAAATCATTAATGTCTATAACCCTAGGGTTAAAGGGGTAGTACAGATAGAGAATATTATATCTGTAATAAGCTTGCTAGAAACTAAATACGCGGAGTCTATCCTACTAGGAGATATAAACCTCTACTACTTATAGTGGGGGGGCATCCATATTGCTGCTAATTAACAGGTAGAGTACCTACTAAAAGCTATAGATAATGGGGGCCTTAAGCTAGCTACCCCCCTAGGTGCAATTATATGGCAATAGGGTACTACTAAAAGTATAATTAACCTTATAATTATAGACGAAAACCTATACTAGAGACTTAAAAGGTGCTCCCCTAAAGAAGAATAGGCACTTACCTTAGACTATATCCCTATCCAGATATAACTAGATCTGGACATTAAGGCGTAACCAAATAGTAAAAGATATGCAATAAGGAAGCTTAACATAGATAGCTTTCTTAACACAATTAAATAATAACTCTAAGACCTAGAAGAAATCTACCTAATACCAAATAAGCAAGGCTTATTGGCTACCCCTAAGGAAATTAATTAAAGACTAGAAAGGATCTAGGTAGCAATTAAAAGTGGGCTAAAAGAGCACTACCCAATTTCAAAACTAGGCCCCTACGCGCGATACGTATGGTCCGCATAGTGCGCGGCCCTTATAGCCGGCCAACAACAAGTAAGGAGGAAATACACAAGCAGCCACAATTCTGAGGACAAGAGACAATATAAAGACACAAGAAACCAGCTAAAGAATACCCTAAGAAAAGAAGCAAGGAATAACTAGAGACGGTTTATAAACGAACACACTACTAATCTAAGTCTCCCCTATAACAAGGGCCTTTGGACCATAGTGAAATGGGTAAAGAAAAAGGCGGGACGCCTAGTAGAAGATCTACACCTACCACCCCTATAAAGAGCAGGCAAACTATAGGCCACAAGCAATAATAATAAGAAGGCAAAGATCCTTATAGAAAGATTTTTCCCTTAACCGGCTCCAGTAGACCTTAGTGATATTACTAGTAAAACACCGGTGACTTGCCTAAGGGTTAACAGCGATATAACAACTAAAGAAATGGCCAGAACTATTAGCCGCCTCTTAAACAATATAGTACTAGGACTAGATAGGATCCTAAACAAAGCCTTAAAGATCTATAGACCACTTATAGCACCTTAGCTTGCAGACGTAGCTAGAGCATGCTTTATAATAGGCTACTACCTACGACTTAGAAGATCTATAACGACGGTTGTCTTATAAAAAGAAGGTAAAGTAGACTACTTAATCCCAGGAAGCTACCGCCCTATTGCCTTAAAAAACACCCTAAGTAAGATCTTAGAAAAGGTTATAGCGGACTATATAGCAGATACGGTAGAGGAACACGCCCTACTACCACAAAGCTAAATAGGGGCAAGAAAGAATCGCTTAACGCTATTAGCACTTACACTACTCACTGCTACTATTAAAACTGCATGGGCTATGCGAAAGGACTTTATAGTATTAATGCTTAGCCTAGATATTAGCGGCGCCTATAACAATATACCCTATAAGCGTCTCCTATATATCCTTAGGGCAAAGGGCTT
>Ga0307507_10006322_pt1 | contig 18295 bp, 10 predicted proteins | sample 7_EM_MG_FD_207223 | JGI IMG/M metagenome (GOLD analysis project Ga0307507, IMG submission 207223) | Populus trichocarpa ectomycorrhiza microbial communities from riparian zone in the Pacific Northwest, United States - 7_EM | ecosystem: Host-associated > Plants > Roots > Unclassified | place... | reverse complement strand
AACCACTCTAAAAGGTCTAAACAGCCTGCCTTAGGAGTATAACAGGCGGGTATAAGCGAACGGCTATAATACTGCTTAAGAAGGAAGCCAATATTCCCCCCCTATAACTATATATTAAAGCCGATGCAATATAAAGGGTGCAAAAGGAACGCAACTTTAATATTATAAAGTATATCAAAACACGCCTAAATAAACTATAGAGGGACCCTAGGGTGCCCTATAGGAGAAGGAACCAACAACCCCAAAGTAGGGAAGATATATTAGGAAAACAGGTAGAGAAAGCAGAAAAAGAATAATACGGCGCTAAGGCCCAGGCCTATATAGAGAAGAAAGGGAGATATATAAGAGGCCAGCAAAGATAATAACAAAGAAGAGAAAGAAGCTAAAGTAAAGTATAAAAGAGTACTAGAAAACCATCTACCGTAATATAATACTAGTTAGACTAACGCTAGAGAGACAAATAGGAGTTAAAGGTATAGAGGCAGACTTAGGCAAGGGGAACCTAAGCCGTAGTATAGGTAATACTATAGGGGGTAAATACCTAAGGGCTCCAAGAGGGCCTAATAAAGGCAGAAAATATAATAGCAACACTCTTAAGAACAGAAATAATAGGACTAAAAGATTAGCTTTACTAAGTGGGTATCCTAATAGGTAGCCTAAGGTGCAAATATAGCTAGCTAAAACAGACACTAAAACACATAATACTGTTATGCCCCTTACGCACCGGCCAAAAAGCAATGCTCTTAGCAGCTAGCATAGAAAACTATAATATACTACTCTTAATATAGAGAGGCCTTAAGGCGGCTATCTGGTGGCTTATTAATTAAAATATGCTAGACCAGTTCCGGGTTGCAAAGGAAATAGTAATAAAAGGTAAAGGGGCGAGTAATAGGCGCCCCCTAATAACTCTATAAAAGTAGAGTATAGTGTGTAATACTAACGCGTCTATAGGTTTGTTACAGCAGCAGTAGTTCCTAAGAAGGTTAAAAAGTAAAGTAGTAGAGCACCACTAGTAACTTACAGGCAACTTATAAGTAAGCCCTAAAAGGTAGGGAGATGGATTATGGGGTTTTCTTAAATAGAGTTTTCTCCCTATATATATATAAGGAGTAGTCCGCGTGGGCCCAATAGAGATCTGAATTGGACATTAAGCAATAAATAATAATATAAATAATATACTCTTTAACTATCTTAATAACTTCTATACAGCCTACCTAGATAATATTATAATCTACTCTAAGAATAAGTTAGAATACAAGGAGCATATTTATAAAATCCTATAATAGCTCCACAAGGCTGGTCTCTAGGCCAATATTAGGAAATTGGAATTTAGTATTAAGCGTATAAAATACCTAGGTTTTATTATTAGTATAAATGGAATTAAGGCCAACCTAGAGAAAAAGGCTATAATTAACTAGTAGACACCCCTACGGACTATAAAAGGGGTATAATTATTTTTAGGTTTCTGTAACTTCTACTAACGCTTTATTAAGAACTATAGTAGGATTACCTAGCCTCTTAACCACCTTACTAGGAAAGACCAGCTATTCCACTTTAATGCTATATATATACAGGCCTTTAATAAGCTTAAAAAACGGCTAGTATTAGCTCCCCTACTTACCCACTTTAACCTAGAATAGCCCTTAATACTAGAAACTAATGCCTTAAACGGTATAATAGCTGGCATTTTCTCCTAGAAGTAACTAAACGGAGAATAGTACCCTATTGCATACTATTTAAAGACTATAATAGATGCTAAGCTGAACTACTATATCCATAATAAAGAAATGCTGGCTATTGTCTCTAGCTTTTAGTAATAGCGTGTATAGCTAAAGGGAACCCCTAAGCCTATTAAGGTAGTTTTAGATTATAAGGCCCTAGAATACTTTATAATAACTAAGGCCCTTATGGCCTAGTAGGTACGCTAGGTGGATATCCTATTTTAGTTTAACTTTTTAATTATATATAGACCAGGCGCTATAAACCGTGCGGATACTTTTATAAGGTGTAAACAGGACCTAGGTAACTAGGCGGCTATAAAGATCTTATTATAGATTTAGATACTACTATAACTAGAGCACCTTAACCCCTAGATACAGGCAGAGCTAAATACAGACCCTTTAGATACTAAAATATATCCTATTAACTCTATGGAACTTAACCTTATTAATAAACTACTATAGGTAAACTATATAGCCCCTTCTCTACAGGAGTACTATAAAAAGGTAAAGAATACTACTAGCCTATAGTCCCTTAAAAATGGACTACTTAAGCACTAGAAATAGCTAGTAGTAATAAAGGAATAGAATTTACGGACCTAGCTTATTACTAAAGCATATACCTAGGTCTCTACGGCCTACCCTAGAAAGAATAAGACCTATAAGATTATTAGTAACCGTTACTACTAGCCCAAAATGGTTACGGATATTAACCGCTATATATGGAACTATAACAACTACTATAGGTCTATAATTCCACGGGATAAAACCCTAGGACTATTAAAGCTACTTCTAATACCAGAATGCCCCTAGTAGTATATCTCTATAGACTTTTATAAGCTGCCTATAGACCGTAATAGATATAATATAGTAATAATTCTAGTTAACTACTTTAGTAAGCACCTGTTCTTAATCCCCTATTATAAGGATATTACTGCTAAGAAGGTAGCCTAACTATATATCTATTATATCTACCAAATTTACGGACTACTAGATACTATTATATCTAATTATAGGCTGTAGTTTATATTAGCCTTCTAGAATAAGTTTACTTAGATCCTTAGTATTAAGCTAAAGCTTTCCACAGCATACCACCCCTAGATAGACGGTTAGACGGAGATTATAAATTAATACTTAGACTAGAGGCTCCGGCCCTTTATTAACTACTTCTAGGATAACTAGGGCAAACTACTACCCCTAATAGACTATACCCAGGCAACCCTACCCTATAACTCTACGGGATTTTCACCTATTTAGCTAGAAATAGAATACTTACCCTATATAAGCTTTAACTGGGAAAGACTAGAGGGGCTATAGACCGTACACGAAAAACTGTCTTATAAGGAAGCCTAGCAATATGCCAAACGCTTAAAAGAAGCTTAGATAGTAGCCTATATAAATCTAAAAAAGGCCCAGAGATTAATAAAATAGTAGGTAAATAAGTATAGGCGAGAGCCTAACTTTACTATAGATAATAGGGTCTAGGTTATAATAAAGAATTAAAAAATAAAATGGCCTAGCCGTAAGCTAGACTATAAAATAGCAGGACTATATAAGATCCTTAATAAAGAAGGTAACTTATATAAGGTTAAGCTCCTAGACTTAATTAAAGTCTATTCTATCTTTTTACCGGATAAGCTATAGAAGGCTATAAATAACCCACTACCTAAATAAAAGAATAAGCCTCCCCTGCTAATTTAAGTTAATAGCGACAATAAATAGGAAGTTAATAAAATACTAGCCTATAAATTAGTATAAGGAACGCTACAATACCATATCTAATAGAAAGGCTATAATCTAGACCTAACCTAGTACCCTACCTAGAACTTTATAGGCTGCCCCTAGAGACTTAAAGAATTCTATAACTAATACTCTAACAAACCCGGACCCCTAAAGTACCTTAGTAAGTAGATAGAGTGCTAGTATAGCAAAGACAATAGGCTGCTTATTAAGCATAAAGATAAGAATACCTTACGGATATAATATAGACATATAAAGCCTGAGGACAGGCTTTTTTGGAAGGGGGGGTAATGTTATAGCGCTAGTAGAAAACGGTGGATCTTAGCAGATGTAGATTATGGTAGATGTGAGTCACGTGACTTAAGGACCGCATAAAATATTAAGCGGCGCTGCTATTCTTCTCCTTCCTTTCTCTAGCTTTGGATCCTTGTTTATAGACTACCAATTGTACAGGCTTGCGCGTCCCTCTTGCCATACTCATGCCTTAATTAACTGAGTCGCTAACAATCTTTAGCTTTTAGTACTGGCGAATATAGTTAAAAGAAGCCCCATAGGCCTATTTAAGCAGTTTTAAATTATAAGGCTTTAGAATATTTTATAATAATAAAGGCCCTTATAGCCTGGTAGGTGCGCTAGGTAGAGGTCCTATTCTAGTTTAACTTCCTAATTATATATAAGCTAGGTACTATTAATTGTGGATACTTTTATAAGGCTTAAATAGGACCTAAATAACTAGGCAGCTATAAGGATCTTATTATAGACTTAGATGCTACTATAACTAGAATACCTTAACCCCTAAATATAGGCAGAACTAAATACAAACCCTTTAAGGGCTAAGATATATCCTATTAATTTTATAGAACTTAACCTTATTAATAAACTGCTGTAAGCAAACTATATAGCCCCTTCTCTATAGAAGTATTATAAAAAGGCAAAGAATAATACTAGCCTATAGTCCCTTAAAAACGGATTACTTAAGCAGTAGGAACGGCTAGTAGTAGTAAAGAAATAGAACTTATGGACTTAGCTTATTACCAAAGTATATACCTAGGTCTCTACGGCCTACTTTAGAAAAATAAGACCTACAAGATTATTGGTAACCGTTATTACTGGCCTAAAATATTTATAGATATTAACCGTTATATACAGAATTGCGATAGTTACTATAGGTCTATAATTCTATAAGATAAAATCCTAGGACTATTAAAACCACTCTTAATACTGGAACGCCCCTAGTAATATGTCTCTATAGACTTCTATAAGTTACCTATAGATTGTAACAGATATAATATAGTTATAATTTTAGTTAACCGCTTTAGCAAGCGCCTATTTTTAATCCCTTATTATAAAAATATTAACGCTAAAGAAGTGGCCTAACTATATATCTATTAAGTTCACCAAATTTATAGACTACTAGATACTATTATATCCGATTATAAACCGCAGTTTTTATTAGCTTTTTGGAATAAATTTACCTATATCTTAGGTATTAAGTTAAAGCTTTCTATAGTATACTACCTCTAAATAAATAGCTAGACGGAGACTGTAAATTAACATTTAGACTAGAGACTCCGGCCCTTTATTAACTACTTTTAGGATAACTAGGCTAAATTGCTACCCCTAATAAACTACGCCTAAGTAACCCTACTTTATAACTCTATAGGGTTTGCTTCTATTTAACTAGAAATAGAGTATCTACCCTATATAATCTTTAATTAGGAAAGACTAAAGGGCTCTAAACCGTATACGAAAAACTATTTTATAAGAAAGCTTAATAGTATATCAAGCGCTTAAAAAAAAGCCTAGATGGTAGCCTATATAAATCTAAAAAAAAGCTTAAAAATTAATAAAATAATAAGCAAATAAATATAGACAGGAGCCTAATTTTATGGAAGGCGATATAGCTTAGGTTATAACAAAGAACTAGAAAACTGGATGGCCTAGCTATAAGCTTAACTATTAAATAGCAGGACTATATAAGATCCTTAAAAAAATAGGAAACTTATATAAAGTAAAACTCCTAGATTTGGTTAAAGTCTATTCTATTTTTTTACCAAACAAGTTATAAAAGGCTACTATAGACCCTTTACTAGAATAGGTTAACCCGCCCCTACTACTAATCTAAGTTAATAGTAAAGACAAGTGGGAAATTAAAGAAATACTAGCCTATAAACTTATAAGGGGAACGCTAAAGTACCGCGTTAGTTGGAAAGTATATAATCCGGACCCTACCTAGTACCCTATATAGAACTTTATAGGTTCCCTATAAGCTTTAAGAGTTCTATAACTGTTACCCTAATAAACCTAGATCGCTAAAATACCTAGATAAATAGATGGAATACTAGCATTATAAAGATAATAAGCTACTGGAAGAGTATAAAGATAAGAACGCCCTATAGATATAATATGGATATATAAAGCCTAAGGGCAGGCTTTTTTAGAGGGGGAGGTAATATTACGGCACTGGTAGAAAACGGAAATTATGGTAGACGCAGAGCTTACATAACCCTTATATAAATAGGGGTTGTATATAACTTCTCGTATTGCCGCATATCTTTTCCTTTCTTTTTCTTTAGCTTTAGATCCTCGTTTATAGACAATCCAATTATATAGGCTGCCTGTATCCTTCTTACTATGCTTATACCTTAATTGACTAAGTCCGCAATATCTATAAAGATTTATAATATATATAAAATAGAAATTAAAAGGTATAAGTAGGAGTTTTTTAAAAAAAGTAAGGAATAAACTAAAATAATAAAATAATTAAAAAAAAAAAAGGATACTAAAAACAGTTTAAAGTTAAGCAAGTAAATTAGATAACTTAAATTATACAGTCAAAGTTACCTGATATTTAGTACCCTTTTACAACTTATTAGTATATAAGCTTATTAAAAATATAGGTATATTAGATAATTGATAATTAGGTATAAATTTAGTAAAAAAGAAGTGAGGCCTCATCTATGACCACGTTTAACTTTTCCGAGACCACGCTCAGCTGTACCCTGAGGCAATTTAGAGTGTAAGCTAGGTAAATCAAGTGATGCAATATTAAGGCTACCAGCCAAATGATATTCAGTTACGAACGCTCGAGAGCGTCTATCATGCCCCAGCACCTTTTGCACAAGCTACTGTGGCACGTCTCCAGCCTTTCTCGACAGCTCCAACACAAATTTCCTTACTTCGTCTGCCTTTGCAAATTTTTCTTGATCATTGAGCACCCGTATTAGATTCTTCGCGCTCGTCAATGTTGTTCGATGCCTCTTTCCCAATACTATTGCTCTCCCTTCAAGCACGTCTTGGTACTTTTCCCCTGCCTCTGCATACCTCCTCTGCTTCCAAATTGCGAATGCCAAATGGCCCCGTTGGCTTAAGGTGTCTGGGTGGTTCTTTCCCAGCTGTAGTTCCATACCTGCAAGTGCATGCCGATGCAGTTCTTCCGCATCGCGATACTTTCCCTGGTCCACAAGCGCCCTTGCGAGCCGGCTAATACTGCACAGAGTGACTGGATGTGTCTCTCCTAGTGCATGTTTTCGCCTCTCTAATTCCCGTCGACACATCTCTTCTAACTCATCATACTTTTCTTGATGTCGAAGTATAGCTGCTAATGTACTAGCGCTAGAAAGCGTGTCCAACTCTTCAACACCAAGTTCACATTCTCTTTCTTTCAATACTAGCCTAGCTAAATCCTCTGCTTCTACAAACTTCTGCTGGTATAAAAGTGCCGAAGCTAAATTTTCCATTATATTCAGAGTCTGAGGGTGATTGCCTCCAACTTTCTTCGTAGACTGCGTCAATGCCCTGCGATAAATCTGCTCTGCATCCTCATACCTCCCCCTATTTCGAAGTATTACACCCAGGTTGCCCAAGCTCCCAATTGTGTCAGGGTGCTCTTCACCTAAGATCTTCTCTCGTCCTGCTAAGACCCAACGACAAGTCTCCTCTGCCAAACAATAGTCTCCCTGATTCCGGAGCGCCACCGCAAGGTTGCTTCCAGCAACTAAGGTGGATGGATGCTCCTTTCCGAGTATCTTTGTTGCTACACTGACCTCATCCTGATACATTGTTACTGCTTTCTCATATTCGCCCAAACCAAAGTAAATTGAGGCTAGGTTACCAACGCTTGCTATCGTTGAGGGGTGTTCGCTACCTAGCGCCTTCTTTCTCCAGTCCAGCACGCGCCGAAACATACCCTCTGCTGCAGTATACTTGCCCCTATTCTGTAGGATGGAGGCCACGTTGTTAACAATAGTGAGCACATCTGGATGATTAACCCCAAGAGTTTTTTCCTTGCTTTCTAAGGTCCGTTGATAGATTTCTGCTGCTTCTTTATATCGACCCTGGCTCTAAAGTACCATTGCCAGACTGTTTAAGCAATCTAGAGTGCCTGGATATTCTTTCCCAAGACCTTTCTCCATCTCCTCCAATACTTCTTTTGTAATCTCTTTTGACTCTTGGTATTTGCCTTGAGAGTGAAGCACCGAAGCTAGGTTGTTAAGACTGCTAAGCGTGAAGGGATGTTTGTCTCCTAGTTGCCTTTTTCGCCCGTTTATTGCCCGTCGATACATCACCTCCGCTTGCTCGTACTTTCCCTGGCTCTCTAGAACTCCTCCAAGACAGTCAACATTGGCCAGTACGTTCGGGTGCTTGCTGTCTAATGCTTTTTCTCTCGCTTCTAGGGCCTGGCTTTGCAGAATCTCGGCCTGCTCGTAGCATCCTTGATCCTCAAGTATTGAGGCCAGGTTACCCATGCTGTCGAGAGTCTCAGGGTGCTGAATTCCAAGGACCTCCTTCCTACCCTCCATAGCTGTTTGGCTCATTTCCCCCGCCTCATTATACTTGCCTTGGCTTCGCAGCACCACTGCTAGATTGCTGAGGGTACCGAGCGTGCTAGGGTGCTTTTCTCCAAGCAGCTCCATTTCCACTTGAAGTATGCACTGACAGAATATGTCCTCGGCTTCTTTAAATTTTCCCTGGTGGTAAAGAACCAGGGCTAGGTTATTAGCGCTAGTCAGCGTACCGGGATGTCCCCACCCAAGGACTTCTACAGTTGCTCGCAAATTATCTTGGCACAGTATCTCTGCTGCTTTGTATTGGCCTTGATCTTGTAGCACCAAAGCCAGGTTATTGATAATTGTCAATGTTGCAGGATGTGAGATTCCGAAAACTTCTTCTCTTTTCTTTAGCACTCGTCGGTAATTCTTCTCCGCTTCCTCATATCTTCCCTGATCCTGGAGAACTGCAGCTAGATTGCCAACGGTAGTTAATGTGGAAGGATGCATGTCGCCGAAGACGTTCTCTTCTGTCGTTAACGCTGCTCGAATTAATCCTTCCGCCAAGGCATATTTGCCTTGACTCCGGTATGTTAAGGCCAAATGGACAACAACACTCAGTGTATAGGTGCTTTCAGGCCCGTAGTTTGGATCATTCTCCAAGTCTCTCTTGAGGCCTTTCTGCAAGGCCTCTGATCTTTCGAAATAGCCTCTGCCACTCACAATGGATGCGAGGACCGACTTTAATTCGTACGTAACAAAGTGTTGTTTTCCTATACTTTCCTCCATGTCCGAAAGCTCCCTCATGTACTCATGTTCAACAGCCTTTAGGGATTCGGTTTTTCGATATTCATTCACGTAATTCATAGTGATGTCACAGCCTCTTTTTTCGAGTGCCCTTATTATGCTGTCCCTCCCGATCACTTGAGAGTTCCTGGCGATCTCAATTTCGTTTTCGAGCCCCTTTCTTTTACTCTTTCCTAGCCAATGTAGAGATCGTTCCTCGTTCTTTGGAATGCCAAAGCCAACTTTATAACAAAAGGCCAGTTGGAAACAAGCGTTCAGCCTGCACTCGTCGCAAAAGTGACCTTCGGCTTGGCCCTTCAGGACGTTGAATATGTACTTTCGTACTCGATAGTCTGCTCGGCATAACTGGAGCAGATCTGTCGCAACCTTCGAAACTGTCAGCCAAAGGATTCAGGTGTAGCTTGTACATGGACACTCCCAAAATCGACAAATCGCTCGGCGGAATGCTGATATAAATGAGTGGATTAAACCTACGCTAAATTGATAATGATCGAACTTCACTGACGCATAGTCTAGAGTTGCGGCCGGCTGGAACCTAGATGAATTGTCAGGACTAATTACTTAAAACATGGCTGCATAATGAATGTTACCGTATAGCACTAGCCTTCCCAATAAGTGAAAGAAGATAAGTCACATTATCCGGTCTTTTCTCAGGGTCCCTGGAAAGAGTGGCATTGAAAAAGTCAGTGAGCGCCTGGGACCTGTTGCTGTCTAATCCCTCGATTTGGGAAAGAGTTTGAGACAAAATCGCAGTGGGACTGGGAGCATCTTTCAAGTTCTGAATTATTTCTTTTGTTCTCTTTATACCTTCTATGTACTGGTGAGGTCCCTTAGGTTGCGAGTGACATCCCCCAGCCCCAGATCCATCCACATAACCTTCCCAGAACAATATCCAGTAGCAAAGCAGGCCGTACGAGTATATATCCATCTTCTTTGCACCAAGAATTGTAGTACGGCCCCTACGGTCTTCAGGCTCTTCACAGTATTCAGGAGCGTGCCAAGGCGGTGATCTCGGCAATATTGCTGGGTCGTTGTCCGTGCTGCCAAAACAAGAGTAGCCAAAATCGATCAGTTTCGGTGTGGCTGATTGTTCGTCGTATTTTGAAGGGAAAATAACAACATTTTGAGGTTTGATGTCTCCATGAATGATATCTGAGATAACAGGTATAAGTTAGTGTAACATGTTGCGATGCGGGGTCCATGAACCTAGGGTACGTACTGCAACTGTGCATTGTTGCGAGAGCGGATCCGATGTCCAAACACATTTTCAGTCTAGAATCGAAGGTATGCTGACGAACCCTAGCCTCCATATATCCCCAGAGCGTCCCACATGGTGTTAATGGAAAGACGAGCACAGGACGTACTTTGGATCCATTGGGAACGACTTCCCATGTAATTCCTTGAAGCTCAATAATATTCATGTGCTGCCGGATAATGGGGTGTCGTAATATTAGAACCTCGCATATCAACGCGCGAAATGCCATGGCTTCGTCGAGATCACTGCCAGAAATTATGGGGCTCTTGAATGCGAGGCTCGTGTCGTTGCTGATATTGGATTGGTATACTCGACCAGATGTTCCCTCTCCTAGCTGGCCTCGAGCAGGCTCCCAAGTAGTTGGCAAGAATTCAACGTTCAGACCTTGAGCAACAGCAATGAATGACAGGAAGTCGGGATGAAGGCCCTTGATATGAAGACCTTCCGTCAGCACCGGTGCTGCATGGGTATGCTTTTCTCTGAGCGGGCCGATCCAGGACTGAGGCAATGACTGCATCTCGAGGATGTAGAATGTGAAAGCTGGGAACTAGAATGCGTGATGGAAATATTCAGGTGATAAGGCCAGTCTTTGGTCGCCGGTGGGGTAAGGCGAGGCTCTCGATGCTAACGGAATTCATAGCTAAACACCTTGCAGCACGTGCTCGATTTTTATTACTTACGATTCCAAGTAATCAAGCTAGTGTAAGACTAAATATGACTAGGTGCGATAGGTTACACTTGGTGCTGAAATTGATTGGTGACTAATTGCTGGTCTGATACTGTGGCGTAAGACGCTTCCAGTCAATACGCGCGTATTTTTAGTGTATACGTTGAAACTTTCAGGGAGACGGCTCCCAGTGCCCCACCAAGACAAAATTTACATGCAGCAGACTCATATCAAATAGTAAAATCCAGGGCCACGAAATCAGAATGTCCATACTTCTATCGGAGATTGAGGATTTGCGCGTGCCAACTGTCACTCGTTCTTTTATTCCAGACCAACCGCTCTCTAAACTTATAACCAAGGAGAATGTCCTTTCATTCTTGCGAACCCACAAGCTCATCCCAGAACAGCATTGGATTTCAGTCTCGGAAAGGGTGCCTGGGTTCTATACAAAGATTTTCTCCATCTTGGTACTAATCCAAGAAGGATCAGCTGTCCTAGATTTTATTGAGAATGATATTTCGGACGGAAAACTGCCACTTACGGCTGGCCACTTCGAAAAATTTGACAGCTGCAATTACCAAAAGCGGTTTTTAGAGAAGCAGTGGGAATTTCTTGCACCAATCTGGGAGAAAGGTCGTTATCTCCACAAAATATTGGATCACAATGCTGTTCTTCCTATTTTGGAGGAGCGCCAAGTTGGGGCCGGCGGTTTCGGAACGACGTTTGAAGTTTTATTTAGTGGTGTACATCAGGGATTTTCAGATACAACGGAGCTATAATTTACATGAACTACAGCCAATTTTTTAACGCTAACCTTTGGTGCAAGAACGTACGACTTTTGCGAAAAGAGCTTGATCAAGAGTTCGATGATGTACCACCAATCTCACCCGAGCGCGCAGCAAAACAAAGAGCTATTGCGACCAGGATGCGTGATCGATTCCAACGCGAGCGCAGAATCTTGGATCTCCTACGCTTAAAAGGAAGCCCCAGGATTGTCGAACTTCTAGGTTCATATGAACAGAAGGGACGAAATGAATACGAGAGTTCATACAACTTCATATTTCCTTTAGCAGATATGGATCTAGACCAGTTTCTCCAACAGGATGCGAAACCAAACCATTTCTGTGATAACACCGCGTTTCTTGATGAGCTCTATGGCTTGGCATCTGCCCTCAACGATGTGCACGAATTTCGCTTCCAGTTCAAGGAGCTCGATAACACTGGCATGGAACTTCTTGGTTGCCATCACGACTTGAAACCGAGCAACATTCTTATTTTTGGAAATCGATTCGTGCTTGCTGATTTTGGTCTTTCCCGCTTGTCCGCTGTTTCACAAGGATCAAAATCAAGGTTTAAGGACGTTCGAGGTGATTACTTTGCGCCGGAATGCATGGACGAGGTATACCGTCAGCAAAGTATCGGTCGCTCCAGCGACATTTGGTCTTTCGGATGCATCATTGCTGAGATTGCTACATTCGCCGAGAACGGCGCAGTGGGAGTTCGAAATTTTCGCGAAAGGAGATTCACGCGGAATACATCTCACCACCAGAATTCTTACTTCCACAGTGGAGGGAAACTGAAAGTAGAGGTGGAGGAGTGGCTTCAACAACTGAGTGCTAATGCCTCTAACGAATGCCTGAGGTCACTAATCCTATTAACCATGGAAATGCTGAATTCCTCGCCTGACAGAAGACCGACTTCAAAAAGCGTCCTTGAGCAGTTGGCGTACATTTCTCTGAAGTTGCTTTACAAGGACACAGCTAGACTGCTTGAGTTAATCCTGGATGACTTCGGGAATTTTAACCTGGCTACAGAGAAGAGTAGGCTGGATGAGTGGGCTATAGGGCTTGGCATAGATGTCAGGGAACGCCACGGCGGGAGCCCCCAGGATATAATCGACCAGCTTGGAGAGCAGATTTGCGAAGTCTTAAAAATATTGAAGGAGGTACTAAAATCTGCTCCGGAGAAAATTCGAACGCATTCGGACCGTGAAGACGCTGTCCATGTGACGTTCATTGCGTTACGTGAGGGAATTGACACATTGTGGAAGCTCATTCCTCGAGAGAAACAGGAGTTCATGCGTAAACGGTGGCAATACCGAAGGCTTGGAACAAGCACCGTTGAGGGAATAGCTGAGATAAAGCAACAGACGCGAAATCCCCACGAGAAAGCTCTCGCATCAATGAAGCAGCTTGTGTTATTCATGGAAGAGCATAAATCTCCCCGTGAGACGCATCTGAAAAATAAAAGTCTTGTCACCCTTGGAAGCAACATTGGAGAACATCGTACTGGATGGTATAACTTCGGTCAGGAGGAGACGCCTCCAGGATATAGAAGAGCGAGGGTTTTGATTGAATGGAAATACTACAACAGCAAACTGGGTTCTCATATTGATGAGGAACTCTACGTACGAATGGACGCAATTTCAGAGTTGCCAAACGAACCCAGTAGACCCGCAGAATTTCGGGTTCTCGACTGCGCCGGCTACTTTCTGGATGAAGAAGAATTGGCTTTTGGAATGATGTATAACTTTCCTCCCGATCATGCGAACAGGTTTTCGACCCGAGTGGCCACTCTCGAGGAGATGATAAATGAGAATCAAAGCGTTACCGAACTAAAACGACCTGCATTAGGGGAACGTTTTAAGCTTGCGAGATCGCTCGTTTTCTGCATCACTGAGTTCCATGCTGCTGGATGGCTGCACAAAAACTTTTGTTCCCAGAACATCGTTTTCTTTATCAAGAATCAATCAGAAGCGCCGCCTCCAATCGGCGAGCCGTATGTCATCGGCTTCAACCATAGTCGACCGGATTCGGATGACCTTTACACATTGATGCCAAGCGTGGGAGAAATCCAGAAATTGTACCAGCACCCAGAATACCAAGTGAAAAAGCCAGGAGAGCAAAATTTAAGATTTCGCAAGTCTTTCGATTACTATAGCCTTGGTGTTGTTCTTTTGGAAATAGGAATGTGGCATACAATTGGAAAGCTTATTGGCGGAGTTGGTCGTGCTCCCAGCGACATAAACAACCATTTCTTAGAGCGCGCCCGGCAGTTGGGCCCGCTGATGGGAACTATTTATCGCGATGCTACTCTCTACTGCTTGCAAGAATCGTCGGAACAAGATACTGAAGGTTTTTATAGAATGGTAGTGGAGCCGCTTTCCAAGTGTAACGTTTAGGAGGGAATAGAGTTCTGCAGGTAAAACTGAAATATTTGGTTTCACTAGGAAATCACCCCCATAATAGTCACATTGGTGTGGTTAGAGTTGAATTTAGCCTGAAAGCTGGTCCTGCCTAGGCGTGCCCACCAAACCTTCTCTCCAGGGCATGTGACTTTCCCGTTCAGTAAGCGCAGATGGGCCATTTATTTCTGTCACGATGAGGTGGAGCCACAGTGATGTGTACGAGACCTTATAAAGTGGTAGTCGTCGCTAGGACGAATCTACATGCCAGAATGCCATCACCTAATCGTGGGGGGTTCCTACGAATGTCGTTTACTCCCGTTAACAGTTTCCTGCTTTAGTAGGCGACTATGGAGAGCTTCCCCTGACTAAATCTTAATCAATCACGTAAAGCCTCTAAGATGGATTAGAATAGGAAATTGAAATCAATTCAATTTCAACTCTCATTGTGGATTTGATGATCTCAAATCTGCAGCTTCAGTTTTCTCCCAGCTCCCAGACTCTACAATCAAGTAGATGTGATATGTTAAGGCTGTCCGTGGTTGACTCTGGCTGTTCTAAAAATCTGCCGCCGGTTCCATCCAATGGCTCCCCCAATAGTCACTCCTGTGAGTAAAAGAACGACCACGGGATATATCCAAATTTCGCCTGAAGCAACTAGGTGGCCATCCCCACTGTCCTCAGAACCATTGTTGACATAGCGTAGAAGATTTGAACTGAAGACCCCCTATCATGGCAACTGTGTCAGTAAAGGGAATGACTCTTCATTATCCCAATAAAGGGGAAGGAGAAAATTGCTTACCGCAACCAAGCTTGCTGGAAGGTAGATCATAGCAATAAACGTAAGAATTTTCATAATTCTCGAATCCTCCTGTGTTTTTTCCAGTAATATTTTCGTATCTTCGCTGGCTAATTGAGTTGAAAGGGATATTTGCCGTAATGCTTCGCCATTTTTATGTAAGACTTCGTCATTCCTATGATCTAGAAGCTTGAACAGCTATTTGGTGTTATCTAATCAAGTAGTAAAACTCAGTAATAGACTCCAGAAGCTCTTACCAGGCTACGTATACTTTGTGAATATGCAACAAGAGATGCGAGGCTCCGCTGGTGATTCTTTAGATAAACAGAATAAATCTCAAGTTTCATTAACGGCTCACAATTTGGAGATAGGATACCGAGGTCCATTAATTGCCTGTAGTGGTTTGTGAGGCCCCAGACTATGTCTAAGGAGGATTCAATTGCGTTCTGAGCTTTTTGAATTTTCCGATAAGAATTCTGCACGGTCTGAGTGTCAGAAAAGTCAACAACGTAGTCGTGCGGATAAGTCCAGCCAACACGAGAGAAGCATGCTTTCTCATTCTGCTAAAATTAGCAATGCATTATCTAGGAGTGTGCTCTTCTTATGCAGCAGAAAACATACTAGAGGCCTGAGAGATTCTTCGAGAAAGTTTACGTAGAGCCTCCAATTCTTGGTCGCGTAAGTTAAGATGACGTTATGAAGCGTTAGATTCCCATTCTCGGGCATTACTTGTTTGTTCGAAGGTGGTACCTAGTAGTTCGCTTTTAAGAGTTTGAGGCAGTTGCAGGAATATCCAATTGGACGCTTTAGACTGGGAATCTGAGGAATGGTAGATAGCCATTTGACGCATCGACCAAGGATCGGGCAGATCTCTACCATGCTTAGCGGGATACTGAATGTTGTAGCAGAACTCTGGGTTATGAGGTAAGAGATGAGCAAGTTGCGACGGCAATTTAATACTGACCGAAACGGTGCTTTCCTGGTGCCCCTTTAATTATCGGTTGAATGAGGCGACTGTAGGAGGAAAAATTTGTATCGCTATCCTTGATTTTTGACCCGAACGAGTAGACACAGTTCAGAAAGTCTAGAAACACGTTGCAACAAGCTAAAACTTTTGCGAAAGCTTCCAATGTAATTTGAAATCGGCTCCATGAATTAGGTTGTTTAATAAAGCTTATTTTGTGTAAGCATTCTGGAATCTGGGGTATTCGGTTAGGAACAAGGAAAAGTGCTTGCACTTACAAAAAGACATCATCTTCTGTAGCCTCTGACTTATGTACCTAGGGCCTGTGAGTCAGAAGCATGGAAGCGCTAGGGGTTTTCGGTAGTGTGTTAGATGATTACCTGGAGTTGATCCTCCAAGTACTCTGAACTTTTGGCAATGACCGTATTTAGTGGCCGTGTCTCCTGGAGGTTCTCCCTGCAAGCTTGGATTGCTTAGCCTTTGCGAAGGCGATTGGACTTAATTGGTATATGATTTATTACCATTGGGCTCCGTTGCTCGTCGACTTGAAGACGCTATCTCAACTTCAAAACTTTCGCTTGAGAACAACCTTCCTGCATCGTCTTCTAAAAGTCGCAGATACTTGTCGCAGTCCAGGCCATTTGTGGTTGGAGGTATCATTTCCATTCCTTGGTGTTCTGGAGTCCCGGGTATTTTGTGATTGTATTTAAGGCACTTTAAGGCACAAATTCGAGAATAGCGAGTGTGGATATTCTTGGAGGATTGGTCGCCAATATATACTAGTGCTGGTCATCGCCCTTATCCCTCAGGACGATACATGCTTTCGACTGGCGGCTACCGGCGCCATGCAAGGCTGATCAAATACCGTATTGAAGTGAATTGCAGTTGGCTAAGTTATGAATTAGCTAATGGTTTTAAGCGACTTCAACCATATCCTGAGTGCTATGTGCCGATAAAGTGTGCCGCAAGATGAGACGACTTGAATAATAAAAGTTTATTCGTAACCTTTTGACCAGCCCAACATTATTAGTACTTAAAATTAAATATTATCCGTATATGTCTAATAGAGCAAGTGGAGAGCTGTCCTGAGGAACCTATGGGGTTGCCTAGTCGTTAGCTGGCGCATGAGGCATTTATTCTGCATTTTTCCGGTGAGCAAATTCAAATTAGAGAACCCCACGTAGGGCGCAAGCGTAGCCTGCATCTGCACCAAGAGAAGCATAGTGCCACCCTACACGCAGCAAATAAGTTCTAATAATATTTAACATATAAACCGGCCTGGACAAGACATAGAACTCGTGCCCGACTGCAAAACACTTCCAATATTTTAAGATAGTAACCAAGAGATCCCACGTAGCAGTAGAGACCCCTCTATTTACAACTCGCTGCCCTTTCGGAATGGCGGACGCGCAAAAAGTAAACCAAGAGATCCCCCGCCGATACATCGTTAGAGGTCTCCTTTACGAGCTACTCTCTCGCTTATTTCCAGGCCACTTTAATATAACGGTAAATTTTTACAATTTATATAACATCCCAATTATATTAACAGGTTTGAAAGGAAAGAGGCGATAGTATTATTATTACAATTCCAAGACAACTTACAGAGGTTAAAATAGTCTCCCCCATTTAATAATATATAATTCTAATTGGCTTAATAATTAATAGGCAGAGATTGAGTCAGTTCAAGAGAAGTAAAAGGGAGAAGAAAAAATTGGTTCAAACACTTGCATTGCCGCTGGTAGTAATATCAATAAGATTGTAACAAAATCTCTAAACAACCCCGTAGATGTACTTTCCTTGATTTAGCCTACAAATATCACCTCATTTAACTACTATTTGTTTTTATCTAAATTTAGCTACAAAACAGATCTATATTAATAAGGTCGCCACTATTCATATACCCCCTAAATGATACACGTACACCCCCCAATTGATACGCATACACCCCCTACCTCATTTGGTTTAGATGCTTCCTCGTTAAGTTAGATGCTTCCTTATTAAGTTAGAATGTCACGTGCGTTTGACTTGTTTGCGCCTATATCGCGAAAATCAAAGTGTGAGCCCCAGTATTTTGCTCAAATGCTGAGGGCTCTCTATGAGTAGATCTGTCAACGCGATTGGCAATTGTAGAGCCAGTTGTAGAGTTAATTGGCCGACCGCCGCGACGCTCTACAATTGTAAGCTCTTGGATGCGAAGCAGTGGTGCTGATTTGGGTCCCACCGGGCGCACGGCGCGGGCGCGCGGGCGTGGGCGCGCGGGCGTAGGTGGAGGTGGCAGCACCCAAATCAGTTTGCGCGACGCCTCATAAAGCACTGCGCAATCCAATTAATTGACTTAGGCGCGTTCCAATTTAGACTCTACTACTTATACTATAACTAAAAATAAGACTTA
>Ga0307507_10006321_pt1 | contig 18297 bp, 4 predicted proteins | sample 7_EM_MG_FD_207223 | JGI IMG/M metagenome (GOLD analysis project Ga0307507, IMG submission 207223) | Populus trichocarpa ectomycorrhiza microbial communities from riparian zone in the Pacific Northwest, United States - 7_EM | ecosystem: Host-associated > Plants > Roots > Unclassified | place... | reverse complement strand
TAAGTTTTATAGCCTTAGCAAAGCACCCCCTATAGCTCTACCAATTTGGCTTTAAATTGTGTAAATAAAATTTTATTTTATAGCCTTAAAGTAGAGCTATAAAATAAACCCTTATTTATATAAATTGGAGCTATATTGGTAGGGCTACTGTCATCACCGAAATATTGGTAAAAATCGCCAAGCCGCAGCAGCGCGCATTAAGCGTTTGGGCCACCTCGTGCACGGTCCCACCTCATGCACACCAAAATCCAAAAATCGCGAATATTAAAAATATCATAACTCCACAACCATGGACTCAATTGAGGCCGCTCTTGCTGCTTTGGACTTGCAATCGAAGCCTAATTACACTCAAACCGCTGAGGAGTATGGAGTAGATCGAACTACCCTCTCGCGCCGCCATCGCAATATTACGGGCTCAAGGGCAGATGGTTACGACTCTCTATCTTTCCTTACTAAAGAACAATCCAAGGTGCTTGTAAATTACGTCAACGACCTTACAAACCGTGGCCTACCTCCTACAGTTGCTATGTTACGAAATTTTGCTCAAGAGATTGCTGGAAAACAACCAGGATCTCGCTGGGCTGCGCGCTGGATTGAAAAGCAAGGCACCTCTCTAAAGAGCCACTACCTTACTCCCATAAATAATCTACGCAAAAAGGCTGAGTCGGCTTATCACTTTGGCCTCTACTTTTCACTTTTAGCCCAAAAGATTAAGAAATATGGGATTAAGCGGCAAAATACATACAATATGGATGAGAAAGGCTTCCTCATTAGTATGCTTACAAAGCTTAAGCGGGTGTTCTCTAGGGCTGCATTCAAATTAGGAAGAGTTAAGGATACGATCCAAGATGGGAATAGAGAGTAGATCACGGTTTTGGCAACAATTTATGCAGACGGAACAACTCTCTTACCAGGCCTCATCTACCAAGCAGTCAGTGGCGATATCCAAGACACCTGGCTTTAAGATTACGACCCAAATAAACACCCTTGCTTCTTTGCCTTATCGCCTACTGGCTGGACAAACAATAATCTTGCATACTCCTGGCTAGATACTATCTTTAATAGAGAGACAAAGGCTAAGACCCGAAACGGAAGAGACTGGAGGCTTCTTATTGTTGATGGGCACGGCTCTTACGTTAATATGAGGTTTCTGGAATATTGCGATAAGCACCAAATACTTGTGGCAGTATACCCACCTCATTCAACTCATAGACTTCAGCCTCTAGATGTCTCCCTTTTCTCACCGCTGGCGATATATTATAGCCAGGAGTTGAACCAATTTCTACATAAAAGCAAAGGCCTCTGCTCCCTTACCAAAAGAGACTTCTTCCGGCTATTTTAGGCCGCCTTTAGAAAGGCTTTTACCACATCCAATATTAAGGGCGGATGGAAAAGGACAGGCCTCTACCCTTTTAAGCCTAGCGTTATATTAGATCAGTTCCCTACCAATGATAATAATAGGCCTTCCTTAAGTTAGTTAAAACACTCGCTTTCTACTCCGGATGATTGGCGGAAGGTACGCAGGCTTTTAAACGGCTTATTAGCTAACCTAAACTCTCAGCACTTAAAGCAAATTGTTAGTATGGTGCTAGGTCTTATATTATATTATATATATTTGGCTAGTAGTACTCCCATTAAAGTAGTTCTAAAGTTTTTCCTTAGCCTAGGCGGCCGACTACTAATAGGTCGTATATATATTTAAGTAACTGTTAAGGAACACCCCCACCTATTTCTACTAACTTAGTAATTAGAGAACGACCACAAGACCGCAATTTGCCGCAATCTACGTCAATCTACCGCATTTTACTATTGTACCAAGTCTGCTAAATCCTATTAAGTTCTGCTAGGACTACTACCTAAATCTTATTCTACCTTATATATATACTAACTAAGCAACTAAAATAGCAATATATATACTTTCTTCCCATTGCCTTATCTTTTTTCTTTACGTAACGTCTTGACCTTATTATACAGTCTATATATATAGCTTAATAATATCTACTTTGCTATATATTATTATCGCTTATACTTACTCTGTAATAGTAGCGCTACTTAAAGTAGGGTTTATATACAGTCCCTAGTTACGTAAGCGTTACATAGATCCTACGTCTACTATAACGTTTACCATAACTATAACTAGCTGCTATTATCTACTAGTGTTATAATACCTCTCTACTATTATAGATAAGACCCCTTATAGAAGCGTATAAGTTTTTCTAAATAAAGAAACGCGTTAGATGTCGTAAATATTACTTAGTAATAGGAAATTAAGAAGAGCCTTATTTTAACCTTTAGGAGAGTACTTAATACAATCGCAATGCCTTTAGCCCTATTCTCTTTAGCTTTATAATTACAAGTTAAAGTTTTTAAATATTTCCATTTAATATCGGCAATTAATCTATACGGCTAGTAGAAGGATTAATCGACACCTAGTTTTAATATAATGCGCCAAGACGGTATACTTTGGTAATCGCTAAAGATTTATATAGGGTGTAAGGATAGGACAGTAGGTTAGTCCTATAACTAGCTATTTTACGACGTGAATATAATACAAGGCTAAAATAAGTCTAAGTATAAGTAATATTTAACTCACACAAGGTGTGACGGTTCGTCTATATAGCTACCATCGAGGCGTCGTCGGTCACGGATCAACGTTGCCCCAACGTTGCCCTGACGACTGAACATGTACATAGTTGTCTACCGCGCCCCTTTCTTTAAGCCCTTACCTTAGTCTACTTATAATATAGCCCCTTATTGTTGCCTAATCTATTGGACCGCTTCCACAGGAAGCTAGCCGTGACATTAGACTAAGGTCACTTTAATTGACCTATAGAGGCGACATAATACTAGGTCCAACGGTCAAACGCGTAGCTAGATAGAGAGCTATTCTACCACCACAACTATAGACTAACTAATCTACTAAAGCCCTATATTGAGCAGGCAACTATAACAGCGGATTAAGCAGCTAAAAGAAAAGACTGCAGTAATTAGATTAAAAGGATTACCCTAACTACAACCCAAGAAATTAAAAGAGACACTATAGCAAGAAAGAGTACATTAAGGCCTAGTGTACTAGAGATAGCCACCAACCTAACGCTAGCAGGGCACGAGGAACCTATAGACGCGACACTTAAGCCACCGGAGCTCTAACTGTATTATGGCGAGATGGAGCTTTTAGACAATATAAAGAGTAAATAGGACCGTCTTATGGCGTAATTAAAAGACAATGAAGACCCTATATACTTTAAGATGGAGACTAAGAGAGAGTACATGGCCGTAACCACCTAAAAGCTATCTAAGATACCTATAACTAAACTTATAGAGAAGCTGCGGCTCTAGGGAATATAAAGGAAGGCAATGAAACAGCAGATTGCTATGCTATGGTATTTTACAAACAACCACATGTATAAAGCTCTTAATGTAAAAGAGAAAGCTTAAGCGAAGATAGCGGAGCTTATGTTAGATAATCTGTATTCTCTAAGGCGTGGGACACGTGCACAAGTCACGTGCACGGGGCACGTGCATCATAAATCTCTTCATAGAGCCCCAGGGGCCCTAGGTCAAAACATTGACATCAATCAACGATTAAGACAAGATTATCAATCAATTAACCCATTTCATCAATGAACTGTTCTACACAAACTTCGTGACAGTTATAAGCCCAGTCCACCAACTTAAGAAGCTATTCAGCTATTACTCACTCATTTAAAGAAATTCTACCTCATTATTAGACTCTGACACCTTATCGTCAAGACGCAGACTCTGACAGAAATCCTACCTTAATCGTCACAGGACGAGATTCCACGAGTTTCTACAAAATTCTACCTTATCGTTAAAGGACGATTCTGATGATAAGGACGATCCTGACAACAGGACAATCCTGATAACAAAATACCATCTCAATTCCTCCTTTGCCTATCAGTCAAATAACTCCACTAATGTTGAGCTCGTTGACAACAATCATCCTTAATAAGCTAGAAGACTGGGAGCAATGGCTATGGCAACTCCGAGCCCTTGCGGATCAGCGAATTTGGGCCTATGTTAACCCAGACAAGGAAGCACCTTAAGAAGGCCTACTTTAAGAACCACCCTATCCAAAAGTCACAGATTTTAATGAGGATGCTACCTTATATGCACAGCTCTCGACGAACCAGTAGAAAGCGTATAAGAATAGCAGACGATTCTATAACTAGGATATAAAGTATTTCCTAAGATAGGAAGATTATCTTTAACAGATTCGCACCTAGATTATATCTATAGTATCAATTTAGAAGAAGCTACTGCTTGACCCTTCCTTGACAGTTAAAGAATGGCTATCTCGGCTAAAGGAGAATACAGAACCTACCTTGTCGTTTATTAGGAAGAAGGTACAATACCAGTACACAGAAGCCCTTAAGGGGTTTAAATAGTTGTCAAAATTAAACCAATGGCTAGATTAATGGGAACACGTAATATCACTAGGAGAGAAGTACAAGATCCCTTAAATGTCCGATGGAATCTGGCTTTAAGATCTAGCAGAAGTTATTCGACCTTTTAGTGACGCCTACTGTATAAAGTATACTACCAAGTTAAATGACCCTTAGAAGTTGAGATCTTCTAAATACCGCAGAGTAGTAAAGGAGCTGCAAGAAGGACTTAGAACACCCTTAGAGCAAGCTAATGCTACTATAAGAGGGAGTACCTTTAATACAGACTTTACAGAGTAAGCTATTGAGGATTACTCTGATACTACTAAAGGTTTATAGAGAGGAAGGGCCTTAGTATACAAGAGCCGCTTAAAGAGAGCCGGGACACTAGTGGATAAGGAGACATCCTGCAAGAAGCTAACACCTAAGTGCCTAGCATGCGGAATAAGAGGACACTCCATTTGGGACTGTTGGTGTTTATTTAAAGATAAGAGACCTAAAGGAGCCATGATTGGAGATACTCATATTGAAAAGGCACTAAGGAAGGTAGAATAGAATAAGGATCTTGCTGATCTAGTTGCTAAAATCAGACGTAAATAAGAAGACGAAGCTTAATAACAAGACAAAAGCAAGGAAGTCCTACGTTTTAAGGACGTTGCCTTTTGTACGGACTTTAATATAAATCTAGTGTTGTTCCGTCTACTTTAAAAATAAGGGAACTGCTAGGACAATAAAGGATGACACAATCCTATGCTAAATGGAAGAACGTTACGGACAATAGACTATTAAATATATCTAACCAGGGAGTCTATTAGCGTTTAATATAAGCCGACTACTATACCGCCAACGGAAGCGCAGAGTATTGTTAAGAGACATTTGTCTAGATGCAAAAGGTAATGCATAACTACGGTATCTGCGTCTAGGTTATCTAGGACCTATAAGGTCTTATAAAGGTTCTCGGAACGGAATATTAATAACCCCTATCTTAACCTCTATATTGACTAGACTGACCTTAAGGAAGCGCTAAGGGATTACAGTTAAGCCTTTAGCGCCACACTTAAGCTTAAAACAGTACCGCCGAACACTTAGGGGGTGTAATTATTAAAAAAGCACACAAAGGGACAGCAGACCCTTAGCTTAATAAGACCTACCTATAAGAGCTACAGCATTGGCGAGTACAACATACTAGACCCTAATGGCTATTACCATAAAATTTAAACTAGAGACGACAGACAGATGCAGTCAACGCGTTTGTTTATTATGATCTCAATAAAGTTGTCTGTTAATGACATTATCTTCTGCTACTGAAAGACAGATAAGAAGAAAGCTTAAGAAGCAATTAAGGAGCTGAGCAAGGAATACTAGATAAGTACCCTTAGCGAGCTAAAATGGTTCCTAGGAATCTGTGCTATATAATTATAGCCAGAGGCTCCTGTGGCTATCCCAGGAAGCCTATATTAAGAAGATAGCTAACTAGAATAAGATAGATCTTAAAAGGGCGTCTTCCAGACACTCCTATGGCAGAATTGGAACTCCTCCCTACTAATCACCAATTAATCCATCTAACGTGTCCATCCCCCGATATAGACCTACTAGTCCGTCCTATATCCCTACCAAGAGAAGCAGCTTCTACAATGCTATATCAGAGTATTCTAGTACCTATATGGCACGAGGAGCAGAGTAATCTACTATGGAGGAGATAAGGAAGGAATAAATAGTAGAGGGAGAGATAAAGGAATACGCGATAAAGGACGAGACGACGGAAGAGACGGTAGAGGGCCAATCATATGGAGAGCAAATAAGCAGGATACGGTGACTACGTTGAGCACAGAAGCCAAGTTATTAGCCCTATCTTAGACAGCAAAAGAAGCGATCTTTACCAGTAGGATGTTTAAAGCAACTAAATAAGCCCTTAATTATCAACTCTGATTGATTATAGAAGACACGGCGAAGTTAACCACAAAGCTCTAACACGTCAACATCCATTAACACTTGTTACATTAAGAATACACAATGAGACAAGTGGTATTTCAATGGAAAGCGATAAAGGAGATGATTGCCGATGGACTTACAAAGGCCCTGCCCAAGCAGAGGTTTCAGAACTTCGTTAACCTAGTCGGAATAGTAGATATTAAGGAGCAGCTGGATGAGGAGAAGCAACTGGAGGACCTAAGGGAGAAGGTTAGGGCGAGAAGGAAGGATTCAGATGAGATTATGGTTCAATTGACACATTAATGGGCACGAGAAGGTGGTTAGCTTTGACCTCAAAGAGCTCGAAGCTAAGGGGGTGTGTCAGATAATCTATATTCTCTAAGGCGTGGGACACGTGCACGAGTCACGTGCATGGGGTACGTGCATCGTAAATCTCTTTATAGAGCCCCAGGGGCCCTAGGTCAAAACATCGACATCAATTAACGATTAAGACAAGATCATCAATCAATCAACCTATTTTATTAATGAACTGTTCTACACGAACTTCGTGACAGCTTAAGGAGCACCTAGATAATAGGAAAGACAAGCTCTGCAAAGCTAATTAGAAGATATTAAGAATGGGTCGCAAGGTTATTATATAAGCCCTAAATCAGGAAGATAGCAAGTAAGAAAGCACACTATTATGGACAATATAAGAAGGGACACCACTCTTTTAGATAAGCAGTATTGCGGGTTTAGGACATATAGTAAAGTTTTTAAACCCACCTACGCTGATAGATAGGAAAGAGCCTACTTATTATACCTAGAGCGGCTATATATAAAACAAGCTTTAATCTAATATAAACTGGTTTTATTAAGACAACCCAGATTAGAAAGAAGATGCAAAGGTAGCGTATATTAAGACACGCATAGGCAGTAAAGCTTATGACTACCTCTTACCCTACCTAGAAGTAGAGCGTAATATAGGACGCAACCCTACCAGTAAAGAAGTACTTAAGTTCCTAGAGAACGTCTTTAAGGACCCAGATCGCCGTATTAAGGCCTAGTAGGAACTTAAAGGCCTTAGGATACTATACCTAGGAGACTTTAACAATTTCTAATCTAACTTTATACGGCTAGCAAATATCTTAAGGATGCCCTAAGATTAGTAAAAAGAGAAGCTTTATAATAAGCTTTATAACAACCTATATGTCTAAATAGAAGTTAAGGTAGCAGATAAAGACTATAGCTTTTAAGCCTATTACAAGACTGCCTAATAGTACGCCTAAGGTCTAAAGTAGATAGGTAAGAAATAAAGTAACTATAGAGCAGCCTAGGCTATTAAAAGGGCTTTTACTAGGGGCGCTGAAGAGACTAAAGGTCCCCCCCCCCTCCTAGCAGCCTCTAACTCTAGCACTAGCTACAAAAGCGCTAGTTACCTATTTTAACTGTAGTAAGCAAGGATACTACTCTAATAACTACCTAGCGCTAAAGAAGACGGAAGCTAAAGCAATTAACTAAAGTAAAGAGTATAAAATAGTTACTAATTTATTAAAATTGAAAAATAAGTAGCTCTAGAAAAAGTCTTCTACCTAGAGCAGATTAGAGCAATTAACACGGCGCCTATACAGCTAAAGGAAATCTTAGGAGGCGTAGCCCTTATAATGCTATACAAGATCGCGCTAGGCGGCGTGGCTTTTAATATAATAAGCCTACTTAACTCTGGTATAGGCGGAGAGGCTTTTATACACTATAAGCTACTGCTAATTATTAAGTAATAACTGTAACCAAAGCTCTATAAGATTAAAGGACAAGGAGTTACTATATCTGGCTACAATAACTAGTAAATGGATATAATTAGATAGCTCTTTAAGGCTAACCTAGTTATAGATAGCCAATAAGCCCCTATATGGTTCCTATTCTATAATACTAGCCGCTATAATCTTCTTATTGGCTGTAGGTAGTTTAAGAAGACTAGGGCCCTTATTAATTATAAATACTAAGTCTTAGTATAGCAAACTAAGAGGAACTACCATAGTAGGCAGAATGTAATTATACTAAGAAAGGAGCTCCTACCCCCACTAATTAACAAGGATTACTAGAAAGATATAGATTAAAGGGATATACTACTAGACTAAAAGCCTAGGCCTACCTCCTAACGTATTTTTAAACGTATAGTTGCGATTAGCCAACTCTAAGAGAAGAAGTCCTCTACTAAAATTAAGCTAAAGGGATAGGCTAAGCCAAAGCAAGCTAAGCGGGCCTTATACAACTATAAGTATACTTAGAAGATTGATACCTAAGACGCAATTAGGAAAATAGAAGACTAGCTCTACCCTAGGCTAGCTTTACTATTAAAGCTAAAAAAGAGGAGGCCTTTATTTACTAGGGAGTTTAGGGCAGCAGATATTACACTACTTAAGGTAAAGAACTTCTTACGAGAAGCGAAGCGCGAGGATATAGTAATTGGATATACCAGTTTTTATAAAATAGACCAGTTAATAGAGAATAGAAAGGGATAAAACGCCCTACCTAATAACAAGGAGGAACTTTGCCGGCTTATTTATAAAAAGCTACTACAGCCCTATTAAGAATATACTAATAGCTTCTTAAAGGCTATATCTAATACGCTACTACCGCATTATAAGGGAATAGACCACAATATTATTCTTAAAGGCGATAGCCGCAATCTAGCCCCTAGCCCACTATATAATATATTACTAGAGCAGCTAGAGCTTATTAAGGTCTACCTATAGGAGTACTTATAGAAGGGGTTTATAGTACTAAGTAATATACCCTTTATAGCTCTGGTTCTATTTACCAAGAAGCCTAAAAGGGGGTGGCGATTCTATATTGACTTTTAAAAGCTTAATATAATTACTAAAAACGACCACTATCCACTACTATTAATTAAGGAGACGTTGACAAGGCTATTAAGAGCTAAAATCTTTACCAAGCTAGATGTTTGGTAGGCTTTTTACTATATACGGCTAAAGGAAGAGGTAGAGGAGTTAACCACCTTCCGTATAAGGTATAGATTGTATAAGTACCACGTCCTACCCTTTAGACTATGCAACGGCCCTATATCCTTCCAGAGGTTTATTAACAGCGTTCTTTTTAACTACCTAGACGATTTCTATACAGCCTATATAGATAGCATCCTAATCTATTTAGACAACCCACTAGAGCACAAGATCTACATTAAGAAGGTCCTATAGAGGCTTTAAAAAGTAGGCCTATAAGCGGATATTAAAAAGAGCGAGTTTAGTGTTACCAAGACAAAGTTCTTAGGCTTTATTATTAGTACTAATAGGATCGCTATAGACACTAATAAGCTAGCTATAATTAGAGATTAGGAGCCCCCTACCTCTATAAAAGGAGTACAATCCTTTTTAGGGTTTTATAACTTCTACTAGACCTTCTTAAAGGATTACAGCCAAGTTATATAACCGCTTAGTAAGCTTATAAAGAAGAAAGCATAGCACCCACTAGGGGAGAAAGAGCTTAAAGCCTTTAAGTAAGTTAAGGCCCTTATGCTATCAGGCAGTATAATAAAGCACTACTCACCGTTTTAAGACACTTGCGTAGAGACTAACACGAGTAATAAAGTAGTAGCTAGGGTGCTAAACTAGCTATAAGACAATAAGACCTAGAAGCTAGTAGCCTTCTTCTTAAAGACAATGTCCCCTAAAAAGATACGGTATAAGATCTATAATAAAGAGATACTAGCAGTGATAAGAGGCCTATAGGAATGGCAAGGTTACCTTGTTAGCCTTTAGCGTATACCCTTTACAGTAATTACAAACCATTAAGCCCTTAAGTACTTTATAACTAAAAGGCTGCTAAATCTATAGTAGGCCTACTAGGCAGACCTACTAGCTAATTTCTATATACAGATTACCTATAGGCTAGGCATAGCAAATATAGTGGCTAATACCCTATTATAAAAGCAAAAGGACCTAAAGACGCAAAAAGAGAAGGACGTAGCCACATATACTATATACTTAATTAACCCCGCCCTTACAATTACTACACTAAAGGCAACCTCTAAGAACCTCCTAGTTACAGCAAATTATAAATGGCAGCCATATAAGCTAGTTAATTAGATACTTTAGGCCAATTAAACTAATAAGTTGCTAGTAGGGCTATATTAGCTAGCTAAGTAAGACCAGAAGGGCTAGAAGCTCTAAGGAGGACTACTTATAACAGTGCAAGTGTGGGAGAATTAAATAAGCGACTTGATTTTAAACATAGCTCTAGAGTCTCTATATATATACATAAGGAAGATGCAGGGAATAGAGATAGGTAGCAAGAATTACAAGGGTAAGCAGCTGAAATGGTAAGGTATGCAGGGGTAAGCAGCTAAAGTAGTGAGACGGTAGTAAGCAAGTCCAATCTTAGGTCAACAACAACATAGTACTAGTAGTCGGTTACACACCCCCCCAGATTTAACAGTGTAGTCAAAGCTATAGAAAACAAATAAAGGTAGAAGCTATACCAAAATAAGAAATTTTAGATACAATTTAGGAGTAGTAAAGGGATAGGGTGACGTTCAAGAGTCTTTATCAGATAATGTAGTAGCAATTTAATATCAAATATCCACCAAATTCAATTGCTTTATCCATACCTCGTGCCTTTAACGGGGTAGGATCTTAGTAAGTCCATTAGCAGGCATCTTGTCTGTAGGGACCCATTAGACGTCGATCTTTTTGTCTTGGACCTCTTGTCTAAGCCAGTGCTAATAGACATCGATATGTCGAAGCTTGGTGTCAAGCTTTGGTGTATCCTGTCTTAGGAGTCATATAGTCTGCATATTGTCGCATAGCAGGGTAAAATCGCGTTCTAAACTGAGACCGACTGCCTCAAAGAAACGCTGCCACCAGATAATCTCAACAGCAGCCATAGACAGGGAGAGAAGCTCCGCTTCAGTAGTCGAGCAAGTCACTAATCGTTGTAGGGTTGCCTTCCAATCAATCAGTCCTCCGAATAGCATAAAAAGGTATCCTTGAGAGCTCCGTCTAGTGTCTTTATAGTCCGCAAATGCTGCATCAGATGCTCCGTAAAAGGTGACGTCTTCTCCTTCAGGGTTTCTGAAGTAGATGTGTGCTCCAAGTACTTCGCCAGAGTATTTAATAGCTGTAGATTTTGTTCCAAGGCAATAGGCGATGGCTTGGTTTGATACATTAAAGTGCTTTTAATTTGGACTAGTAAGAAATTCGGCCAGTTTTGAATGCGTCTTGGCAACATTAGGCCTTCCAAAAACGGCGAGGTGCGCAAGGGAACCAACCCGTTACTAGTAGGCTAGTGTTCTTTAAGGGTTCGTCTACTAGTCGGACGGAATCAGTTCTTCGGCAGGAAGTAATGACTTAGGAAATTTTCCTAGTTAAATATTGAATCGACTGGCTATCTTTTCAATATAGGAATCTTGGCAAAGCCAGAGCTTTCTGCTTGCCCGATCTCGCTCAATTCGAATTCCTAGGAACCACTATAGGTCTCCTAGTGCACGGATCTCGTATTGATATAGAAGTTTAGCTTCAAATTCTTCTAGTCTTTAAATGTCCTTTTTGGCAAATAGGACGGCAATATTATCTACATAAAAGAAGACAATAAGTCATCCATTAGTATAAAGGCAGTTCGTACCTGGGACAGGCTTTAATCCGAATTTGGCCAGTATATTGGTAAGCTCTTTGTACCAAAGTAGTGGTGAGACTTTTAATCCATATAGCGCCATAAGTAGCTTTAAAATATGTCCGTTTTGATTAAAGCCTTCTAGGCAGTAACAGTAGACTGGCTTGTCTAGTCTTGCATTCGTAAATACGTTCACAGCGTCATACTGTCAAATCTCTAAATCAAATGCGGCTGCTATAGCCATGAGGGCACGGAATATTCGAGCAGCTAGGGTTACTACATAGGTCTCTTCTTTGGTGATCTACAGGTCTCTGCGGACACACAGTCAAGCCTTTAGTTTTTGAAGGTAACCGTTACTGTTAAACTTGTATTTAAAGACCCATTTCAGTGGAAGGGTCTGCTCGTTATATGCTTCTTCTTTTAGTACAGTCTCGAATGTCCCTCGGCGTTTTAGGTTATTATATTCTTTTTCCATAGCCTTTTAAAAGCCAGTAGTTAAAGGGTGCTTTCTTAGCTCTTTAAGGTTCCTTAGTTTAGGTAGAAGATTGTCTCAATACAGGGAGGATCTAGTTCGGTTAATGTCCTTTACTAGTCCTATAGCAAAGCCAGCGTAGTAACTAAATAGGGTAGGTATATTAGCTAGTGCTACTGCGTACGCTTGACATTAAATTCATTTAGAACCTTCTGGTAGGACGAGGTCGGTAAAAGGATTGGCCGAGACCTCGTTAGCTCGTAGAGCTGTATTTGACGGTTCTGACGAACCTAGCTGGGTAGGAATTGCTTTAATTATATCCAGGATATCGTCTTAAAGTCCTCCCGGTGTGGTATTTATTTCTGGCAGATCTGGAGATACCGTTCTGCTAAGAGTCAGTAGCTGTTCAGTGTCCTTTGTAGGAAGCTCTGCTGAATCGTTTAATATAGTCATTTGATTTGCATTTGAGGTAGGTCTATATAAGATAAATTCATCCTTAGATTCGTCCTTGTAGAGAGGTTCTGGTAGACTAATCGCCTAAATAGTGTCTTCTAATACTTCCCTAAGTAGGTAATTGATGTTTTAACCCTTGGGGTCATAGAACGAGGTCTTGTTAAATGTGACGTCTCTGGTTTAAATGACTTTGTAAAGGCTTAGAATCTAGATTCAGTAGATATTGGTTAAATTATAGCCGACCAGATATCCAATTAATACATAAGGAGCTAGCTTATCTCCCTTTCTAACTTATTTATTTAGCGTATAGGTCTTGCAACCATATTTGTGCATATAGGTAAGTGTTAGCGGCTTGCCGTAGGCGACCTCGTATAGAGTTTTCCACCCTAGTTGCTTATTTGGTGTTTAATTAAGTGTATAGCCAGCAGCAAGGAAAGCCTCTGGTCCTAGAGATAGGGGTAAGAATGCTTCTAGCTGCATAGACCTTAATTATTCCATAAGGGTTCTTCCAGATTATTCTGCTCCACCATTCTGTTCTTTGGTATATGGTGCTCGGCATTTAAAGGTAATGCCTTCGTCTGCACACTACATGTTTAGGGTATCTTCCGTTTATCTAAATACTTGTTTGTCATCACTCCAAAAGAAGATGACGTCTTAATGGAATTATATCTTAATTAAGCGGTAAGTCTTGCGAATGGTAGGTAGGATAGTAGCTTTGTCCCTGTTCTTGGAGGTAAACACAAAGTTGAATTTGGAATACGTGCAATAGAAATGCATAATATATCTATCGCCATTATACCCTGGTACTCCGAGGTAGATAATATCAAATGCTAGCCGTTCAAATAGTCAAGTGGCTGGAAATTCATATTCTCGTCTTTAAGAGATCTGCTGCGTGTGCTTTACTAATAAGCAAACTTCATATTCGATTTTAAGCGGTGCTCGTTCATTGGTTTCAAATTCGGTCAGCTCTGCGCCAATAACGTGCTTAGGAAGCTGTGTAATAGTATTAGGTCCTATATGGCCGAGTATTTTATGCCATCTTATAGCTGTGGCTCCGATTGGTTTACGGGCCATGCGGCTAGGCTAGTACCTCTTAAAGGTTAAGAATGTTGATTAAGTCAAATCTAGGGTACTTATAGGCTCTCTATGCATCAGTGCCCAGTGGCCCCCTAGTCATTTCGCATAGCAGACTGTTTTGCCAGTTGCTAGACAGTAGAGCAAATTTCGCCCTAAGTCAAAATAGATGTCGTTCTCAGTGGCTCTTAATAGCGCTATGATATTTATAAACATAGTAGGCACTAGCGCTACATAGAATAGCTTTATTTTTAGCTTTCCAGTAGGTGTATTAACAGTAATGGTTACTATTCCATAAGCTTATATTTTTTCAAAATTTCCGCTAGCAATTAGGTAGTCGTCTTCTGCTACTAAGTAGGAGAAGGTGAAGTCTTCTTTATTATTGCAGACGTGGGTATCTACGCCAGGGTCAAGTATCCAGGTGTTCTAGAGTTTAAAAGGAACTTAACTAGTACTAAACACAGCAGCATAGCTAGTCAGTTTGGTAGAAGGTAGGGTTTTAGAATTAAAATTAATTATAGATTCTGTGCTCTAATTGTTTTCCTTTGCTTCCTATTCTCTTTTTTAAATTTAGTTAATAATGCGTTTAATCCAAGGTATAGATAAGATAGCTTTATCTACTTTCTTTTAGACGTCTGCCCTTAGTCTCCATCCTTGAGGGCGCTTATGCTTGGCGATGTAATAGCATTCGTTAAACTGATATATAAGGCTGCATATACATTTCTTATTCCATCTCGAATTTGAATTTGAATTGCTGTTAGAGTCTAAATTGGAATTAGAATTTGCGTTACCTTGAAGAGTTGCGAATGCGGAGTTATTGGCAGCTAAGGTAGACGATGCTTACTGCATATGGTAGTGCTCCTTGAATTCCTCAATAAGGTCGATAATAGATGGGGCCTCTTTGTCCTTCCATTCTTTTTAAATAAGATCTACTTCTAGTGCTCCTGCGAAGCTAGAAGAGATGGGTTTGATTACTTATATAAAGTTATAGTGTGGCCTAAAGCCTTGTATATCTGGAAGCTTCAATTCCTCTGCCAGCTTATAGACGCTCCTCTAGTTGTTTAACCATTTTTTGATGCTCTGCTTTTTGTTATAGGCTTTGAGAGCCGTGTATTGATTTAGGACGTCGCGCTTTTGACCTAAGGAGGTAGGGGCGAGTACAGTCTTTAATTCTTAAAGGCGTTTGTATACCGTTCCGAGGTCTTTAATGAGAGGGAGGTAGGCTACTGACATTGTGTAGACAATATAATTGCTGATATCGTTTATAGCTTGCTCTTGCTTCTAGTACACGCGGAGGTCGTCCTTATACTCAGCGTAGAGTTGATTATATGTAATGAGTTGGTTTGGATCTAGCTTGGCTATTAATATAGCAGTAGGAAGCATGTCTCTTGGAGTAGGTTGACTAGGTAACTACAGCTTTAGAAGCTTATCTTTCTTCTTTAATGGGTCTATGTACTGCTATACGTTGTTTATTTTAGCAGTGTCTTAAATAATAAAGAACCATTGCATCTAATTAGATGGCTTTTTAAGGATAAGGTTGAATTTTAAATGAGGTCCGTTAGTATTAGTTATCATTTTTAGAATTTAACAGGTTAAGCAGGGTCCTAGGTTAGCGTCTTGGCGAAACCTTATTTTGACGTTCCGAGCTTTTAATTTGATTCGTTGGTTCGTTTGTCTATTGGGTACGTTTGTTAGCCAGGTACGATTATCCGTTCGTTTAGTAGGTAAAGAAGCTTAAGACACTTACAAAGGTGGTAGAAGTAGTGACTTCGTAAATAAGGTAGTAGATTAATTAGTTTAGCAGGTAGTGCAATCCGGACTCATAACTGTAACAGTGCAAGTATAGGAGAATTGAATAAGCGACTTGATTTTGAACGTAGCTCTAGAGTCTCTATATATATACATAAGGAAGATATAGGGAATAGAGATGGGTGGTAAGAATTACAAGGATAAGCAGCTGAAATAGTAAGGTATGCAGGGGTAAGCAGCTGAGGTAGTGAGACGGTAGTAAGCAAGTCCGATCTTAGGTCAACAACAGCATGGTACTAGTAGTCGGTTACACTACTTACCCGCTTTAGCAAGCTAATGGTCCCTAATACTAACTGCCTCTATACCTACCTTATTACAGAGGTATACTCTTACTAGGTAACCACTTACCCAGGCAAGATAAAGACTAGGAAACTTATAGTAGACCAATACTATTGGCCAGGACTACCCTTAAACTACAATACCTACGTAAGAAACTGCAGGGCCTATAGGAGGACCTATATACCCTAGGACAAAACCCCAGGCCTACTGCACCCCCTACTAATTGGTAAACGCTGCTAGCAGTATATCTCTTTTAATTTTAAGTCCTTCTTAATAGATAAAAAGGGCTTCAATAACGTCTTTATAGTCATTAATTAACTAGGTAAGAGAGCCTTTTTACTACCCTACTATAAAACTACTACTGCAGCTAACGCAGCAAACCTATACTACTAACACGTCTGGCGCGTGTACGGCCTCCTAGAGACGGTTATATTAGATTAAGGACCCTAATTTATTTTAGCCTTTATAGACAAGCTATATAAACTAACCAGCGTTAAGTAAAAGCTCTCTATATCTAGTTACCTACAAACTAATAGTAATACAGAGGTACTAAACCAGTATATTAACCAACGCTTAAGGCCCTTTATCAACTACTACTAGGACAATTAGTTAGAGCTCCTCCCCTATATAGACTTTATATAAGCAATCTTACTATATAAATCTACTAGCTTTATACTATATAAGTTAGAGCTAGGATTTAAGCCAAGGCTTTACTTTAACTGGAAGGAATATATATAAGCAACCTTAACACCTTATAAGAAGCTAACACAATAAGAAGCTTAGGCTTTTATATATAGAACCTAGGACACAGTTAAATAGGTAAAAGATAACCTAGTAAAGGCCTAAGAGCGGTAGACAAGGCAAGCTAATAGGCACCATTACAAACTAGACTTTAGAGTAGGTAATTAAGTATATATTACTAGAAAGGGCTAGGCTACTAACCAACCAAGTATTAAGCTAAATAGACAGCTTATAGGGTCCTATAAGATTCTAAGCATAAAAGGATACTTGTACATTATTAACCTACCTCTAAATATAAAGATATCAAATGTTTTCTATACCAATTAACTATAAAAGGACCTAGATAACCCCCTACTAGGCCAAAATAGGGAGCTAAAAGAGCCAATCCTAATTAATAGCGAGCTAGAGTATAAGATTAATAAGATCCTTGCTAGTAGAACCTACTATAAAAGGCTACAGTATAAGGTTAGCTAGGTAGGCCATAACCTAGATAACACCTGGTATAACATAGACGGCTTTATTGGCGCCCCCTATAAGATTAAGGCGTTCTATAATAAGAGACCCTATAATGCCAGGCCACCTATATGGCTGTTGCAGTAGCTAAAGGCGTATTACAAGGACGTAAATCTAGAGCCCTTAGAGGAAGACAATAAAGCAAAGAAGGACAGAAGGGTAAGACAGATAAGGAGAGCCTAACTATAAGGATCAAGGGCGATCCTCCTGGCTTAAAGGGGGGTAATGTAACGGTTTGTCTACATAGCTACCATTAAGGCGTTGTTAGTTACGGATTAACGTTGCCCCAACGTTGCCCTAATGACTAAATATATACATAGTTGTCTACCGCGCCCCTTTCTTTAAGCCCTTACCTTAGTCTACTTATAATATAGCTCCTTATTATTGCCTAATCTATTGGACCGCTCCTACAGGAAGCTAGCCGTGACACAAGGCCTTCTTTAAAGGCTTATAATATAGTAGTATAGAAGCTCGGGCCATATCTTGTATAATACTATATCTTACTATAAGGGATCTTTTAGCGGCTGCCAAGGCTAGCCTTTGGCTAGCCCTTAGCACCTCCTTATAAGCTCCCTTAGGCTTATAGCCCTTCCCTCCTTATCGGTTCTTCTCTCTTAGTACTAGGGTATTGCCATACCTACCCTTATTACCATATCGTCCTCTTCCATCGACTCTTCTTATGACTTATGCTCGGCTTGCCTGCTCCCTACTATACACCTAGGTAATAGCCTTACACTTACACAATTTCTAATCTTTTATTATTTAAATCATTACCCTCTTAATAAAAGAATCTAAAATTATATTAAAAACATAAATTGTAATATAAAAAGTATTATTTATAATTATAATAAAAAAAATTATATAATTATAAAGCCTAAAGTATTATAAAAGCTTTTATTTATAACGTGGTATATGGGGTTTTACACGAGCCCTAAGTTTTGCTCAAGCTAGTAGACCGCCTTCCTAATGTAAAGGAACACCAAAATACTGCCGAAATGCCTTAGAAGTAGC
>Ga0307507_10006320_pt1 | contig 18300 bp, 3 predicted proteins | sample 7_EM_MG_FD_207223 | JGI IMG/M metagenome (GOLD analysis project Ga0307507, IMG submission 207223) | Populus trichocarpa ectomycorrhiza microbial communities from riparian zone in the Pacific Northwest, United States - 7_EM | ecosystem: Host-associated > Plants > Roots > Unclassified | place... | reverse complement strand
TTTGTGCCTACCTGTCTATACTACCTTGATTCGATCGATCGATCGAATCGTTTATAGTGTTCGCTGGCTAGTCGTTGTCGTCTGGCTCTGGCGACGGTCGTCTGGTTCTGGTAACGGTCGTCTGGTTCTAGCGACGGTCGTCTGGTTCTGGCGACGGTCGTCTGGTTCTGGCGACGGTCGTCTGGTTCTGGCGACAGTCCTCTGCTAGCTGCCGTTCCAGTGCCTCCTAAGTTAGGGAGGATGTAAGGAAGGGTAAAAAATAAGGTGGCTGCAAATTGATAAAATGGGTTGATTGATTGTCTGGGCCCCTGAGGGCTTTGAGCTACGAAGAGATTTTACAGTGCACGTGACCTGTGCCTTAGAGAATACAGATTATCTGACAGATGCAGAGCTTCGTGTAGAGCCTCCGTACGCAGAGCTTCGCGCAGAGCCTCGTGCAGAGCCTCTGTACGTAGAGCTTCGTGTAGAGCTTCGTGTAGAGCTTCGTGCAGAGCCTCGTGCAGAGCCTCTGTACGCAGAGCTTCGTGCGGAGCTTCGTGCGGAGCCTCGTGCGGAGCCTCGTGCGGAGCCTCGTGCGGAGCCTTGTGCGGAGCCTCTGTACGCAGAGCTTCGTGCGGAGCTTCGTGCGGAGCCTCGTGCGGAGCCTCTGTCGCGGAGCTTCGTGCAGAGCTTCGTGCAGAGCCTCTTGTAATTAGCATATAACTTAAATAATATATTACATTACCTCAATTGCATATTAAGGAATGTATAAGTTGGTCAACTGCGTATTATTTAACTTTTAAATATGTCAGATTGGTTAATTGCGTGTTGTTTAACTTTTAAATATATTAAGTTGGTTAATTGCGTATTAAGTTAGTTAAGTTGCATATTAAGTTAGTTAATTGCGTGTTAAGTTAGTTAAGTTGTATATCAAGTTAGTTAATTGCGTGTTAAGTTAGTTAAGTTGCGTGTCAAGTTAGTCAACTGCGTATCAATTACGCGAAACGCGCTTAGTAAAGTCGACTTGAAACCCAGCCTGCGAATATTTTCCCGATAATTATACTAAATAAGCGCTTAAAGGGTACTAAATTAGCCTATATAAAATATAAACGATGCGCTAAATTAGCTAGATTAGGTGTAGTAACTCTTATAAAGGACTAAAATAAGTTTGGCTTATTTATATACTACTAATAGTAATTAGTAGTATATAAATGATCCTCTTTATAATAGTGGCTGAAGTATAACTACAAGGTAGTAACCTTCTAATTGGCTAGTATATACTTATAAATAAAATTAAGGACCTACTTTTAATATTTAATGTTTATTTCTAAACCTAATAAGTAGGATTAAGGTTACAAGTAGCCTAACGTATAGGAACTACCTATTTAGCTATACGTGAGTAGAACACTTGATTAAGTACCTCCTTTGCCTAAGAATATGCAATAATAGCGTTGTAGAAATGCTAGTAGATAGATTACTAGCGTTTAAGAATATATTTTAGGCGTATATAGTCTAATTTTAATATCTTCTAAGCCTTATAGAGAGACTTAAAGAGGTATAGAAAGTGGCCGAGCTATTAAAAAAAGGGTCCCGTAATGGTTTAACCTTAAAAATACTGCATTAACGTCTACATCTTAATTAAGGTAGTACGCCTTAATAGCCTCCTAATTATCCTTTACTAGTTATATAAGAGCTAGCTAAGTACCCTAACGTATAATAACCGTAGTAGAAAAAGTTTTCTTTATCTTTTAGTGGCGCTGTAGTATAGAGAGCTATTTTAGCAATATGCGGAATTTTATTAATATACTCTAGGTATTAGCAAATACTATTTTAAACTAAGAGATCTATTTAAGTATATCCTTTATAAGTAGCTATAGGCTATAACTACTATAAGGAACAGTAAGCACGTGCTAAAGATTCTTATTTTTGCGTATAAGTTCTTATAGGGATTATATAGTTAAGTAAATATTAGTAGTAAGGGAGTTAATATAAGGGATATTATTGCGGTTACCTTAGGTTGCCCTTAGAACAACCTATAGACACCCCTTAAATAGCCGTCGGTTACGTACTAGAGGTGCGTACTAGTAGTATATAGTCTCCACAATCCTAAAGGCCTTACTTCCTTAAGGATTTATCTCCTTTACAATCCATTCTGTATCTATAATTATGCCTTATAGCCCCCTATCTACTAAGTCCCCTTATATTTAAATCCTTTATACTTCTTTTTAGAAGGGCAACTAGCTTTAAGGACTAGATTATTTATTTATATCTTTTATTTATATTTATTATTCCTCTCTTAAAATCTTATAATAACCTAAACGGAAACTCTACGGAAACCTTATAGAAAGCCGTCGCCTTAAGGCAGGAAGGTCTCTCTAATAGTAAGAGATTGCGATAATATAAACCTTTAGGTAAGACGGCTAAATAAGCCCTAATACCTAAATACACTAGAAGCTTAAAGATTGTTATATACCTATAGTTACTAGTAACGCTAAGGAAAATATAAACACCCTCTATAATGGCCTTAATACTACTAAAAAGTAGCCGGAACCCCTCTGGCCCTACTTAGGCCAATTAGAAGATTAAGCGCTAGAAGTAACCCTAAGATCTTCTCCTAAGCTTAAAATACTAGAGGAATATACTAATATATCTAATTAGGGACCTAACTGGAACCCTTACAGAAGACCACCGGCCTATAATTAGTATAGTAATAGTATATAGACTGCTTATAAGCTAAGCAGGCCTACTCCTTTAGGTAATTTAACCTAAACACTAACTTAAGACTAGAGCCTTATTGGGAAACCCATACTAGCTATTAGTGCTAATACTACTTCTATATCTGGAGCTTCCCTAGGCCCAAGTTTAGAAAGCTAAGAGCCCTATATTAATCTCCTATAAGAAGGATATTAGAAAGATACTATAAGGCTCTTAGAAGCCATATTAGAAGAAGCCACTAATAAATATATTAAAAGCCTTTAAGGGTAAGTCTAGATCTAGTAGAGCTTAATCTAGGCTAGATAAAATCTTTTATAACCTAGCTAAGGCTAAGGGCTTTTTAGGGGCTACTTAGTATCTACTTAAGGAAGTATAGAAGACCTAACGTAATCTATGCGCAAGCTGGCCACACGAGCATCCTGGCCAACTCAAAATTTACCAAATTCACACTTTAATATCTCAACAACCACTTAATAATAATTTCTAATAATTTAGATTTAGATTTTCATATATGCTTTGCAGATTCTATTAAAGTTGCATAGTAATTAGTTTAGTGGTTTTTAAGATATAGTAATGTAGCTTTGTTTTGGCCCCCAAATCATAATATTTTAAAAACCACTGAACCAATTACTATGCAACTTTAGTAGAAGCTATAGAGTGTATATAAAAGTCCAAATCTAAATTATTAAAATTTATTATCTAGTGGTTGTTAAGATATTAAAGTATAAATTTAGTGAGTTTTAAGGTGGCTAGGATACTCGTGTGGCCAGCTTGCTCGTATATTACGTTAGAGAGGTATTTATATAGCGAGTAGAAAAAAGATATAGACTAACTAGATAAGGCCTCTAGCAGTTTAGAACTCCGCTATAGACCTAACGCCCAATAGTTAGATAATTGGGTTTATAAAGTAAATAACCTCTTTAAGATACTAATAATATAAGATAATACTAAAGAGCGTACTTAATAGATTATTAATAAGATTAAAGATTAATCCCTAAACTAGATCGCACTAAATTAGCTTAATAAAGAGCAAATTACTATATAGCCGTAGCTGTAACCTTTTCTAAAGAAATGGACTTAAAATTTATATATTATATAATATAATAATATAGAACTATTCTAGAATAGAATATAGTTTAACCGCTATAATTTCCGCTAGTTTATAAACTTTATAAAAACTTATACTTAATTAATAAATCTAAAGCCCTTTAAAAATATGGACGGTAGTATCTATAAGAAGGAGAAGATCGGATTTATCTAGGCTAGAATTAAGCTAGTAATTTATAATAAAATAAAGCATATAGGAGCCCTATTGCGGATTACTATATATATAGATTTTAAATAAGCGGTTTTAAACGCTAAGGATATAGTAAGAAACTAAACCTCTTCTAGTAAGAAACTAGGGGGTAACTAGAAGTATAGGCACTCTAGTAGTAATATAGGGTAGACCTAAACTTTAAAAAAGCCGGTCTTAAAAAGAAATCCAAAATAGTTAAAGTTAGGGACCTTAAGTAATAGGAAAGACTTTTAGGGTTAATCTAATACCCATTTAGCACCCTTATAGGAATACTCTAAAAAGTTAAAAAAAAACATCTCTGGAGGTAAACCTAATTAGAAAAACAAGTAGGGTAATAACCGCGCTAATAATCTAAAAAAAGAAAAGCCTTAATTACGGACCTTTTTTAGGTATAATTAGGGCAAGATATAGAAAGAGAGACTCTTTATATCGCTATTAAGCTAAAAATGGTACTCCCTATAGGCGAGGTACGTTAGTTTTAAGTACTATATAATAGTGGCGCCGAAATTAATCTTATATAATATAATTTGGTAAAAGAGTATAAGCTTATTCTATTACTAAGGTGGCGGAAACCTATTATAAGGTTTCTAGATAAGCATTAGATTAAAATATATAGTGCCTATAAGCTTATAGTATTAGTAGCTAATATATAATAACTGCAATAGAGTTTTCTCCCCACATGTATATAAGGAGTAGTCCGCGTGGGCCCAACAGGGATCCGAATCGGACGTTAAGCAATGAATAATAATAATAATAATAATAACTGCATTAAGGTAGTTAATCCGCAACCCTTCTAAGCGGCTAACTTTATAGGCTACGACCTTATTTTTAGATATCCTTAGCTTACGGAAGCAGATTTTAAAATATGCTTTAAGATAGAAGCCTTTTAATAGTGGAATAATAAAGAATTAAAAGGGCGTATTTTACTAATAAGCTTAAATGATATCCTAGAAGATATAGCTCTAGGAGAAATAATATACACTCTATACCTAAAGGAGTATTAAATCTAACCCCTATTTTATAGTAAGATAGGTATAAAGCCTAATATAATAAATACCCTATAGGGAATTGCTAGATAGGTTATGGAGATACTATAAGAAGGCGGCGACCTTAAAGATCTTATAAGATACTTTTACCACTATAGGTTATTCTAGCTTAAGTAATACGCAAAAATTATACTATAGCACCTTAAACGCTGTATTAAAGAGTTTCTTACCCTCTACTAGCTACTATATAAAACTGTTTAACGTATAGTAGTAACTATATATAAATACCCACTAGAGCGTGACGCTGCCCGTAAAGCGTTTTAAACCTACTTAATAATAATATAGAGGACGAGCGTGACCCTAATCTGTTAAATATTCTATTAGGCCTAAGGGACTTACTAAGGGTATTTTTAGGTAGGTAAGCTAAAGTCCTTTTATAGAGCTTGGAATATAATTATATAATTAATTTAAAAGAAGGCAAATAACCGCCGAACCTTTTTATCTATAACCTCTCTTATAAAGAGCTTAAGATCCTATGGGAGTACCTTAATGGCTTATTAGAAAAAGGATAGATACAGCCTAGTAAGTCGCTAATAGGCGCGCCAATTCTCTTTGTTTTAAAACTAGATAGAACTATAAGGCTATATACAGACTATCGCGGTTTTAATAAAATCACAATTAAAAACCATTACCTACTACTACTGGTTAATAAAATATTAGATTAACTATTTAAGGCGAAGATCTTTATAAAGCTAGATCTATAAAACGTCTATTATAGGCTCCGTATTAAAAAAGGAGATAAGTAAAAGACCGCTTTTAAAACCTAATACGGCCACTTTAAGTATCTAATAATGCCTTTTAGGCTAGCTAATGCGCTTATAATATTCTAATTATATATTTATAGAGCCTTAGGGGGACTAGTTAACTATATATATATTATCTATTTAAATAATATTCTAATCTACTTAAAAGATAAGGATTAGTATAAGTAACACGTCTATAAATTACTAAAACGTTTAGATAATTAGGACCTCTACGCTAAAGCGTTAAAGTATATCTTTAATACTAAGCAGGTTAAGTTTCTAGGTTATATTATAACGCCTATAGGCATAGTTATAGACCTAGTACGGATGTAAATAATTTAAGAATAGCTAGAGCCAGAAAGCTATTAAGATGTTTAGGTGTTCCCAGGCTTTACCAATTTCTATAGGCGCTTTATTTATAGCTACTTAGATATTACCTAGTACCTATCTAACTATATTACTAAAGCTTTTTAAAACCTAGCCTAGGAAGTAAAAGGCTTAAAGGTAGAAAGAAAGAAAACTAAGAAGGAACTAACTAAATAGTATAAACTATAAATATGGCCTAGAAAGGTCTAGAAAGCCTTTTAAGAACTATATATAAAGTTTACAAATGCTCTACTATTATAGCATTTTAACCTAAATTGGCCACTAATAATAGGCACTAATATATTAAATCTTGCCCTTATTAGTATTCTACTATAACCTAATAGGTATCTAGACACTATCTAGCTTTACTAAAGACTAGTAGCATTCTATAGTAGAAAATTCTAAGGACCTAAGGTTAGGTATTATACCCATAATAAGGAACTACTAGCTATAGTTAACTGCTTTAAATAGTAGCAATACTACCTTAAGTACGCGAGCTATACCACTTATATACTTCTAGATTATTATAATTTACACTACTTTATAACTATAAAGAAGCTTATACCTTAATAAGCTAAATAGGCAAAGGAGCTCGCGCGATTTAATTTTAAGATTAAATATAAACTAGAGGAAAATAACCCTGCTAATAGACCGTTACAATAGCTAAACTATACTAAAGGTTTTAAAATAGGAGAAGGAAAATAGATAATAGATATTTTACTCCTTATATTATAGAATAAGCTTTAGGTATAGGATGCTTAAGTACCTATACCTTTATATACTAAGTTTTAGGTAGTATAAACCCTATTGGCTTCTACTAATATTCTAGCTAATACCTAGTCCATAGCTAATAAGGGTCTAAATATACCTAGATAAAATATCCCTAATATAAGTTTGGAACCTAGTAATATACTATTAATTACTAAGCTATTCCCTTAAACTAATAGTAAAGCTATAGAGTAATTGGAACTTGGAACCCTATAATAACTAAAGGACTTTAACCTCGTAGCGGCCTTTGTAATATACGCGCACTAAGAAGTCATAAGATCTATAGTACTATTTAGTCTTATACTTAGAGCAGTATAAAATAAAATAGCTTTTACTTAAGAATTATCCAAAAGGCTAATAGACTTTATCTATAAAGTATAATAGAGGGATGTCTTTTATACTATCTTTAATATAGAAGTAGACTGGAAATATAACGAAAAGGAAGCTATAAAGTACTAAAATTAGGAACTAGACCTAATGGGCCTACTATATAGAAATAGTAGGGTTTAGGTGCTATAAAAAGTAAACTTATAACAGAAAATTCTTATAAAGAATTATAATAATCCTCTAGGCGGCTACTATAGTGTTTGTTACAAAGCGAGCATAAGCGGTGATAATATATAACAAAGTAAATATTAATAAGCTATATACATAAACTATGTAATAAGGTCAAGACGTTGCGTAAGGAGAGAAGGTAAGGAAACGGGAAGAAAGGGTATATATTATTAGTTTGGTTACTTGGTTAACACATATATGGAGTAGAATAGGATTTAAGGAACAGTCCTGGCAGAACTTAGCAGGATTAGTAAACTTTGGCAAAATTTGGTAGACTTTAGCAGAATATGGCAGAATGCGGCAAATTGCCGTAGATTGCCGTCTCATGGTCGGTCTCTTCTTACTGCGTCGGTGGAAACAGGTGGACGTGTATAAGGTATCACAGAGGTGTCCTATAATAGTACCCCCCCTTTAAACTCAAGCTTCTGCAAGATGGGGCTGTGGTAGTTCTGGGTGGAGTTTATAAAAGTCTTCTATGGCTTGCGTAAGTCCTACAGAGTCAACAGGTTCCCATATAGCTTTATTAAAGCCTCTCCATTTTATAAGGTATATATACTAGCGTTTCCGTTTATCGTACTTAATATTATTAATTCTTTTAACAAAGTACTCATCCTTACTATCTACTTCGACTAGTAGGGGAGGGTCCTAGATCTATCTAAGTAGGGTATCTAATACAGGGGTAGCAGGGTAGAGGACTGACGTATAGAATATAGGATGGATTTTAACCTTATTAGGGAGCTTTAGTTAATAGGCATAAGGAAAGACAACTTTCTTAACTTTATAAGGGCTGCCATTCTTCTAATCAAATTTCTTAGTAGGTTATTTTATGTTTAGATTTCTTATATCTAGCCAGACAAAGTTACTAATTTAGTAAGCTAGTGCTAGGGTTTAGTTCTTATTTGCTGCGGCTTTATAGACAGATTAGGCCTATATTATTTCGTTAATAAGGAACTCTTATAGTTCTTCCATCTTTTTTACAAATTTATTTACTTCTACAACTTGTAGGGCTTAATAGGCTAGGTAAGGAATATTACTAAAGGGTTTAAAACTTATTTACAGATGCTAGCCGTAGTTAGCCAGAAACAAGGAGACCTTTGTGGTTTCTAAGACGGAGTTATTTATAGTAAACTTAGTAAATATAAGCTAGTCTATTTAGTCGTCCTATAAATATAACGTATATATCCGAATATACTATTCTATTATAGCATTTACACATTCCATTTAACCGTCCGTTTCTAGGTAGTATGCTATAAATAGCAGTGCTTTAATGCGGAGTTAGGTAGTTAGTTTTTTCTAAAATATAAAGACAAACTGTCTACCTCTATTAGAGACAATCGTTTTGGGAAGTCTGTAGAGTTTCTATATATAATCCAGGAACAATTGGGCAATAGTAGACGCTAATATATTAGGGCAGGCAATTAAGTATTTCATCTTGGATAGTTAGTCTATAACTACTATAATGTTTATACAGCCTTTACTTATAGGGAGGTCAATAATAAAGTTAATTAAGATGTCCTTCTATCTTCGGTCTAGAATAGGCAGTAGCTTTAGGAAGCCGTTGTATATCTCATGCGAAGCCTTAGCTCGTTAGCAGGTATGGCAGCTAGAGACGTACCTTTATATTATATTATATATATTTAGCTAGTAGTATTCTTATTAGAGCAGTTCTAAGGTTTTTTCTTGGCCTGGGTGGCCGGCTACTAGTAGATTATATATATGTTTAAGGAGCTTAAGCTTAAGCTCGTTATGGCTAGGTATAACTAGACAGTTCTCGTAGTACAGGCAGTCTCTATAGGCTTTGCATTTACTTAAAGAAATCCTTTTAGAGCGTCTGACGCCGTCTTAAATTAGTTTAAGCGTCTGTTAGATAAACTTATTGTTTGGGTATTCATTGGCTATAATAGTTCGATTAGTTATTTTAAGGACGTGTACTAAGAGATCTTTAGTAGTGGGTTTAAATAGTTTAGGGTGGAGTAGGGTCTGATTATAGTAGGAGCGCGCTTCTTCTTAAGCTAGTGCATCTTATAAATATTAGGTTAGGGTATTAGGCTTCTGGCCTTAAACGCCTAGACAATATACAATAGAGAATTAGAAACAGGATAGATATTCTAACTAGCGGGCCTAACAATAGCTTAGCTGTTTTGTAGTTATAAAGTATTATAGGTTTTTATAGTTGCTAAAAACCTTAATTAGGAATTTAAAGCCTTCTAGTTTGGGTCGCCATTATTTAAAACATCTAATAATAGCCAATAGTTCCTTATTGTAGACCTTATAATTATATTTAGCTAGACTTAGTTGTTTTAAAAAGTATACTATAGGATGTAATGCTCCTTCCTTATTATACTGAGACAGAATGCTTCTAGTAATATAGTTGGATAAGTCAGCTTCTATAACACTTATTTGGTTTAGGTTAAAGTGTTAGAGTATAGGTATAGTAGTAAATATAACTTTTAGGTAAGTAAAAGCTTTTTTACATTCTTTATTAAAGATAAAGGCTATAAGAGGTAAAACCAAGGCGGAGAAGTTATTAATAAACTATTAATAGAAATTGGCAAATCCTATAAAGGCCCTTACATCCTTAACGTTCTTAGGTTCTTGCCAGTTTATAATTACTTCAACTTTCTTAGGGTCCATTTATATGCCGTCTATAGAAATAACAAGTCCAAGGTATAGAACTTCCGTTTTATAGAACTCGTATTTATCTATATCTAATTATAGGCTAGCTCTGCGCAAGGCTTATAGGACCAGTTTAATATATTTCTAGTATTTGGCCAGATTATTACTATATATTAAGATATTGTTAATATAAGCAGTATAAAAGACGTCTAGGTATAGGTGTAGGGTATTATTTATAAAGTATTAAAAAGAACTTAGGGCGTTTATAAGGCCAAATAGCATTACCAAGTACTTAAATAATCTGTATTGAGTATAAAATGCAGTAAGCCATTTGTCTCCCTTTGCGATATAGAGGCGGTTAAATGCGTGGATAATATTAAGCTTTATATAGAAGCGAGTTTTACTTAATTAGTTTAGTATCTCTTAAATTAATAGGATTGGGTATTAGTTCTTAATAGTAACAGCGTTAAAAGCTTAGTAGTCTATATAGAAGTGCAGACTACCACTAGGTTTCTTAATAAAGATTACTAGCGCGGCTATAGGCAAAGAACTTGCTCTAATAAATCCTTTATTTAGATATTTATCTAAGTACTTCTATAGTACCTAGAGTTTATTTTAGGACATTCTATATAGGGGTCCAAATCTAGAATATTTTCCTTCTTTAATTATAATCTTATAATTATATAGACGGCGTTCTAGTAGCTTATTGGCTTTCTTTTATAAGAATATATCTAGGTATTTATAGTACTCTACTAGTACCTTTGTAGCGGGGTTAGTATACTTCTTTAGTGCTAAGGCCTTCTTAATATTAGCCATTATAGCAGTAAAGATCGTATGTTCTAGTTTCCTAGCAAGTCGTGCCAGTAAAATAGCTCTAATTATATAGATATCTAAGGTATTAAGCGAGCTTAGATTATTCTTAGTTTCTTATACGGTTTCCTATTTAGTTTTACATTTAGTATTAAGTTTGGTGTTAGATATAGAGCCAGTATTAGATTTAGATTCGGGTTCTTTAAGTATCCTTTTTATAGTAGAATACCAGTTCTTCTAGTACCTTTATATATTAAGCTTGGACTTATACTTGGTTTAGGGCAGTATAGCAGTTAGGGTCAGTTTATGTAGTTTAGTATAACTTCTAGGTTCTTAGTAGAATTTAGTAGAATTCTTAGGTTAGTAGAATTTAGTAGAATTTTTAGACTGGTGGATCCTAGTAGATTTTCTAAATTTTAGTTTAGGGTCTAAGCAGCAAGTTATAAGGCACTTCTGCTTACAATAGGAGGCGGTAAATAGAAGCTTAAGGTTGTCCTAATTAATAGTTACCTTATATAGCTTTATCTAGGGTTATTTAAGGATTACTAGGTGACCTAGGGTGGTAATAAAGAGCTTAATTAATTCTTTGTAGTTTAGGTATTAGAGTCTTAGGAATACTGCGTAGGTAATACAGCCTAAGATAGTACGTTTGCCATTAAATCCAAATATATTAATATACCGGTTGAGGGGGGTTAGAGTAAAACTATTATTTTATACAAAGATCTTATTAATAAATCCTATACTACTAGCTTCTGTGTTAATTAGGACCTAAGCGTTAGCCTATTAATTATTCTACTAAAGATAGTAGTTAACGGTTATACTACAGTCCTAAAAGTTAGAGTTTATAACATCTAATACATTTAATAAGATCCTAAGGCAGCGCCGTTCTAGAGAGCGACTTAGCTCTAGGATCTTCCTTTTAGAGGCAATTAGGGCGGGGTTCTTATAGCATATTAGTTATAGCTTTGTCCTTATAAGTAGTGCTTATTAAATAATAAGTTAGAGCTAAATAATAATTAGGGGCAACGGCTAGAGGATTAGGACGAACAATTATTAGTATTGGCCGTTTATAAGTTATATTAGGGCATAGGGATAGAGTAATATCTTAAGATATAATCCTTGCTTCTATATTTAAAGTAAAGGCCTAGCTTAATATATTATTCTTATTTAGGGGATCCTAGTAGAGCGTATCCTAGGGTCCCTATATTAATATCCATAGCGTTAGGGTACTTAGGCTGAGATAATAACTTAGTGGACATTTATGGAGCTGTTATATTATATTAAGGAGTGAGCTTTAGTATTAGGCGTAGTATATTATTATACCATTTGTTAATAACATTTACGCAGGCGTTAAGGGCTCCTAGTAGGTCTATACCTATTAGGGAGGTTTTTAGTTTAGGACTTAGGGATTTAATAAGGCTATTAACTAGTGCGAGGTTATTCCAGCCTATTTCTTTTACGTAATAGTTAAATTCGGAGAAGTATACTAGGAAGCTTTTTATTCCTTAAGTTATATGGTTTATCTTCCTTTAAGTAGTAGCTTAGCAGTTTAGGTTACCGTATATAGCTTTAAGAAGTACAACTAGGCTTTATACTACGTTCGGTTAGAGGGGTTTAATAAGGTTAGCTACGTCTCCTCCTAGTCAACTTAGGGCGTAGCAGAGTTAGTTAGCTTTAGTTAGGTAGCGGTCAGCATTACCAGTTAGCTTATTTTTAAGCTAGCTTAAAAATAATTAGAGTTCTCTTTATTTACTAGTATATATTAAAGAGTCTAGTAGTTGTTTAGATTATTATAGTGCAGTAGCCGGTTTAGGGTAAATAGCTACTGCAGGTTCGGGGCTCTTATCCCACGTATTCGTCTCCAGAGATAGTATTTAATCTTAAGGTCCTAGTATAGGCGTCTTAAGGGTGCGGATTTCCTCTTAGAGGTCTTTAATTATTTGCTAATATCATACTTCTTATTTAGCTTATTATTAAGTTAAAATAGCTTGGTTTTGTACAAGAGCGTCTATAAAGGACTTCTATATCTCTACCAATTGTTCTTGGAGTGCAGATATAATGCCGACGACTATTATAGGGGCTTTAGGGTTATTCTACATTTTGGAGGGTAGTATATAGGGTTAACGCAACATAGTATTACGGAGTAAGCATAAGTGGTAATAATATATAACAAAGTAAATATTAATAAGCTATATATATAAACTATATAATAAGGTTAAAATGTTATATAAGGAGAGAAGGTAAGGAAACGGGAAGAAAGGGTATATATTATTAGTTTGGTTGCTTAGTTAATATATGCACGGAGCAGAATAGGATTTAAGGAGCGGCCCTGGCAGAACTTGGCAGGATTGGTAGACTTTAGCAGAATATAGCAGAATGCGGCAAATTGCCGTAGATTGCCGTCTCGCGGTCAGTCTCTTCCTACTGCGTCAGTGGAAACAGGTAGATATGTGTAAGGTATTACAGAGGTGTCCCGTAACAGTTAAGCTAAGATAATAGAATTACTTTAACGTAAATATTATTATTAGCTAAAGCTTAAGCAGAAAGTAAAGGATTATATTAACTTCTATAAGAAGTATTAAGTATATAAAATCCAAAGGCATAAGCTATGGGGTTTACTTAAATTAGTTCCCCTTACTAGCAGACTATAGCAATATTACGCTATAGATTTTATTATAGATCTTCCACTATTTAAGGATAAGTAAAAATTAATAAATAATTTGGTCCTGGTGCTTATTAATAGGGTTTTAAAGTACGTTTAATATCTTCCTGTTAATAAGATAATTAATATATAAATGCTTATAAACCTAATTAAGGAAAAATACTTTCTTAAAGTAAATTAACTATACTCTATTATTACTAATAGGGGTAGCGTCTTTATAAGCTAGTATTAGTTAAATCTATACTTCTATTTAAAAATAGACTACTATTATAATATAGCTTTTATTTATAGATAAATAGGTAAATAGAATGCCAGAATTAGGAACTGGAGTCTTGCCTATAAATATATTTAAATTACTAGTAAGATAATTAGTATAAGCTACTTCTATATATAGAGTACGCTTATAACTTAAAGTAATATTTATTATATTAGTTTGCACTAATCTAGATTGCCTATAGCGTTTAACTATTTAAATTTAATAGAATATCTAATAATTACTAGCTAAGGCCGTATAATTAATTATAGGATCCTACTAAGAAGTTTAAGAATATTTACTAAAGAGTATATGGGTACCTTAAGGAATAGAAGAAGTAATAGAAGTATATAAAGCAGAGCCTATAAGATGCTTAAGAGCAGTAGAGACTCTAGTATAACCGTAAATACTAAAATAAGTATTTTGGAGTAGGCAATAAGGTTCTATTATATTTAATAAATATTAAGACCCGTTTACTATTAAAGAAGCTTAATATAATATACCTAGGTCCCTTTTAGATTAAGAAATAAATTAATAAGCTAGTCTACTGTTTCTAGCTACCTTTATCTATAGCCTATATATATTTAATATTTTATATAAATCTACTAAAGCTATAGTATAGACTACTACTAGGAAAGAACTTCTATCTAGGCCCAATTAAATACCCTAAAGTAGTAGGTAAGCGGTATAAGGTTAAAGCTATGCTACGCTATAAGTCTATTAAGAATAAGCTTTAATATAAAGTTAAATAACTAGGTTGGCCTACTAAGGACTTTATATAGGAACTAGAGGATTACTTTCATTATTATAAATATATTTTAAAAGAATATTAGGACTAAGGTCCGTAATCTATAGATCGCAGAAAGCGCTCTAATACTATATTAGCATTTTATTAGGATGCTAAGATCTTAGAGACCTCCTAATAGTCCTAAGTGTCCTAATAGGCTCCTAGCAGGATTTTGATTTTCCTAATCGTTTTTAATGTCCTAAACGTCCTAAATGTCCTAAACGTCCTAAATACCCTAAACGTCCTAATATCCCAAATATCCTAAACGTCCTAATCGTCCTAGTTGTCCTAATAGGCTTCTAATAGGACCCTATTGTCCTAATACACTCCTAATAGGAGCCTCTTATCCTAATACAATCCTAATAGGAGCCTCTTATCCTAATACAATCCTAATAGGAGTCTTCTATCCTAATATACTCCTAATAGCCTTTTAATAGGAAACTAGTATTTCCTAATCTTTCTATTAGGTTCCTAGCAAGAGTAATACCCCTTCCCTCCCTTCTCCCCCCCCCCTAAAGCAATACCCTATATATACCCCTTAAGCAACACTAAGGCTCTATATAAGGCTCTATATAAAGCCCTATATAAAGCTCTACATAAAGCCCTATATAAAGCTCTATATAAAGCTCTGTATAAAGCTCTGTATAAAGCTCTATATAAAGCTTTATATAAGGCTCTATATAAAACTCTATATAAGGCTCTACACGAAGCTCTATATAAAGCTCTATATACTATAAAGGCTCTATATAAGGCTTTGCGCGAAGCTCTGTATATAGAGGCTTTATATAAAGCTTTGCATAACACATATTACTATTAGGTCTCCGCTATGTTCCTAATAGCTAATATATACCTCTGCTAAGTTACCCCTTTATAGCCACCTTATTTTTTACCCTTCCTTATATACTTCCTACCTTAGGAAGTATTAAAATAGCAGCTAGTAAAGAACCGTTGCTAGAACTAGATAACTATTACTAGAACTAGACAATAACCGTTTAAATAACTAGCTAGCAAACACCACAAATAATTTAATTAATTAATCAATTAAATTAAACCAGAGCTTTAATATTGGCCCGTTACTAAATTAAATTAAGGCCTCTTAGGGAGGCACCCTAGATAACTACTGTTTAAATGTACAGCCAGCAAACGGCTATAGAGAATAATTCGAATTAATCAGAGCCTTTAATCAGGCCGACTCCTCCCCTAAATTGAACCAGACACTAACGCAGGCAGGCAGGCAGGTAGGTAGGTAGGTAGGTAGGTAGGTAGGTAGGTAGGCAGGTTGGAGAGGACCGTCGCTAGAACCATATGACCGTCGCCAGAGCTAGACGATAATCGTTTAAACGACCAGCCAGCGAACACCACGATCAATTCAATCGATCGATCGAATCGAACCAGAGCTTTGATATTACCCTGTTACCAAATCAAATCGAATCGAGGCCTCTTAGGGAGGCACCCCAGACGACCGCCGTTCAAACGTACAGCCAGCAAACGCCCATAGAGAACGATTCGAGTCAATACAATCAATCGCAATTGAATCAAGCAGAGCCTTCGATTGGGCCGACCTCTCCCCCAAATTACAGGCACAGACAGGTAGGACGGTCAGACAGGTAGGACAGGCAGGACAGGCAGGGCAGGCAGGGCAGGCAGGCACTAGGCCTAGTTAGGAAATCAGTACACGGCCGGCGGATCACCGGGAACACCGCCAATTGACGGTTTGGAACCTCTGCGAGAGCCTTCCCCTCGTCTCCTCGATCGATCGCGACGCAGGCAGGCAGGCAGGCAGGCAGGCAGGCAGGCAGGTACTAGACCTGGTTAGGGCAGGAAGGATTTGGATTATTTAGATTCCTTGAAGTATCCTGTATATAGAATTGGGTCTAAAATTAAACTGGTTTTTATATTTATTAGCTTCCAGTAAATACGAGGGCATTAATATACCTTATTTTTAAATTTAATTTTTAAATTATTGTCCTAATTGTCCTAATGGTCCTGATTGTCCTAATTGTCCTAATTGTCCTGATGTCCTGATTGTCCTGGGGGTCCTAGAGGTCCTGGTGGTCCGAGCGACCTCCTAACAGGAAGCCGAGTGTAAGTGTCTCCTAGAGCTCCTAACAGCCCTAACAGGAGCTGTCAGGAACCTATTAGTACTGTTAAGAGGCATAAACATTTTCCTAATGTAAGCTAACCTAAGAATTTTTATGCAACTCTACTTCTAAGCCTTTATACTAGTCTATAATTAATCGCAAGTATTATAGGCAATTTGGTATTCCTAATATGGTTCCATAAAACCTTTTAGTATAGGATTTAACGTATAAAGCCTTAGCTTATTGCCGTCTTTTAACTGCTAAAATATTAATCTATAATCCTTTCTTATAATTCCCTACGTTACTAATATATTGCTTTCGTATTTGCCCTTAGGCTATTATATACGGTTAGGTAATTAATTGGTTAATTAAAGAGACTTGGCTTTTAAGATTTGGTATATCTATTTTTAAATCTAGTGGTCCTATGCTATATATTTAGCGTAGCTCTACTATCTAGTACATAGGAGGGACCTTTTGCAATAGTATTTTATAGCTATTATACAATTATTAGAAATATCTGTAACGTTATTCTTTAATATTATAGTATTATTTAGGTATAATTTAACCTATATATATTAGGTAAAACCTGAGCAGATTGTATATAGCTGCGAGGTACAGGCGACTCGCATACAACTCGCCTAAGGCACGTGCACTGCACGTGCCTAGGGAAACCCCTTACCTTACACCTCAGACTCCTCCTTCTCCATTAAGGATTTGTCTATCTATATAATATACCCTAGTATTCTACAGTTGAAAAAGAAGACTTTTGGAGCTCTTGCTGCACCTGGCCCAAAAAGACCAAACCAACCAAAAGAACCCTGAAAAACACCCTGATAATCCCCTGAGATGCATGCATCACAGGGGAGGCACAGGTAGAACGACGGTGGTACGCAGTTGCGTGCGACCGCCAGACCCATACCTAACAATGGCCCCCCACAACAACAACAAGGACGGGCGAATACCACACCAGAAAGCGGAAATACCCCGATTAAGAAGGCATCTGACAAAATACAAAGCCTATTGGACGCGTCTAGTATCCGGAACTGTGGGGGAGTATCTGTTAGCTATTACGAACTAATGCAGCTAGTAGAATGGCTCCAGTCCAGTGAACCTTAGGCGCCCCTCCAGCAAACCCTTAATTAAATCCTCCAACGGCTAAATAAAATTGAAGATAAATAAAACCCCCCCCTATAGGCGAACCGCACCTGGGCCGCTATAGCTGCGCTCCTATAGTATAGGGAACCTACCCCCCTAAAAACAACAACCGGGTATATAATCACAATATGACCAAATATAGAAAAGGCAGAGGAACTTAGGGGATAATTAGAAACAGAAGTTCTTATAGAGATTTACAAGGAGGTCTATAACGCCGTCGCAGTCTAACACCTTAGGAGTGGAGACATTAGAGTTACCCTAAAGGACTAATAGGCAAAGGAACGGGCCGTAAGGGCAGGGGACAGGCTAGGAGAGCGTATTGGCATAAAAGTGCTTCGTGAAGATTACCTAGTTGAAGTCCTGTCGGTTCCCATAAGCCTTAGGGTAGAAAGGGGACGCTAGGCGGACAATATAGCAACTATATAGGAGATAGTAAAACAAACGGAACGCCTTATACTAGGACTTGT
>Ga0307507_10006319_pt1 | contig 18301 bp, 20 predicted proteins | sample 7_EM_MG_FD_207223 | JGI IMG/M metagenome (GOLD analysis project Ga0307507, IMG submission 207223) | Populus trichocarpa ectomycorrhiza microbial communities from riparian zone in the Pacific Northwest, United States - 7_EM | ecosystem: Host-associated > Plants > Roots > Unclassified | place... | reverse complement strand
GAACAGCAGACAAGGGTTTCTTTTGTTGTTTGTTTTGATTTATAGGTTTTGTTCTTTCCATAGCTAGTGCTGCACGAAGCTTCTTGTACCTAAAAACAATGAACGCATGATAAAAAAAAAAGAAAAAACAAAACAAAAAAAGGCATGGGATTTGTGTTCTTCACGCAACCATCTAAGTTCTTTCATATACTATACTTTCAATACAAAGGTCTTTACCTATCACACTTGCGGGAATCAAGACACGAGCGTCGTATATGAGCCTAGCGATCTTTAGGAAACAATCAGTTACCTGCTGCAAGTATCACCCGGAGAGCAAGGGATTGTAACAGCTATCCAGATCAATTCCCAGTATTCAAAGGAGTCAGACTCACTGTATCAGATATTTCTAGTGACAGAAATTGTCTGTTCCATCTACTGAGTGATCAGGTACACCTCCTCTTTATACATTCCAACAAGAAAAGTGTATAATATATGGATTTATGTTACAACAGTTATACAAACATTAAAACAATTATTTAGAGATTTGAGAGAACGTTCCTAAACCGACAATATTTATTACCCCCCTCCCTTTCTCTTTGTCCCTTCTTTCTTTATCCATTCTGATAACACAGTCATACATATATAACACAATACCTCCTACTTGCAACTTTTCCTCAAACTCATTCTGACCCTACAGGTACCGAAGCGGAACGTGGCCAGCGATAATAATAATAACAATAAGAACAACAAAACCACATTTACGGCTGAAGTGCCAAGTGAGAGCTCAATCAATATCGGATTTACCCAGCAAGTGAACAGGATAGCCACACCTGTGGTCTAGCGGGATGATATCCAGATCACAGTTTTCGTTCAGGAGTACCAGTATGATCTCAGGATTTGGTTTATATTGATACTGTTGGGGAGGAGGGCAATAGTGAGCAAGTGGAGAGAAAGACTCACACAGACTGAACCTGTATTAGACCTTTGGAGGTAGATGTACAATAAATAAGTCCGTCATTGTATTAAAAAACAAAAGCTTCTGGAGGAATGAAGAGCAATTTTCTAAAGAACAAGAAATGATTTATATTAGAGATATAATATGATTAGCATGAGCTACAGCAGGAGGTTTACAAGTGATAGCTTATATATATGGTATGAAAAAAGTTAGAAATATCTATATATTATAAAGAAATGATGAATATTTTATTCAAAGCCAATTATGAAACATTTAAAGCTTATGCAATGAACAATTGTGTAATTACAATAATTTATACTTTATTTAATAATAATTTGGCTGTTAAGTTAAATTCAGTACCTATACCTAATACTTTAGGTACTTTATCTTATGAATAAAAAACTACAGGTATTTTGTGAAAGGAAATTTTAATATGAATCAAGATAGTATTCTATTGCCCTAAAGCGGTTGGCACCAGAAAGCACTAGTACATTCAATGCTATTGGTAGCTCCAAGGGTCTCTTTTCGAACTGTTATAAATTGCATTATATGAAACGAATGAGATTGAGGTTTTGTTGAATAGTTTCTTGGTTCAGAAGAGAAAGAGGAAGCTCAGGACAAAGGAAAAAGGGAGCGGGAAGAGAGGTAGAAGCAAGATAATATAAAGGAAGAAAATACAAGCAAATCATCGGAGTGTAGGAATGCATAACAGGCCTACAATAATACATTGAGACAAGAACTATAAGTATAATACAGTCACCAGTCAGAAGTGTTCGTGAAACATGTCTGGCCTTACTAAACTGCCTCACCAAAATGGTAACCTGCTGCCAGTAGTATTCACACCAATGTACAACCTGGGGGCAATGGCAATTAAATACGGGTCAGATGATGAACACTTTATACTCAGTGCTGGTCACCATATGTATTGTATTTGTGGTACTTGTATGTAATTGTTCATACACACTTGTGTTCAGAAAGTCCTCATACTCATCCTTGTATTCCAACTTGAAGAACAAAACTTATTTACAACAATAGAAGAGAAAGACCCCTTTTGATAACAATTTTTGGATATGCCTCTAGGGACATTGCAGGCTCTTATCACAATTTGTTGGACTGAATAATTGAGGGAGAGGGTTATCAAAGCATTACTAATTCCTGGTAGTACTTAGGAGGGTATGACTTGTAGAACTTGGTAAATTGATTGGTGCGGTGTTTTTTTTGTTATGTAGTAAAGGAATAGATGATTGAGAACTAGGTTAATTGTAATCATGATAAACTATACTATAATGTAAAAACTCGAATAATTTGACCTTGGGTTATGTACTCTGGAGTGTTCTCCTCTTCAAAAGACGGGAAATAACACAACACAACAGGTCGCCCAAGAGAGAAAACAAAGTATAAAAACTAAGAGCTGAATAGGAGAGGCCAGTCCAATGTCCAAGCATATGGTCCAATTATTTTGGTTTTTACAGGAGTGTAAATTGCATTATAGGTTGCGATCTATATCAGCAAAAATAGTACCTGGCGTCCATCTGAATCCTGTTCGCCCTGTGCACCGGACACTGTAGGGGCTTATAACCTGAACTCCAGTTCCTGATGCAAATGTTCTGGGCGCGCTTCGTCTGGACCTGGCCCCTATGTGTCCGGATGGACAGGAAGCAGCCTGGGGGGCTTCTCCCTAGCAACCCTACCCCCAGCGCATAACCTGTTCCTCCCCTAGCGCTGAATGCCCCTGTCCGCAGGCTCCTCTTCGCAGGTGCCTTGAGGCCGGGACTTATCTACTCGCAACCCTCTCCCAGACACCTGGGGCCGCGACCCTTTTTCCCATGATACCCAGTTCTGCCCTGATTTTGTCAGCCGGATCCGGCAGAATACGCAAAGGGTTTGGGGGGTGCCGGGAGAAGAACAGACCTTGTGGGAGGGTCTGGACGAAAAGGCAGAACCGCGGAGAACTGTGCCAGTCCCTCTACTAGTTCTTTTTCGTCCGAACCCCCCCACGAGCTCTATTCTTCTCCCTGCACCCCCCAAACCCTTTGCGGATCCTCCCGGATCAAGCGGACCTTCTCCCCTGTCAACCATTCGCTCTCCTCCCTCCCCAATCCATCTCTTGGACTAGATGCCCTACAGGGCGCTCCGGCCTCTCACCACTAGCCCGACACATTCCCCTCTCTTCTGAAGCTGCAATTGCCGGCTACCCCCATGATCCGCAGCCCCCCAATGCCCTCCCATGTCTTTTGTGCCCACAATTGCCCACCTGCTGCCCTCCTACTGGCCTATATACGTGAATGCTTTATCACTTCCGAACTCTATTGGCTTATAGCATTTATTTCGCTTATTACACTCTCATAATATACAGGTATAATCATAGAATAATGATAGGTGCATTCCCCCCCGCTAGGTCAGTTTATTCAACCTGTGATGGCGCGTCCGCCAGTTCTCGCAATGGAGCTACATCATCTAATAAACCCAGATTCGCCCCTTGATCGCATTGCGGTCTGCGCCGACCAGGTCCTCTCCCTGGGTCTCCAAGGCCGCCCGCGGCTTCTGGCCTTTCCACATCCGGATCGATTCCAAACTCCCGCCTCAATGCGTCCTCATTATTGGAATATCCCTCCTTTTCCTCAATAGCCTTTCCCCGCTCCCTCTCGATTCTAACCTTTAATGTTAACCTGATCCACCAGATTATTCATGCGCGCCAGATCTCTCCCGTACCATCGTATGTCTGGATTTGGCGTTCTAGCCGGCGGCTCATCTCGTTAGGCGTCTTATCACCACTTTAAGTACTTGCAGATTTCAATAGTATCCTGATGCTTGGGCCCCTGGGCGCCAAGGGATCAGGCCACTTCTGAAAACGGCAAGGCAGCATTATTTATCCTAGCTTTGGAACTAGCACATGTGAAAGCTAGATTATTGATAAACTTTCCAGTCCGCCAGCATGACAGTGAATGGCACAATATGGCTACTGTCAGACAGATAAACGGACCATGCATCTTGCCTAGAGACCACTCATGAATCATGCATTTCTCTCTAGGCCCAGAGTAATATTCTGCATATATTGCATCCAGGATCTTTGGCGCTACCAATCCAAGAGAAATTGACTGTCCGCCGAATTTGATGGATTTAGTCTTACTCCGGTTCGAAATAATCATGGGAAATGTTGAAAAGGTACCCCATAGTTCCTTGGTGGGCATGTGAACATACCCTCTTCCAGGAGGTATTCCGCCCTTTGTCCACAGGCCGCAGGATTATCAATATCAAGCTTATAGAGTTCTGGTATAACCTTCTTCACTCTATGCAGATACTGCGATCTGCACGTACTGTGGTTTGACCAGATTTGTCCACCAGTGGCTGCTGGCCGCTGTATTTAGTTTGGGGAAAGATTTAGGTTATCGATTAAGGGTAACTGGCCTGGTCATTTGAGTGTGTGATAGAATTGGCAAAGTTGCGAAAGCCCATTTCCGTATAGGCATCGTTCCAGCACCTGCGGACCTCTTGGTTAGGGTAATTGGGTCCGGAAATGGATTCACGAAGATCGTCCAGTCCCACATCAGGAAAACGGCTTTTCCCAGGATGCTACGCTCAAGCGCTATGTCCATATTCCGTCTGCTGCTGGGCCGCTCTCCACCTCCACCCTTCAATTCGGGCATTGTTGGCCTTGAGTGCCTTGGGGTTATGGCCTGTGTTGCAAGCAAAGTCAAGTCTTCAGGCGAACGGGAGTGAAACACGGACAGAAAACATTTTTGGCTAATATCGACTGGGGCAGCCGTTTTCCGTCCGGGGTAACCAATCGTGCTACGACTCTGGTTATTCCCAGGGGTGATTGTCAGTATCAAAGCTTGCGAGTTACGAACCTCATGCCCGATCGGCCTCTGTGCCCTGCCCCAATCCGCGCATTGCTCTTCCTCATCTCCAGAGTGTTCTGACTCTTCCTCCTCCGCCCTCGACCGGGTGTCTTGGCTCTCCTGTCTCTCCTGGCTCTGGCCCTCGTATTCTCCATCAGCGGAGTGTATACAGTCTGCCGCTGGGTGCAGGCCCTGCTGCCAGTGGTCCGGAACAGTCTCCTGGTTGTCCGGAAAAGGCTCTGGTATCTCAAGTGAGGATGCAGCTGCCCCCAGCACGGCATTCCCCATTCTTCTTACAGTAGACCCAGCTGTATCCAACTCAAGAGTGAGTTGTATTCTAGTTAACCTGTCCCTTGATTGAGATCTCTGGGTATGCTCGCGGCCGACCTCCCCTCGTTTTTTTCTCTGCTGCGTCGACAGACACGTTTTGTCCACCGTACGCCGCCCCTGTTGTTGTTTTATGGAGTGCCTGCGAATTGTGATAGAATAGGATGGTAGTGCATAGAGTTGCAAGATAGATCATCAGCAAAAACATACCTTGCCTCAGATCTGTCGGTGTTGCGCTCTGACGCAAGCAACGTCGCTTCTGCGTTCTCTAAGCCGTGTGCGCCCTGAATTTTGTTGCAACGCACTCCATATCCTGGCGCGAAGTCGCGTTGTACTAGCGCCCTCTCTACACCTTAGCTCCTGTTTTTTTCACTTCCTTCTCATGGCGGCGCCAGCTTCACATTGCCTCTTCCGCGCGCCCTGACGGATTTCTCCTGCTATCTCTAAGGTCGGCCTGCGCCCCCATTCAGAATCTCACGTGTATAGGGTAAACTAGCTAGTACTCTTTATTTTCGAGGCAATTGCTTCTATATATCATACATGTACAACTTGAGGATGTGCAAAACGCCGTCTGGCGTATTGTAGCACGGAAGTTAGAAATGCCTCACCCCAATTTGCCCTACGGCCTTTTATGTTATGGCAAAGCCGCGTAGGTACTAGGATACGCACGCACAGTCAGCCTCGCCTCCCCCGCCGTATTCCGTTTCCTTAATATACTTCGTTGAATGGTCTTAAATCAACCCGCCTATTAACCGGCCAGCGCCGTTCCCCCTCAGGGATCCGGGGCCCCAGGCTCTCAATCGTCACTACGTCAACACTCGTAAACTCTCGAGCATCTGCCCTCATCTGCACTGTAACAAGGCCATGTATGTCTGAGGGGAATCCTGAGTTTACCGCACTCAACATCCGAACAGCCACGACCCAACGCTCAGCATTCTCACAGGTATAGTCCCTGATTTCGAAGAGTGCCACGAGCTTTGCCAGCAGACGGCCCCTCCGTGCACCATATATCTCCTCACAAACAGCCTGGACCCAAACCCAAGCATTGCAACTCGCCTGGTTCCTAAGATGTAGGGCACCCTTGCATCGCGCACGGTGGATGTCGTAAATGTCGCTTTCTTGGAAGGCCACAAGCGTTATTTCGAGTTGCATTACTAGTTCAACCGCGAGGGATTGAAGTATGGCATGATGTGCAGGAAGTTGGCGCCCTGTAGGCAGGATATGCCGGCTACATCGGATCAATTCGCCACATATACTCTGGATGGAGACCCCTGACACCTTACTAAAATCCAAGACGTTGGACAGGTCGTCTCGATGCCCTTTCAGGATCTTCCTACGGACGACCGGCATGGTTACGGCACTCGTTGTACTCTCTACATCTTGCAGGACATCTGCAGAGCGATCGGCACCGCGGTGTTGAACAGAGTTAACGTTCAATAACATCATTCAGATGGCGTGCTGATGACTGTACCTGTGCACAATTTGGCGGGCGGCATCATTTTTATTCGATCGTCGCCATCTGTCCTTGATATGTTCCTTGTGCGCGAGCTCTCCACACTCCGTGGAATACATCGGTATATTGCCAAACTGGTGTATAAGATCACTAAAATCACTTAGTAAATGGATCTTGATAAAGTTGAAATGCAATTGGCGATAGATCATGTCCAGATGTCGCTGGTTCTTTTCTTCGCGATCCTCGGCACGGATCCGGCGCTATTTAGAGGGAGCCATGGGCTCGCTCATCTGCGTTCTATGATGCCGTATCTCTCTCCGTTGCTTGTCAAACTTGGCCTGTGTACGCTTAGTGACTTGAAAATCCAAGAAGATACCTTTCATCCTGTGAAATTGGTCCAGATAATGTTCCTTATATTCTATGGTGTCAGACGTCTGGCTTCAGTCTGGTGCCATCATACTGAAGTCAACGAGCTCTCTGACGCATCCGCGAGCATGTTTGAAAGGTATCACTTGTGAACTCTGTGGCTGACGCAGTGCCACTGCGAGAACTCCCAACATACCGCGCCCCAGATTCCTCATCTCTTTCTCCTGCCATTGCGCAACCTCAGTGTCGGCTTCTTTGCGTACCAAAAACCCTCGGTACGGCGGTAATCCCTTCACAACGTCGTCAAAAGCTGGCAGTCGCTTGTGTTTCTTGAGAATGCCTGGGATCCAGTCCATCATGTGCTTAAATAATCCCCGATAAACGGTCTGGAGCATGTCCTGGGTGTGCCAGTCAGGCGCCGAGACCCGGTGAAGTCCATGAAAAATGTTTTGGCCCAGATTGATACCTAGGCCGCGGAACTTGACCTGGGGGCCATCTGACTTCGAGGCTTGGAACCGGTTTTCATATTCATATTGTTCGTATCTTGCGTAATCTCTAGCCCGATAGTTCTTGATAATGGTTCCTAATTCCCTGGCAGGCACCTCACATGTAGGAAAAGCGCTGAATTTTATCCCGTGCAGTGTCACGTTTTCCATATGCTCGGCAACCCATGCAGACAAGATTGGGAAGCATCTCTGAACCTTCCCGTCAGCACAGGCAATTCAGACCCCATCAAGCGCCACCTGCTGCAGGGGCGCAAAAATGAATTCGAATATGTCTTGCACTATCTCGGCGTTCACTTGTCTCTGGTATTGATCTGCATTGGTGGACTTTGAGAGTTTGGGCGGGATAGGAAATAGTGTGAGAAGCAGAACAGCCATTGATCCAAGGCTGTTGCGCTGGGCTAACGGAAGATTTCTGAGCGTAATATAGACAGGCCACGCTGTGTTGTCACCAGAGAAGTTGCTGAGATGGGTCTGATCGGACGTCCCAATAATCGGAACTACCGTTGCACAAGGTGGAAGTGTCTTCTATAATTAGCGACCTAAGGTTACCGTAAAGGAGGGTAGGGCGCTCTACTTGAATATCCCACCACCTGTCCGCGGTGTGCATTTCCGCATAGATCCTTTCACCATTAGGATCCAATTCACGCCGCGGCGTATAGACCAAGTCCTCCTGGTATGCGATCTGGTGAAGGAGATATCAGACACAATCCAGGACGTTACGATAAAAGAATGGCAGAGTTCTCTTGCTATCCTCAACTTGTCCTTTGAACCATTTCAGATACGAACTGTGTGGGTCCAATGACCGGAGGTGGTTCTCGAGCGTATGCATAGAGGTATAGCCGACTAACGCAGAACTACCGAGTCCACTGGAGAAGTATCCATTGATTCGTGATTTCGGTACTTTACTCTGAATGAACCAAAATGCCAGTTTGAAACCCTGCGCACAACTAAACGGTGCCCAAGGATCCTCGCAGAGATTGCTGTTTTCTTGCTCAAATCTGTGGACGTCTCCAATTGCTTCTCTGGAGCGTGGATAATGCTCGAGTCTGGCGTGTAACGAAGACGTAGAGTTGTCCGGTATCTCGGTATCAGACTCGTGAGCAGTTAATGGGTCAGGCTCCTATCTGGTGGGATCCTGATCGGATTCATAGTCAGAATCCTGGAGGGCACTTGCCTCTGGGTGGTGAAATATGCTTGTGTCCACATCGTTGATAATATCTCCGGATGATAAATATCCTACGGTGGACACGAGAACAATGTCTAGATTTGCGTCTGCTGTTTCGCAGGTGTTTCTCACATGCGCCTGACCGGATGTATTTTCGTAAGCAGAATTGACATTTACTAGGCATGGTGGGAGTCAGCTCAGTCGCTATCGTGAGTTAGCTGTAGATTAGAGGGTACTTGAACCGCTATGTTTAGTCTTGAGCCCAACGTGTGTGGTTCGCACACAAGGTCAAGGAGGTCAGACACTCCGAAAAGGAACTAGTCCCCCATGGGGTTTAGCGCCGTCGTCCCGTGGGGTCAGCAAGAGTTTCTTTCAGGATGAAAGCCGTTCCTGAGCAAATCCGCGTATCATCCGTTATTCAAGGTGAATCGGATAATGGCCGAGTCCTGTCTTTGCGCGTCAGGTTTTACCTATTTTTAGCCAATCTTGAAAGCACAGCCTAATTCTTTCAAACTCCCTAGAAGGTCTGGGAGTTGTATATATAATGTGGATAGAGCGCCATAGAAGGGACTTCATAACAAAAGCCATCTCACATTCAGAAAGTCCACCACTGCCAGCATATTAAGCCCACTAGTTCCAGTACCCTCATCTAGATACAGCAAGAATCAACCAATATGGCCCACAATATCATCCACGTACGATGTGTCTACATGCATAATCCAGGAGCACAGCAGGCTCTGGGGGGGCAGACGTACCAACTTCGGCCTAATTCTCTCCTAGGGGTGATCAGCGCAACACGCCCCACTCCTGGAGGTCAGTCAATTACCAACTATCGGGGAGCCTTGGGCTTCCTTGCTAATAAGGCAGGCGCGGTGGTGTATACAGAATGGCGGCCACTGGTGAAAGATGAGCTGGTAGCAACGAACTTGACACCACTCGCGAATTCTGCTATCGGAAAATTCCCCCAAATCTCGCAGGAATGAGGAGATTGCGCCCTGGTTGTGATCAGCTCGCCACAGAATGAGGTCCGAATAACGTGCCTCGTATGCGGGAGACGATGAGACAATCCTCCAAATTGTTCAGGACTGTATGAGTAAGTTGACAATCACTATGAACAAGCAGCTTCAGGTTGATGCTAAGGGCCACCCTGCACCTGCACTGGGCCAGCCAGGAATCCCCACTGAGCAGGTGATTGTTCCCCCCCTGCTACTACCTCTGGGCACCCCAAATCATTGGGGTTCTGCTATGACTGATAGAAACTCAGCTCCCGTTCCCCAAAACGCTCTCCCGGCGATTAACCAACTGCAGGCGCAATGGCACATCATTCCAGCTGGCGTTGGTACACAAGGACAAGTCGATCCTGGTGTCATTCCGGGTCAACCTCAACCGCAAGGGGCAGGACAAGTCGTTCGTATCATTCCGGCGCCAGGACACCGCTCTCCCAGTGTCGTTACAGGTCAACCCCAACCGCAAGCGCAAGAACAAGTTGTTTCCGCCGTTCCGGGGCCAGGACAAGTTGGTCCAGGAGTTGTTCCAGGTCAACCTCAACCGCAAGCGCAAGGACAAGTCCTACCTGTTGTTCCGGGGCCAGGAGAAGTCGCTCCAGGTGTCGTTCTAGGTCAACCTCAACTGCAAGCGCAAGGACAAGTACTTCCTGTGGTTCCGGCGCCAGTACAAGTCACTCCAGGTGTCGCGCCAGGTCAACCTCAACCACTGATTAACCAACTGCAAGTGCAAAGACAAGTCGCTCAAGCTGCTCACCCGATGCAAGGACAAGGAATATCTGCCCCACAAAACACTCGCCCAGTGGCTGGGTCACCGCAAGCACCAATCCTACGCGATACCCCACTCAGCAGCCAAGCAAACAGTCCAGCACACAGTCCAGCAAACAGTCCAGCAAACAGTCCAGCAAACAGTCGAGCAAACAGTCCAGCAAACACTCCAGCAACCAGCCCAGCAAACAGTCCAGCCAACAGCTCACCTAACAGCCCACCTGATACCCCTGCGCTAGCACCAATTATACCTTATCCCCCAGTCAATGGCCGGGCACCAAGAGGTGAGTTGTAACCACCTCCTGAGTCGTGGGGGGAATCGATAGGGTAACGATACTATCTCTATACCAAGGTGCGGTATATAACGAGACTAAGTATTGGAGGCTTTAGACGAAGTTGTTGTAACCAACTTCTTAGTATATCGCAACTACCAAGTAGTTCCTGATAGCTAAGTATGTCTGGTCTTATTGGATTCTCGAAGTGAACTGAAGAAGTAACTGTTCAACCAAGTATATTGAAAACTCTGTCTGTCCAAGTCTGATGTCTCTAAGTTTGGAGAATAGCAGGTCTTAAATTCACTTGTCCGGCTAACCAGAGCCTTGTAAACAATAACCATAAAGAGTCCCAAACGGTAGCCTTGAAACATTACATAACAATATTGAGTATCAAACGATACTCGTAACCAAACATAAAACATAATGAGTATCAAACTCAATCATAAAATATACTGAGTATCAAACGATACTCGAAACCAAACAGAGTAACCCATACCGGTTACACCCCGAAAACAAAAGGCAAACATCATTTCAAAAACAAAGAAACCTAAATCTCCTGGCTATCATAGTCGGTGTCCAAATGGGGTTCCCAAAAACCAAAATCCACTGTCGGCTCCTTAGAATGCTGCTCATAACCATCCTTAGTAGGAGTAAAACAAACCTTAATATAACCCGAGAAAACAGTAGGAAATTCCCCCCCTGGCATGTTGACAGTCCACCATGCTTGAACCAGGTCCTCAGCATTCTCAAGTCCGTCCACTAGCTTTCAACTATTCTCGCTATTGGGGTAACCTTTCCCTTTCACCAAGAATTGTCCTCTACCATGTCTCATACTATGGTCAAGAATGGTCTCAACCTGTTATTCCTTCTCGTTATCAATTAGGATAGGTGCCAGTTTGGTTTGGGCACTCCCAGGGAAGCGCTCATCATCGTTTGGGTGGTAGGGTTTAACAACTGGGCAGTGAAATACTCCTCGCTGCCGCCGATATAGCCTCGAATCCATACTAAATGGGTAGTTCTGGGTATGTTCATCGAATTCGATGACTATGAAGGGCCCTCTCTATTGTGATTGTAACTTCCTGGACCTGCCAGATTCCGTCGCAAATTGGTCACCCCATATCATTACCATTCCACCAATCTCAACAGGCGTAACATTGTTTCTTCTCTTAGCCGCAGTCGTAGTAGATCTAGCTCTTGCTAGCTTCAGAGCTTGGTCCGCTGCATTCCTGCTTTCCTGGCGGCTCTTGTAATAATCATCAGATGCAGGAAGCGCGGAAGGGTAGACTCGGTAGGAGTCTAACCGGGGGTAGTCTCCACCATACACCGCTTTGTATGGGGACATGTTGACAGTATCAGAGTAGCCAGCGTTACAGTATGCGGCCACTTCAGGGATGGAGGTGAGCCAATTGGTTTCGCAGAGGTTGGTGACGTTTCTCAGGGCAGTTTTGAGCTCCCTGATCTTCCGTTCAGCCTCCCCAGTCGTTGCGTGATGGCCGGGGGCAGCCATAATGTGTTCGATCCCCATAATCTTAAGTATCTGCTTCCAGAACTTAGAGGTGAATCGTGGGTCAGCATCACTGACAATCGAGGTAGGCACTCCATGAGGCGTAAAAATATGGTGCCAGAGTAGTTCAGTAGTTTGTACTGCCGGTGCAGTAACCGATGTTGGGATCAGGCAGCTGAATCCCAATGCTCCATCCACTACGACCAGAACTAAGTCCTGGCCCATCACTTTGGTAAAGGGACCCATAAAGGCAATAGCATAACTTGAAAATATCTCGGAGGGGAAAGGGAGGGTTTGGGCATCACGGGTTGGTAGGGCGTTGCGTTTTTTGTTCGCCTGGCATAGCTCGCATTGTCTGACAAAGTCCCTGAAATCCTTCCGCATTTCCGGCCAGTAGATATATTCAGATGCATACCGAAGGTTCCTATCTGCACTGTGGTGTCCCTTGGTGTGGATCTCGCTAATCATTAGTTTCCTAAGCGTTTCTCCCTTGATCCCATCTCTCTTCGGTATGTAGAGGCAGTCCTCTCCAGCTTGAGTGGTGGTATAGAGTAAGCCATTCCTGATGCCGTAGTGTTGCATTTTTCCACCTGGGGAGGTGTTGCTAGAATCTTGACCCAGTTGGTACAGAGGATCGTTCCTTTACCCTTTGATCATCTGCTCCCTCCATATAGTCTCCATCTCGTTCATTGCTTGAACCACATCTCTTTCATCAACAATTCTTTCCCACCTGGTGACCTCGCTGTCCTCCTGTTCTGCAATATCTTTGTATACTGGGTAGAGCTTTCTGTCGTGGTGGGGTAGCTTTGGTGGTTCAATAAATGGAATAACGTTGTGGGAGGCAAGCGGCCGTCCATAGAGGGGCTTCGTAGGTGAGGTTCTGGGGGCCTTGTGCACTGGGCACTCAGGGTTTTCGCAGGGGACATTTGTAGTGGTGCAGCCTATGGCTTCATGTAGTCTTCTTTTGATCTTGGAGAGGTCTGGTGGAAGTCGAGGGGAGAGGATTGTTTTCTCATCAATCTCCGGATCCATTGCGTCTTGCATTGCTCCTTGCTGGCGATCATCGAGTGGGGGACTACTTTTCAACTCGCCTGCATAGAGCTTATTGATAATCTTATCATCTTCATGGACGGGGCACATTAGCACGAACCAATTTGACCAGTGTTGTGCTGAATGTGCAATTTCCTTGATACTCCGGCCGCGGCTCATGCTCCGATAGTCACCCCAATTGTTGATCGGGTCCTTGTTTCTCTAATCATTGGGATAAAGCGCAGCGCGATGAATCCTGCACTGGCTGCTGCAGTCCGGGTGGCTATGGTTGTAGTCAACCTCGAGGACTTCGAATCGAGATATGTCTTTTGGATCAGATTCGGGGAAGTGGGTAAGAGGAGAAGTGTCGATCTCTGAATCTTCTTGAGTAGGGTCTTGCACAGTGTGGGGATAGCTTTTGTCTTCTGTGTAAAGGAGCGATAAACCGTCCGCTAAATGGTTCCATTGTCCTGGCCGGTATACAATTTTGGTCGTAAACTGGCCTATGTATCCTCGTCACCTAAGTTGCTTCCTTGTTGGTGTTCTGCTTGGTTTGAAGTACATCAGGGGCTGGTGATCAGTGACTATCATGAATTGGTTTCCTGCCAGGAGGTCATAGAATGCTGCAGGGGCGTCAACTATCGCCAATGCTTACTTGTCGGTATTCCCATAGTTCATCTGAGAGTTAGAGAACTTCCTACTGTGGAGTGCCGCCGGTCTGGCTCTATCAGCTATTTCTCCTTGTCCTACCCACGCACCAACTCCTGTATCAAAGGCGTCGGTTATCAGCCATATTGGTAATGATGATTCATGGTCGATTGGTTTCAAGATCAGGTTGTATGCTAGGGCTCGCTTAACATTATCCATGGCGTGATCATGGGTTGCAGTCCCCACAAACTCCTCTGTTCCAGTAAGCGAGGTCCGGGGTGCTGTGATTGACGCCAAGTGTGGTATAAATTGGCTAATGTCATTGACAACTCCGCGAAATTCCCGTAATTGTTTCTTGTTCTTTGGAGTAGTCCATGCTTCAAATCTCGCGATCTTCTCAGGTGATGCTCTTAACCCCTGATCGTCAATGATATGTCCTAAAATGTCCATACTTGCGGCAAAGAATTCTGACTTCTTTCTGCTAGCGTAAAACTGGGCTTGTTTTAGTTCATCGTACACTATTGCGATGTGTTTCAGATGCTCTTGTTCTGTATCGGAATATATGAGAATATTGTCAATATAAAGCCACATGAATTGTCCTCAGAAGTCAGCGAATAAATCAGACATTATTCGCATAAATGTTCCTGGTGCATTCATGTCTCCTTGTAGCATCACTCTGCTAACAAAACATCAAAAAGGCCATTTGAAACCATTCTTATCGACATCCTTGGGTTCTACCCTGGTCTGAAAGTAGGCATCACTGAGGTCGATCTTGCTTCGGTATCTCGCTCTTCCTAGCGAGTTCAGGATCATTCTTTGATTTGGAATTGTTTTATCGTCTTTGATGGTTAGCTCATTTCTTGCTGAGAGATCGACCAGTGGTCTCATTCTGATTTTATCTTGCTTTTCTTGAGCGAAAATAGGTACTGCTCCAGGGACTGCTTTCCGTTCGATCATCCCTTGTTCGACCTTCTCATTGCTCCATAAACTCATGTCCTTCGCCCAACTTTCTGGAATTGAGTAAGTTGGTAAGTTTGTTAGTTCCTTTCCTGGTATTTGGCGGATTTTGTGGTTTATTTTTCTAAGTGGTGGCAGTCCTTGTGGTATGGGTTCTGAGAACAGCTCCTGGTGTCGGCCCATTACATCTTCTGTGATGACCACCGCTGCTCCAATATGTCCGCTGGTTGGTGTGCAGTTTATTCTTATTCCAAACTTAGGGAAGTCAATAGCTAACCCACCGCATTCGATTATAGCTTCTTGTTGTTTTAGGAATGGCATTTCAATAAGGACGTCGTACCTCACCAGGTTTCCTACTAGCACTTTGTTTCCTCTTGTCAACAGTTTTCCTACTGTTAGGTTAACAGTTCATTCTTTATTGCTCTCGGATCGTGATCCCTTCCTGGCCATGATTATCTTGGTTGGTTCCTTCAATTCTGAGCATGGTATACCGTAGGTAGTGACAAAGGCAGCACTAATAAGGTTTGCTCCAATCATACCTGTATCAAACAGAACTTTTGCTTCCTTTCCATTAATGAACATAGTACCCCCAAGTGCATGGTGTTCATTGATTGTAGTAGGGCGAGTGGTTTTTGTAGCCACATAGCTCTCGAATTCCAGGCTATTGATCTATACCTTATCATATTCGCAAAGTTCTGTTGCTAGATTGGATAATGCTTTCTTCTTTACCTTCGCCTTTCCTTTGTCCTTCTTGCTTGGGCAATCCTTTGCCATATGTCCCTCACCATCACAAGTAAACCAGGCTCCTGTCTTTCTTTGTTCCTTCTTCTTGGTGGAGTTGCCATCGTTATTGACCTTCTTCTCTGGTTTGTGTTCGGTCTTTTTATGGTTGGATTGCAAAGGTTGTTTATCATACCGTTCCTTGCCATACGCTTCCGTACTTCCGTGGATGGAGTCTCGTCTTTCTCTCATAGCAATAACAGTGTTGATATCCTCACATCCCCTGTACTGAGTTTCCACGTCTTGCCAAAGTCTTGGGTGCATACTGGTAAAGAATTGTTGTATGAAGGCGTAGTCACTTACACTGTTTTCTGGTAACCGTGATCTATGTATGAGTAGCTCTGTAGCTATGATAAATATTTTCTGGACTTGTCCATTCCAGGATTGCCTGTGTTGCGGAACTTCTGATAGGTATTATCCTTATGCTTGGATGATTGGAATTGTTTACTAAGATAGGTTGCTAGTAGATCTCTCATGAGGCTTTCTCCAAATAGGTCTGCCGCTTGGAATGCCGCTTCTTGGGCCCGTCCTTCTGTATAGAGAATCCAGTAGTTTCCTGCTCCTGCAGCATTCTTGGATATGTTGTGCAGTCGTAGGTAGAGTTGGACTGAGTTATACCATCCATCGAAAGCCTCTGGTTTGAGGTCTTCACCATGACCAGTGAATTTCTTAGGTGATGGTACTTTGATACAAAGCCTTGAGAAAGGCTCGGGTACAGGTACAGGACCTGTTCCGCCAGCTCCTTCACCATGGTCAGACATGTCGTCTAAGTGGCTGCTGAGCTATCTAGATCGCCTGCTGGTGCGGCTGCTAGGGCTTTGCGGATAATCCTTTTTATGGAGACTTACGGAACCCGCCAGGGGTGACTGTCGCTGCTTTTCCTTGTTCGGTTGCTGACTCCGCTAGATCTCGCTGAGCGCCATCTCTGGCTAGCTGCCAACCTGCTTCGTCTATTGAGAACTGTTCTTCAGCAGGGTCCCTGACGCATCGTCCTTGATCGTCTCGAGCTCGCTGTTTAACCTTCTTCTTGGGCGGTCGGCTCCCACTGTGTTCCGGGTGTTCTTCAATTGGGGTAACTTGTTGAAGTTAAAAAAAGTCTAACCGCCTGCTGGGTGGTGGCGGGAATCGATAGGGTAACGATACTATCTCTATACCAACGTGCGGTATAGAACGAGATTAAGTACCGGAGGCTTTAGACGAAGTTGTTGTAACAAACTTCTTACTACATCGCAACTACCAAGTAGTTCCTAATAGCTAAGTAGGTGTGGTCTTATTGCATTCTCGAAGCGAACTGAAGAGGTAACTGTTCAACCAAGTATATTGAAAACTGGGTCTGTCGAAGTCTGCTCTCTCTAAGTTTGGAGAATAGCAGGTCTTAAATAGACTTCTCAGGCTAACCGGAGCCTTGTAAACAATAACCATAAACACTCCCAAACGGTACCCTTGAAACATTACATAACCATGTTGAATATCAAACGATACTCGAAACCAAACATAAAACATCATGAGTATCAAACTCAATCATAAAACATACTGCATATGAAACGATACTCGAAACTAAAGAGAGTAACCTGTACCCGTTCAATTAGTCCTTTTCAAATAATTCGCGTCTTTGAGTTTTTGACTTACTTACTAAGGAGTTGTTGGTTGGAGCGGTCCATCTGGATGTCCACCCGCATTACATATTGGATGGATCCGCCACGCGGCAGATAGCCCCGCAAACTACCCTAATTATCGCCCGCTCCATTGGCGCCCTGTCAACGGCGTACAGTTTGCTGAGTTGGATCCCTATGACATCCGTGGACTGTCAGCGATGATTATGAGATACATACGAGATGAGACGATCCTGCACATACTCGGCGCTAGAGGCGAAAGACGCCGACTGCTACGAGACTATCCCAACACGGCACTCTCATGAATTATTTATATCTTCATCGATGACGATGAAGCCGTAAGGGCCTTGCTCCTGGCGAATCCTGTTCTTAAAGACCCACTAGATCTCTTAATCGATGGTTATCGTTCGAATAACGTAAGTGTGGAACCCACACCCACGTTGAGGGGGCACAAGTATCTTGTACCAGGCGGTGTGACCAATTGGGCCAATGAGGTGATAGCACGAGACCAATTGCGTTGAGGTTGATTTGATCCGGAGGCCAGACAACCGGAGCCTAGGTCTAATCCCGGGCCAGGTAGTGAAACAAGTAAACCGCAAAGAGCGTGATCACTGTGACGCTTTACTTCTAGCATTATCCGGTGCCTTATTCGATATCTCTGGCACCGGGGATGGCTGCGAGGGCAGCGTTGGGATGTCGTCATCCGCCAGTGGAGAGAGAAGGGAATCCCCCGCGAAAGGTACCACTTGCCCTCAAAGCGTCAAGCCGGTTGAATATACAACACTCAGCGAAACTGGGACGGCATCCTGCTCAAGGCGACCAGGCACGGAAGTGCAGGGGTCTGTTCGACGACGAAAATTGTGATGAGCGTAAGTCCAAGAGATCTCGTTTGGCTTCCGTGGCTAGGGAACTTTTTGAAAGCGAGGAGATACAGAAGCGCTGTGCTTCCTTGGATGAAGCGGATGGTCACGAGCGTGAGCCCAAGAGATATGGTTCAAACCTCTGAGAGTTTGATTTGACACCGCGTCTATCGTTCGCTAAGTCTCCCTAGACCTATAGTGTATTAGTGATATTGTTCAGCATTAGAGTTTTTAGGTTTTTCCTATATATTTCTTATAGCCTGCCGGCCG
>Ga0307507_10006318_pt1 | contig 18304 bp, 35 predicted proteins | sample 7_EM_MG_FD_207223 | JGI IMG/M metagenome (GOLD analysis project Ga0307507, IMG submission 207223) | Populus trichocarpa ectomycorrhiza microbial communities from riparian zone in the Pacific Northwest, United States - 7_EM | ecosystem: Host-associated > Plants > Roots > Unclassified | place... | reverse complement strand
ACTTCAGCCGCACCAGGAGACGGTGGAGATCGTCGCCGGAATCGCCGAACCCACGGAACGGATCTGGCTCCAGCCCGGCCGCGCCCAGGAACTCCCGCCGCCCGGCACCTGGCTCTTCGACCCGCCGCACACCGCGATCCGCTTCATCGCCAAGCATGTCGGCATGGCGCATGTGCACGGCCGGTTCGAGCGGTTCCAGGGCGGTATCCAGATCGCCCGGGAGATGACCGACTCCCGGGTCCACGTCCGTATCGACGCGTCCAGCATCACCACGGGCAACACCACGCGGGACAACCACCTGCGCTCCGGTGACTTCCTCGACGTGGAGCGCTACCCGTACATCGACTTCGCCAGCACCCGGTTCGCCTACCGGGGCGGCAGCAAGTGGACGTTGCAGGGTTCGCTCACGATGCACGGCGTGAGCCGCTCGGTGAACCTCGACACCACCTACCTGGGCACGGTCAACGGCGGCTACGCCGAGGAACTCCGCTGCGCCGCCCTCGCCACGGCCGAACTGCACCGCGAGGACTACACCTTGAACTGGCGCAGCATGCTGGCCCGGGGCATCGCCGTCGTGGGCCCCACCGTCCAGCTGGAGTTGGACATCCAGGCGATGTACCGCACCCACGACACCCCGACGCCGCCGAAGTGAGGCTCTGATCAGGCGCTTTGTCGTGCGAGAGGCGCGGACTCCCCTCGGGGCCGGCCCGCTGGAGCGGCGCTCGGAGCCATCGGAACCGCGGGTGTCGGCGAGCAGAGCTCTTGATCCGCTTTCCCTGGGGAGGATCTGGGGAGATCTTTTAGGAATCGGGGCCGGCTTCGAACCAGGCGTCCATCGCGGTCCTGCCGCGCCCGTCGGCCTCCGGCATCATGTGCGCGTAGATCCTCAACGTGATCGACGCATCCGCATGGCCCAGCCAGTTCGAGACTGCCACGATCGGCTCCCGCGCGTCCAGCATCACCGACGCGAACGTGTGCCGCAGAACATGGAAGCCATGCTCACGCGACGGCACGAACTTCAGCAACTGCCGCCGCTTGGACGTCGGATGCGAATCCGGGTGAGCCGGGATCACGCCAGCGATCACGAGGGCCGACTTCCAGTACCGCTCGTTCCAGGAGTCGCGGCGCACGGGGCCGCCCCACGCTGCCGTCACGATCAGCTCGTGCGCCTGGACCGCCCGCTCCTCGGCCTGCCTGTCGTTCTCCGGCTCATCCGGGTTGCCCCACGGCAATTCCACCTTGCGTGCGGGGAACTCCTTCAGATGCTCCCTGAGGCGCGCGGCGAGGTGGTCGGGCAGCGGCACGTCCCGCGTCTTCTCCCCCTTAGGGAGGGCGTACACCAGCTTGTTGTGGACCTTCTTCAACTGGCGTCGCACATGCAGGACGCCGGCCGCCTCGTCGATGTCATCGACCGACAGGCCGATCGCCTCGCCCTGGCGCAGGCCCGCGCCAACTCCGAGGTCGACGAGGATCCGGAAACGAGGCTCCATCTCGGCCCGCACGGCGAGGATCCGGTCCTTCGTCCACGCGCGGGCTTTCTTCGGCGGCGGCGCGGGCGGCCCGACACTCTTCGCCTTGCACGGATTCTTGGCGATCCGTTCATCCTCAACTGCCGCCTGCAGCAAGGTGGACAGATATCCCCAGACGAGACCGATCGTTCCCGGGCCGAGCTCACCGCTGAGCTCCTTCAGCCACTGCCTCAGCTGGGGCACCTTGATGCCGTTCAGCGGCTTCTGGCCGAGCCGTCCGATGATGTGCTTGCGGATCGACTGGTCCTGGCCTTCGAGGGTGCCGGGATCCCCTTCGCGAGTTGGCGCGTACTCCTCGTAGTAGTCGGCGAGGAGAATGTTGCCGGACCGCGGGTCGATGAACTCGCCCTTGGTTGTCTCGTGTTGGGCCTTGGCCAGCCACGCCTTGGCACCCTTCGGCCCGAGCATCCCCTCGAACGACCGCGACCGCACGCCTGGGATGCCGGTGACCCTGTAGCGCTTGCCCTGGCCGTGGCGGTCGGTGGGGATCGTCCGTTTGCCGCTGGCGTCTTTCCTGAACCAACGGTCCTCGATGTATCCGGCCATGGCCGCCCCCGTTCGTTCAGACCTGGCTCATCGGCTCCGGCGAGTTGTCGATGATCTCACCGGCGTACAGCTGGAACCACTGGCCGCCGGCGAGGTGTTGCTCGGTGGCAGGGTTCATGGCTGCGGCGAAGTTGACGACGTCGAGGTCGGGGTCGATGAAGACCCTGAGGTGGCCCTTGCGTTCCTTCACGCAGACGTCGGAGTCTTCTTCCCGCCCGAGCAGGTAGTCGATGTGGAGCGGGGTGGCGGGGGTTGCGTGGGACACGATCTCGTCGCCCCACAGCTGGAACCAGCGTGCGGAGGACATCAGGTCGTCGATCTCTATGTTCAACTGCCGCACGACGTCGACGAGTGGCGCATCCCTGTCGAGGCGGACCCTTATCGTTCCCCGGTCTTCGTCGATCCTGGCCAGTCTTCCCGGCGCCAGGTCCTCGACGGCTTCGTAGGCGACATCCAGCATCCGTCCTCCCCAGGTGCATCGCGCAGTCTGTGCCAGAACGGCCAGAAGTGCACGGTTGGTGAAGGGTACGTCTACGGGGAGTCGTCGACAATCAGTTGAAGAAATGTCTACTTAGGCACATTCGTGAACAGTTGACGAAAGTTCAGCACCTGTCACGCTACTCGTCGACCTCGCGCCGAGCCTGGTCATCCGCTTCGATCATGCGACGCCAGCGGCGCTTGTCGGCGGGCGACTGTCCTGCCAGGTGGGCGACGATGATCCGCGTGTCCTCGTCGTAGCCCGCCAGCTCGGTCGCCTCGTACATCAGCCACTGCTTCGCCGTGGCGGCCTGGATGCGCTCGAAGGGCTTGCCGAGTGCTGCGGCGATGGCTTTCATCATCTTCACGGTGGGCGGGTTGGCTGGCGGGTTCTTGACGACCCGTTGCAGGTAGGGCTTGGAGACGGTCTCGCCCGACTCCGGGTCGATGGCCCGGTCGGCGAGGCGCTGGTAGGAGTCGCCCTTGTCCAGGGCTTCCTGGATGAGTTGGGAGAGGAGCCGGGCGCCGGTAGGTGTGGCCGCGCCGGGGTCTGGGGCGGTGGCCGAAGCCGTCATGTCCTCGTCCTCTCGTGGCACTTCAACACCGACTGTCTCTATGTGTACGGGCGACCGCTCGAAAATTACCAGCTCACTCCGTACAACCATCTCTTGATGGAGACGGATCGTCTACAGATCAATGTTATCGCGCCAAGATCTTTGCTGATTCCTAGCGGCAGGTCGTCCAGATTGGTAGACGATTCGTCTCTGTCGTGCTTAACTCTGCTCATCAAGGCCGCACCGCACCGCCGGGGGAACCATTGAGCCGCAGATACAAGCTGAAGAGCGCCAACGTCTTTCAGTACGTCATGAAAAACCCTGGCCGAGGTGCGCCCTACGGGTACGACAGCCTGGCGGAAGCCACCGGCTGCGGACGCGGACTGATCGAAAAACTCGCCACAGGTAAGCAGCAGACGGCAGACGTAGAAGCCGCCCACTCCCTAGTGGAGGCCCTCGGCGTCGCCCTGCTGGTCCTCTTCGCGCCCTCGGCGTCTCCAGAACTGGACGATGCGTCTCCCGCAACTCCCCCCACCAAGAAGGAGTAACCCCCGTGTACCGGAAGGGACCCAAGCCCAACCCCCCCAAGGGCTGCCTCTGGATCGAACAGGCCGCCGAGTACGTCGGCGCCAGCATCTACAGCCTCCGGAGGTGGCGCCTCATCGAGTACGGGCCCGTCAGCTTCAAGGTCGGCGGCTACGTCGCTTACAAGGTCGCCGACCTGGACGCCTACCTCGAAGGCCAGTACCAGGCCGCCATAGCCCCGGACCCCGAGCGGGAGCACGACTCCCGCCCGGCCGAAGCCCGCGCCGCCGCCTGAGGCGGCAAACGGCCCCTTCGCCGGTGGATCAGACCGGCAGCCGGGGCCAGCGGCCAAAGGCCGCGCGATCCACACCTCACGAACACACGAAACGAAAGGTGCTTCACGTGCCTCAATCATCCCAGACGCCGAGCGCGATCCCCTCGCAGGAGGCCCTCCAGAAGGCGCTCGTAGGTGCCTGCTACTCGCCGAGCGAGGCTAGCGACCTGATCGAGGCGTTCCAGGCCGAAGTCTTGGCGCAGGCCGGAACGACGCTCGGCGAACTCGGCTACGCGAGCGTGGCGGGCCTTCTCGTAGACACGGCTCAGGCCATTCGCCCCCGCGCGGCAGAGGCACAGGGCGGTGTGTCATGACCAACTACTCCGACATCGCTGCCCGGTTCGCCCGCGAGACGCGCAATCACCAGTTGGAGGTCCGGCACGACGACGGCCTGTATCGGCATCTCGTGCTCGCCGACCCGTCTGGCGGCTTCTACCGCTTCGACCTGCTGACGTGGCCGCACAACGTGTTCCTGCGCGGTGACGGCTTCAGCTTCGGCTTCTCGGTCTACCCGACCAAGGACATCTTCGACGTGTTCCGGGGGTCGCGCAGCGGCGGCATCAACCCGGGCTACTGGCAGGAGAAGGTGACTGCCGGGAAGGTCCGGGCCTGGTCGGAGGATCTGTTCCGCGCCTGGGTGCTCGACGAGGCGGCGAAGAACGAGAACCGCCACCCGGGCGCCGTCGAGGCGGTCGGCAAGCAGATCCTGCACTCCGACGAGCACAGCACGGAGTACCAGGGCACCGCCGAGTATGCGCTCGCCCAGTTCCGCCACGGCGACTTCCGGCTGCGCTTCCCGAACGACTGGGAGAAGGACTTCGAGGACTACTCCTGGGAGTACCTGTTCGCCTGCCACGCAGTGCTGTTCGGCATCGCCAAGTACGACGCGTCGATCTGCGGCAGCCGCTGCCCCGAGCACCCGGATCACTACTGCCGCCGCTCGCCCGGCCACCAGCCCGGCATCTGCCGCGACGTGAAGCAGAAGGGCTTCGAGTCCTGCACCTGGGACCCGGCCACGAAGGCGGTGCTCCGGTGACCGCCGTGAAGTGCTCCTGCATGTTCGGCCCGCGCGTCGTCGACGGGGAGACCGTTCACTCCGACGACTGCCGGGTGACGAATCCGGTCCGTCACGCCGCATGGAAGGGCGTGCTGGCGCTCGTCGAGGATCTGCCCCGGGACACCGGTGGTACGTCCCGCAGTGTCGGCGAGTTCACCGAGGACGGCTTGGGCGGTGCCGCGTTGCGAGCCTCGTTCAAGGTGGGCCAGGAGGACGGCTCCTACAAGGTCTACGCGATCACCGTGGCTGTCGAGCAGTCCGTCGACCACAGCGACAAGTTCTGGGGTCCTGGCGGCACCCGCGACGGCGACGACCCGGCGAAGCGCGTGGTCATCGACGGCGAGCACTACACCCTCGGCGAGGACAAGCCGGGCTACGAGTGGAAGGGCTTCGGCGGGCGCCGCTTCGACATCGAGTTCTTCGACGGTCGCAAGGTCACAACCCACGACCTGTGGGCCCAGGGGACGGTTCCGCCGAAGTGGCGCGAGCGCTACCCCGACAACGCTCGGTTCGTGACGCCGGAGCGGGGTGAGGTCGCGTGAACGCCGAGACCTTCAACTCCCTGCACCCGGTCGGCAGCCTCGTCTTCGCCTACCCGGGCGCCCGGCCGCACGGCGGCACGAGTGACGAGATGCTGATCACCCGCACCCGTACCGAGGCCCTGCACTCCGCCAGCGGCGACGGCGTCGTCTGGGTCGAGGGCCACGGCGCCTACATCGCCCTCACTCACATCGACCCGGTCACCGAGGAGGAGTGGCAGCAGGCGCGAATCGACCGCGATGCGACCACGGCGGCCCGGCGCGCCTCTCTCCTCGACGCCATCCGCGCCTACCCGGGCGGTGGTTGGACGCCAGACCGTGCGGCCTTCGCTGCGAAGCGGGCCGGATTCGGCTGGGCCGGTACGCGCACAGCAACCGCCGACCTTGAAGCCCTGGTCGCCGAGGGGCACCTGACGCCGGTCACCAAGGTGATCATCAGCCACTACGACCTGACAGCGGTCACGTCATGACCCGCCCGATCGAAGACCTCGACGTTCCGGAGTCGACGCTGCGCGACCGCATGGCCGCCCTCGTCGCCCGGCAGAAGGTCGACGCCTCCGCTGAGCGCCTCCGCCTGCTGCTGGCCGACCCGCAGGCCGGTGTCCACGGCCAGCACGCCACATCTGGCGAGGGCGCCGAAATGCGGCATCTGCTCTACGACGCCGACGACGACGCCAGCGTCCCCGCCTTCCCGTATCCGACCGCCATGCCCAAGGAGACGCCGTGAAGCCGTTCGCTGACCTGTCCCGCCCGATGGCGCTGCTGCGTCTCCTGGCCGCCGACCACTCGACCCTTCCGGCCCCGCACGTGCACGTCTCGCCGATCTACCCGGACCTGCTCACCCTGTCGATCCACGACGACCTGGCCGGGTTCGAGGCGTGGCGAGAGGCCCTGGGTGTCGACCCGGACTCGGTGGGCCGCAACGTGCAGTCCAACGGCACCACGGCAGTCCTGAAGGCCGTGGCGACGATCGCCGAGGCCAGGGTCGAAATCGTCGGCTACAGCCCCAACATCGCAGCCCTCAAGTCGGTGGCGTGATGGCGACCGCCGTAGACCGCCCGCTGGCCGACCTGGAGATGGACGCCCTCGTCCGCGTCGAGCAGGAGATGGAGCGTCGCTCGCACGGCGTCCGGCCGTGGTCGATCGCCGACTACCTCGAGCAGAACGCCGCCGAGCACGCACGGTTTGAAGTGGCACGCCGGGCCCGGCTCGGGCGGGTGGCCTAGATGGTGACCCTGTCCGTGACCCGCTCCCGGTTCGCCGCCGTGGCAGCGCGCCTGCGTCGCCGCCCCCAGGTCCGCACCTCACCCACCGACCCGTTCGACGCGATCCTCGCGGCCTCCGTCGAGACGGGTGGCGTCATCACCGTCCCCGGCATCGCCGCCTGGCTCGGCCGGGCAACCAGCACCGTCGACCCCGACTTCACGGCCTCGATCGAGGGCGAGTTCACCGAGGGCTACGAGGCCTACTGCGAGCGCATCAGCAAGACGGAGGCCGCCTCGTGAGCGGCCGGGAGCTGGACCAGTACGTGCTGGCCGTCGGCGCCCCCACCGCCCGCCAGACCCGTGCCGCAGCCGTGCACGTCGCGGACCGGATCGCCGCCGAACACCCGCACCCGCTCGACGACGTCATGCCGAAACTCGCCGGCAAGCAGATCGCCCAGGACGCGGCCATTACTGCCGGGGTGCTCGAACTCCTTGACGTGCTCGGGCTCATCCGCCCGCGCCGACAGCCGGAAGGGGGCGCGTCGTGACCTCAGCCTTCCTGGCCTGCGCCATCACCGCCCTGCTGTGGGCCGCCGCCTACGACGCCTGCCGCAACAACGACCGTCGCATTGCCGCCGAGAACGACGAGGAGCAGCCGTGATCACCCTCCAGGCGCCGCCGCTGGCGGACATCGCCGACGCGGTTGAGAAGGCCGCCGACCACATCGACAAGGTGGGCCACCACCGCGGCCACCCCTACGACCCGCGCAAGGTCGACGGCGGCATGAAACGCGAGGAGGTCCCGGCATCGGCTGACGGAGCCATCCGGATTGCCGTCTACGGCACCTACATTCCGCCGGTCACCGTCACCGCCGCCCAGGTCGACCTCGTGTTCGCCGCCGAGAAAGCTGTCGAAGCACACGTCGAGCAGCGCATCGACCTGTGGAACGACGACCCGAAGAAGCGCAAGGCGCAGATCGTGAAGGGCCTCCGCGACACCGCGGCCGGCCTGCGGGCGGGGGTGTCGGCGTGATGGCGCTCCTGCAGGACGTGCGCACGAAGGCCCGGCATCGCGGCCTCACCCCGTGGCAGCTGGTGCAGAAGATTCGCCGGATCGAGGGCGAACTCGACGAGACCACCTGCAAGAACATCGAGCTGGCCACCGAAAACGACGAGCTGAAGGCCGGACGTAACCAGCTGGAAGCCGACTTCGACCAAGCGGCCATCGACCTGTCCGGCTGCCGCGAAGACCTTCAGGCCGCCGAGGACGAGATCGACTATCTGCGGAAGCGGCTCGCACCGTTCCTCGCGGCCGAGGCCAACGCCGCCGCGGTGACCGTGCCGCCAATGGTGCGCGACACCTCGGCGATCGAGGACCAGGCGACCGGGCCGATCTACGTGCAGACGTTGTGGGAAGCCCTCGGCGTCGGGCCGACCGCCGCCGTCGTCGACCCCGGCCGGGTGCCGCCGAGTTGGGCGCGCAGCGAAGACGACACCGCGCCTGTGCCCGTCGTCGAGCCGGGCCCGGCCACCACCCACTGAACGTCCGGCTGGCCGGTGCACCCACCCGGCCAGCCGGCGCCCAACGCAAGAACCCCGCCGAGGTGAAGTCGGCGGGGATCCACCACCACTCTCTCAGGAGAAGACGTGTCCGTCACGATCAATGCCCACCAGCTGAAGCTCCTCCTCGACAAGACGGCCGCCCACATGGGCCACGACGGCTTCGAGCCCCTGTACGGCATCCGCCTCGACGTCGACAGCCAGTACCTGTACGCCGTCGCCACGGACCGGTTCACGATCGCCGCCGCCCGCTTCCGCCTCGACAGCGGCGACCAGAACCAGGAGCCGTGGGCGGCCACCATCCCCGGCGACATCGTGCCCGCGCTGCGTGAGTGGGTCGGTGCGATGAAGGGCGCCAGCTACATCACCATCAGCGCCACCGAGGAAGCGCGGCTGGTCTTCGATGGCCCGCTCTCCGACCTCAACGTCGCTGTCACCCTCAGCCTGGAGTTCCCGGACTGGCGCGGCCTGCTCCGCACCATCGCCGCCCAGACCGTCGACGGCGAGCCGTTCCCGGCCCTCAACTCCGACCTCTTCCAGAAGTGGTCGGCCGCCGAGCAGAGCCTCCGCACCCGCATCACCGCGGACCGCAAGGCCGTCCTGTTCTTCGGCGAGGACTTCATCGGCGCACAGATGCCGTCCGGTGGCGGCAGCATCGGCCCGACCAAGGAGCAGACCTTCGACTCCGCGCACAGCCTGTGGCTGTGGACCCTCGCCGCCGGAGCCGCCGACGTCGACATGGCCAGCCTGCCGCTCCCGGAGCCGTCCCGCTACGAGGCCACCCGCAGCATCGACGAGACCGCCGCCAACCTGCTGCGCGGCGTCCTCGACTCCACCTCAACCGGCATCACCGTCAACTACTACGACGGCGACCACGACGCCTGGATGGCGCACATCCGCTCCGGCGTCTCTGACTGGATGGCCTACCGCTACCTCGACGCCCTCCACCAGGTCGACCCGCGTGCCGCCCGCGCCGTCGTCGAGGACACCGCCGAACAGCTCGACTCCGGCGAACTCGGCGAATGGGCCTACGACATGGCCGAACAGTCCGGCTTCAACCCGCAGAAGTGGCACGACGACTACGAGGCGCGCCTCGCCAAGCAGTACACCGAGGAGCCCAGCAAGTGGGCGGTCCGCCTCGCGCTCGCGCTGAACGACGCGAAGGACGCCGGGATCGGCTTCCGCGTCGACGACAACCCGCACGTCGCATTCGACACCGAAGCCAGCGAGTGGAAGGCCATCAAGCCGCAGCCCGCCGAGACCGCCACGGCTGACGCCACCGCCTGACCAGCTCCACAGACCGGCCGCGTCGAGTCCCCCCAACTCCGCGGCCTCCCAGGGTCGCCAGCCCTGCACCACCCCCCGGTCGGGGCTGGCGACCCGCCCTCAGTGCACCCATTTCGCCCGGAACACGCAGCTCAGAAGCGAACAGGAGCACCAGAAGTGAGCACCGACAGCAGCACGAAGCAGCCACCGCCACTCGCGTTCGTCGACACGGAGACGACCGGCCTGGACCCGCGGCATCACGACGTGTGGGAGATCGCCGTCATCCGGCGCGACGGCGGGATCGAGGTCGAACGACAGTGGCAGGTCCGCCCCAACCTGGAGACTGCCGACAGCGAAGCCCTCACCATCAACCGCTATGCCGAGCGGTTCGCCGTTCCCAGTGGTTGGGACGCGATCGAGGTACTGGACGAGCCTGGCGAGCTGCGCCTGACGCTCAGCGAGATGCTGTTCGACTTCCAGGACTTCATCGCCGGATGCGTCATGGTCGGATCCAACCCGGCCTTCGACGACACCTTCCTCAAGAAGCTCCTGTGGGCGCACGGCCGCAAGGTGACCTGGCACTACCGCACTATCGACATCGCCACGATGGCGGCCGGCTTCAGGTACGGGCAGGCCTCGACCGGTGTTCTCGCTGGCGGCTTCGCCGTCCCCGGCGACTACCCGCAGCACCCGTACAGCAGCTACGGACTGTCCCGCGCGGTCGGTGTCGAACCACCCGCCAAGGACGTCGCGCACACCGCCCTCGGCGACGCCAGGTGGGCGAAGGCCGTGTACGACCGGATCGCCTTCCCGTACCGCGGCGGCCACGGCGAGGCCTGCGCCTACGCGGGCGGCATCAGCAGCCGGTGCACCTGCGTGCAGGTCGGGGGTGCCGCGTGACGACCACGATCGAACCCGACGAGCTCGAAGCCCGCATCGAGCAGCTGGAAGCCGAACTCGACGAGGCCAGCGACAAAATCCGCGACCTCACCGAAGAGCGCGACGAGTTGAAGCGCCGCAACGGTGAGCTCGAAGAGAAAGTCGACAGCGCCAAGGACGTCGTCAACGAGCTCGCAAGGGACCTGAACCAGTGACCGCCGCAGTAGAGGTCGAGGCGCCGGCCGAGGTCGAGCCCGGCTTGTACGACATCGACTCCGAGACGTACCACCAGGACCCCGTGCCGGGCGGCAGCCTCTCCTCGACCGGAGCCCGCAAGCTCGCCTCGCTGTGCCCCGCCAAGTTCAAGTACTGGTCCGAGCACCCCGAGCCGCCGAAGAAGGAGTTCGACCTCGGCACTGCGGCGCACACCCTGCTGCTCGGAAACGGCCCCGAACTGGTCGTCGTCGACGCGGAGAAGTGGACCACCAACGCCGTCAAGGCGGAGGTCGCCGCGATCCGCGCCGAGAGCAAGACGCCGCTCAAGCCGTCCGAACTGCGGCAGGTCAAGGCCATGGTCGCGGTGGTGCGTGCCGACCCCGAAGCCTCCGCCCTCCTGGAGCCCGAATCCGGCGTCGCCGAGCGGTCCGCCTTCTGGGAGGACGACGGCATCTGGCGGCGAGCCCGCTTCGACTTCCTGCGCCACGACGGCCAGATCGTCGACTACAAGACGGCCAGGTCGTGCCGCCGCGAAGACCTGGAGAAGGCATTCAACGAGCACGGCTACATGCAACAGCAGGAGTGGTACATCGACGCCGGCGTCGCCCTTGACGCGGCCGACCCGGAGAAGCCGTTCCAGTTCGTGCTGCAGGAGAAGGAGCCGCCCTACCTGGTGGTCGTCACAACCTGCGACCCGATGGCCCGCGCGATCGGCCGCCACCTCAACCAGGTCGCCCTCAACGCCTACGCCTTCTGCCGCGAGTCCGGCGAATGGCCCGGCTACCTGCCCAACCCGATGATCGCGCTGCCCTCGTGGGTCGAGCGCCAGTACGCCTAGGAGGAGCCGTGGCCGAATCAGTTCTGACCGTGCCTCTGACGCGCGGCTATGTCGCACTGGTCGACGAAGTCGACTATGCGCGGGTCGTGGCCGCTGGTCGCTGGAACATCCGCCCGCACGGCAAGACGATCTACGCCCAGCGGGGGATCGCCCTGCCGGATGGGCGCCGCTCAACCCAGCAGATGCACCAGTTCATCACGGGCGCGATCGGCATCGACCACCACAACGGCGACGGCCTCGACAACCGGCGATCGAACCTACGCGTCGGCACGCAGGCCCAGAACTGCGCCAACACCCGCATCCGCTCGAACAACAAGTCCGGATTCAAGGGCGTGTCGTGGAAGAAGAGCAACGGCGCCTGGGTCGCCCAAATACGGCGCGACAACAAGTCCTATCACCTCGGTCTTTTCAGCGACCGCGAAGAGGCGGCCCGAGCCTACGACGCCGCGGCCATCGAGTTCTTCGGCGAGTACGCCCGCATCAACTTCCCTGAGGAGCACTGAACATGTCCCAGCTTCCCCCGCCCGTCCGCACCGGCCGCCCAGCCGCCGAACAGAACGGCAACGCCGAGCAGTTCGCCTTCCGCCCCGCCAGCAAGGCCGGCCGCAAAGCGCGCCTGTCCATCCAGGGCATGTCCGGCTCCGGCAAGACCTGGACCGGCCTCGGTATCGCCCACGGCCTGTCCGAGGGCCGACGGTTCGCCGTCATCGACACCGAGAAGGGCGCGGCCAGCCTCTACGCGGGCGTCGGCGGCATCCAGTTCGACACCCTCGCCATGGACCGCTACGACCCCCGCGACCTCGCCCGCGCCCTGGACGCCGCCGCGCTGGCCGGCTACCCGACCGTCTTCGTCGACAGCCTCTCCCACTTCTGGAAGGGCACCGACGGCACCCTCGACCAGGTCGACAGGGCCAAGGCCAAGTACGGCGGCAACAAGTTCGCCGGCTGGAAAGACGGCACCCCCATGCAGAACGACATGGTCGCCGCGATCCTCGCCTACCCCGGCCACGTCGTCGCCTCGATGCGCTCCTACACCGAGTGGGTGCTGGAGGGCGGCAAGCCGCAGCGGGTCGGTACCCGGCCTGAGCAGCGCAAGGGCATCGAGTACGAGTTCGACGTCGCCGTGGCCATGGACATCGACAACACCCTCGAAGTCCTCAAGTCCCGCTGCCCGTCCCTGAATCGCAAGGTCATCCCGCGTCCGCAGGGAGCCCGCGACATCGCCGGGCCGCTCCTCGCCTGGCTGAGCACCGACCCCCAGCCCGAGACCGCGCCCATGCCCGAGACGGACAGCACCGAGCAGTAGCCCGCACACACCGGAGGCCGGCCCGCGGGCATTGCGGGCCGGCCCCTCGATCCGACAAGGAAACCACGTCATGACCACGAAGCCCGCCACCCGAACCATCCACCTCGCCGACCTGATCGGCTCCGTCCGTCGCTCCCCGGAGGGCGCCCGCCTCGCCGTCCTCTGGCCGTCTCCGCCGCACCCGGCCCGCTGGATGGTCACCGACAAGTGGGGCTCCACCGGCTACGAGCCCGACGAGACCGTCGCCGCCTGGCCCATCGTCGGAGCCGTGCCGTTCAGCCCGGCCGCCGGCATGGAGCTGGCCGAGATCGAGGTGGCCCGATGACCAACCTCTGGCGCCGCGTCCTCGCGGGCCTCACCCACACCGGACCCGGCTACGACCTCACCCCGCTGCCGCGCCGCAGCGACACCTTCGACCACTGGCTGCGCGACCAGCGCGAGCAGGCCGATCCGATCGCCTGGCACATCATCGACGGCCTCCTCGACACGTACCGGCTGCACGCCGACACCGGCACCCCGCTCAACGAGCACGTCTGCTCCGGCCAAGTCATCGGCGACTGCGACTGCTTCGAGCAGGCAGACCGGAGGGCCGGACGATGACCGCCCCGTACACCGACGACGACCTCCGTGCGGAGGCGGCCCGCCAGTACGCCGAAGTCCTGCGCGCTCCCGACCGGTTGGAGGTCGGCGACGAAATGCAGGGCCAGCCCGTCCCGTCCCGGAGCGGCAGCGTGCGCTGGGGCGAGCTGTCCGACGACGACTTCCACGACGCGGGCAATGAGGTGCATGAACTCCTCGACAGCGCCGTCGACATGTCGGCCTGGTCCGTGAACCTCGGCGCCCGCTACCTGAAGACGACCACCGAACTCGCCTGGGGCCGCGGCGGAGACGCCTGGGACCTCGCCGTCCAGATCGCCCACCGGCCCGGACTGTCGACGGAACTCCGCGACGCACTCACCGGGGCCATCCGCGGCGCCGTGAACCTCGTCCTCGACAACCGCGAGCTCAACGACACCCACCTCCTGCACGACAGCAGCAAGGAGACGGCCCGATGACCGCACTCCCGCAGGTCGGCCGCTGCCAGCACTGCCAGCAGGTCCGCCCCGTCTTCCGCTGGGGTGACGAACTCCAGTTCCCCGGCGGCCTCCCCACCGGCGCCTGGCTGTGCGCCCGCGACTACAGCGCCGCCACCCTCGCCGACGAAAACAACCAGCCCTTCCGCATCGAGTACGACCTCGAAGTCTGGCCGTGGAAGGCCGCCAAAACGCGGATCTTCACCCCCGACGGCGAACTGCTCACCCTCGCCGACCAAGACCTCAACACCTGCGAGGCCATCCTCGCCGCCACCGAGGAGAACGCCTCATGAGCAACCTCACCCCCGCCTTCGACGGCATCCACCTCGCCGCCGCAGCCCCGCCCGCCACCCGCCGCGTCATGGACGACTACGAGGCGTGGGTCGACGAGGTGTGGCCCGCGTTCGTCGAAGCCGCCGACAGCGGACAGCCGTTCACCATCGACTCGGTCGCCCGCGACAAGAACCTGCCCGACCCTCCCCGGCCCAAGAGCCAATGGGGCAGCCTCCCCCGCCGCCTGCAAGACGAGGGCGTCATCCGCCACCACGGCTACGGGGCCAGCGAACGCTGCCGCCACAGCCTCGTCTACGTGTGGATCGGCGTACCCGTTCGGATGCGGGAGCTGATTGTTGCGCGACGCCGGGATGAGCGCAAGGCGCGCAGGCAGGCCCGCGCCGACGAGCGGAGGGCTGCCTGATGGAAGCCTTCTACGAGGACGACACGGTCCAGCTGTACCTCGGCGACAGCCTCGACATCCTGCCGACGCTCGCCGACAACTCCGTCGACGCCGTCGTCTGTGATCCGCCGTATGCGCTCACCGAACTCCCCACCAGCCTCGTCACTGACGCGCTCACGGCATGGCTGACCGGCGACCGCACCTACATCCCCGCCACCGGCGCCGGATTCATGGGCCGCGACTGGGACCGCTTCGTGCCGCCGCCCGCCATCTGGGACGAATGCCTGCGCGTCCTCAAGCCCGGCGGCCACCTCCTCGCCTTCGCCAGCGCCCGCACCGTCGACCTCATGGGCCTGTCCATCCGCCTCGCCGGACTGCAGATCCGCGACAGCATCGACTGGATTCACGGCAACGGAATGCCCAAAGGCAAGCATCAGCTGAAGCCCGCCCACGAACCGGTCATCGTCGCCCGCAAGCCCCTCGACGGAACCATCGCCGCAACCATCCTCACCCACGGCACCGGCGGCCTGAACATTGACGACTGCCGGGTCGACTGGGATGCCAAGAGCCTCGCGAAGGACACCGCACGCCGCCAGCAGCCCCGGCACGACATGACCGGAGGACGCCTCATCGGGGGCGAGTCGGGCGCATACCAAGGCGACCCGACCTCCCCGCCCGGGCGCTGGCCGACAAACGTCCTCCTCGGCCACGGGCCCGACTGCGTCGTCGGCGGGGACTGCCAGGCCGGATGCCCCGTCGCGGAGATGGATAAGCAGAGCGGCATAACCGGAAGCAACGCCCGCATCAACAAGGGCATCGGAATGGGCTACCACGGCGCCGACGGCGAGCGCGGCGCATGGACGGGCGGCGACTCGGGCGGCGCATCCCGCTTTTTTCCGATCTTCAAGTATGAGGCGAAGGCCCCGAAGTCTGAACGTCCCCGGCTCGCGGACGGTACCGCCTGGCCGACCGTGAAACCGCTCGCCCTGATGCGGTGGCTGGTCCGGCTCGTCACCCCGCCCGGCGGAACCGTCCTCGACTGGTGCGCCGGAACCGGCACCACGCTCGAAGCCGCACGCCTCGAAGGCTTCAGCAGCATCGGCGTCGAGCGTGAGAAAGACGCCGCCGAACTGTGCCGCGTCCGCCTCGAAAAGCCGTACATGGCCGACCTCTTCGGAGGTGCGGCATGACCCTCCCCGCATACATCGACCCCACCGACCCCCTACTGGTCGCCATCGCCGTCGGCGCCTGCTTCGCCGCCGGAGTCGGCCTCGGCTGGCTCATCAACTGGGCGTACCGAGCCATCGGGAGGCGAACGTGAGCCACAACGGCACCGTCGCCAACTGGTACATCAACCAGCTCGCCACCTGGGGCTGGCTGCCCGTTCTCGCCGTCCAGTACGTCGCGGTCATGGCCCTCTGGTGCGGCATCGGCGCCTACCTCAACCGGGGGCGGTCATGAACCCCGACCTGTACGGCGCGTGGCTCACCGCCGGCAACAACCTGCAACCCGTCGGGGCGTGGCTCGGCCGGAACTGGATCTGGCTCGGCGCCGCAGTGGTGGCCGCCGGATTCGCCTGGTGGGCCCTCCGGAAGGCCAGCCGGCAGGTCGACCAGATCCTGCGCGACGAGCCAGCCCAGCCGGACACCGAATGGGGCGTCCGCGACGAGCTGCTCCTCGACGCCCACCTCGCCCAATACGGGCCAGCCGGACTCCAACGCCTCCGCGACGCCATCGACCAAACCCGGAAGGAGAAGCCGTGACCACCGCCACCGACACCATCCCCGCACACGGAACCGACGCCCGCTACAAGGGCAACCGCACCGGCACCCGGCCGCCCTGCCGGTGCAAGCTGTGCCAACGCGGCCACCGGCGCGCCGACCTGGAACGGGAACTCCGCCGCCAGCGCGGCGAACGCAGCCTCGTTCCCGTCGCCGAAGTCCTGCCGCACATCCTGATGCTGCGTGCGACCGGCATGAGCCAAACCATGATCGCCCGAGAGGCCGGCGTCGCCCAGTCCGCCATCTCCTACGTCACCACCGGCCGCAACAAAACCTGCCAGACGGACGTGGCCCGCCGGATCCTCACCGTCCGACCCCACCGCTTCGACGGCAACGCCGAACGCCCCGCCATCGGCTCCATCCGACGCGTCCGCGCCCTCTACAGCCTCGGCCACGGGCGCGCCGACATCTCCACACGCAGCGGGCTCAGCATCGCCAGCATCAGCCTCCTCGCCGAAGCCCGCTGGAACGTCATCGACAACAAGGCGGCCACCGCCCTCGCCGAGACCTACCGGCAACTCGTCCACCAGCGCGGCACCAACTGGAAGAACGAACGACGGGCCGCCCGCGAAGGCTGGGCACCGCCCGGCGCCTGGGACGACATAGACAACCCCGACTGTGAGCCAGACGCACCAGCCGTCCAGCTCAACTTCCATGAGCGGGCCGAACTCCGCCGCGAAGAGATCATCCACTTCGCCTGGCACGGCGACACCCCCGAACAGATCCTCGCCCGCCTCGACAACGAGGTGTCCATCTCCACAGTCCGCCAGATCGTCCAGGAATGGCGCAGCGGCGAGAAGCGGCAGCGGAAGCAGGTGGCGGCATGAACGACACCGGCTCCACACCTGACACCACCAGCCGCTCCAACGACTGGCGAAGCATCGCCGCCTGCCTCGACGAGGACGGCGAACTCTTCTTCCCGAAAGGCACCGAAGGCCCCTGGCTGCTCGTCATTGAGGAGGCCAAAGCCGTCTGCCGCACCTGCCCCGTCGTCGACAGCTGCCTGACGTTCGCCCTCGACGAAAGCATCAGCGACGGCATCTTCGGCGGCCTCACCCACACCGAACGCGACGGCCTCCGCCGCTCCGTAAGGCGTGGCCGAACCGAAGCACAGAACATCGCAGCCAAAGCCGAAGAAGCCCGCCAACCACGCCGCGAACGCACCATGCAAACCGTCCTCGAAGACAACACCGTCCGGCTCTTCGGCGGCCACCTCGGATGGACCGGCGGCGCCAACCCCATCGTCAACGCGATCAGGTACACGCCCAGGCGACTCGCCTTCATCGCCGACCGCGGCCGGACCCCCGAAGGACAAGTCCTCGTCGACTGCGGAACAACGGAGTGCGTACTCCCCGCACACCTCACCGACCAGCAAGAACGCGGCTACTGCGGCACCCGAAGCGGCTACCAGAAACACCAGGAAGACGGGACAGAAACCTGCCCGCCATGCCGGAAGGCCAACGCGGACGCAGACGGCCGGCTCAGGCGAAACAGTGAGGCCGCCGCGTGACCGCCCACCCCCGCCTGCGCGCCGGGCCCTGACACCCATCCCGCACATCGGCCGGACATGCACCCCAAGGCAGACATAGCGAAGCCCCGCACGTGGCGGGGCTGGGAGGAGGAGGACGTGCAGCAGCTACTTCTCGAGCGACTCGAGGCGGGCTCGGTCCTCGAGGGCGCGCTCGTAGAACGCCGGGGTTACGAGGTAGATGCGGCGCCGGCTGCGCACGGTGAGTGCGCTGACCAGCCCGTCTTCCCGGGCTTGCTCGATGAGTCGAGTGAGCAGCGGTCGGGCGATGGTCAGCGCCACGTCCTGTACGCCGTCCTCGGCGATCTGGGGCTCTTGATCGGTGGCCATGGCCAGAGTGTAAGACATGCCTCATGTTACCACTCTCGCCAAACTTATAACTTTGATAAGATAGCGGCATGCGTTCGGGGCTCATG
>Ga0307507_10006317_pt1 | contig 18306 bp, 3 predicted proteins | sample 7_EM_MG_FD_207223 | JGI IMG/M metagenome (GOLD analysis project Ga0307507, IMG submission 207223) | Populus trichocarpa ectomycorrhiza microbial communities from riparian zone in the Pacific Northwest, United States - 7_EM | ecosystem: Host-associated > Plants > Roots > Unclassified | place... | reverse complement strand
TTTACTACCTTAGTAGCTGTACCTGCAATTGATATCTCTTTTTGCTTAAGGATTTCTTGTCTTTTTTCTTCGTTCTCTATAGTAAAAACTATAGAGCCAAATCTGGTCTGTGGATTGTGTCTTTTTTTACTAGATGAGATCTATCTAGGTAGTCCTTATATCCTTATAGGATTAAAGGTTTCAATCTCTTCTTTTAGAAGCTTAGAGCCTCCTTCTTCTAGGAAGGGTAGAGTAGGAACCCTATGGGCTATAATTTGAATCCATAGTTCTAGTTTTTGTTCTCTTTAAAAGGTAAAGCGGTTATGCCAGATCTCCTTATATTTGACTAGGAAATCTGCATTATACTCTTCTGTAGTCGTAAGGAGAATATTTTGTTTTCCTTTAGTTCTAGCTATAGGCGCTAGTACTGGCTTTTTTACTTGCATTTTTGATGCAAATAGTTGATTGACTTTGTTTCGTATAGAGAAGGTATCTAGAGGTTGGTTCTTTTAGTCTGTAATTAGGACTAGCTTTCTTTTTTGTAGCTGCTTTTTCCTACTTCTAGTAGAAGTAGAAGGGGTAGGAAATGGTAGTGATGAGGAGGGTAGAGAGGACGAAGTAAGGAGGTCCTTCTTTAGCCTCTCTGCGTAGGTTTCTTTAGTAGGGGCTACCTCCTTACGGAAAGCTCTTACTTCTTCAACTAGGCCTTTCAGGACATCTTTTATCTTTTCTTTTTCTTTTGTAAAGGGATTTTCTCCTGCTAGGATACTACGTGTATAGTCCTCTAGCTGCTTAACTTGTTCCTTTTTGTCTTCTTCTTCTTCTTCTTCTTCTTCTTCTTCTTCTAGCCCTTTATAGGTCTGGGTTAGGCTATCTAGAGCCTTTTATAGGTATTGTTCTGGAGAAAGGGGAGAGAAAGATATACTAGGTATACTAGCCGTAAAAGTTATCAGTTTGGTTGTCTTTTTTGCAGGTTTTTGGTTTTCTTTTTTAGTAGAAGACTAAGGATGTCCTCTTTTTTCTCCTGTCCCAAATAGGCTAGGAGAAGGGCCAGAAAAAGTAAATATAGATATAGACTCATTATCACTTATTTCTATAGGAGGTTTCTTTTTAGGCCTACCAGGCCTTGGCATTTTGTGTCTTATAGGGGGGTTTCCTAGTTTTTACTATCCTTATACCCTTTCTCCTTACTAATCCTACTAGAAGATTTCTGAGGAGATCAGGCTATAAGGTAGTAGAGAAACTAGCCCCTATTTTGTAGTATTGGTATTAGTGGTAGTAGTAGTAGTTTTGGTGTTCCTGTCTGTGCCTTGCTTATAAACTAGGGCCATCCTTAGAGAAATTTTTCTGTTGGGAAAAGGGGGTAAAACGACAAATAAATCCACTTCTAGCTCGCTAAGCAGTAGGAATTAGGTCTTAAAAGTTAGAAAATCGATTGTTTTTGATGGTAAGATGGGTATGCGTAAGTTTTGGGGTGTGGCGCTACCTTTTGGTAAGGTTGCATATGTGGTGAAGGGTCAGAGGGCGTTAATATTAAATAGGAGTGTTTCTTTAATATTTTAGAAGGATGCGTTAATACGCGCGTTGGCGGCAGCTTAGCTAGCTTATTATGTCTATTAAAGGCTATAGAAAACACTACAGAAGGTCCTATATAATTATACTAATTAGGCTAAACTTAAGCTTTATTTTAAGCTACTTATGGCTATTTGCTAACGTTTACTAGGTCATTAAATAGCTAGCATTGCATCTCTTACAAATTTTAGTGGGGTGCAATACTGGCTGTTAGTGGGCTTGGCGAGTGTAAACGAACTTTTAGAGGTGACTGTAAGGCAGCTACTACTACCCTTGGTGTTAACGGCTCGGCTAAGCACCTAATAAGTTGCTGAGCCGCATATAACACATACAACCCCTATTAATATTCGCGAATGTTAACAGCTAAGCCTACAGCTAAGTCGTACACATATTTAAATGTCTTTACCCCCGCTAATTAAGTCGCTAATATATATGTACTATTAGCCTATTAGTCTAGCCGTGCGCCATATATTTACCCTATATGGTAAGGTCACTTATCTAATCGCTAAGCGGCTGGTAGGTAAAGTAGATATGCTTTCTCTACCTTTTTTCCCCAGTCTATATCTATATATATTTAAAAAAAATAGGAACCCCCCCTTAGGCGCCACTTCTTTAGCAGCGTCCTATTTTAAAAATGGCGTTAATTAGTCGCGTAGAGATTAACGTTGTAAATAATACCAAACTACGCGCCAATGTATAAAGTATCCTCGCCCTTATACGTGCTGAGCGACCTAAAAATATATCTTTAAATTATAAGCTAAAGCAGAAAGGGTTTAAGGTAGGTAGCTAGGTGCTTTATAAAGTAGTATACTTATAGCTAACGCGTGTCTTTCTAGGCCTTTTATAAGAAGAAGTAGTACTATAATAGTAATACTATTATAGAAGAAAAGCTACTCCTTTTCCTTATTAAGGAGGTTATAGGCTAGCCACTAAAAGTAAAAAGCTGTAAGGTTAGTAATAATATACTTTAAAACAAGACGCGGCTCTCCTGGCGCTTAGTTTATAGCTATATTATAGCCCTAATAGACCTCTACTAGGTGTAAAAGGCTATAAAAATAAACAGTTACCAGTCCCTATAGGAGAATAATATTAGGGAGTACTTAAAGATTCTATAATAGAGGGATATATAGCGGGAAAAGGACTAGTTTACGGATAAGGGTAGAGATATACTGCTTAATAGATATATAAAGGATAAGTTTAAGAATATCTATTGCTAGCTATAGGCCCACGGAGACTCCTTACTAGAATGCTACCTTTATACGCTTATGGATATCCTACTAGGCTACTATATACTTACCTACAGTAGTAATAGGCACTCCGCCAAGATCTTAGACCTATTTACCTTTAAGTTTAAGGGCAAAGGCCCTACGTGCTATATACCCCTAATATTTACTATATACACTAGTAAGCAGAACTAGTATAGCCGCCTTAAAACTATTAGGGCTCTATATAATAAGAAGCCGCTTATCTATATACTTAGCGGGCTAGCTTTCTACCTTTTATATTACTAGGACCTTAGTAATAAGCCATTCCTAGACTTTAATAAGTGGTTAGTATAGTATAATATCCGCCTAATTAAGAGTAGTGCTAGGGACTATAAGGCGGCCTTCTTATATAACTTATAGCGGGAGTAGGTTACTAAGGCGTTTTAGTATATTAGCGTCCTCTTATAGAAGAAAATCTATATTAAATAAAGCACTAGCACTAAAATAGTAGAGCTAAAAGGGGTTAGTAAAGACTAGATTAGATACGCTAGCAGGTAGAACTAGGAGTAGATAGTTAGCTATTACTTAAACTTGCTACTATAGGAGTTTATATAGATAATAGCTGGCTATACGCTATAGATAGGCTGCTTTAAGATTTATAGGGCAAGCATCGCCCCCCTTAATATACTACTGTTAATAATCTAACCAGAGTTAGACGTCTAGAAGGGTTAGTTTAGCCCTTAGGTTAGCTAGATTAACTGTAACGGAACCTTATAGCAGGAACTACAGTGGGTCCTATTATTAGGCTAGGTATATAGGTAAGAATAGTTTAACAACGTAATAATAACTAGTGGAGTAGTTGCCTAATAAATTAACTCTAATTGTATTCTGAGATTCACTACAAGAAGAGAACTATCTACGGTAGGGACTAAGGTCCTTTAAATACACAACCATACTCCTAAGAAATCCTTTCTTGTACGTAAGGTACATGTTATACGTGTTATACATAGACGTACACTGCGTATACTCCATACACTGCGTATAATATTATGTAACTCACTTACCATTCCTTATCACATAATTCTACTGGATCCATCCTAAATCGTACCTATATTAACCAACTAGCTTCCTACAACTCTTCCCTAAGTAATTATAACATTATACTTAAAGCGTCCGTAATACTATCTCCCTCCTCTTTATCTTCGTCCTTAAAAATTCCTAATATCTCCAAGTCGTCTACTAGAGGTGTAATATCCGTTTAATTAGTCTAGTTAATATCCCTGCTTATTATACCTAAAGCTTCTTCTTCTTTACAAACGTAATATTATGCTTATACTATAGCTGCCATACTATTGCTTAGTAAGATAATATCATCTCTATATTCTTGTTGTGCGAAAGCGGGGTTAGTGTATGTTATAATAGCAAGTCCTTCGTCTTAACAACCCTTATCTTACTTAAAGTGCACTAAAGCAAACGTTTAATTATCCTATAATGTTCGCTCTATTTCTAACGCTAAATATACGCGTCCTATAACTCTTAATAGTCTTTAAGTTCCCTAAGTAACTTATTATAGGGTCTTGCGTTTAATCTACTACTGCAAAGCTTAAGTTTAAGTTGGCTACCGTACGCGCCAAACTCTATTATTCTGCTAAAGAGACCGCTTGGGCCCTTAAGGCTTAACGTCACTCCTTTAAGTCTCAGTAGGTTGCGTTCGCTTGGTTAACCCATCTTAAGAAGATTTATAAGAAGGTTCATTCTAAGAAGTGGAAACTAGTTTAACAAGGTCTTAACAAGCTAGGTAATAAAAGGACTAGCTCTCCTCCTATAAGGGAAACAACTCTAAGTAGCTTAGCAATTGCTCCTCTTAGGTCCCCCTTAGGTAACTCATTCTTTAGTAATCCTTTTTTAACGCTTCCTAACCTACTTTCTTCTAATACTCCTTTACCTTTCCTATAGCGTTCTCTAGGTTGCTTAGTGGCTCCTAGGTAGTCTTATTATAGCCTATTTACTTTACTTTATACCACGTTTTATTATCTACGTCCTTATAACTAATAATCTTTAAAACTTACTATTTATCTTCCTCTTATCCTCTATACGTGTCTGCCTTATAAACTGGTGGCTTAATATCTCTACGTGCTAGTTCTAGCATTGCGACATATTATATAGGGTAGATCTTTATTTTAGCTAGTAGGTTTAACTTATATATAACTAATAAAATTCTTTACGTAATTTTAAAAGGTCCTAGTCTAACATAATCTAACTTTTTACTTAGTCGTTAACTCTTAAAATTTTTGTGTAGTAGCTATACTTTATCTCCCTCCTTAAGATCTGGTCCCTTAGATCTCTTAGCGTTATAGTACTTTTTTATCCTTTGCTATACTAGCTTGGCTGTTTCTGTGAGGTCTATATAAAGATTCATTAACGTCTCTATTCTTTATTTAGCTGTGCTACTCGTCTTTTTTACTTAATGTGGCGATAATAATGTTCTTAGTTTATACCCGTAGTTTACCTTAAATGGTAATATCCCTATTCCTTCTTGCGGTGTTGCATTATATATAAACTATATAACTAGTAACAACGATACCCAATTATTCTATGCGTAATTAATATAGTGCCTTAAATACTATTCTAGTGTCTGGTTTAGTCTTTCCGTTTATCCGTCTATCTACGGATAATACGCTGTAGAGGTTACTACATAAACTCCTTATTCTACTAGAAACACTTTCTAAAATACTACTATAAATCTTAGATCTCTGTCTAATATAATTTTATTTAGTGCTCCGTGTCTTATAAACACTTCCTTTATATAGATTCTAGCGACATCCTCTACTAATATCTCTTTAGTGCATGCTATAAAGTATCCCTACTTTGTTAGCTTATCCACTATTACTAAAATTATATTATAATCTTGTCCCGTAATAGGATCTCTTAACTTTAGTAACTTAATAATAAAGTCCTATAATATAACTTTCTATGGTCTTCCTGGTATTTTAACAGGTTATAGCCCTCCGTACGGCTTATACCTTATTAGTTTGTTCCTTTAGCAATTTAGATATTCTTTTATAACTTATCTTACTAGTCCCCAGATTCCTTAAATAATATACTCCTCTTAAAGTCTTAACACTAAGCCTATAGCTCCGTTGTGTTCTTATATTATTCCCTTATGGAATTCCCTAATAAATTCTTCGGCAACAGACTTAGGCATATATATTGCTTCTCTGTTTTTATATTACTCTAAGTCTAAATCCTCTACCTATGCTTCTTAGATCTTCTATATCTAATTACTCTCTAGTAATTTATAGATCTGCCTTTCCTTAGTTGCTATAATCTTCAGATAATTATACCTAATTAATCCATCTTAATCCTTTCGCAATAAAGCTCCTAATAGCTTTTTATTACTTTATAGTTCAGCCTTTCTACTTAGAGCGTTTACTCGTGTATTGTCTATACCCTTAGTATACTAATTTTCGAAATAGTATTCTATAAGCATTTCCGCCCATCTAACCTATCTTTGGTTAAGTTCCTTCGTTATTAGGAATCCTGTAAGGTTCTTATAGTCTATCTTAACTATAAATAGTTTCTCTAGGCCTTATAAGAATGCTCTCTATTTCTTAAGTGCTGTAACTATACCTAACAACTCTTTGTTGTAGATGTTATAGTTTAACTCTGGTAGTGTCATTTTCTAACTATAGTACGCTACTGGGTGCCATACGTCCTGGTGCTTTTATAGCAAGTATACTCCTAGTGTAAAGTCTAATGCATTTATCTTAACAACTGTTTCTAACTTTAGTTAATAGATCTTGAGGATCAGTTCTTAGGTAAACAACTCTTTAAGTTCCTAGAATAGCTTCTTCTACTTATTACTCTAAACCTATAGTTCCTCTTTCTTTGTTAGCCTTGTAAACGGCTTAATACTTTTTAACCATTATACTATAAACCTCCTATAGTAGTTACAAAACCCTAAGAACAACCTTAACTGCGTAACATTCTCTAGTTCTTACCAACTTACTATAGCTTTAACTTTCTTTGGGTCCATGCTAATCTTTCCTAGCTTAATAATAAATCCTACAAAATTGGTTCTTCTTATAAAGAACTCGCATTTTTTAATTGCTACTAGCATCTGTTCTTCCTATAGTCTTTTTAAGACCCATTTAACGTATTCTCTATGTTCTTCCTCACTTTCTAAGTAGACGATGATATCGTTAAGGTATGCTATAATAAACTTATTAAGGTGTTCTCCTAATATACTATTAATTTGCTTCTAGAACGTTGCTAGTGCGTTTATAAGCCCGAATTGCATAACTAATGGTTTATATAGTCCTTCTTTTAACCTAAAGGCTGCCTTCCATTTATTGCTTTCCTTAATCCTAATCTGGTAGTATACCCACCTTAGATCTATCTTTATAAAGATCTTTGCATTACCTATCCTGTTTTAGATTTTGCTAATTAAGGGTAAAGGATACCTATCCTTTCTAGTAATGCTGTTTAACTGCCTATAGTCTATACACATCCTAAGTTTTCCGTTTTTCTTTAGGATAAATAGTACTAGATATTTTACCGATAACTATAACGGTCTAATATATCCCTTACGTAAGTTCTCCTAGACAAACTCCTTAAGCGCTACTAACTCTATTTTAGTAAGCTTATAGATTAGAAAAAACTTTAGACTTATTCCTTCTTCTAGTTCTATCTTATGGTCCTATACTATATACTTTAACAGCTTTTCACTTTCTAGTAACCATAACTTTTTACCATACTTGTGGTATCTCTTTGGTACACAACTTAAGCCTTACTTAGTTTCTTTATATATCGCTCTAACTTGGTACTATACTAACTTAGTTTACTGTCGCACCTTATACTGTTAAGTATTCTTAATATTGACCTAACCTATAACCTAATTAATCTTTGGATTATACTTCTGTAACTAAGGTATTCCTAATATTGCCTTATCCTGTCCTAACGGTAGGATATTAAAAGACATTCTAACTGGTCTTCCTTTAATAGTTAACTGAATAGGTTCTGTTTTAAGATTAATAATACCTCCTTTATAGGCTATCTAATCTCCTAAAATTGTTATAAGTGGATACAGGTGTTCCTTCTGTCTATATGGTAACCCTATCCTTTCTACTACCTTTGGTAATATGTGGTTCCTAGTTACTCCACTATCTATTAACGCTTTAAACTGTTAATCTTGCCATTTAACTTATAAATTTAGGTGTTGTTCTTAAATTCCTTTAAGGGTCTAAGGCTCTAATACTAGTTCCCTCTAGTCCTATATACCTCCCCTTTTCCTAACTATTGGCTGCTAAATCCTGTCTGTACTTAGTCCAACCTTAGCTAATACTTAGTTTGTTTCTTTTCCTCTACGTGCTATAGATAAGTGTTCTCTAGGCACTCCTACCACTATCGTCTATCTAGGCATTCTTCCATAAGGAATCTTCCTAGTTAAAGTGTTAAGTCCCCTTAACCTTATACTTCTATAGGGTGCCATCTATATATATACTTAGCGTTCCTAAACCACCTTTTCTTTAGTGCCTAATATATCCTTACTGGGTACTTCTGGTTCTTGTCTTTTAGTGCTCTATGTATATTACATATGTCATCCATATAAGCTATCCACAATAGTGTATAATGCGCTATATATTTTAGATTAATTTTTAGTTTATCTTTATTTTTAAGTTTAAATCTATACCTAGTTAACCTAACCACTGGTATCTTTACTGCGGGTACTAAGATTTATTGTTTACTTCTCTAGTCCCTAGATCCCTCTTCTAGGTTCCTTAATATTATAATTAACACCCCTTTAATATAACTTATACGTTTCTCTATAATAGGTTAGTTTTAGATAACTTTTTTATCTAGCCACATATAGAAATCTGCCTATTTGTCGTTGTGTTGTTGCCTATACCACTTTCCATATAACTGGTTTAGTGTGTATGGTCTATCTATTAGAAAGTACCTTGTTATCGCTGCATTATAACATCCTTTAGTATGTCTTTCTTTAAACCTAGTTGGAATATCTAAATTCTCTTCTTGTTCTAGTTTATCTAACTATTTTACCCTAGGTGTCCCTATACTTGGCCTATTAATAACCCTTTATACGGGTGCTCTGTCCCTTATATAACCTAGCGTAGCTGACCTCTTGTCTAGCTTTTACTCTTGCTATGCAATAATTCTTATTCTAAACTTATCTATAGTTTCTTGTTTTCTGCGTCTTGTAGCTAGATCTTCATAGTTATCTTACTTTTTAATTCTAGTATTAACTGTTTAATCTTTAGGCTAAATACTACATTTACCTAGGATTGCTAATATTCTTATTCGTTCTCTAAACTTATAGTTCTTAAACTTGCGTCCTATACTTATTTGTTTATTACTAAACTAAGTCGCTATTCTTTCCCATCGGTTTTTGTCCGTTGTGGGTCCTTAGGTATATCTTATCTTGTTTTAAGAATCTTAAGCTTTTTACATCTCTTCTTAAGAATCTTAAGCCTGTGGCCTTTTGCCTTTATTAAGTAATAAGCTAGCACTAGCAGTTATCTACTTACTTAGTTTCTTCTAAACATTACTTCTATTATTTTATAAAGCGATGGAAATTGTATCTAATAGTGTTATAGCATCCGTTACTAAACCCTGTTCTATAATGGTCTTAGTTTCTACTTTTATTTTAACTTCTCCGAGGTTTACATACTCCTAGTAAGCTGCCTTTATTGCCTTATTATTGGTAAATGCTTTGCCTATATTAAACTTATTGTCTTTAATGTCTAATCTATAAGCTAGTTTGTTGGTTCCTCTAAACTTAGATAATAATGGCTCCTATAGCCAATAGCTTGCGCCGTACTTAGCGTCCTTATAAATTTGGCATGCGTTGTTATAATAATACACAAAACTGTTAATTAAACACTCTTTTATTCCTTACAGTGCACCATTATCCCTCTATATATACGTGTCCCCTGCTGGTCTGGTTCCCTTTACCGCGTAGTTACTCTAACCACCTCTATAGTCTCTAGCAAAATAACCTTGTTTTCCACAATTTATACAAGCCCTGTCTTTAAACCACTTTTCTTGCTGTAGAGTCCGCCTAAACGTCTTTTACTACTAAGATCCCTAGTTTAGCCTCTGCTTCTAGGTCCTTTAATTACTAGATCCTCAACCTCTAGGTTTCTATAGTTTCCTTTCCTATCTTTAGGTTTCTTTGGTACCGCTTAGGTCTATTAGCTCTGCGCCATTCCATAGTTTTTAACTCTATATCTGTCGTTGCGTACTCTGCGCCTTATATAACTATGGAACTCTGTCTTGCCCTTTCTTAGCTTGTTCCCTTTGATAGATCCTATTATTAATCTTTATTAACTAGTCTATTAACTCCCTTAAAGTGTCCGTATCTTCTATTAGGATAATTATGTCCTAGACTTTAGCCTTAAGTCCCTATTTATACTGTGCCATAAGCGCCCTATTATTCCACTTAACCTATATGGCTAGTGTTTAAAACTGTGTTGTATACTTAATTACTAAAGTGCGTTATACTAAGTTCTAAAGCTTTCATTCCGCTGTGGTTATGGCCTCTAGGTCTCCAAATATCTATATTAGTCGTTCTGTAAACCCGTTCTAACTGGTAAATATATACTATACGTCCTGGTTAGTAGTTGTTATGCTATTAGCCTATATTTCCATAAGATACGGTTTAAACCACTTAAGTGCCCTTCCCGTTAGGAATAATCCTGCATAGGCTACTTAATCCAATAATATTGCTAACTTCGCTCCTTTTTATATTACCTTAAAGTGCATCTGCGTAAGAAATCCCTTAAGCTTTAACTTCTCTCCTAAGAACCGTTCGATTGAAGGTAGTTTAATTTTCACTGCTTTAATTCTATTAATGCGTTTTTTAAGTATCCTATTATTATCTTGTAAGTAATTAACCATTTCTTATAACTAACCTCGCGTAACTACTTAAGAATCTATATCTGCTATACTGGTGTCTCCTAACCCTAAGGTTGTGGCTGCCGTCGACGTCGTCATAACTAGTGCTTTAGGTGGTATATTGTTCAACCTTATTTAATACCATAACCTTAGTAGTGAATGTGTAACGGAACCTTGTAGTAGGAACTATAGTAGGTCCTATTATTAGGCTAGGTATATAGGTAAGAACAGTTCAACAACGTAATAATAACTAGTGGAGTAGTTGCCTAATAGATTAACTCTAATTGTATTCTAAGATTCACTACAAGAAGAGAACTATCTACGGTAGGGACTAAGGTCCTTTAAATACATAACCATACTCCTAAGAAATCCTCTCTTATATATAAGGTACATGTTATACGTGTTATACGTAGACGTACACTACGTATACTCCGTACACTACGTATAACATTATGTAACTCGCTTACTATTCCTTATTACATAGTTCCACTGGATCTATCCTAGACCGTGCCTATATTAACCAACTAGCTTCCTGCGACTCTTCCCTAAGTAGTCATAACATCGTACTTAAAGTGTCCGTAACATTAACGACCTCGCAGCTATAGGCGCTATAAAACGACTAGAAAGCATATAGAAATAACTAGAGATTATATAAGCTATAGGTGTTGATTAACTATATAGCTAAGTCCTAATAGGTATAGTCTTTGCAGCTTTAATTACTTATATTTAATAGCCTTACCTTTTAGCTTAAGGTCCTTTAGCATGGCTATTAATAGTATATCTACTAATAGCATATCTACTAGCGCCTCTATCTATTATGGGATTAAGCTAGTATATATTAGCGTGGGCGAGCACTATAGCTTCCCCTTTGTTAGCGCCGCTGCAGCTATAGCTGTAGTAAGGGCCTAAGTCTAAGCTTAAGCTTAAGCTCCAGCCTAAGCAGCCGCCTATATATTATATATACTGCGCAGTAAAGTCCATATAGGCCCTTTAGCGTAAGTGGACTAAAAGGCTTAGAGGTAATCCTTCTATAGCAGCGCTAGATTTTAAATAGGGTAGTAGATAGCGGGCCAGCTAGTAGAGCGAGCTTTAATAGTACTCCCTACAGCTTAAGGTTATTAAGGAGATTAAGTGGGTTATATAGGCCTAAAGGATTAGTAAGGAAGCGGCTATATAGTAGGTTAATCTATAATAGGAGCAGATATAGTACTTACTAGATTAGCTTTATAAACAGCTTTAAGTAAGTAAAAAAGCTGTTAAATAGTATATATCTCTAAAATACTAAGTCTTCTATTAAAGCCATTATCTATAGCCCCTTAGGGGTGCGGTATAAGTTATAGTGGGGTGTTTATACAATAGCGGCGCCCAACTTAAAATATAAATATTGTCACAGTGCTATAATGCTGGTAGGCTGAATAACTACATTGTGGTATAAAGAGGAGAAGAAGGTAAAAAGAGGTGTTGTACACTAATAGTAGGGCCAGCCGCCAAGGCGCTAGTGGTGGGCCAGCTAATAGTAGGAAACAGTATAAGATATTAGGAAACAGTATAAAACAGTAGGAAACAGTACACAATAGATTAGTGCTGTAACAGTACTCCCCTCCTCTAGAAGGTTTGGTCCCTAAACTAAACAAGTAACTCTAAACTAAATAAGTAACTCTAAAAATAGGTAATGCGCGGGGACTATCTATCACGAAGATGTTAGTTTCGCTCACCGCCCTTAACTAAGCTAATGGCAATTTTCCATCCCCGGGATGGAAAATCCTAATTAGTTAGTTTAATAAATAAAGTTGGCAGAACTCTATACCGCCACCTAAATTAACCTATATAGCGCTCTTAGCAATAATTTAGCTAATTAGACAACTTTAACCGGCGGTTAAAGTTCTATAACATCTCAACTATTACAAATTAACCTCAACTACCACAAATTAATATAGTCAGCCACGACCTTGGCGTGACTTTTCCTTATCTTATACCTAGTCTAGGGGTCCCAGCTTCTTAGGGTGTTGTTTATAGAACTTAAGTAGTGCGCGCTCGCACCCTTTTAGGGATTTTTTAGGTTTCCAGGTTTCTTTATTATAATACTTCCACTTGATACAATATGTTAAGCCATACTCGTCCATTTGTTTATTATACATATTAAGGATCTTCTTAAATTCCCACTTATCCATAATATTACCGTTATCATCCCTTTTGGCTATCCTGCCTATAACATTATAACATTCCTCCTTATTAATGCGTGCTTAGCCAGGGATCTCTTTAAGGAACTAAAGGCGAACTTTTAAAGTATAGAAAGACTTGTTAACATAAATATGGTCTAGGAGGTCCACTATAACTGCCCCTCTATAGGCAGCTAAGACGGGCTAGGGTCCATCCTAGTTATTATCCTACTTCCTTTTAGGCCAGTTAGTCTTTATATTTTTAAGGCTAACTATAACCATATTATCCTTTTTAAATATTATACCTTTATCCCGTTTTATATTAGTGTTATCTTTATAGCGTTACTGGGAGATGTGAGCTAGGGCCTTAAGCTAAGTTAGGATATGCTTAAAGCGGTTAGTAATAGTATTAGCTTATAGGTACTCCTTCTTTATATATATAGACAGGGCTAATAACTAAGGGCCCGCTAGTTTAATGCCTAGATATAAGTTATAGCCATAGTTGATAAAGAACGGTAAGATTCCCGTAGTTTTATTAACCTAGTTATTTATAGCAAATTTGGTAAGGGGGAGCTAATCTACCTAGTTGTCTTAGGTGAAGCTTACAAAGGCGCATAGGTACTTGTTTATTACTGCGTTAATAATCTTAGTTTAGCCATCTATTTTAGGGTACTATATAGAACTAGGGCTTAGGGTTACCTTTAGGCGCTAGTTTAGGCAACGCTAGAAGTCAGAAACGAATAAGGAGCCTCTATTAGAAACAATAGTATTTAAAGCGCTGTATAACTTATAAACAGTATAGGTAAATGCTTTAATAAGCTCCTTAGTGTCTAGGCTAGTAACTAGAATAAAGTATCTTATCTTTATTAGGCGGTTAATAATAACAAAGATATATTTATATGTTTTGCCATTATAAAGGCACTTAGGCAGGTTAATAACGTGGTTAATAGAGATATCGGTCTATAGGCAAACTGGTAGTTCTAGTAGCTTTAGGAAACCGGACGGTGTTAAGTATAGGGTCTTTATATAGAAGCAGAGAGCGCAGTCTTTTATAAAGGTGGCTATGAACTGTGAAATACCTAGCTACTAATAGGTTCGATTAAGGAGGTCCAGCGTCTTAACGCGGCCTAGGTGGCCCGCAGGACCTAAACTGTATATATAGTATATAACTTCTAATTGGAGTTTAGGTAAGTTAGGGATAAATACTTAATTCCTATAGTAGATCTGGCCGTCAATAATTAAATATTTAGATTTGTTATAGTGGAGTAACTTCCTAATCTGCTTAGGCCAACGGCGTGCTTTACGGCTTTCCTATTCGCGTAACACAGCCAACATATTCCTAGCGAGTTCATTTTTCTTATAGGCATTCCTAATAAGCTCCTTAAGGGGTTTTTTCTTAAGCTCTAGGTCTATTACTATAATAAAGTCTTTAACGCTCTAGTCTTAGGATTTGCTTAGCAGCTCTTCTAGGATAGTGGGGTCACCTTTTTTTAGTAGTAAAACAACGCGGTCTTGGTATTATAGATATTTGTCACTAGTATTAGCAGGTACTACGCCTAGGAGGCAGCTGAGAGCGTCTAGGATTATGGCTTTAGTACTAGGCCTATAGGTAATAATAAAGTTAAACTAAGAGAGGAACTTAGCCTAATAGACTTAGTACTGGTTTAGTTATTTTATTATTATAAAGGTCTGGAGGTTCTTATAGTCTATAATAATCTTAAACAGTTGCTTAGTTCCTTATAGTTTAGGGCGCTATTCTTTTAGTGCTTTTATAATTGCTAGGAGCTCCTTATTATATATCTTATAGTTATATTTAGGGGCGGAGTACTTAGTAGAGAAGAATGCGACTGGCTTAAGTTTGCTATATTTATTAGCTTAGTAAAGCACTCCTCCTAAAGCCTAGTTTAAGGCGTCTGTCTCTACTACGGTTTTCTTTATGTAGTTATAGTACGCTAAAACTAGTGCTGTGGTAAACGCTGTTTTTAGGGTCTAGAACGCCTATGCTTAATTAGGGCCCCATAACCAGCTAGTGCTCTTCTTTAGCAGCCTAGTTATAGGCTTAACTACCTTAGAATAGCCTTAAATAAATTATTAGTAGAAGTTCGCAAAGCTAAAAAATTGCTGTAATTTCTTAACTAATATTAGGTTCTTTTATTTCTATAAGGCCTAGACCTTCTTAGGGTCCATAGTTATACCATTAGTTAAGATAATTAAGCTAAAGTATTTTGTTTTAGTAGTATAAAACTTAAACTTATTAATGTTAATCTGGAGTCTAGCATTACTAAGTCTCTGGATAATTTTATTTATATATTTTATGTGCTTAGCGCGTGTTTTTAAGAAGATAAGGACATTATCAAGGTACATAGTGTAGTAGTTATTAAGGGCGTTGTATAAGATATAGTTAATATAGTTCTGGAATATAGTGGGCGTATTATAGAGACTAAATGGTATAACTAGCATCTTATAGAGTCCAAACTGGGTAATAAATACTATAAGCTACTTATAGCCTTCCGCAATCCAGATCTAGTTAAATATAGCAATTATATTAAGCTTAGTAAAGTACTTAGCACTATAGAGTACATTAAGTGTCTTACAGACTAGTAGCAATGGGTATCGGTTCTTAATGGTAACTATGTTTAGGCCTTAGTAGTTATAGTAGATTTATATACTGCTACCAGGTTTCGCTGCAAGGAGAAGTAGTGTAGTAGCTAGTAAGGTCAATTCGCGGATAAAACCCTTATCCAGCATCTTGTTAATCCACTTCTTTACATAGCTAAGTTTAGCGGGTAAGAGTGGTCTATTTTGATAATACAGGGCCTACTTTCTAGGTATAATCTTAATTTTATGGTCCTATAGTTGGTAAAGGGGTAGCTTATCTACGTTTTTAGGGAGGAAGTGTTTAATATATTTATGAAACTCTTTTGGTAAGTATTATAAAATAACCTTATAGGTTAATCCTAGTTTGCCTTTTAGGAATTTCTTAACATTAGTATTAACTATCTTCCAGCATAGAAATTTAGACTTGGTTTTTAGGTTTATCTTAAGGAAGTTATAGAAATAAGGAGGTAGCACTTTATAGACTTCCTCTATTATATAGTTGCCTTCTATTAACTGGCGGAAAGACCTTTCTAATAGGTTTGGTACTTTTATTAGGCCTATAGGTAGCTCCTTAAGTAGCTATTAGTGTTCTTCTTATTTAACTAGTTCTACCAGCTCCGCCATATGGATTCTTATTACCTTTACGCCTTTTTATTTACAGAACTAGGTAAAATTAATAGTATAAGTGCATTTAATGTTGTCTAGGTTAGGGCGTGTTTAATTCTCTAGTGCTATGGCTAGGCTAGCACAGCTCAGTTAGCTTAGGGGGGTAGAAATAAGGCGGCGGCCTTATACGGTACGTGTGGGAGATAGGTATAAGGTTAGGCGTTATAAAGGGGAAGTCTTAATTGCTCTGGTTTCAGTCTTAGCTATAACACCCTTGGCTATTATATGTGCGGTTATATATACATATAGTAAATGACTTAAAGTTAGGTATCTTATTAGCTAACCTAGGTTAAGTAGGTGTATATAGGGGACTTATAGTTCTAGCGGTATTTGTTTTTTTAGGGATAGGGCAGTAGTCCAGTCTTCTAGAATCTCTGCTTTATTTACTATGTATATTAGTTTACCAGTGTTAGGCACCTCTTTTACTATTAGCTAACGGTATCTAAGTATTAGCCGTGTAATGCGTTTATATAGTGCTACTTAGTTATAGGTAGGAATATGCTATAAGAGATAGTTATAGGCACAGTAATTAGAATTAAATTTAAGCTCTAGAGTAGGGAAGTCTAGTCTTAGGTTATACTTTTTAAGCTAGGGCATTCTAAGAATTACTAGTATTAAGGGTAATAACTTTATAATATAAAAGAGTATAGATTTTATGTAGTGGCTAATTATTATTTTTACTATAAAGTAGTAGGTAATAAAGCTGGATGGGAGTTTATTAGTAAGGCGGAGTGGTTTTAGGACTAGGAGTCTTTTTATTATAATATTATGCTTTTTTATAAGCAAGTCTTTATCTATAAACGCTAGTGCTATACTGCTACTGTTAACAAGGCTTACTATTTTAATAAAAACTTATAGGAGTGGGTTGCGTAGTAAGGAGAGGTAGGTCTAAATAAGGATAGTATTTCTATTATTATTTACTATTCTAAGGTTAAGTAGCAGCTAGCTTAAAATAAGGTCTAACTAATCTAGTAGCATAGATCTAATCCTTTTATCCTCCTCTTTATATAGTTCCGACCCTTAAAGGCGACTTAGTCCAAAGGTTAGTTTTTTAATAACTAGATTATAGGTGTCACAGGACTTACTCGTTCTCACGTCTCTGCGCGTCTTTGACGTTCTTGACCCGTGCTTACGTTCGTCCCAAGACACCTACGCACGTTCCACACAAAGACTCTTCTTCTTTATCCAATGTCTTTGTATCAACCACGCATAGTTACGTATACATAGCCTTCTCAATTACTACCTCGTTTAGTGCATTGTGTCCCGGCTCGTGCCTACTCCGTAACAATAGGGCTTAGCTAGTAACTATAGTCTTGGCTAGTATATCCTAACATATTAGTCTCTAACGGTATATATATGCTAGGGGGTACTTTACTAAGGATATAGCCGGTCTTATAGTTAGTAGCAGCACAGAGCACTTGTCTATAGTTTATGTACGGGACTATTAGCTAGGGCTGTATTAGGGAAGGGAATTATAGGGGTAGGTCTCTATGTCTAAACCCACGTCCCTATTTATAGTTATTGCTTTAGTTACTAATCCCTCTACTAAAGAATCCGCTATGGCTAGAAAGGGGTTAGCACGGTAGCATTAGAAGGGGATTTAGATTTATTTTAAGGTTATAAGCATCTTTCTAGTGGCTAGGTTAACTATATGCCAGGCAGAGTCTGTTATCTATATAATATCTTTAGATGTTATTAGGGAGGCTACTACTACTACTACTAAATTTAACGGCGTTAAGGTCTATTAGGTTATTCTATAATACTAGTATTAAGGTATTATTATTAGGTAATATAGGTCAATAGCTGCTAGCGGTACTTAGCTTAGTGATATTTAGCTTAGTATAGTAGGCGTAGTTCTATAGGTTATAAGCAAACACGTCCATTTACTTACTCTAGCCCTTATAGTTAGTATTGTTAATTTTGTAGCTAAGGGTAAGGGCTAAGTCCTTTATCTTAGACAAAATATTCTTTCTAAGTAGATCCACCTTTTATTCCTTAGTCTTGTTTGCTTTAATTATTAACTTATTAAGCTCTACTTTTTAGGATTAGTAGTTACGCTTACCTTAATATAAAGTATCCAACTTATTTTTAGCCGCTTGGGTTATATCTATAGTCTTATAGTGTCTTCTTATATATGTAAACATGGACTCTTAGTTAGAAAAGGTCCATTTGCTTAGGTTATTTAGGTGTATACATAGCATATTAAGGCCATA
>Ga0307507_10006316_pt1 | contig 18307 bp, 17 predicted proteins | sample 7_EM_MG_FD_207223 | JGI IMG/M metagenome (GOLD analysis project Ga0307507, IMG submission 207223) | Populus trichocarpa ectomycorrhiza microbial communities from riparian zone in the Pacific Northwest, United States - 7_EM | ecosystem: Host-associated > Plants > Roots > Unclassified | place... | reverse complement strand
TTTTAGTTGTTGTTAATAATTTATTTATTTATATTGATGATTATCGATTTATTTTATTAAATGCTTGGATAATTTTTTTTTATCTATACTTTGATTTTTTTTATGTAAAATAATATATTAAAATAGCCTGTCTAATTAGATTTTTCTTGTTTAAAAAATACAATATCTAAGTATGCATATGCTTGCGTGGACATGATGTGGCCATGATGTCACAATGCGACGTCCAATTGATAAATATAATATCCATAATCCACAGACTGTTAAAATAATACTTTACATGTTTCTCACTTTCACTTTTGGGCCCTAATTAAGTGAGAGATAGGGCACGGGGTGGCAAACTCCATCATTTCTTTTTTTGTCTCTGTTTATAGGTGGCCATTATGCCTCTTAGATTCGTTCCCTATTTTCTTACTTTTTTTTTCCTGTAGGGAATAAATAAATAAATATATACATTGCTGCTTTAATATTCACCTTTATTCTTGCCTTGGCCAAGGAATTTGCTTCATTCGGTTCCCATTTTGTTTCTTCAAGTGGTGTACCAAGCACATCATTCTTTTGATTTGATGACACTTAACAAAGGAATAGGGTTGGTCCTCGTAAGGATTCTGAAAAACAAAGAGTCCTACCTTATTTTGATTACAAGTTCTTCAAAAGAAAAGGCAATGTGATTCAATTTTGCTCAAGGAAAGGGAAAAAAATGACTATTGGTTGTAATAATGAAGGTGCGAAATTGATCTCGCAAGAAAAACCCATTGGCTTGGGTATTGAAAGCCAAAATGTATTTTTTCTATGATATAATTGTTTTTAACATATTGTGGTGGGTTTAATTTGTTATGTTTCTTTTTCATGCATAGTAAAATCACTATTATAGCTTAGGTTTAAAAATTCTTATGCTTTAGGCTTAGGGGTGTTTAGGCACTTTTCTTTTATTGGATATAGTGCAATTACTTTAACGCTCTTAAAGATAAAAAAAATAAATTAAAACTCTCTTATAAGGATGTTTTGGTCATTTTTTTATTGGTTTTGTTGTAGGTTTTGAGGTTTCTTAGGAGTGTTATTGTAATTATCATATACTTAATATTATTTAAAAAAAATCTTCTAATGTGTGCAACACACGTGCCAACGTGTGGATGACCCTCGCACCATTCAGGCAGCACATGCAGGGCAGTCTGACTACCAAAAACATTCTTCTAAAGCAGCGTTTGAAAAATCTCAACATCCTTTAATTGATGATGTGGCGCGTGTGGGCGAACACCACTGGTTTGGTGCCAAAGACCATTTCTTTTCCTTCTTCTTCTTATAGCGATAGACACACTTCACTATTCACTGCAATAATGGAGTGACATCTATGGCCTTGACAAGAAAAAATGATTGCTTTTGATTTAGGGGTGTTTTCGTCTTTTTACACGGTTCATTTGTCATTACTGATTTGTTTGGGGGAGTTATCATCGTTTTGTCTTGTAATGCACAATAAAATAACTTAAATACCCCTAGAATATAAAAAACTAACATTGCTGGACAATGGTGTTTTGATATTTTTACTTTTTAATTGTACAATACAATTACACAATCGTCCCCGGGGTAAAAACAAATAGGCCATATAAATGTCATAACCCATTTTTGGGTTATTCCCCAAATTCACCTTTTTCTTTCCAAAATAAAAATCAAAAAATAAAATAAAGACTAACATTTTGGCAAAAGCAAGCTTGGAGGATTTCACATGTAGAAAAAATCAAGTTGCAATTTTGGATGGAATTAAGAGCTTAATTGTACCATATTTTACCAAAAACTGGAGAGATAATACAGATTCAAGGTTAAGTTACATGATTATTGGACAAATCTACATAAAAATTAAGTCCAAGGACATAACTAGATTTTTAATAGGTCAATTTGATTTAATCATGGACCAAATTAAAGTTTAATTATGTTTAAGAATTAATTTGGGTCCAATTGAAAGATTTAATTAGGTACAAGGACTTAATTATACTTTAAATGGGTCAAATTAATTTAATTAGGAGCTTAATTGGTGAAAAATAAGTTTGGGAGCCCAATTTGAGCTTAATTGAGAAGATTGAAATTTTAGGAGATCAAATTTATTTTTTACCAAGTCAATTGATTAAAATCAGAGGTAAAATTACAAGAAAATCAAAGTTTTAAGGTTGATTAAGGGCTAAATTGAAGAAATTCGCAATTAAGGATCATTTTGAAAAAGGTGCTGAACTTTAAGGACCCAATTGGTTGAAATTAGGGGTAAAATTGAAGAGATTTGAAAGTTTAATGGCCAATTAGGGGCTAAATTGAAGAAATCCGAGACCAATGACCATTTTGAAAAAGGTTCTGAAATCCGGGGGTGAAATTGAAATTCGTCAAGGGCAAAATTGAACAAAATTAAAATTTCGAAACCAACCAGGAGTGTAATTGAGGTAAATCATAAATCAAAGGACTAAAATGACCTTGACCATAACGACATCGTTTTGAGTGACCTCCTTCCCAAGGCATTTAATGCTTTATCTCTTCATCAAATTTGACAAAACTTGCGCGCAAATGATCACTTGACACCTAGCTACACGCTAGTGTGATCTTTTCTTGCTAATTGACTCTATAGTGGTTGTGAAATCACTTCAAAGTAGCCAACCCGACCAGCCTTTCTTGTAATAAATCTGACAGCCTATGATAGCCACTTTGAACCAACGACTGAGATCTTTTTGGGTCGAATCAAAGGCTAAGATTTGGCACCATATGATATAAAGTGTCCCTCTTCCACCCCCTATTATTATTTTTCTATGTTTGCAAGGCTCGCTGGTATTTCCTTTCTATCTTGGTCGCTGTTTCTGTAACCCTCATCTTTAGAAGAGGAACTTGTTAGATCCTAGAGGATATCATTGTGTTAAGGAAATATCCTTAAGGACAATGTCTATACACGCCTTAAGTTATAGTTTGTTTCTATTCATTGTATCTATTTAACAATAATCTTAAGGATATTTTAGTAACATGGATGAGAACACTATTGTCGACAACACTGCTACCCTTAACAATGCTATTGTTGAGAACTCGCTGCTGCCATCTCTCTTGTCAGCAACTCTGCTGCTGCTGCTACTATGTCATTAGGTAAGCTATTCCCTGATATTTCAAAGAATGAGGCTTTTGCTAGAGAAAACTTCAGAAAGTGGCAAGAAAGGATCTTTGGTGTCCTTGACATGCATGAAGTTGCATGGGTTCATACTAATCCCAAGACCAATGGCAATACCATAACATGGACATATGGAAACAAGCTACAAGGAAGCGAAGGAAATATGGAGCAATATGGTGACAAAGTATACTGTCGAAGATATGGGAAACAAAAATTTATCATTGGAAAATTTTACCAATGGGAAATGGTGGATAACAAAAATATCAAAACTCATATTAATGAATACCATAGGCTACTAAAGGACATGAAAGCTGAAAATATCAACCTTCCTGAAGGATTCGTTGCTGGAATAATGAACAAAAAACTACCTAACTCATGGAGCGACTACAAACAACAACTCAAGCACAAGCATATAAAATTATCTTTGATTGATCATATTACCCACATCATCATTTAAGAAACAAATAGAAAGGAGTTGTAAGCTACTAGGAAGAAAGAGATCACTAAAGCAAACTTAGTAAAAGGGAGCTCACATAAAAAAAGGTTTGAGCATAAATTTAATACTAACAATAATAAGTCCAATGGTAATAATACCAATATGTTCAAACCCAAACCCAACAATTTTAAGAAAAAAGGAAATTGTTTTGTGTGTGGCAAACCTGGCCACCATACACCTCAATGCTGAAATAGAAAGAGAAACCACAATCCTCCTAAAAGTAAGGTCAATTTGGTTGAAGGAGAAGATATCATAGCTGCGGTTTTTTCTCAAGTCAATATGGTGATCAATAAGAAAAATTAGGTGGTAAACTCTACTGCTACTAGGCACATATGTGAAAATAAAAAATTCTTCCTCACCTATACATCTTTTAAAGACGGAGAAGAAGTGGTCTACCTTGGAGACTCAAGAATTGCAAATGTTCTTGGAAAAGGCTAAGTCCTTCTGAAATTGACTTCGGGCAAAACATTAGCTTTGAATGAGATGTTGCATGTCCCTAATATAAGAGCAAATTTGGTCTCTGTGGCTATATTAGGAAAATTTAGGATCAAAGTATTATTTGAATCTGATAAGATTGTAATGACTAAGAACAATGTATTTATAGGGAAATGATATTATAACCATGGACGTTTTGTACTCAATATTGCTAATGTAATGAATGAAAATGCATCTTCTTCTGCTTAATTGCTTGACTGTATTGATTTATGGTTTGTTAGATTAGGATATGTTAGTTTATCTTATTTTAAGAAAATGAGTTCTCTTGGTTTAATTTTTTTTTTAAAATTCTTCATTTATAAATAAATGTGAAATATATGTTGAAGCTAAAATTACTAAGAAAACATATGCATATGTTAAAAGAGAAACTGAATTTCTTAGCTTAATACACACAAACTTAGGAGATTTAAAACAAATTATGACTAGAGGAGGTAAGAAATATTATGTGACCTTTATATATGATTTTTCAAGATATACAGAACTTTACTTGCTTAGATGTAAAGATAAAGCAGAAGTAGAAAATCAACTAAATAAAAAAAATCAAACGAGTTATATCTGATAGAGGAGGTGAGTATGTTCTAATGAATGATTATTGTGAAAATAAAGGTATAATACATGAAGTTACTCTATCTTATTCACCCGAGTCTAATAGGGTAGCTGAAAAGAAATATATAACTTTAAAAGAAATGATGAATGCTATGCTAGTTAGTTCTTTAACACCTGATAATTTATAGGGTGAAGCTATTTTATCTGCATGTCATTTACAAAATAGAATTCCTTATAAGAAAACTGGTTTAACACCTTATAAATTATGGAAAGGTTATTCTTCTAATTTAAAATATCTAAAAATATAAGAGTACTGTTTAGCTAAGGTTATATTACCTGAACCAAAAAAGAGAAAGATAGTTTCAAAAATTTTTGATTGTATGTTTATTGGTTATGCTGGAAATAATGTTGCATATAGGTTTTTAGTTTTGAAGAGTGATGTGCTAGATTACAATACTATTATTGAAACAAAAAATGAAAATTTTTTTAAACACATTTATTCATTAAATGAAAAGTTTCTCATGCACCTGTTAATGATAATAGAGTTGATGAAACTCATATTGAGAAAGTGAGGAGTAAGAAACAAAGGAAAGAAACTTCCTTTGGAAATGATTTTTTTACTTATCTGGTAGATAAGGATCCAGTAACTTACTCTGAAGCTATATCTTTTTTTGATTCTTTGTTTTGGAAAGAAGCAATTAAATTTGAAATTGATTCGATTTTACAAAATCAAACCTGGGAGATTGTTGATTTGTCCCCAGGTGCTAAATCTATTGGTTGTAAATGATTTTTTAAAACAAAATATTTTTCTGATGGTTTTATTGATAAATACAAAGCAAGATTGTTCGCAAAAGGGTTTTACTCAAAAACAAAATGTGAATTATTTTTTATACTTTTTCACCTGTAGCTGGAATATCTTCAATTCAAGTTTTAATTGTTTTAGCTTCTATTTATAACCTCTTTAAACATCATTTTGATGTTAAAACTGTTTTTTTTTAAATTGTGATCCAGAAGAAGAGATATATATGTTACAATATAAAGGTTATATTGTTCCTCATCAATAGAATAAAGTTTGTAAATTGAAAAAGTCTTTATATATCTTAAAACAAGCTCCTAAACACTAACATGAGAAATTTGATTAAGTTATTTTAAATTATAGTTTTTCGTTAGTTGGTGTGTATACTATGTCTATTGACAATGGATATGTGATCATTAGTTTATATATAAATGATATGCTTGTTTTTGGTACTAGCATGAATGTCGTGCATAGCATTAAACGTTTCTTAGCCTCTAAATTCGATATGAAAGATATGAGTGAAGCTAGTGTAATATTGGGTATTAAAATTATAAGAAGGGGCAAAAGTATTATGTTAACACAAGAACATTATGTAAAGAAACTTCTCAAAAAGTTTGGTCACTTTGATGTGACACCTGTGAGTGAATACTCATGATGCTAACACTCAATTAAAGAAAAATAAAGGTGAAGTTGTTACTCAGCTTGAGTATGCTCGGATTATTAGGAGTTTGATGCATATGATGAACTTCACTCGACCTGATATAGCATATGTTGTACGTAGATTGAGTAGATATACACAAAATCCCAATCATGAGCATTGGGTGGCAATAGTCCGACTAATGAAATATTTGAGAGATACCATGAATTATGGTATTCTATATAGTGGATTTCCTGCAATATTAGAAGGATACACCAATGCTAACTGGATTTCTGATTCAGATGAGATTAAATCCACTAGTGGCTATATCTTTATTCTTGGTGGTAATGTAGTGTCTTGAAAATCATCCAAGCAAAGTTTATTAACTTAATCCACCATGGAGTTAGAATTTATTGATTTGGAATCAATAGGAAATGAAGCTGATTGGTTGAGGAATTTTTTTACAGAAATTCTATTAGGAATAAAACTAACACCTTCTATATCCATGTATTGTGATTGCAAAATGGCTATAACCATTGCTAATAATAAATCTTTCAATGGTAAAAATTGACATATTCGATTAAGACATGATGTTGTAAAGCAGCTGTTAAAAGATAAAATTATTTCAATTGATTATGTGAAGTCAGAAATGAATTTGGTTGATTCTCTTTATAAAACACTTAGTAGAAAGATGATATTAAAAACATCAAGGGGAATGAGACTAATGCTTAAGTGAGAAATCAAAATGATGGTAACCCAGTCTATGTAATTGGAGATCCCATGAATTAGGTTCATATGGGTAATAACAAAGTCATTTGTGATTCTGTAGCACTATGAAACAAGTCATTTCCTATGATGTGAGGATAATGCTAGTCTGCAATTAAAGAGAGGATGGATTACAAAGTTCTTAATGAGTTTTTTATTCCTTATGGATAGTGTTCAAATTGCAGTGAACACTTAATGGAATCACTTATATGAGTGCTGAATGGGGTCACTCCAATGAGATACTAGCAAAATCTCTAGAGCACTCATGAACATTTAGGTGCGCGCATGACCTATTAAATGCAAAAGCGAGTCAAACAGTAAGATTTTGTGGGGGGTATAATGTGATTGGTGAGATACCTATCTTACAATAAGAATTTTTGGTTCATAGAAATTAAAAATTTCACCAATAATTCTGTAAGTTAAATCTCATTCTTTATACAATCTGATTCATAATCCAAAAGATACTAGGTTAGATGCATTACACTCAATAGAAAGAAATCCAACAAATATTTTTTTTATATTCCAAAACTCTTTTGAAATATGTGGGGAATTGTTATAAATAATGAAGACTATTTTAAAAGGTTTTTTTTTCTTCTAATGTTTATATAGTGAACTTTGATATGGGTCTGGTAACCTTGATAGACACAAGACCCTTGGGTTTGACAATTATGCTAGACCCAAGAAAATATGGGTCTGGCGAACGTGCCAAATTCAAAATACTTTGGGTTTGATAATCAACCTAACTCAAGGCAAACATGGATTTGGAAATGGTGCCAAGCCCAAAACACTTGGATTCAAGGATTATGGTGTTTTATGGCCGTGTCGGACCCAAGATAATCTTCTAAATTAAAAGTAGTGGAGGCATGGTAAAGCGTCATGTCTCTTATTGGAATTATTTTATAACAGTCACAAAATCCTAACAACTCTTTTATTTTAAAAGTTTTTTAAAACATTTACAACTCTTTAATTCCTTAACAACTCTTTTTTTTTTAACTGTTGTAACTGCTTTTTAATTTCCAATTTATGTTATGCCTAGTTGTTCCATGTTAGCAGTCTATAAATTCCATACAATCTTACAGTCAAAGCATGTTGAAAAAAAAAACATAGTATTATTTTTCTGTGTTTGCAGTCATGACTTCCATGTTTTTATGCAAACACTCATTCCACTTGCTTATCAGAATTTATTGCTAAAAAAGATATGGGATGCACTCACGGAGATCAATCACTTTTTTAGAGATATATGCTCTAACAAGTTGCATGCCCAACTCATGAAGAAGCTTGAAATGAATATCGTCCAGAAAATTTGCTAACTTGAGATGATATTCCCTCTATCATTCTTTAACTTAATGAAGGATCTACCTATATATTTACTGCTTGAGGCAAAATTTGGAGGCCCTGTCCAACGTAAACATATTTATCCATTTGAGAGGTTAGGGATTACACAGGCATCCTAATTAAATTTACATTGTCTTTTATTTATTTATTTATTTAATACATTCATTTAATTTCATGCAAATACTTATTCAACCTTAAAAAAAAACTAAAAACAAGACGCATGTTGAGACTTCGATATGAGAGACTTATATGGTTGAAGAAAACTCAAAATTTACCTTGTACTATTATAAGCTTTATTTGAGAACAAGAATCAATTGTGTTTCAAGACATGATGATGGTGGAAAAGTACCTTTGAGCGAGGATTTGTCAATATTTTCTCATCCTCGATGAACTCTATCAAAAAACACATTGAGGGGAAGATACTTGACATGAAATCGAATTCAGACATGCACTTAATTATGTGCTATTTAATTGATATCAATTAGGATTTATATTTAGTAAGTACAATATTAACATGTTATTTTTTAAAAAAACATTCTCTTATATTCTTATAAACTAATGGATGAAATATTTCTTTGTAGGCTACATCATCAATTTTTACTATCTTAAAATTCACATATGACTGAATATAAAAAATTTCAATTAAAAGATGAACAATTTGCCACATGGTTTAGAACACATATATGCAGTACTTATTAATTGTTAACTCTCGTAATACTTGATTTTATTACACCTTTCTCTTTAATCGTTAATGGTTGTAATCATGTACCATGTTTATTAAATGGAAGAGAATGCTAATGATAGTTTGAATTTACTATGTTTGAGTTTTGAAAGAAATGTTAAATGCTATAACGAGTATTTTATAAATAAATATCTTTCATATTAAAGAGTATGGTTGGGTAAAAAGACCTATAATAGTGAAGTTTGTGTTAAGGGATTACATTTTAATGAGTATGAAGTTAATTATTATGGGAAGTTAGAAGAGGTGATTAAATTAAAATATCATATCGAGCAAATAGAGTTTTTTATTTATTTAAATACTATTGGTATGATATCACCGATAGAGGAATCTAAGTTGATCCCCACCACGGTCTGGTCAGAATTAATAGAAAGACTAGACTTCTCAACGTCGACGATGGCTTCATTTTATCTAAGCAATGCCAACCACTTTATTACACATACACTTCTTTCTTTAGAAAGGATCGGTATAAGATTGATTGGTTATCCATAGTAAAAATCAAAATCAGGGGTCATGTCCAAGTTGTTTAGGATGGTAATGATGAAGTAACTACGGGAGACAATGTCTTTCTACCTGCTGAGTTAGTTGATCCATATCGAGTTGCTCCATTTACTAACTTAGAAGAAAATTTAAAATTTTATGTATTTGAGAATATTTTTGTTCATGTTGACGCTGATGAGTTAAATGATACATTGAGAACTAGTCAATATGCAGAAGTCGATGAAGGTGATGAGATCAACGAGCTTCAATTCATTAAAAAAGATTATAATGGGCATGACGATGATGAAATTGAAGAAGAGGAAGACAATTCTAATTAAAAATATTTTGAACCAATTTTAAATGTAAAACATCAATTTGTAATAAAATTGACTTTAATTTAATTTTTACATATGTTGTTGCTTTACAATGAACTATTATTAGCACAATTGAAATGTTTATTACTGTGATATTATTATTGTGTTATTGAACAAAAATGGTATTATTGTGTTGTGATTTTATTGTATTCATAGGTTGTATAGATATGAAATACAAAAATATTATGGAAAAGGTTACTGTTTTATACTGATGGAATTCCCAACGGCATATAAAATACCAACATAATTACCGATAGACTAAGTCCCTGAAATAGTTCCAAAGTGTTGAAAAAAAAATATAGAACATTGCCACTGATAATTACAGATTAAATTAATGACGGACTAAGTCCCTAGAAAAGTTCCAAATAGTTAGAAACAAATTAGAGGACATTGCCACTGACAATTATAAACAAAATTACCGGCGGAATAAGTTCTTTGAAAAGTTTTAGAGAGTTGCAAAAAAATTACAGGATTTTGTCTTTAACAATTATAGATGAAATTACTAACGAACTAAGTTCATCGTAAAGTTTCAGACAGTTGGAAAAAAATTACTGGATTTTACCACTAAAATTTAAAGATCACAAACGAAATTATTGATGAAACAAAATTTCATCAGATAATTTTTTGGAGGGTTGGAAAATTTTGGGTTTTATTTAAGAATTTCAATGTTAATTACCAACAAAATTACCGATGGATGTTAAAAATTAATAAATATTTTATTATCCATCGGTAATTCTATTGGTAAAAAACCCTATTAATAAAAAACTAGAATCCTTAATTTTAGAATAACAACATGTCTTCTTCCCCTCTTTTCTTCCTATCCTTCTCTTGCCCTTAATTTTTCATTGTCCTTTGGCCCTCTTTTCCCCTTTCTCTCCATCGTCCTCTCTTCCTTTCTTCCCCTCTCCTTTTATCCTCAACGCCAGACAAGTGAAAAGTTTTCATCATCTACACTAGATAAATCTTCTACTCTTTCCTTTTCTTTATTGCTAATATTTAGGTTGAATGTGAATTTTCTGGGATTTGTTTTAAATGAGATCTTTATTTCAATTTATTGTGACTTTATTTATTGATAGTTATTTGTAGGTAAGAAAATTTTGAGTAGTCTCCTTTACAAGGAAGGTGCTACTAAAATGTTTTTAAAATAGTGTATAATGATAATATTTTTTATATATACTTAATTTGTTTAGATGATAAAGAAAAGGTCATTAGAGAGTACTACGGACATGGGTGTTGCTTGTTTTTCTAGTAACACTTTTGATGACTATGAGCCATTAGGTGCCGACCATGACCAGTCACCTCATGCATAGGCACCCTCTCTTGATACATGCTCGTCAAGTGGGAGGACGACTCACAAAGGAGGTATCCTTTCTTATCAGAATGTATACTCTAGGAAGTATATTGCGCAATGAAAGCCCAACCACAACATATAAGTTTGTTTTCCTTTTCTGTATGATAAAAAAATATAAAAAATGATGGATAATTTCTGAATAATTAATTTCAATGAACGAATAAAATTTCAGGTTTACAAATGTGGAGGCTTCTCGCATGATAACATTAATGATGAAACCGTCAATGGAAATGCCTTTGTTTTAAGTAAACTCAGATTTTCAAAAATCCTGAATAAATGCCTATGATTGATGTTTGGTTGAGAAAGATAAAGGTTGCCATATACATAAACAAATTTATTTTTTTAATATCAAATTCAGTCAGTTTTTTAATTTTAATAAACTAATTATTTTATAAAATTGAGGTGTAAGGAAACATTTTACCGAGAGTAGGCTAACAACGTTGTTGCTAGGAAAGTGTGAGAGAATCACAACGCCTTTAGGTAAGATTAAAATTGCAATCTTAATCAATAATTTTTTTCTATCAAATTGCATAACTTCTGGTACGAGGCCTTAAATAAATCAAAGAGATATGCAAAAGAAATATATTTTCCAGGTTGGGAAGACGTCATCATATTGAGAGATTTCAGACCACTAGACGTTTTAAAGGGTGTCTGGGATGCATATATTCAGCATGTTTTTTCTAAGCTTTTCTTGTGGTGATCATAGTTCGGTGCACAAAACTAGACCAAAAATATTTATGGTTTTATTACCATGCACACCGGCTGATCCATTTCATTCATTTTGCATGCAAAACTTATGGTAAGATTCTATTTTATAAGATACTTTTTTTAAAAAAACAAATGTTGTATTATATGAAAATGTTTAACTAACAATAGCTTCCTGTTGTAGGCTATGATGCTTGGACGTGATCCAAAAACGATGGAGCTTTTTGTTAAAACTCACATGGAAAATAAAGACCGCAAAAAAGGGGTATAACAACTCATGGATAGCCGAGCTCAGAAGTTCATGATAAGTTGGATTTCAATAATTTTTTTAAAGTTATTATTTATTTAAATTTGATGACTTTTTTTTTTCAAGAAACATATAACACCCAATTGTAGGAGAGACATAGGGAAGATCCTTTAACCTTTCTAGAACTCGATATGGATTTATCGTTGGAGGTTAAATTGTTCGGTGGACCTGATAAAAATCGGTTTACGGTATATCCAACACTACGGCCGAGGATGTGCGGATGAGTCATAGTGTATGAACCGTTGCTTCCTCTTAATTAAGATCGAGTCATCAATCTCTGGCTATCCAAGCGATTGTACGAGAACAAGTTAAGCTTAAATGACCCAACTTAGTGTTGAGACGACCTAACTTAGGTCCGAGATGGTCGACTTGAGGGATAGAATGAATATTCTTAAGAAGCTATTGGCAACCCTTACTAATGCTTGTGGTCAACCTTATCACCCTCCTCGTTCTGGCGAAGATTCACCTTCACCTCCTTCTTTAGCTTATTTCCACTAGATAAATTGTAGTAAATAATATTTTTTAAATTAATAATAAAAAATTACATGACTTTATCACTGATAATTACAGAAATTACCAATGAAATTGTAATCACTAACACAATGACTGATAAACCGAGTCCTTTGAAATGTTCCAGAGAGTTAGAAAAACAATTACAGGACTTTATCACTGATAATTACAGAAAAAATTATCGACGCACTAAATCCTTCAAAACGTTAGTTAAAAAAAAATTACAACATGTCAAAAGTTTGAACCAACTGCCAACCTAATCCTAGCAAATGTGAAGTGTAAATAACAATATAGAGATAAAGGCTAAAAAGACAAACTATGGCTGTAAACACCAATGAACACAACAACACTAATGTGGCACAATTAAATCCCCTTGTAATCTGATAGATTCAGGGAAAAAATAGCATAATGTAAGTAGTCAACAATGGTATACAACATCACATCATCAAGCACTTAAACAAATGAAAAAGTTCATCACATAAACAATATACAGTATAAAAAAGTCAACCAAGAAATATGGTAGTGCAAGACTAACAAATAAATGTAAATGCTGAAAAGGAAGGAGAATGACTCATCACAATGACTTTGTATGAGCAAAATATTTTTTAATAGAAGTAAATGTTGTTGTTTAAGCATTAATTCAAGCCAAACAACTTAAATTATCAAAAGGCATATCATTATCATACACAAAATGTCATTATCAAAATGCATCCAAGTTATATATATATCCTACTAACCTCTAGTAACCTAGTGTTCAATGCTTGAATTTAAAAGGGGCTTAGATTTAATAACTCCTCCCGATAACAAAGCATGATTAAGTAAAGTGTCAAAGAAAGGTGCAAATCAATTCCTTAAATCAACATTCCTTCTAAAAGCTTCCTTTTCACTTTTAAGTTTGCAGAGTTCACATATGTGTAATTGGATAGGGAAACATTCGTTCTAAAAACTTATTCACTCAAGCTAACCAACTAACTCTGCACGTGGCTTATTCTTCCTTAACTGCTCCTCTGCTGTCATATTTATCACGTTGTGAATTCTTCTTCAGTTGTTGCTTCTTTCTTGAATCAATGCTTGCTTAATGACTTAACATAACAATACATTCCCCTTCAAATGATTCTTGACATAAAAAATCAACATTAAATTCAAGAAATTGCTTTGATAGTTTTCTCTAGTTCTTCTTAGGCTGTATATTTCTTGAATAGGTTTGACCACTACACTAACCCCATCACCACAGTCTGGTTATCTTTTTTCATCAACTTTTTATCTGAAATTACCATATGCCTGACCTTGACTCTTTCTCCTTCATCTATTATTGGTAGAATTGAAGTTGTTATTGCATTATTCTCACTTTTCATTTGAGTAGTGACACATGATATACAAGGTGAATGGAAGCTTTTATAGGCTATTGAAGTTGGAAGCTATTGTCCTTATTCTCTATATAACCTTGTATGGTCCATAGAACCTCATATTCAACTTGCTATTTTTTCTGAGTGTAAGGTTGAGCTGTCTAAAGGTTGAATATTAACATATACCATATCTCCAACTTGAAATTCCCTCTCTGATCTTTTTTTTTTTGTTTATTGACCGCTTCATTATGTTCCTTGCCCTTTCCAATAAAATTGTAACAATTGATCCAAGCTTGCTCATTATTGAACTACTTCTTCCACTGCTGTTATTAATGTTATGGCTGAAGGAGGATAGCCAAACAATGTTTGAAATGGTGTTATTTTAATGGCTGAATAGTAACTGAAATTGTACCACCATTGAGCTCGAGACAACCAATCATACCACCTACCAAGATTATGCATTTCTATGCATCTTAGATAAGTCTCCAACATTGGTTGACCCTTTCAGTTTGTCCATCCGTCTATGGATGATAAGATGAACTTAACAATAGCTTGACGCTTGATAATTTGAATAGCTCCATCTAGAACAAATTAGTAGAGTTTTTATCTCTATTAGTCACAATTATTGCAGGTAGTCTATGAAAATTGTAAATATGATCTAGGAATATTTAAGTAATCTGTTGAGCAGTGAAATGATGTGTTATTGCTAAAAAATGCCTATACTTAGTGAATATGTCTATTATGACTAATATAATATTCTTTCTCGTGGTTTGGGCAACTCTTAAATAAAGTCCATTGTGATATTCTTCCAAATAACATTTGAGATTGGCAATGGTTGAAGCAATCCAAGATAAAAGACTCTTTCCATCTTTATCTATTTACATGTCACATTCTTCTTCATATATTCTTACCCGTATCTTCATGATAGGCCAATATAACACCATCTTGAACCTCTTAAATGAATTTTGCTCTTCTGTATGTTTTTCTAACTGTGAATCATGTACAAAACTAACCAACTTTTCTCTCAACTCTCAAGTACTGCCAATGATAATTTTATTTTTATATCTAAGAACTCTATATGCCCATGAATATTCAGGCTAATTTCCTTGTTAATAATCTTTTTAGCAACAATCTTCTTAGGATCTGTTGAGACTCCGTATGTGGAAATGATGTGTCTTAAAAACTCAATCTTCTATTCATAAAAGAAACACTTTATTCTTTTAGAAAAAAACTGGTTATTCCTTAAAGCCTCCAATTTTGCCCTTAAGTGGTGCAAATATAGGTTTAATGAAGGGCTATAAACCAATACAAATATTTTTAGAAAAGGTTCTAATATTATATTCATTAATGTTTGAAATATAGTTGGAGCATTTATTAAGCCAAATAGCATCACTTTAAACTTATAATGACCATAAGGTGTCTTGAAGGTGATTTTTTCTATATCCTTGGTATTCATCCTCACTTGATGGTACCTGATCTAAGGTCAAGTATTGAGAAAAACTATGAAACTTGTAGCTTATTCAATATATCATCGATTAGGGGACTAAGAAATTTTTTTTAATGGTCATATTATTGAGTTGTCTATAATCTATACAAAATCTCCAGGTGTTATCTTTCTTCTTAATTAACAAAACTGGAGAAGCATAAGTGCTGCAATTATGTTGTATGACTATTTTATAACATTTCCTTTACCATTTTTCAATTTATCCCTTGTGCACATAAAAACTCATATAAGGTCTGATGTTTACCGATTTAGATTCAAGAATCAATGGAATTATGTGATCTAAAGTTCTAACTAGTGGTAACTATGTAGGTTCTGCAAAAATATCCTTAAATTCTTCCAAAAAAGCCTCAACTACTTCATCTTATTTAGTTATTGTTGGTTCATTATATGATTCTATTAAAAAAACTTACCTATAAACCTATAGACTGCATCTTTTAAACTCTTATGAATTTTGGTTACTCCGATAATTTGTAACTCAGCAACATTAATCATTCTCTCTTCTTTTCTTAATGACAACTTCATCTTGATAAAATTAAACAAGATAGGAGAGTACACCCATAACCAATCAATACCATGAATAACATCACACCTACCCAATTTCAATACCTTTAAATCAGATTGAAATTCATGACCTTGTATGAACCAAGTAAGCTTTGGACAGTGGGAATTACATCTTATAACATTCCTATTTGCTATTGTTACTGTGAACACAGTAGTCTTAAGTACAATAACTTTAATTTCCTCGACCACAAAAACATCTATAAAATTATGGGTGCTTCAATTGTCTATAAGAACAATCAAATTCTTTCCCTGACAGAAAACTTTTACCCTAATGGTGTTATGGGTATAATTATCATCTAGTGGAATAAATGATAACCCATATTAATTTATTTCTCTATCCAATCCTATAATTTTATTGTTCTCTCCTTCTGTTAATTCCAATAATTCATCTTTTTCATCTTCTAACCCTTTTATCATATGAATTCCCTTAACATTACATTGATGTCCATACACAAACTTATCTCCACATTAAAACATTGGCTCAACCGCCTTTTTTTGTTCATATAAAGACTCAGTGTGTTTTGATCCTACTATGGAATCTACCTTAGAATGAATGAAAGATTTTATTGGCATATTACCTAATGTTCTTCGCTAAAAAAAAAAGTTTGTTCTTGAAAGAATTTTGGCCCTTTTTACTACTGCCCAATTCGATATCTCTTGCCGTTTTGCCTATTCAAAAGCTTGCATCAGTGTAGCAGGTTTTAGAATGTTGAGTGTAGGTCTTACATCATCTATCAATCTACTAAGGAAACTTGAAATATAATATGCTTTAGGTGATGCCATATTCAAAGCATTTATGAGGGACTTTAGTTCTTTGAATTTCTCCATATATTCTTCCACATTTTTTTCTTGTACTAGTTAGTTGAATTCCTTTACCACATCCTCTTTGTTGCCAAATCTCATACAAAGTCCTTTAGTAAATTCTTCCCAACCAGCCAGATCCTCTTCTCCAAACAAGAACCCTTCATACCACACCTCAATCTTACTCTTCAAGTATAAATAAGCTACCTCTACCTATTGCTAAACTGAAATGGAATTCAACTTAAAGAATTTCCTACACTTCATATGCCAGTCCCTTAGATTCTCTCTATTAAAGCTTGACAACTCTACTTTAGGTGAAGTTACGTCGTATCCTCTCCCTTGGATCGCCTTACCTCCTATGCCTTCTCTTTTTTGATCACTTATATGATGAGGAAGAACTCCATTAGTATATGTGTTAATTATTCCTTCTATGGCAGCCTCCATTACTTTTGATGATACTTTTAATGAAGTTATGATATAATCTAGTTTTGAGTTGAATTAATAATTCTTTTGTGTCTGGCCTAGTCCTTTTCCATCGCATGTAATTTCTTAATTGACTGCTATATTTGCTCATCCACCTTTCTACTATACTCCTTCAAGTTCTTGATCTTGTTACTTCCCACCATTATAGCTATGGATGGATGCTCTGATACTAAATTGTTAAGTTTACTCCTTAACAATAATGAATTAAGAAGAAGATTGAGAATGAGAAGAGAAAAAAATGAGGGGAAAAAGAATATAGCAGAATTAACTGTCAAATAATGATTCTTATTGTTGAATGCTCATGTTTCTTGCATGATGGATTATATACAACTTGTAGCCTATAACTGCCTAACTAACTATAAGAGTTATTAATTAACACCTAACCAACTAACTCTGTACATGGCTTATTCTTCCCTAACTAACTAACTGCTCTTCTATTGTTATTTTCATCACATGATGAATTCTTTTTTAGTTGTTTCTTCTTCCTTGAACCAATGCTTGCTTAATGACTTAATGTAACAAAATAATTTTTAAAAAAAAATTCAAATTTTGTCGGGCGAGTAAATAGTCATCAATTTAATTTTTTTAAAAAATTCTTGAAATAATATTGTTTGAAACTTTTCTTAAAAAAGATTAGATATTTTCACAAGTTAAGTTCTGAATTAAGAGCTCGTTTGTTTTTGCGTTTTAAAAACTCTTTGAAAATTTTTTGAATATTTTTTTTTGCTTTGCTTCAAATTATTATTGTTATTATTTTGTGATTTTAGATTCGTTTTAATATACGAATATCAAAAATAATTTTTAAAAAGTAAAAAATATATTTTTTAATATATTTCTAAACAAAAAAAATACTTTAAAAAACAATTACTATTTCAAACACCCCTTACAAGTTGATTCGGTGGTTCAGGACGTAGAACATGTCTTAGCAGAGATACGGATCTCATGC
>Ga0307507_10006315_pt1 | contig 18307 bp, 8 predicted proteins | sample 7_EM_MG_FD_207223 | JGI IMG/M metagenome (GOLD analysis project Ga0307507, IMG submission 207223) | Populus trichocarpa ectomycorrhiza microbial communities from riparian zone in the Pacific Northwest, United States - 7_EM | ecosystem: Host-associated > Plants > Roots > Unclassified | place... | reverse complement strand
TTATGTAAATCAACTCAAAGTCTTTTTTGTGCATTTCTTTCTTAAATCTGCTTAGTGATCTCAACATGTAAATCCTGAACTTTACATGCAAATGACTCGATTTACTCAGACATCCTAGCATAAGAAGACATGGGAAGAAGGTCTAAAAGCTTCCTAGGCTTGTAACCATGTACAACTTCAAAGGGACTTATGCCTATCGACCTATTGACAAAGCTATTATAGATAAATTGGGTTGTAAGTAAAACCAAATCTCAATTTCTATTATGATTACTAACTAAACATCTTAAAAGGTCGTCTAAATTCATATTAACTAACTCGGTTTGACCATCAATTTAGGGTGGTATGCACTAGAAAAATTCAATTTAATTCCCATCATATGCCAAATGATTTTCCAGAAATAACTCATAAATTTAACATCCTTATCTAAGACTATAGTTTAGGAAAGACCATACAACTTGACAATCTTGTTAAAATAGAGTCTCGCAACTCTAGAAGCATATGTGGTCTTAGTACTAGGGATAAAATGGACCATCTTTGATAAGCAGTCGATAACTATAAAAATAAAATCATGCTTTTTTGCAGTACATGGAAGCTCAAGCGCAAAATCAATACTTACATCATGTTAAAGGCAAGTGGGAACAGGCAACGGGGTGTAAAAACCAATGTTTTGTTTTATATGCTTAACTAGTTGACATGTTCGACATTAACCTACCAACTTAGCTACATATATTTGTTAGTTTAATATATCTTATAGTCAATCGGTTAGTTACACGTGATATTATTATATTTATTATTAATAAAGGCTTAATTTATCTTTAATATTTATATAATATTAGATTAATGAGTCTATTATTTGATTTATGAATTTAAAGTAAAGATTCCAAAGGAAAAAATTATTTGTAAAGTAAATTATAAAGTAGTTATAAATATAAGATTTTTATTGTATCAAAGCATTGTTCCTAAAATATTCATGGTTAATGCTCTCTTAAATATTGGATATTTACTAAAATCGTAGAAACTGATACATATTATGTTCTTTCCTTTATAAAAGGAAGCAGTTGTTCTCATAAGCTAATATATAAGGGATATCTAGAACTAATGTGTAGGTGTTTGTTATAAGACACGTACACTGAATTAACCCGCATGAGAATTTCATATAAAGATATCATTTGTGTCTATGAAAATGCTCATGTGACGGTTATGTAAGTGATTCTTAGACTTGACATCACTAAGTTATCTTATATAAGGAGTGTTATATTTTGATCATGTTACACGTTATCTTGGTAAAGGTAACAAATGAGCAAACATTGGATATAACATAAACTATATAAAGGTATTTGAGTGATCGAAAGAGGATTCATTACCCTAGATGAATTAGGAAAAATGTTCTACATGTTCTCAAATAGTATTAATTGTTAAATCCTTGTGCAAGGTGGAATGAGACTTGAAAAGAGTTTCAAATCTTATTCAAATGATCAACGATTATAATGTTGCGAATAAATATGATTTGACACGGCAGACACACTCTATGCTAAAATATCTAAATCAGAACATTATTAATAAAATAATAATAATTACAGTGAGAAACTGATCACTGAAAGGTTAAGTCAAACCACTTATGATTTTTCTAATATTTAGGGGATCATGACACGTTGTTAGACGGTGTACTTGATCTTTAAATATAAACTAATTAATTATTAAATTTATAATAAATTAAATTATTTGATTTATTTAATTCTATTTATTTAAAATTATAATTTATATTTGTGTCAATATATTAAGAACCTAATGGATCACACACTTTCAAAACCAATAGTTAGAAATTCAACTGTGATAATTAATGAAGTGTAATTTGATTGAAAATAATTTTAGAAATGAAGTACAAGAATGTATTTAATTTAGAGATTATAATTCTAGTCTTAAAATAATCAAGTAGGGACTTGATTGATTAAATTCCTAAAATTATCCTTAAATAATAAATGGATATTATTTAAGAGGCAAATAAATATTTTGTCATTTATAAGGTTTTTAGGATTCCCTATAAATATAAAGTTATGCCTCTTATTTATTAAGAGGTTGTTTGTTAGATAGAAAAACTACATAAGTCACAAAATAAAGAGCTAGCACTCTAGGCATAGCAATTCCTCTCTCATAAATAGGGATTTAGGAGATTTCTAACTGATGGTTCATGTGGATTACCGTTAGATGTCGGACAATTGAACGACTTATGGTTTACAACAACCCAACCTTTAAAGAATTATTCAAAGCCGGAAAAGATCAAATTTTTAGGTAATAAACTCTTTAATAACTCTAGATCTGTCTAACGGGATCCTAAGGACTCCTGAGTAATTTTATTTTATTATTTCTGCTGCGTGTATGATATTCAAGAACCCAATATTATTTTCAAACTAGACCAAAAGAATTGATGTTCCAACTCTTCAATGGTTTTATTTCTCCAAAGTGTTTTAGAAAGACCTCCAGCATGAATCTCTCATATTAAAAAGACACACACTAATGTCTTCGGGATACAAAGTTTATTATCCTGAAACAAATACCCTTCCTAGAGAAAATAACCATCTACAACACGGTTACTCTCATCTTTTATATATATATTTCTTTAAATTTTAGACAAGATTCATACCTTTTTTTTTAGTCTCTCAAACTCAATAACTTCAACACTTATTATGGATAATAATGTTACCCGACAACTCAAGACATCTGCTCCTTTATTTTCCATTCCAAACTTATATTTCAATACAAACAAATAAGTTTGCAAATACTCAACCCAACGACCATGCCTATAGTTTAACTTCTTTTGGGAGTTGAGATAGTGAAGGGCCTCAGGGTTGGGGTAAAGAATAAACTCCTATAGTAGCAAATAATGTTGCCAATAATGTAAGGCCTGAACCATAACATAAAATTTTTTGTCATAGGTTGAGTACTTTTGTTTAGCCTCATTAAGTTTCTCACTAAAGTAAGTGACATGGTGACATTCCTAAGTACTCCATTTATACCAACGCTCGAGATATCACATTTTACTTCAAACACCGTAGTAAAGTCAGGAAACCATATTACTGGAGCCTCAATCATCTTCTTTTTAACCTTCTCAAATGCCTTAATAACTCTTTTACTCCATTAAAACTCATGTTGTTTCAAACAATATGTAATAGGAGACATGATAGTGCTAAATCCCTTGATAAAATGACGATAAAAAGTCACAAGCCCAAGAAAACTATGAACCTCATGAATATTCTTAAGCTTAGGCAAATCTATAATCACCTGGACTTTTGGGGGACCAATAAAGACTCCCTCACATGACATTATAAACCCTAAGAAAACCACTTGACCTATGAAGAAAGAATATTTTTTGACATTGGCAAACAAACTTTTCTTCCTTAGGTTGGTACAAACTTGAATAAGGTAATCTAAATGTTCTTGCTTGGTTTTGCTATAAATAAAGATATCATCAAAATAATCCACCAGAAAATTTCTCATAAATAGCCTAAGCACCTATGTCATTACTGTCATAAAAGTATTTGGTGCATTGGAAAGGCCAAAAGGCATGACTAGTCATTTATATAATTCATCCTTACTCTTAAATGTAGTTTTCCATTCATGTCAATCTTAGAGAAAATTTAGGCTCTTGCCATCATATCAAACATGTTATCCAATTAAGAAATGGGAAAATGATATATGATTATAGTCTTGTTGATGGTTAGACTATCCACGCATATTCTTCATGATCTATCTTCTTTACGTGTTAAAAGGGAAGGTGTTGCACAAAGGCTCAAACTCTCTTGTATAAATCTTTTTTGTAATAGTTTATATACTTCCCTTTGTAATTCAACATGGTCACTAAGGCTCATCCTATAGTAAGGCAAGTTTGGCAACGTGGCACCACGAACAAGATTTACGACATTTTAAATGCCACGCATAAGGGGTAAACATCAAGTAGTTCAAAGAGAAAAACATCTAGAAATTCTTTCAACATTTCCCTTACCTCTTCAGAATCTTATACAACCTTTTTATCCACTATGACAAACACAACTGACTCTTCATGAACTTCCTTGTCAAACTCCTTAAGACTTATTATGTTAAGCCCATTTTCTTTCACTTTTTCCTTCTTCTTGCTATTATCATTAGGCCTTGGTGGTAATCTAATAAGTTAAATGTTTTTACCATAAAAAGTGAATAAAAAATAATTTAACCATTCAAAGATGGTAACATTTAAATCATATAACCAAGGCATACCTAAAACGACATATCCTATGTTCATTGAAATTACATCACACCAAATTTCATCATGATAGTCCAAGATTTTTATAGGAAAAAAACATCTCTCATTTATTGCTATGGACGTATTGTTAACCCATGACACACTTTATGGCTTAGGATGTATGACAAACTATAAGCCTAATCAGGATACGTTACCCGAGGATATTGTGTTGATACAACTCCCACTATTTATAATCATTTTAATCATCTTATAACCTTTATCTCCATATTTAATATAGGTGTAAAAGATAGTAGTTCTTCTCAAATCATCGATTTTTATAGGTTGTGTCAAGGCATATCTAACTACATTAAACCTGGTTGTCTCCCATCATACAAAGGTCTGCTCGATCTAAGTGGATATTAATCTAACACATCGTAGTAGGTTGGACTTATCCTCCTCAACCTCTAGGTCCTGAAAATCATTGGGATAGGGTTCATACACCTTATCATCATAATTTTCCTCCTCATTCATATCTTTTTTATCCTTAATAGATAAAGCCTTATTGAGACAACTAGAGAAAATATGACCAAAACCCTAACACTTAAAACACTGAATCCTTTAAGTCATCTTAGGTGTTTCACGTAGAATACCTTTACCTTTATCTTCTTTAAGCATTCGGGTAATAGTAGGATTGGGTTTACGAGGTATGGCAGCCAATAAAAAGTTATTATTACAAGGTTTGGATTTAGGAGGGATACTACAAGTGTCTTCATGTCTTCTCCACTGACTTTTCATGACAAATTTGTAGTTTTGTACTAGGGTATAAGCTCCGTCAAGGGTGGACACACCTCTAAGTATGACCTTTCTTCTAAGGTCATCATTCAAGCCTTTCTGAAATCTACTAAGGTTTATTGTTGTATCCTCCCTAAATTTGCACATCATCCTATACTCATCAAATTGTGCCACATGTTCATTAGCATGCTTACTTCCTTGCCTCAAGTTATTCCACTAGTCTAAGAGATTTTTCTTATAAGAATGAGGTAGGTATTTCTCTTGTAACTTGGTTTCTATCTCAACTCAATTAGTAATAGAAGGTTGACCTCTCCTAGCCAAATATTCTTCTACACTTTTCTAATAGAGCTAAGTGGTACCACTAAGTTTGATTTTGGAAAATCTTACCCTTCTATTCTCAAACAAATTATACTAGTTAAAAAATTTATCTATGTCATGGATCCACTATCAAATATCCATGGGTCAAGTCAACCCTAAAAAATCGAGGCTTCTACCTTGATATGTCTTATGACTCTATCATTAGGGTCATCATAGTCATAATGACCCTGATTGTGGTTGTATTGGCGATTCCTTGGGTCAACTAACCTCTAACAATAATTGTTGAAATACTTAATATTATTAGGGTCATCAAATTCATTGTGACCTTGGTGGTGGTCATGTTGATGGTTTTTACGAGGAACAAGTCTTTGACGATTCCTATGGTTATCATTATAAATCTCATTCTCATTAGATTGTTTTGTTTGTAATGTTTTTATGGATTTCAATCTCTCAGAAATGTTATTCATATCAGCTCGCATAAGTTGTAATTGCTCTTGAATATCCCTAAGAACATTACTAGTGTTTGGGTCCATGGTAACTATGAGTTATGGATTGTATACTAGACAACCACTTTGTAAATACTTGCAATACTAATCCTAGAACTATAACTAAGATCACAAATGACACTTGTAAGTAAAACACAATATAAAATTAAAGTTAATATTTAATTATTTGTTTATCTTATAGACTAAGAAATAACATATTAAACTAGGGAAAATCAAGCAAGCAATGTAAATCCTCTAAATTCACATACGTAATCCAAACACAATGTTTTAATTTTCCCATAAATCTAACCAAGCTCCACAATTAATTAAGAGGATCGGATATTCAATATAAATGAATAAATAAGCTAAAAGTTAAGGTAACTCAAATTGAAAGACATACTATATATTTATGTGCAGGCATAAAATAATAATATCAATGTTAATTCTTGGTTAACAAGTGCAAAAATATACCATAAATAATGATATTCATTAGTTTAAAGAAGTTTGTAGTGGCTTACTGATCAAATTGCGATGGGAACCAGCTAGAATTCACTGCAGTTGACATGACAGTGGGAACTGACGTGGCACTGGCAGCTGTCGTGGCAATGGGCACAGACATGATTGTAGACGATGCAGAGATTTGGCGTAGTTAAGGTGCTAACGTGGCGGCTAATATGGCACTGAGAGTTGATGTAGTAGCTAACATGGTGATTACATGGCAAAGTTAATGAATCTACCTTAAGAATTTGTTTACTTATTGCTTGTAGCCGTCTTCACATAGATCTATTATGGATGTGATCGGTGACGTAAGGATAGTGAAGGATTGGCTATGGTGTCGCTGCTGGAAGGCGAGTCTGTTGATGGCGTGGATTTATGGGTACAAATTGTTGGTCTATTGTTGTTGTTGAGGATGATCACACTGTGTTTAGTGGATGGTTTTTGAGGTTCTGCTTGATGCGATTGTGGTGGGGGTGTTGAGGTTGTTCTTGATGTAGTTGTGGTAGTTGGGATGGGTTTGTTATGGCGGTTGATCTGGCTAGGAAGGATGCATGGTGGCTGTTATCGGTTGGAAGATTGTGGTTATGCGTAGTGGCTAACTAATTATGATGGTTACGCCTGATGGATGGTGGGTTGGCTATATGATGGTATGTGGTGGTTGATCTTGATGTTGTTGTTGATAATGATGAACAACTTTTTTTTTTTTTCAAATTTGAACTATAAACATATGTTTTTTTTAGTCTAGATCAACAGTTGATTATGATTTAACACAAGTCTTAATAAATCGATTAATTATAAGAGCAATTAAAAACTCTAAGATCTGATACCAAAGTTAATGCGGGGACAAAAAAAGATTTAAAGCCTAATAAGAAAAAAAGATGAAGCTAAGAAGAAAAAGCCAAAGAAAGAGAAGAAAAAAGCCAGGGAAGAGAAGAATAGGAGTTGGAAAAAATCTGAAATTTTGCAAATTATATTCAATTCATCAAAACTGTCTCATGAGATAAAAAAGAACCATAAAAATATCATAACCCTAAAACATCAACTATTTAGACTTAGCCCATCAATTAAAATTGTATAATATAAATAACTCAAATAAATAAAATAAAAACAATAAAAGAGGTCTAAATAGGTTCAGTCTCCTAACTAACGAGTGACAGACTAAGTCATTTTTTTATCGTTTCCATTCATATACTCGTATAATTTATGGTGTGGTCCGATGTCTCCATTAACGAGTCAAATCTCAAAATAGTATAATAATGAATTAAGACTAAAAACTTTCAGTAATTTAATTATGATGAGATAATATTAGGAGTTTTGGTCCCTCTTGGACCGCCCTAGTAATAATGCCAACACTGATAATATGGCCATGATACAATTAGCCCCCAAAAATAGAAGAGACAAATAGGTAAGGACAAAATAAGTGAAGTTGAGTTTGTCTTAAAACCACAGCATGAAATTGTGCCACTATCCAATCTAGCTTAGAAAATTAACATGTGTTAGTGGCCTACTTCACACTAACGTGTTATTAGTCGAGGTGCGCACAAGCTGGTCCGGACACCCACGTTAAACTAAAAAAAAGCAGTATAACATACTAAAGTTAACATTTAACTCCACCTGGATGTCCTTTAGCAAATACTAGCTATTTAATATACGGTGGATATTTTTTACCAGTAAAAAAGTTAAACATGTAAACATGTTTTTTTATATAAAAATATTTTCTAAAAATAAATTAAAAAAATTATGTATGCATCTAATTAAATAAATCAAAAACTATTTATGTAAATAAAAAAAAATCATTCACGATAAATAAAAATAAAATTAAAAAAATTAAAAGACAGATGTAGATCAAGATATTTAATCATGCAACACGAGTTATTTAGCCGATTGAATTTGTTTATTAAAATTAATTTTTTATTAAATCAAATGATAAGAGAAACCGATACACATATAAAATTGATTAAGTAAAATAAAAGGAAAAAATAATATGTAAGGTTGCATATATTAGAAATATTATCAAAAAATAATTTTTTATTTTTAAAAATAAATTTAATATATATGAAATGCAAAAGAAATGTATATATAAATCATACTAACATCTTAAAAACTTAAATACATACAATATAATTAAAAGTAATAATCGTTATTTAAAAAAGACAAAATAAGCAAAAAAGAATCACAAAGAATGAATATTAAATAAAATATAAATTTTAAAAAATATTTTCTAAAAAATATAAAGATTTATTAATTACAAAAAAAAATGTCAAACGTTATTAGGTTTGGTAGGCCATGCCAGATGTCCAGCCCATAAGGAAAGGGCCCGTGCATGGGCCCTTAATATTTTTTTAAAGGTGATGGGGTCGTCTGCCCTAATTTTTTCTTAAAAAAAAAAAAACAAATTGCGCGTCATCTAGAATTACCAAGATTATGGCCACTATGGTAGCCAAAAAATCAAAGTTCTTATTTAATTTTTTAAAAAAGATAGTGGGGTCGTCTGTTCTAATTTTTTTTTATAAAAACAATAGACAACATGTTGTTTAGAATTACCTAGATTGTTGCCGCTATGATGGCCAAAAAATCATGGTTTTAGTTTTCTTTCCTTATAAACCCAATTTTCAACCCATTTTTTTTATCCTAAACACCTTTTGTAAACCCATAAATGTCCATAAAAAACCATAAAAAAACTTGAAATCAACTCAAAACAAAAACTCTTCCTGAGCTTAGATCTAATTTTTTAGGCAATTCCAAGGCTTAAAAACACCTAAATAGAATCCCTCTCAGTGAATGCAACCCCTTGGTACCGAGATAGATAATTTTGGTGGCCGAAATCATTGTAAACGCTAATTTTCTCTCTCTAAAGTCGGAATCTGGCATGTCTCTCTCTCTAATCAGTGACTAAAATATAAGAAAAATGAGGTTTTGGACTAAAATTGAATCTTAGATGTTCAAAATGACCTAAATTATATTATTTATAAAGCTTAAGGACCAAAGTAAATTTTTTAAAAAAAAAACTTTGGACACATCACCCATTTTGGCCGCCTTTTTTATTTAAAGCCTCATTCTATCTCTGTTGCATTCGCCTAAGAAATCATAAACAATTGACCTTTAATTTAGGATCAAATCACCAAAAATAAAAGTTTGAGGACTAAAGTGAAAAAATAAAAATATACATTAAGTTAATAGTAATATGTGAGTGTGTGAATGGTGTGATACATTGTTTTGTCTACAGTAAAAAGACCACATGCTTTAGTATTAACTATAACTAAAAATAAAACCGAAAAAATCAAGAAACATATGCGTCAAGAATATTTAATCTTCCAAGATGAGATATTTACTTGATTCTGTTTACTGAATTTGTTTATTCAAATTAATTATTTTTTAATCAAACGATAATACAAATATACACACATATATTAAACTAATTGAATAAAATAAAAGGAAAAACATTATGCAAGGTTGCACTTATTAGAAGTATTATTTGAAAATAAAAAAAAATAATTTAAGAAAAAAAGTTCATCTATACAAAAGATAAAAGAAAATTATAGATGAATCAAAATAATCTTTTCAAAAATTAAACGCGCACAATATTATTAAAAAAAATCTCTATAAAAAAAATAACAAAGAAGAGATATTAATTGAAACATAAATTTAAAAGTTATTTTTAAAAACTACATATTAAAAAAACATATCAATTAAAAAAACAAAACAATATTAGAAAAAAAATGTCTGGATGTTGTGGCTTAACACGTCAAACCTGTGATCCGGGACATGGACTCAACCGAGTTCAATGATTTTTTTCTCTTAAATTTATATTTTTTAAAAAAAAAATGAGACTCACGATCCCATAGCCCAACCTGTTTAGGCCACTGTAATGAAGAGCCTAGACGCGTAGGTAGGCCTTTAGGCCCATGCGAGCATCTGCCCCTATTTCTTTTGGGAAAAAATAAGTCAGCAATACATGGCCCGCCAAGGTAGACAATTTGTCGTTTACAAGTTCAAATTCCAGCCACCATAGCGGTGGCTGGAAAATCATGCCAATATTTTTTCTGCTTAAAAAAACCTAATTTTTAAGTCATTTTAATCTAAAAGCTCCTCACTAAAACCCTTAAAACACGTACAAATGAACTCATTAGCTCAAAACACCTAAAAATTGTCTAAAAACATGAAATCAAATCGGGCTAGTTTTGGCTTCCTCTAAAAAATCATCATCAAGCTCTTCTCATTGTATAGAACCCGTGGACACACAAAAAAACCATCTTAGTGGCTATCAATAGTGTGAATGGTGATTTTTTCTCTCATTATTGGAATTTGGTGACCTATCTTTCTCTCATCTCTATAACTATAGATTGAGAAATAATAAAAATGAACTTTTATACTAAAAATAAATTTTGAAAATTTAAAGGGATCTAAATTTTATAAATTGTGTTATTTTTAAATATTAAGGACCTAAATATATTGTTTATGAAATCTCTAGCACATCGTCTATGTTTAACATTTTTTTTTATTTTGGTTTCTCTTTTTCCAATTTCTTCCTTGCCTAAAAAAACAATAAGACTTAAATTAGTATCAGATAAAAAAAAAAACTTTGAAAACTAAAATGAATTATTAAAAAATTAACAGCAAATCCACAGTATTTTTGTGGTGCATAAACAGCTTTTCATCCATACCTTTTAATGTATTGTATAATACAATGTTATTCGTGTCCCCATTTCTTGCCCCCATTAAATGTGAAGAGAGAGATCAAAAGAAATAGCGGTAGCAATTATTCATCTCTAATAAACCATATTTTATATCTGCAGAACTGCACACAAAGCATTTTTGTATCAAAGAAAATTTTGGTTTGGTGAGCTGTGTATCTCTGTGTCCACTGGGTACATTTCTTTATTTATTTCCTTGAGAACTTCTATCACATGGCATCATAAATCTCACTTACGTCTATATCTCTCCCCCTCTCTCACACAAACATTTGGTATTTTCATAGGAGGGATGTGGGATCATTTTGAGAAATCATGAGCTTCCAAGGTGTTCAACTCCATTTATGGTGGAGAATTCTTGCCCTTGGAATTTTACTTCTTGTAGTTCAATCTTTTGGGCTCAACACAGATGGTGTTCTCTTGCTTTCTTTCAAGTACTCTATCCTTGATGACCCTCTCTCTGTGCTTCAAAGCTGGAACCACAGTGACCAGACTCCATGTTCATGGAACGGAGTTACCTGTGGATCTCCTGGAACAGACAATACTTATTACTCTCGTGTCACAGGCTTATCTCTTCCAAATTGTCAGCTTCTTGGAACAATTCCAGCCACTCTAGGCTTGATTCAACACCTCCAAAACCTTGATCTATCCGACAATTCTCTTAACGGATCCTTGCCTGTTTCACTTCTCAATGCAACCCAACTTCGGTTTCTTGATTTGTCTAGTAATATGATCTCTGGTCAGTTGCCAGAGACCATAGGACGGTTACAGAATCTTGAACTTCTTAACCTCTCTGACAATGTCTTAGCGGGAACTTTGCCTGCCAACCTCGCTGCTCTCCATAATCTAACTGTTGTTTATTTAAAGAAGAATAATTTCTCTGGTGATCTTCCTAGCGGATTTCAAACCGTTCAGGTTTTAGATCTCTCTTCAAATCTTCTCAATGGATCTCTACCTCAAGATTTTGGTGGTAACAATCTTCACTACTTAAACATCTCTTACAACAAGCTCTCAGGTCCAATTCCACAAGAATTCGCCAACGAAATCCCATCTAACACTACTATTGATCTATCATTCAACAATCTGACGGGAGAAATTCCGGAATCTAGTCTTTTCTTGAATCAAGAAAGGAGTGCTTTCGCCGGAAATCCTCATCTTTGCGGCCAGCCAACAAGAAATCAATGTCCAATTCCTTCTTCAGTATCTCCACTTCCGAATATATCTGCACCTACATCGCCTCCTGCAATTGCTGCAGTTCCAAGAATTATAGGCTCGAGTCCTGCAACTACTCGTCCAGGTGAAACAGCAACAGGGTCTGGACAAGACGAAGGTGGGCTTAGGCCAGGAACCATTGCAGGCATCATAGTAGGCGACATTGCAGGAGTTGCAGTTCTTGGTTTGGTTTTCTTCTATGTATACCACTGTTTAAAGAAAAGAAAGCATGTTGAAACAAATATCAAGAACGAAGCCAACATCGCGAAGGATAGTTGGTCATCTTCATCTTCAGAGTCAAGAGGGTTCACAAGATGGGCATGTCTGCACAAGAGAGGAGAAAATGAAGAGGATTCTGGTTCCACAAGCACTGACAATGAAGCAGGCCCTCTTGATCACAGTCAAAGGCATACAGACCATCATGATCAAAACAAAGAAGGGACATTGGTGACTGTAGATGGTGAAAAGGAGCTTGAACTTGAAACTCTACTTAGAGCATCAGCTTACATATTAGGTGCTACTGGTTCTAGTATAACGTACAAGGCTGTTCTTGAAGATGGGACTTCATTTGCAGTTCGAAGAATTGGTGAAAACCATGTAGAAAGGTTCAGAGATTTCGAGACCCAAGTCCGTGTCATAGCCAAGTTGGTGCATCCAAATCTTGTTAGAATTCGTGGGTTCTATTGGGGCGTTGATGAGAAGCTCATTATCTACGATTTTGTCCCTAATGGCAGCCTTGCCAATGCTCGTTACAGTAAGTCATCTGTGAACTCTCTATCCAAATTCTTGAGGATCCAAGCAAATCTAAACCTTTCTTTAATTATATCGCCAGCAAAACCTCACCATTTAAATTAATCAAAAGTTCATCAACTTTATCTCAACTAGTATTTTAAGTAATAGTGTTTCTCTTTCCAAAACACTCCTATTTGCTCATTCATTGCACGAGTGCGCACATTAGCAGATTGAAATGAAGTTTGCTAAGGTGAGCAGTGGACCAAAAGGTTTGACGGTGGAGTAGGTGTCGCACAACCTTTGTTTTCAATGCAGTTTTTTTTTTTGAGTTAACTTTGTGTTTTTATTTGAAAATATATTAAAATAATATATTTTTTTATTTTTTTAATATTAATATATCAAAACAATAGTGATATGCATTATGTTAAACTTTTCCTTGTTAGTTCTTTCACACCCTTTTGCCAAGTGCCAACTTGCCCGTGTCTAAGATGCTCCCGTATTCTATTTGTTTCGGTGTCTTTTCATGTTTTAGGGAAAGCGGGCTCATCGCCTTGTCATCTGCCATGGGAGGCCAGACTGAGGATTGCTAAAGGAGTGGCCCGTGGGCTGTCATTTCTCCATGAAAAGAAGCTTGTGCATGGAAATTTGAAGCCGAGTAATATACTCTTGGGTTCCGATATGGAGCCTAGAATCGGAGATTTTGGGCTGGAAAGGCTTATGACTGGTGACACCAGTTATAAAGGTGGAGGATCGGCTCGAAATTTTGGAAGCAACAGGTCTATTGCGTCACGAGATAGCATTCAAGACTTTGGACCGGGTCCTAGCCCAAGCCCAAGTCCAAGCTCGATTGGAGGTTTATCGCCTTATCATGCTCCGGAGTCTCTTCGGAGTCTCAAGCCCAATCCGAAGTGGGATGTGTACGCCTTTGGGGTTATCTTGCTTGAGCTGCTAACAGGAAAGGTTGTGGTTGTTGATGAGTTGGGCCAAGGAAGTAATGGGCTTGTAGTGGAAGACAAGGACCGGGCTATGAGGGTGGCTGATGTGGCGATTCGAGCTGACATGGAGGGTAAAGAGGATGCCTTGCTGGCTTGCTTCAAGCTAGGGTATAGTTGTGCCCTTCATGCTCCGCAGAAGAGGCCAACAATGAAAGAAGCCTTACAAGTCATTGAGAGATTTCCATCTTCAGCTGCGCCATATCCTTGAATAAAACTGGAGCACATTGTAAAGAGTTTTATTAACAATCGTCAATACAATACTAATGTTGCTAGTGTAAAATATCATGAACGAGGTTGTTGCTACTGGTATGATAGGAGTATTTGAGAATGCGGTAGCGGTATGTCGATAGCTTTTTAAAGTGTTTTTTTTCTAGAAATACATCAAAGTAATATTTTTTTTATTTTTAAAAAATTATTTTTAACATCAGCCTATTAAAATGATCTAAAACCATATAAAAATATTAAATTTAAATTAAAAGAAAATGAAATTTCATGAACTCCACTGTATTCTTAATCAATGCCTAATATTGATGGTGTTGTTATTGGTAGTAGCCGCAGCAGCTGGCGGCGGCGGCATTAGTGTTTGCTGCACTAATGTTGGAGTAAAGGAAATGGATGGTTGGTGATTGACTTTTTGTGGGTGTTTAATGGGATTTTTAAATTTTTTAATTAACCAAGCCATAGAGCTTTAGGTGTTCCTAGCTAGTAGCTATAGTGTTTATACGCTTCAGATATTCAAATCCAAATCAGGTGTGCAAATCGAGTCAAATCAAGAGAAAGAAGATGAAGACAAAATAGCAATTCTGCTTAATAAGGGCAAATAGGGAGTATAGGCTGAATAACAACAATCAAAGCAAAAAGGCTCTGCCGCTCTGGCATATTTTCCTAGCAAATAAAGATCAACAAGGCATAACAACAACAATGACGATTTCAAAAGAGTTGAAAACCAGATCAAAACAAACAGAGAAACATTTTCTTGAGAAAACACTCAGAGGAAACATTTGTGGCCGTTCAAGGATGAACACAGCCAACAGCAGCAGCAAAAAAGCAAGAGATAAACAGAGCAGGAGGTGACTGCATCAAGGAATAATTAACATAAATAAAAAGCATACACATTATCAATGACATAATTAAAAAAAGTAGGGAGCATGCTAAATAAATTGAGTTCATACTAAATGATTTCTAAATCATAAGCCTCATTTCGATATGTTTTGTGAGAAATAATGGATTATGTAATCCATGCTGTAATTCTAAAATTTATTTATAATCAAGTCTCATTTAATTAATTATTTTAATTTAATTTATGTTTAATAATTCTTACTGCATGAGTCATTAAGTTCCTAATAAATTAATCCAAATATAAATCATGATCTTAAATTAAATAGGATTAAATAAATTAAACAATTTAATTTATTATCAATTTAATAATTGATTTATATTTGAAGATCAAATGCACCTTTTAGCAACCTGTCATGATCCCTAAATATTAGAAAAGTCATATGTGGTTTGATTTAACCTTTAGGTGAGCAGTTTCTCAATGTAATTATTATTCTTTCATCAAGAATGTTTTCATTTAGACATTATAGCATGGAATGTGTTTATTATTGTCAAATCATGATTGTTCTCAACATTATAGTTATTAATCCTTTGAATAACATTTGAAATTTTTTTTCAAATCTCATTCCACCTTACACAAGGATTTCATAATCAATTAAGAATATGTGAAACATTTTCTCTAATTCATCTAGGATAATGAATCCTCTCTTGATCACTCAAATACCTTCATATAGTACATGACATACCCAATATATATTTATTTATTATTCTTTATTAGGATAACATGCAGTCAGAATCAAAGCATAACATTTCATATATAAGATGACTTGGTGATCTTAACTGTAAGGATCATTTACACAACTATCACATAAGTCTTTTTACCGACACAAATGATCTCTCTATATAGAATTTTCATGCAGGTCAGTTCAGTGTAAATGTCATCTGATAAGCACTTATATATTAATTTTAGGCATCTCTCATACCTCAACTTATAAGAATAACCACTTCCTTTCACAAAGAAAAAAAAACATAATATGTATTAGTCTCAACATCTCAAATTAATATTCAGTCTTAGTAGAGTATTGACCAGGAATATTTAGAAACAATGATTTAATGTAATGGAAATCTCATAATTATAACCACTTTACAATTTTATTCGCAAAACTTTTTTATCTGAGTGATTTTATCTTCACTCTAGATTCATTAATTAAACATTAGATTTATTAATAAAAAATAATAATTATTAAAAATAAAGAAAACCTTTATAATATGATCCTGGCTACGAAATCAAATGATCCATTAAGAGTTTTCATTGGGTTTATTCTAAGGCCTAAAATTATATAGATCCAAGAGAAGTTCAATGAGTTAATTCAAGATGCTTGGGTTAAAAAGGTTCAAAAACATTGTTTCTATAAGAGTTAGTTATGGATTCTATTCACTTCAAAGAGTCCTTAATACTATTGGGAACTTATGCGGCAGTCTTTGACTTACTTATTTTACAAGGATTTCATAACAAACAAGAAGAATTAGTTGGTCAGAAATTACTTCTTTTTTTATAAGGCATTGAGTATTTTCACTATCATTTGCGGCAAATTGTGAAAAATAATCTTAGATTATTGTTTTATTTATTTTTACTATTTTAAATCTTATTTTAATTAGTTTGGACTTTATTTAAAATGGGTGCATGTCTAACCCATCAGTTTAGGATTTACATATAAATACTTTTATATAAGGATTTTTATTTAATTAATGAATTTTATCTACATGTCAATGTATATTGTGTGCTAATTTTTCTTTATGTGGTTGAGTGATTCTCATACTAAGTTCTTGATTGAACTTGCAAACTCTTCTAATGATTTATCAACTTCTTGTTCATGTCTTGTTTAGGCATAGGGTGGGGGTGATCAATTGCACATAATTTTGGTTCTTCAAGACAAGGTTCTTGTTGGATCAAGTTGCAAACTTTTTTTCAAACCTCAAATTAGCAATATAAGGGACAATTTCGCATCACTTTATTAATAATAAATATGTTTTACATGAAAAAAATCAGTATCACATGTATTCAATCGATTGGCTACATGACATATATACTAATTATAGACGAGCTAGTTTAAATATTTATTTAATTGAAATGATTAATGGTTAAATTTTAAATAATTTTAAACAAAATTTTGAATATTTAAAATTAACATAGTTAATTATTTTTAAAAAAATTAAAACATATATGATAAATCTAAGTTTCAACAAGAAGGTGTTTTCATACATAAATACTATTTTAAGTTTCGTATTTGTAATATTCAAATTGTATTTTTTAAGTTCTAGTTGATTATTTTGAATTATTTATAAATCAATATATTTGAATAATCATTACTAGCCTAGTGACCTCGTAATGCCTGGGGCCATTTCTTTCTTATGGTAATTAAATAAGTATTTTAAAAAATATATAATAATTTAAATTCTAGAAAAAAAATATTTTTCCTATAAAAAATATTTATTTATATTTTTATTCTGATGGAAAATAATTTTTTTTATTAACAACATGGTTATTTGAATATCAATTTAAAGCAATTAAGATAAATGTCTAAACTTAAATAATTTAAATTAATTTGGAAAAAATGTACTTATTTAAAAAAACTCCATTTTCTTTATTTGTTAATTTCTTATTTTATTTTGGTGGGGACATGTTTTTTTTTTCTATTAGAAGCTGTATAGCAATTCAAAAACAAGAAACAAAATTATTTTTAAATAACTGTATAAAAAATAAAATAACAATGATTGATTGAAAGAAAATATATAAAAACAATAATTAAAAAGTAATAAAATATATATTTTATTATCATTGAATATTTTAGTGTAATTATTTTTAAACACTTGTACATATTAGTTTCATATATAATCATAAAAAAAGTAATTATTACAATAAATAAGCTCAAATATTATTTAAAAAGAATAAAATAATTATATAATATTTTAAATATCATTGTATTATATATATATATATATATATAGAAAAAGAATAAGAGGAGGGCCTAAAGACTCATGTAAAAGTGCATAGGGACCTTAAAGGATGATGGCCTTTGCATGTTTAGGCTTGCACGATAGTGGTGTATGGGCTTCAAGTCTAGGTCTATGCGCTTGGGTTTTAGAGCATAGGCTAGTTTTTTTTAATAAAAGATAGCGAATGTTGCATTGTTCAACGGTCATCCAAGTTTTTGAACCCAAAACCCAAAATTTAAAACCTTTTTTCACCCAAAAACATGAAAAAAAAACATCATATAGGGCTTGAAATCCAAACTTGACCAGATTGGGATA
>Ga0307507_10006314_pt1 | contig 18309 bp, 7 predicted proteins | sample 7_EM_MG_FD_207223 | JGI IMG/M metagenome (GOLD analysis project Ga0307507, IMG submission 207223) | Populus trichocarpa ectomycorrhiza microbial communities from riparian zone in the Pacific Northwest, United States - 7_EM | ecosystem: Host-associated > Plants > Roots > Unclassified | place... | reverse complement strand
CCCCGCCCCCCCCCCCCCGCCCCCCCCCCCCCCCCCCCCCCCCCAATAGAAGGGATATTATTGCGGTCACCTTGGGTTGCCCTTAGGACAACCCCTAGACACCCCTTAGACATACGTTGGTTACGTACTAGAGGCATATGCCCGTAGTATATAGTCTCCACAATCCCTAAGGCCTTACCTCCTTAAGGATTTGTCTCTCTTACCAATCTATTCTGTTCCACAATTATGTCCTTATAGCCCCCTATCTATAAAGTCCCCTTACAACTACTGCTATAGCTAAAGCCGTAGTATTAGCTAAAGCCTAGGTCTAGGTCTCCTCCTATATACTATATAAGCCGCGCAGTAAACTCCGTATAGGCCCTTTAGCGTAAGTAGACTAAAGGGCTAAAAGGTAATCCTTTTATAGTAGTACTAGATTCTAAATAGGGTAGTAAATAACGGGCTAGCTAGTAGAAGGAGGTTTAATAGTACTCCTTATAGCTTAAGGCTATTAAGGAGATTAAGCGGGTTATATAGGCCTAGAAGGTTAGCGAGGAAGTAGCTATATAGTAGGTTAATTTATAGTATGAGTAGATATAGTACTTACTAGATTAGCTTTATAAACGGCTTTAAGTAGGTAAAAAAGCTTTCAAATAGTTATATATATTATTTATATCTAACTTCTAATAAGATACTAAGGGGTTCTATTAAAGCCTTTATCTATAGCCCCCTAGGGGTTTATTTTAGTGCAGTATAAGTTTAGTAGGGTGCTTTAGGGTGCTTGTATAATGGCGGTGCGCAACTTAAAACGCGAATATCTCCATTAACCTACGGCCGATTCTTACTATTCTAGTGCGAGTAGAAATCGCTCAACAGGCTCTATGCATAGCGCTTGACGGTGTTAAGAGCGCGGCGTCGCTGGCGATTAAAAATCGACTATGGATATAGATCCAACACTTTAACTAACCATCACCAACTTCAAACTTTTCACATTTTCCCCCCTACCGATATTGCAAAAATCACTCTATTAGTTTGTAGAAGACTCCACACGTATCTAATATATCTATTTTACAGCCTCGAGCGAACTATATTAGTAGAGGAGATATAGTTACAAGCTTCTGCATCTACTCAGACCTGGCACCGATATGAACCAATAAAATATCGGTTATCGGAAATATATCAGCAATATGATTTTTATTGCCAATATTGAGTAAAAAATAAAAATAACTAGACCGCCTAAAATCTCGTTACTCAGGCGACAGAGCCCCCATAACTTTAGCGACCTTATGGGGGGTATCCAGTAGTCCAATATTGGCAATATCATATTGCCGATATATTTCCGATAACCGATATTTTATCGGTTCGTATTGGTTCGTATTGGTGCCAGGTCTGGGCCACGGATACAGGGGGAGCCGTGCACGGATCTCTAACAAACCCTACAAAAGCTCTGCACGGAACTCTACTGCTCTGCACAAGGCTTCGCCCAAAGCTTACCTCCTGCTGCGAAGTAAATCCATACCTGCTGGTAGTAATAATAAGATTACTTTTTATATGATAAAAGTAATAAATTATTTAGGACAAGTGTAGTGGACACCCCCTAATTGATACACGGACACCCCCTAATTAATACATGGACACCCCCCACCAATTGAGTTTAGATCCTCCCTGATTAAGTTAGAATATCACGTGAATTTGAGTTCTTTGCATCTGCATCAGTGCGCGACGGTCGCGTGACCGTCGCATGACCGTCGCACGCCCATACCGAAAACATTACCTCGCATTTGCCTTACCTTTCCCCACCCCAGCCTCTAACTGTTGAGCGCCGCCGCGGCCACCTACCTGACTCTGTTCGCGTTGATACATCTACTTGTTGCGAGCCATCAGCATTTAAACGGAATACCAGGTATACAACGCGTGGGTGTGGGCGCGGGTGTGGGCGCGGGCGCGGGCGCAGGCGTAGGCGCAGGCGTAGGCGCAGGCGTAGGCGCAGGCGCGAGCGCGGGCGTGCTCGCGGAGGCAGTTCATAGACAGGCAGTTCGTGGACATCAAGCAGAGGTAGTAGCACCTAGATAAGTTCACGCGGCGCCTTACAAGGTACTGCGCAATCGAGGTTATAAGAGTTATCCCTTGCAACGGTGAAGTCCTACAAGAGTTGGACCGTGCGTGAACACCAGAATCAAAAGTACGCGTATGGTCACGCACCCTTGATCCTATTGATTCTATTGGCTAGCTCTTATCAATAACCGTAGGACACATTCCACCGTTGCAAGGGATATTTTGACAATTTGATTTTCGCGATGCAGATGCAAACAACTCAAATTCACGTGATATTCTAACTTAATTAGGGAGGATCTAAACTCAATCGGTGGGGGTGTCCATGTATCAATTAGGGGGTGTCTACCTACCACTGTCCATTATTTATTATACGGAGGTGCAGGCCCTAATGTTTGTTACACCGCCCGTGCTCGCAGGGATTGTTTTATATGGGCAGAATGATTTGGTTGGTGGCAGAACCGGGGCGGTGTAACAAACATTAGGGCCTGTACCTCCGTAAAGTTATCTCATAAATCAGACCCCCGGGGAGAAATTGCGCCACGGCGTAGCGCTAAGGGCTAGCATCACTCCTAAGCCAATTAGATCACTGAACCCTAGTCCTGTGGATTCCTGGGGCTTGCAGCTCGGCGTGGTCACGGAAAAACTCGGCGTGGTTAGAAAGTTCAACGTGGTTAGAACTTTAAGTTTAACTTTATGACTATGCTTAACTTCTAACCACGCTTAGCTTGTGCATATATAGCGTATATACAAATAAATTTTAATATAGAATTTAAAGTATTTAATAAATAAAGAATATAATATAACGCTTAGTAGGAGTCCGTGCCACCTCGCGCACGGTGCCACCTCGCGCACGGTCTCCAACACCAAAATTAATTGTTCAAATGAGGCCGCAGAGGGCCTAGTATTTAATCAAATCTACTAAATTCTTGGTGTAATAGCCTTTGGGAGCCGGTGAATGTAGCTAGCTATATATCGTGATCTTGGAATCTAAGTGGAAGCTTTATCTGCCGCTGAGGGCGTTTACTAGCTAAATTAACCACCTAAACTTCTTTACTATCTATAGCCGTTAAATCTACCCTTTTTGAAGCCGATATAGTATTCATTTGAGCCTTCTTTAACCTCCAAGTGAGGATTATATTGTGTTGCAATTGCCTCTTAGCTTGTTTAGCTTTTTTAGCTTCCTGCGTAGCGAGCTTCCTAGCCTCAGCTTCTCTGTCTTGGGTTATCTTATCCTGTACTTGTTGTTCCTTTTGTTAATTAATTAAACGCCTCTTCTTATCCTTTTGTAGTTGACGTTGAAGCTTTTTATCAGCTTTGAGAGCTTGTTTATGATCCTTAGCTTCCTCTACTTCCTCCTAGAGGTCATGAGCTTGTTGAATCTTATGGGGGCTAAAGAATGTAGCACCACTATTCTTAGTAAGGGCAAGCTTACGAAATAGAGGCTTTGCATGCTTACGCTTCTTCTTCTTATTCTTAAGAGCCTGTTCGTAGCCAACGACCCGGTGTTGTAATATAATATTTAAGGTTGCAAGGTCCTGTATAGTGTTATTAAGCTTGCGAGCGCGCTTGTTAAATACATCAGTAACCACCTCTTTAAGGAGCCTCTCTATCTTCCTCCAATTACTAGCTGAGAGAGCTAAGTGAGTAGACTCGTTAGAAGAAGACTGCTCCTCTATATAGGACTTTTCCACCTTATATTGAGCCAAAACGACCTCTGGCTCAAATGGGTATAGTCCTGTCTTTTTCCATCCACTTTGTATATTTCCTGGTGAAAAGGCTTTCCTAAAGGCTGGCTAAAAGAGGTGGAAGAAGTCTCTCTTACTAAAACGTGTAATTCCTTGATAATTGTTAAGGAAGTTGTTGAGTTCCTGGCTGTAGTATGTAGCTAGGGGTGAGAAGAGGGAGACGTCGAGAGGCTGTAATCTATGAGTAGAATGAGGTGGGTATACTGTAATAAGGATTTGATGAAGCTGATAATAGTTAAGAAACTTCATATTGACGTGAGAGCTATGCCCATTAATAATAAGGAGCCTCCACTCCCTCCCTTGGCGGGCCTTCTGCTTAGTCTCGCGATCAAATATTTTAGTGAGCCACATAGATCTAAGCTCGTCGTTTGTTTAGCTAGTTGGTGATAAGGTAAAGAAGCAGGGGTGCTTATTAGGCTTAAAGTCTTGAAGCTAGGAATCTTGAAGGTTACCAGAAATAGCAGGATAGATTAAACTAGGTGAAAGATACGATCTATTGGCGCAAATAGTGGCTATAAGGGTAATCCACTCTCTACTGCCGTCCTGTACCATATAATTGACTCTGCCAGCCTTAAAAGCCTTCCGAGAGAAGATTCTTCTGGCTTTTGTGAGTGCGCCGATTAGGAATCCTTTTTCGTCCATATTATATTGATTTTCTGGTAGAATGTGATATTCGTCAATCTTCCTTTCTAAAAGCTTAAAATATAAGCTATAGTAGAAGGCAGACTCAGCCTTTTTACGTGCGCCGTCAATAGGAGTAAGGTAGCTAGTTTTTAAGTCGTTTTGGTTGGTCTTTAGCCATCGCGATACCCAGTGAGGCCCGGGCTCTCTTCCTGCAATCTCTGCTGCAAAATTCCGTACCATTGATGTTGTAGGAGGAAGGCCACGTTCGGTAAGTTGATTGATATATTTAATAAGAGCTTTTGATTGTGCTGGGGTAAGTAGGCGCTGCGAATTGTACCCAGCCTGCCTAGAGCCCTGAATCCCGTTATAGCGTTTTGAGAGCGTGGTTCGGTTACACCTATGCTTTTTTGCAGTCGCCGTGATATTTGGATGTTCTTGCGACTTCAAATCTGCAATCGCCTCCTCAATTGACCCCATTTTGGTTGAGTTGTGGTAATTTGAAGATTTTGATATTTTGGTGTTTTGGTGTGCGAGAGGTGGCACCGTGCGCAAGGTGGCACGGACTCCTATGCATATGCAGGGCATATGCATCCTACTAGCGGCAGTATGAAATAAGCGAGCTAAGTTATTAAAACATGGCCCATATATACGCGTTGCATATCCACAATAATAGCGGTTGCACTATAACTTCTCCACGATACCATAGCGCACATACTATAGGTATGTACTACATAACCTATATATAAGCATTGCATATGCTAATAGAGGCTAGAGCAAAATTAACTCCTAGATTTTATACTTGTATATACTATGCCTATACTTACTATAAGCAACCTTACAATTGCAGACTTTGTTAATTCGCAGGTGGCTATTGCCACTAACCCTAGCAACTTCGGCCACTATTATGGTGAGCATATACTTTATATATGCCCATAAGAAGCATATACTAATAGAAGCATGTAGGCCCAATCCCTAACCTTAATCCCAATTAGGTGACACTAGGTTAGTTATAGAGAACGCATATATAAGGCATATGCTTATAATAGACAAAGCACACGCCGCAGCAGCAGTTATAGGTGGAAGACGTAAGTAAACTTAGCACTATATATCCATAGCATATACTAACATTATACAGCCCTAGTTGTAATGGTCTAGGACAACACTAGTAGGTGCCAAGAAGAGCTCCATATAAAGAGTGTGCATATACTAAGCGTAAACTAGATCTACCTAATCCTGCCTCTGTTCTATCTGCCGTTAACTCTATAGTATAGGTCGCATATCCACACCTTATATATAGCATATGCTAACAATAAACATAGCTGTAACATTGCTGTGAATGGCACGCAGATGTGCGGCTGGGTGTTCACTGCCTAGCTAAGCGTATGTTTTGTATATACACAGCATCTACGTCTCCACTAATATAGTTGCAGTACCGCCGCTATATCTGTAATAAACACAGCGGTGCCCGTATATACTACTGTATAGTTGTAGCTAAGGTATATGCTTACTATATATAGTGACTAACCCTCCCACTAATAACACGTCGGCTGCGGAGTTAATTATAGGGGAGAAGTATATACTCAGTATATGCTACGTATATATAACGCTAATATAATATAGCGCTCTAAAGCGTTTCGTTCTCTTTAGTGGCTAGTGGGATGCCAGGTACCTACATAAGCCCAGGTAGGTTATGTATATGCAATGCATATACAGTACTAACACTATATATAGCCGTGGCCCTTTGGGGTTAAGGATTGCGGAGTATATAGACGCCTACACTTTAATTATATATACTTACTCTATACCTAGTATATGTTTAGCCTAAGCTAATTAGATACAGTGTTTAAGACTAGGGGTTTGCCACTTAATTCGGCAGGCAATTTTATCACAAGGTAAGAGCACTAGCGTTGCTTTTGCATATACGCACTATATCCCAATATGTCTATCTATCTATGTATTTATATACTTATTCCCCCTAAGTTTAATTTCAGACCTAAGGGTACTCGTAGGCCTAAGGGTAGCGTATATAAGGGACAAGCATGGCTACTACTAGAGCTACTGCCTGATTTAGAAACGAACGCTCGTCTCTATATCTAGGATACTGGTAAAGTTGGACTTTATATAGGCCCTGTATATATATTACCAACACTACTACTTGGTTATATTGCTAGCTTATATGTATATATACTACGTATATATAAACCCCTAATATCTTCCACTAACCATAGATCGATATATGCTTATATTAGGCGTATACTAATGCGAGAAAAACAGCGCGTTAGCCTATCCACTCCTTCTACTAGCTTAAAGCGCAGGGTTAGTATTTTACCTATATATATTTAGCATATGCTAACCATATACACAGCGTGGCCTAACCCCGCTAGGTAACCGCAAGGAGTCCCCCTTACCGTCTACCTACCGCCAAAAGAGTAAGTCTGCCTTACATATACCCTGCATATACGCTATTAACGTTTTACAGTAGGGAGCAAAAGAGTAATAGGCTGTTATAGTGGTGGCAAGAGCTCCGGTAAGTTTAGTTCCTTCCATTACGTATATTATGCTTATACTCTATATAAGCCACGGGCGGGACCCGCTAATCATCCCGCCTCTCCCATATGGTACGATAAGCTAGTCTTAAAACTTTAAGTCCCGGCATATGCTGGGCCTACACACTGCATGCGCAGTGTGTGGTTTGCATGGTTAGGGTGCATAGTTGGGGTGCATAATTGGGGTGCATAGTTAGAGTTTTGGTAGAGTTTGTCCGGCGGATACGCTAGGTATATGCCCAATATAGGGCGCGGGGTAATAAGCCTATATTAATTAATTCTTTACTTATGGTAATAGTACTCTACGTAATACTTGCTATGCATATACCATATATATACGCCTATATACTAACACTATGCTCCTGTGCCCACTTCTTAAGCTCTGCTAGTTCCTTTGCTTTAATATATACATCTTTAGCCTGTTTTAATTTGTTAATTCGTCGCTCTATAGTTTCTATATATAGTATATATGCCTCCTTTTCTAGCTCCTCTATAGATAGGTAAGACCTATGCCTCTTACCCGTAGTCTGGGGTGTTTGACTTTGAGATAGTAGTAGTAGCATCTCCGCTGCATATATGGTGGATATGCGCAACGTATCTAATACTAATATAATATTATTATCTGCTGTACTTATCTGCGATATAATCTGTTTACTAGATATAGTAGGCTTAGGGGTGTTAAATAGGTTATAAGGATTCTAGGAAAGATTTAGCCTAGGATTTCTAGCTCGCCGCTTAGCTGCTTTCCACTATTTCTGCGCTACTTAAGCTTAGTATATGCTTTATATTTGCAGTATATATATATACATTATTTCCATAGCTGCACTACTATCCGCTTTAAGTTACTATGATTTTTCTATATATTATCTATTCCCGTCTCTTTATATAGCTCTTATAGATTAAACATTTCTTATATACGGAGTTTAAGCCTATGCTAAAATATTAGAATATATAGTGTATATATAAAGCGTATATATTTACCGTAGTACTGCAGTAAGCATGTATAATTTTTAACCGGTAAAGTTATTATCTTAAAAGTGACTACTTTTACTAATTCTAGTATGCTTCCGTGTATATGCCTACTACTTATAAGGGACCTTTAACTTTTCCTTTATAAGCCCGGCTAGTATCTATATTTTCTTCTTGTTGTTTATCTAAGATATAAGCTCCGGATGTAGCGTGCATATGCTTTATATACGCGCTATTAGTTTCTGCTTTATCTCTGCCTCCTATATCTGCTCTATAATATATCTTGCTTTATAAGTTGGAAAGCGCTTTATAAAGTTTCGTTTAATGTATACTAGGCAGAATATAAGCATATATTAAAGGTGTTCATCCCATTTATAGGATGGGTTAATTATATATAGGTAATCTCTAAAGCCTATATATTATTAGTATATGCTAGGTATATACTAAGCGTATACTTACCGCCAGCTTGTTTCTTATATATGTTAACTATAGTAGTGCGAAGTCCAGTTCCGTAAATATATGCAAATTGTATAGATAATTAAGCGGTATTACCTAAAACTTTAAATACTAGCTAAAACATCTTTACGTATGCAGCACGTGTTTTTAGGTTAAGAAAGGCGTATACCTACACCTTAATTTCTGTTATAGTTATTAGCCTATGCATAGCATATGCATGGCATAGGATATATATATGTTTAGAATTCTTATCCTATCCTGCAATTAAGAATAGATTAATTTTACCTTAAACCATCTTAAATAATAGGTCCATTTTAATACATATTACGCGTTGGAATGCCTTAGCTTACGCGTACGTATAGTATATAATAAGGAAATACTCGTTATTAAAGTTATAAATTGCCCAAATCTATTGCTTGGTGTTCTCTTTATGTTAATTAATAGAGAACTCGCGTAGTATACCTGCTCTGCTTAGGCTCTATATATACTTAGCGTGCATCTAACCTATACTTACCTGCATATGCCGTCCCCTCTAGGAATTATAGCATCCTTTCCTTTTTAATTAAAGCAGTAATTCAATCCTTAATATTAAGACTACTATGCACTGCACATAGTGTATATGTCCTATACTTCCTGCATAAAATATAGTACTGCGGCGATAGGATGAATCGACCTGTATAATAGTAAGTAGTTTTATTAGCATATGCTATGCATATACAGGGTATACGTGTAGTAAGGCTTAGGACTTCCCCCTACTTTATTGCCTTAACTATATTATTAGCAAGGTTAATTGGTAGCTTTATTAGGTATAGTAGATAATACGTATAAGAATTCCGCGTAATAAGGCAAATGTAAGGATACCGTGCTATATTAACAGGAATATAGCAATCTAACTATGCACTATATATTCGGCCTATTACCCTACCTAACCTTGGGGGTGGTTAAAACCTATATATGCTTAGCATATGCATAGCATATACATAATGTATATTACCTACCGCAATATTTTCGCTTTGATATTATATGTCTAATATAGGTACATTCTTGTTTAAGTTCCTAAACTCTATGTTTAATAAGTAGATAAAGGTATCGAATATCTACCTAGGCCATTATTAATGATAAAGGCCAAGCAGTATACCATAGTTTAGTATTACTGCTGCTAGAACAACTAATAAACTCTAGCTGTATATAGTTAGCATATATCGCGCATATGCTAGCCATATGCCTACTCTATGCCGATAAAATATTATTAGTCTGCTTTTACTATATATACGTTCTTGTGTACTAGGGTGGATATACTACTGCCATAATCATAGAATACTGTGGTAGTAGCTGCATATTATAAGCATATGCCTATTGTATATAGACGATGCTTACTTCTCTATGCTTTACTTTAGCTTTTTATTAATATCTGCCTGGTATGGACAACTACTACGCTTTTAGAGGTTGTTAATTGATTTAAGCTTAACCCTATTATATGCGGAGCATATGCAGAGCATATCCTTATAGGCGTACTCGCAGTGTCTAATACTGCTATATTTAAACGCTTAATAAAATGCTTTTCCACTCTCCTAATTATTATTTTCTCTTAGGAGTTGTAGTCATATAATTTTAGGGTCACCAGTTTTACGGAATAAGAATTAAATCTACTAGAGGTATAAATACGGCATATACCTAGTATATACATTGCTTACCTTTAATATATACTGCTTAATAACCTTATGTACTGTTTCTTTATCTGCATCTATAGACAGTAGAGGTATTGCTTTATAGATAAAATATATAATTCCTTCTTTTCTAGTTGCTAGATATTCTAGCATTATAATATAGTCTATTGCCTCTTAGATAATAACTTAATACTTACTATTAGAGCTAATAAGTACTCTATAGTCTCGGAGTATGTTCTGATTATGCTAAGTATATACATAGCCTATACATAGAGCCGTATGTAATCTTACCTTAGAGAGACCTATATAAAATGGAACCCACTGTTATATACTATCTTAGCCCTTACCCTCCTTATTCTTATCCTTATCTCCAATATTCTCTCTGCTAATTATATTATCTTAAGAACTATCGTCTTCGTGTTTAATATTAGGTACGCTGTGGACTACCTACGTATACTTAGCATATGCGTAGCATATAGGTATTTATACTAACTGGTAGGCTGTTTAGCCACCCTACTATACTCTCGCTTGCTTCAGTATAGTTTTCGCTTGCCATTGGTATAGTGAGGCACGTATAAATACGCGTATATATATATATCTGTATGTCTATGTGTATATGCGTAGCATATGCTCTGGATATTTTGGTTTATATAGTTGCTTAATTTAAATGTGGCTACCAATGCGTATTCTATATAGGCAAAAGTGTGACCACGCCGACCTTTTGCCGGCGGTTCCATCGGTGACCACGCTTAACTTTCGCCGACCCCCATCGGTGACCACGTTTAACTTTTCCGTAACCACGCTCAGCTGCACCCCGGTTCGGACCACGTTGAACTTTTGGACCACGCCGAGTTTTTTACGGACCACGCCGAGCTGTAAGCCCAGCGACGCCCATAAGCTCTCGGACGCTCCGCAGAAGATTTTGTTAGGTGACAGGGGTGCGCAGGGGGCTGAAATTAGTGCGTTGTTCTAATTGGTCCAAGAGTTAGCTGGAGTTTTAGCGTGTCACGGAACAAATCTTCTGCGGAGCGTCTGATTCATGAGATAACCGTAAAGAAGATATACACTTTATAGCACGTGATTGTTACGTGTTTTACGTAACGTTTCAGTCAATAAAATGATCTGACAGCTTTCCAAACCCACTGAAACTTGTGCCGGAGAATGGCTATCGACCTCTATGCAGCCCCACAAACCGTTACTCCGAGAGTCCCACTCAGCTCAATCGTTGCCGGATGCCGAGCAGCCGGGATTTACTGGAAATGAACCGAAGTCCTCGGAAAGCTCAATGCACTACATATTCAATCCGCATAACTACCCCCGTAAGCGTGCTGCGATTGCCTGCGAAATCTGCCGCGTGCGGAAGACGCGATGCGACGCAACGAAGCCGAGTTGCGCGTCATGCGTCGAGCTCGGAGTGGTGTGCTCGTACCGGAAGCTGGTTCCTGACAGCAGGTGTGTAACTTACTTGTACAGTTTTCGAGAACCCCTGCTCTTTTGCACGCCCAACCTTATTTGACCGTCTTTGGCTGTACTTCAAAGCTAGATGTCGTACTTGAGCATAAAGTCATTTCCACATTGCTTATGCCGTGGAGTCTGGTGCGGGGCTGATCACGTTTAGACCAGAGCAAGATACTGCTGGCATCTTCCTAAGTAAGATAGAGAGCCGCTTGGCTGGCATCGAGGCACGGTTAGATGGGAGTTACAAGAACTGGCTTGATCCCAGCAACAGAGCCACGTTCTCCCCTAAAACACCCCAGAGTTCGTCCCCGCTCAGCTCCTCGGCCACGTCTCACGAAACATATATTGGGTTCCAGCGCTTGGGGCTGTCCTTTGACATTTTCAAGCTCCTTGGTCATAACAGGCTTCCCCCTGCCCTGGAGCCGCTTAGCATATATGGGGGCGAGCCTTTCGTTGAGCAGGAGATTGTGAAGGGCACCCTCCTCAACCAGGTTGGCGATCCGAATGCTCTCGATCTCTCTCCCCAAGCATGCTTAGAGCTGCAGCAGTCTTTCGCGGAGAATATTCTTCCCTGGTTCCCACTATTTAACCGGGAAGCCTTTTCCAAACGGACCACACAATTTCATGACTGCGCTTTTAACCAATCCGACCAAGAGACATGTCAAATTCTCTTTATACTAGGTCTTGGGGCTTTATCAAGAGCTAAAGACCTTGCCACTGACGATGCCCGCAACTTTCCAGGTCTGCACTATTTTCTCGCTGCTTGTAGGATATTAAGCCCAACGCCAAACTACTCTCTTGTCGAAGTACAATGCTACATTCTGAAGTCGTACGTAGTCTCCCCGTTTAGTTTCTGCTCCCACTCTCATCGCTCCATACTAAGGCTCTCTAGAATGTACCTTAGCCTCTGCATTCGTCCACTCCAAGCTGCTCACGCTATATCCATTGCCTCGCGGTCCGTCCTTACCCTTCTTAACCTCCACAATCGCCTTGATAAAGATGCTCAACTACGAGAGTCCTGTCACCGCGCTTATTGGGTGTGTTTTATCCTTGAAAATGAGCTGGGGGCCTATGTTGTGTATGGGATATTGCCATTGTCAACAGTCAACGAACACATTCCCCTTCCGCTTAGTTCGTATGACGAGCCGGACATGTTTTGGTTTTTGGCCGAGATCTCTATGCGGCGCCTATATTTGTATGCTCTCGAGATGCTCTGGAAGGAACCTGGCGTTCAGTGCTCGCCTACGGTAATAGAGATCCTAAGGCAGCAGATTACGATATGGTACGACAGACTGCCCGCAAATGTCATTTTCCCCGAAGAATTCACTACTCCGCTTGATCCGCGGCGCGCCTTTCTACGCGGCCAGTACTTTGGCTTACGCATGATCATAAACTGGCCTGCCGTCCTAACTCTCCTAACTGAGGCCCCGGACGATGAAAAGCAAGGCGCTGAGCTGCTCCACCTCTCAAGTCAGGCAATTCACTACGCTATCGCGCACGTCATGTCTGCCGAAAGCCTCCTGCAGGAGCGCCATCCGCTAGTGCCTGCGAACCTTCTCTGGCAAGTATCCCTAACCCAAAAGGAGTTGGGATGAATTTGAGAGTCTACTGATGTAAAGCTAATTACTCTCTTTTTCAAACAGGACATACTACTCAACCATGATACTTCTAATCATCCACGGGGCCTCCGTCTTTGCTCCTATCTACAACCCCGCCATTACCCCTACCATTCTGAAAGGCCACGCCATGCTCTCTGCCTGGGCTGCCGACTCGGGAGTCGCTAAGACTATTCGCCCCATCGAGGCACTAATGGTTCAAAAGGGTTTATTGGCTGACAAGAAACCCGTTTAATCTGCGTCTATAGCTCCTACCTCAACACCAGACACAAGTGCGCCGCTAAGAATGTAGATAGGTACGTTCCTAAGTATTAGTCGCAAGGTCAAATTAGTCATCAAATGCAGTAGTGACAGCGGTGCAGATAACAGCGGATAATGCATCAGCAGTACCAATGTTGAGTTAGTATGGCAGGGAGGTAACGTGGTAGGGGACAGGCTTGCAAATCAATCAATTCAATTCAATTGACGCCTTGAGTTGATTGAATTGAAAGCTTTATAACCAGAGGGCTCAGTTAATTAAATTAATTAAATCAATATTGTAACGGTTGCAATTGAATTTAACTAGTGTAGTAGTTAGTAATTATCACCACTCTTGGCATATTGTTAATGCCAGAGGGCCGCTTAGATTATTTTCTACCGTTGTCTTAGTATAATATTAAGTCGCCTTCCTACCGTATATATCTTATTCCTTCTACGGGCGCTTTAACTGTATCTACTATATTAATTATACCTTCCTTGTCTTACAATTCTACTGCCAGTGGTCGCAGTAATGAGTAAATGAATATATTGCCCGAATATTTATTTTATACTTATAAGGACCCCTAAATATTTATTTACAAATAAATAAATATTGTAAATACTAGAACTTTTAGGCTATTTCGCTAAGAGGAGACATAGTTGGTTAGCGGCCTTAACGCCTATTATATACTATATATTCTAACGCTTTCTAACAACTTGCTTAACTTTATATTTACCATATAAATCTACGTTAATATAGTTAAATAATTAGCTTTAAGACTTATTTACAGCTATAGTAAAATATAAGCGGAGTAGAACTGCCTTCTACTTATAATATAAAGCAGTTTACCCTATTTAGAAATTAGCTTAATATAGGGGATTAGATATAGCTAGCTATTAAAGGCGCTATTAAGGATATAGGCCATAATATAGCGACGGTCGAGATAGGTAATAACTATATTAGGTGCTATTATAGAGGCCCCTCTTTAGATAGAGGTTTTATAATAGAATTAGTGTAGTTAACAGGCAGCGTTTAGCGAGCGAAGACGTCTTCCACTGACTAACTGCAGCTAATCAAGTCGCTTGCTGGACGCTTGCTGGAAAAGTATACACACTAACTACAAAGCTATCAGTGCGCTAATCCTAATTAGGTAATTATATAGATATAGTAGAGTGTTAATATTACCTAATTTTAGATTTACGATAATTAGCCTATTAGTAGTAGGGGGTAGGTAGATATTTATAGAGCTTTCTATTAGGTAACGGGCCCGTATATTAGGGTCCTAACTATCGCCATATATATATATATATATTATTCTACGCAGCGTATTTAGTAAGTAAGCTAGATATCCGCTTACCTTTTTAGTGGTTATTTAGTAATTAGTAGTATATAGCATTTTACCTTATACTTTCCACGACTATATAATAGCCTCGCTAGTATATAGATTTGTTTTTAGTAATAACCCTACCTTATAGAGTCTCTATATATACTACTATATGCCTTGGTTCCCGCGTAATATAACCTTAAATAAGATTTAAATTAAATTAAATTAAATTAAATTGGCACGCTATAGAGGCCTTAAAGAAGTAGATATTATATTTATAAGGTAACTAGCTCTGCATTACAGCCATGGCATAAACCCTAAAAGGTAAGCGAGTAACTGGTAAGATGCTAGGCGGAACAATATATATAGGCGAGGTGACTTTATTACCTAACATATTAATAATAAGGATTTAAATTAAGTGGTTAAATAGGCTATATAAACTCTAATTTAAAATTAGACTTTATTTAAAGTAAGTTTTAATAAACCTTCTTATTTTATTCTACTTATTTAATTTACCTAATATATGTGATGGAGTTATAAAGGTGACCCTAGTTATAACCGATTTACATTACCGCCTTCTTATTTAGGCTAACTTATTACCTAAAATATACTGCCGCTTTAAACATTAATATATTAACTTTCCCTTGTATAGAACTCTATATTACTAAAGCTATGCCTTACTAGCCGCGTGCTCTAAATACAGAAGATTGTCTATAAGCAGCTTTAACAGCCTAGTAAACAGTAAGTCTCTATAAAAGCGCTAAACCTTATATAAAAGCCTATAACGTTATAGAGGTCCCTAATAGTTTTATACTAACGTATATATAAGTACAGGTGCGTATTTTATAGCCTATATAGCGTATACTAAAGTCTCCCTAGTGTCGCATACACTCCCTACCTTATTTAGTTTAGATACTTCCTTACTAAGTTAGAACATTATATACGTTTAACTTGTTTACGCCTATATTACGAAAATTAAAGTATACGCCATATAACTTTATAACTGCGACACCACAATTAAGTCTTAATTTTAGAGTCTAAATTAGATTTAAAATGCGCTAAAAGAGCCCTTAATAAAGTCCTTCTAAAAGGGCAAGTCCCTATATAGTGCTTTATAAGTTATTACATAAAACTAATTTAGGTGCTATTACCTAAACTATCTCCGCGCATACCTGCGCCCATACCTATACTTAGTAGGAGTTTTTACTTTCTGCTAGCAGCTCTAACTAAAATATCAAAAATTAACTTTATATAGATTCTATTATATATATATTTATAGCTTTAAGACTTCTTACTAATAATATAATAACTTATAATGGCTTTTACTAATTATTTACTACCAAATTAGCAGTTTGGCAAATTTTGATTTTTAAATCGGTTATAACTAGGGGCACCTTTATAACCCCATCACATACGTTATAAATTCTTAAATAATAATTTAATAATTTAATAAATTTAAAATTTTTTTTATATAAAACTATAGCTTTAGTATTTAATAAAGAATATAATATTTTATATTAATAGCTATTAAGTTATAAATGGCATATTTTGGCAAGGAAAACTATATAAAAGCCGTCAGCGTGTATACTTACCTCTAAAGACTTTAAAACGCTACTATATTAATCCTTCCTTACTATCTATACAGCGAGCTGTTAGCGCGCTGCATAAATATACGCTGACTAACTGCTTATATCAGTAGCAAGCTGCTAGCGACGCTGCCTATTAGCCACACTAAATAGAATTAGAGAGGCGCTAGCCTTTAATTAGAGCTTAGAGGGGGGTAAACTAAGGGTATTAAAAGGTTTATAATAGCTTTATAACGAGATTAGCCTAGTTATAGTAAGAATGTCTCGATAAAACACTCAATAGATAAAACCGGCGCTTTAATCAAATTCTGCCGAAGTCTATCAAAGACTATATATCCACGTGCCCACGTATTTACCGCTAAGACCCTTACGTTATTCCTTTCTCTTCTTTACGCAATGTCTTATTCTTAGTAGGAGCTATATTTCTAGATTTAGATAGAATTTATACTATTCCTTTAAATCTGCCCTAAAGCCTCTTTACGCCCTTATAAGCTTTTGTTACATTAACTAAATAGAAGTCTATGGCTATACTAACAAGGTAGTTAAGGGTATGACTATTTATTTTAGTAATGGTATTATTATAGACGGTTAGAATAGTACGGTTATAGGAGGTATTTTAGTTAATATAAGCGCGGGTAGATATACGTATAATGTTACGGCACTAATATACGTAACTGGGATAGGACCTAGTTAGGGGTTTGTTTATGTCTTGGCGCATGTATATAGACGTGTCCTTTCTACGACCTTCTTCTACTCCTTATCTTAATATCTAAGTCTATAGACATTCCAATTGTATAGGCTTGCGCTCGTTATATTATAGTACTAAAGTCTTAATTAACTAAGTCGCCGTAATACGTAAAAGGGGTCTAATAATTAATACTAATTAATTTGGGTAGGTATTATAATAGAGCCGGCCTAAAAGGGATTATAGATAAGGCTATAGACTTATTTAATAAAGCGCTAGTTATGGTCGCCGCTATAGATATATATATTTAGCTATAAAGACAGTATAAAGAGTAATAGCTATAAGAAGGACCGCTATAGATATATTAATAATATTACCCCTATTACTTTATAGGACTATAAGTAATATTAAGGCGAAGTTACTATTAAAGAGCGTAGGCACGCCACTAAATAGGAAGTAATTATTAGAGTAGATATTGGTAAGTATATAATATACGGTCTTAAGGTAGTACTTATATTATATTAGGACCTTATCTTAGGTAATAAACCCAATATCCTATAATAGGTCTATAAGTTAGGAGTTTTTAGGTACATTATAGCCGCTAAGTAGTAGAAGGGTGGCGATATTAAAGGAGATAATATAGACTATAATCTTAGACTATAAGCTATAGTAATAGTATAAGTAGTAGTAAAGAAAGGTTTTATTAATATCTATATGGCCTTATAAAAAGAAGCAAGTCTTTTAAAGGTTAATATTAATACTAGTTAGAGTTAAGCTAGATGTATATATTATCCTTTAAATAAAACTCCTTATATGCCTATAGTAGAGCTTAATAGTAAAAAGTAGATTACCTTTATTATAGGCCTAAGTGTATTAATAGATAGATAAACTATAATTTATAAAGGCATAGCTATAGTTAGTAAAGATACTAGTAATATAAGGGCGCAAAGAGGCTTTAGGAAAGATTTAAAGGAATAATATAAATTCTATTTAAATCTAAGGATATAGCTCTTATAAAGAATAAGATATTATATAAAAAAGAGATAGAAATAATAAGAAAATTATATAATTAAACAGTTAGGGGTCTTGGTAGTTAATATATGTATATATATATACGCGGTCTTTAATAGACTTTAGTATTATAGCGCTAGTAGAAAATGGTAGATTATAGCGGATAATTATAAATAGTTATAAATAGTTATAGACAGTTGCAAACAGTTATAAATAGTTGTAGAAAGCGAGCCCCAAAAGGCGGGGAGACGGATCACGGGGTTTTCTCAAATAGAGTTTTCTCCCCACATGTATATAAGGAGTAGTCCGCGTGGGCCCAACAGGGATCCGAATCGGACGTTAAGCAATGA
>Ga0307507_10006312_pt1 | contig 18313 bp, 22 predicted proteins | sample 7_EM_MG_FD_207223 | JGI IMG/M metagenome (GOLD analysis project Ga0307507, IMG submission 207223) | Populus trichocarpa ectomycorrhiza microbial communities from riparian zone in the Pacific Northwest, United States - 7_EM | ecosystem: Host-associated > Plants > Roots > Unclassified | place... | reverse complement strand
TCTCTAGAAAAGTTATCTTTTAGAATAATTGTTTCCTTGTTAGAGGTTTATTGTTTTCTTTATTCCGTGAACTATTTCTATTTATCTCATGAATATTTCCTAGAATTAGCCCATCATGAATAATATATCTTACACCTATATCAGTTAACGAAATCGACTTTCAAAAGTTCGGGCTGTTCGGGTAACCCGGGTTTTGATTGGGTCAGGCCGGGTCGGGTCGGGTCTGACATTGTTTGGGTCGGGTTTGGGTCCGGTTTCTGATATTACGACCCAGGTCGACCCATTGCGAGGCTTGGTCTCGCAACCAATCAAAACTTATAAAACAAGTCATGTGCCCTAACGGGGTCACATGTGTGAAACCGATGACTCAGAACTATGAGTCCTGTGCGAAATACATAAACCAGATGGCGACAATCGTGCGTCATGTCAAATATCAACCAATCAAGATAGACCAATCACACGCTATTGCCTCGTCATGTAACATCTTATATGTCAACTGACCTCATATCGTGAAAGATAACACACCGATGACTAATAATTATTAGTCATGTCAGGGTCTGCCTTGCCTAGTCACCCTTTGTGACATTAGCTCCCTTCCCCCGCTGGCATCGGTCCCACGAGGCTAAACTCCTGCCCTCCAGAGCCTGGTTCCGATTTGGTGCATCCTGTGTATGACTCGATTATAGGCTTGTTGGAGTTTTTCCTTCTCCTTGTCGAGTTTTTCGAGGTCGTTGGCTTTTGCCAGAATGATTTGGGCAGCGCGATCGAGTTGCCTTAGGAGGTCCGAGATTGGCCTTGCCAGACCTTCCTCGTCTGGAATGGTTCTTTCGCTTCTCTCTCCCCCCAGCCCTGACCGCACACCTATTCTTTTCTTGTGTTCCCTCCTGTTGTGCTTCGAGAGAGTCCCTTTTTCCCCCACCTGTAGGGGGTAATAGCCGGCGTCCACCTTTTCCCATCGGTATTTATTGCAGTAGTCGTTGAAGAAATGTTCGCCGCTCGTGATGTCTCCATGCGCCCGTCTGGCCCTTCTCTGACGAGGTTGTTGTTGTGGTGCCCAGTCATCTCCGGGGTTGTCTTCCATCTCTTGTCGCCACTCGTGGTCGTGAGCGACACGGGGTTTTCTCGATCTCCTGGTGAATTGGGGGTACCAGCCTGACGCTTGTTTTCTCGCCGAGATGGATTTGCCATCCATGGTCCTTGCAGTCCGTCCAGTTCATCGAGGCGCGTGCCACCTCTCTTCTTGGGGAGCCCCAGCATTCTGGGGTGGTGGGGGTAGCCTTGCGGACCACGCGCTGGGGGTCTCTCTCTGGTGTGTGTGAGAGTTGTTCTTGTTTGACAACGGGGGGGTGCCGAGAATGATCTGTTGATCGTAACGTGTATCCACTCCGGGCTTTGCTGGGTAGCCTCGGTAGAATCGTTGGACTGTGTGTTCTGCATGGTTGAAGTTTTCTGCGGAGTACCAGACTTTCTCGTGTTCTGGTCAGTAGCCTTTCCACTTGGCTCGATATGGAAGCGTGGTGTACTGGAATCGAGAGTCGATGATTTCGTCGCCTTGGTTTTCGTCTTCCCCTTCTATCTGTATAGGAGGAGGGAGTTCCTTGATCTGTGAGGGGAATCAGTTTTCTTGGTAAGGTTGGAGGAGGGAGATGTGGAAGGTGTTGTGTATGGTCATCGACGGTGGTAAGGCCAGTTTATATGCGCTTGTCCCAATCTTTGCCAAGATTTTAAATGGTCTGATATTCTTGTAGTCCAACTTTTGCGATAGTCTTGTGGTCTTGATGTTGCGCGGCAACAACCACCCCATGACTCCTGACTGTAGGTTTGGATCTGGCTTTCTGTGTACATCGAAGTATTCTTGTTGTCGTAATTGCGCTACGACCATTTCGTTCGTTAATGACTCATGTAACCTAGTCATTTCTTCTGGTTTCGTTTGTTTTCCTTGTATCCAATGACCGATGATCTCATATTCGGGGTTGATTCCGTAATTTGCAAAGAAGGGTGAGTTCTTGATGGTTTCCTGATATCTGTTGTTGTATGCGAATTCAGCTAGTGGTAGGTAACCACACCAATCGTCCTGTTGATAGTTGATGTATGCCCGTAGATATTGTTCCAATATGGCATCGGTCCTTTGAGTCTGCCTATCCGTTTGGGGGTCGAAAGCTGTGCTGAGTCTCTGTTCGATTCCTAATTTCCCTGTGGTTTCCTTCCATAGGTCTGAGGTGAATGGTGTCCCTTTGTCGGTAATGAAATTGTAGGGTAGTCTGTGTAGCGTGACTATCTCTTTCATGAAAAGATTGGCGAACTGCCGTGTGCGTTGGTCTTTCAGGCATGGAATGAAAGGGCTCATTTTGGTTAGCCGATCGATAACTACCAGTATGGTGTCATAACCGTCTGATTTTCGTAGGTCCGTAATGAAGTCCATAGCTATTGACCTCCATGGTCGATCGGGGGCCTCATTTGACTGTAGCAATCCGTGGGGTGCATGTCGGACCACCTTGGTTCTCTGACATGTGTGGCAAATTTTGATGAAACTTTTGATATCTCCTCTTATCTTTGCCCAATAGTATCGTTGGTTGATGAGTGCGGTAGTTATTGCCGTCCCTCCGTGTCGTGCTTGTGAGGGGGTTGTAGTATATAGCGATAAGAGCGGTTCGTATCCATTCGTCGTTTCGTAACCGAATCGTTCCTTGACACCATAAGAGGTTGTCCTTCCATTTACATAGCCCTAGTGCTGTTCCTTTCATTTCTGTCTTCCCTTCGTCCAGGTTTCTTTTGATGTCCTGAATTTCATTGTCGTTTCTGCTGGCTTTCTGTATTTCTCCATCGTCCTTGTCTCGGAATTCGGTTGTTTCCAATATGTCAAGCCTGATTTCTTCTGTCTCTGGGATGTCCCAATATCGATCCTTTGGTAGTAAGATTCCCACGTTTCTAGTGAGTCTCTTTTCTCCTGCGGGGGGTAGGTCTCCCTCTCTTCCCGGGAGGGCGTCTGGTTTTCCCCGCGCCTTTCCTGGTTCGTATTCTATTTTGAAGTTATATTGACTTAATTCTTGCACCTAGGGTGCTTGTCGTTCGTTTTGTTCCTTCGTTGTCATGAAGGTGAGCAAGTTCTTCTGGTCTGTGAGGACACGTATCGGTTTGGGGTTTGGTCTCCTCTATCTTTTCCGTTTATGGAATGCTTGAACTATCGCCAGTAGTTCCTTATCATGTATGTTGTAGTTGTATTCGGCGTCCGACATTGTCTTGAATCAGTACGCCACTGGTCTCCATTTTCCATCCTGGAATTATTGTCATAGTATACCAAAGGAGACTTATTTTGAGGCTTCTCTTTCGATTATGGTTGGCGCGACGGGGTCGAAGTAGACCAGTACTGGTGCCGTGGTGAGTTTTGTCCTGAATTCGTCCAATGCTTGCTGTTCTTTGTCTTCCCATTCCCAGTTGCCAATGCATTCCTTCTTTGTTTTCGCATATACTGGTTTGGCCGTCCTGCTGAAGCCTTCTATAAATCGTCGATAGGAGTGCCAGAACCCCAGGAACCATTGGATGACCTTGAGTTTCTTAGGTGTTGTCCAGTCCCAGATGGCTTGTGACTTAACTGGGTCGGTCTTGACCCCTTCTTCTCCAATGATCAATCCTCGGTATTCTGTCTCATTTTGGTGGAACTCTCATTGGGATGGTTTCACCTTCATTCCTCATTTTCGTATTGCCTCCAGGATATTGCTGACCTCTTTTTGGTGTTGTTGTAGGGTATTCAAATATATGAGTAGGTCATCCAGATACATGATGCAACACATGTCAATGTGTTCCATAAGGACCTCATTGATCCATCGTTGGAATGCTGCTGGTGCTTTGCATAGTCAAAATGGCATGACTAGGTATTTGTACGTCCCTAGTTTTGTTGAAAAGGTGGTCTTCCATTCGTCGCCTTCTCTGATTCGAATCTTCTGGTAGGCGTCCTTGATATCCAGTTTGGTGAAGTATTTGGCTCATCCCAGTCTATCCAGTACCTTGCTAATCAGTAGTAGCGGGTGTCGTTGACCACCCGATAATCGGTGCAGAGCCTCAGTTTGCCATCTTTTTTCTTGACAAACATAATCGGTAAAGCCCTTCCCGACTTTACCATTCACATCGATCCTAGATCTTCGTTCCTTTTGATGTATCGGTGGAGTTCCTCCAATTGGTCGTAACTCTGGGCATATATTCTTTTGATGGGTACAATCTTTCCTTCTTCCAGATCAATTCCCACATTGATGTTCAGCCTGTGCGGCGGTACCGTGGTCTTCTCCCCTTTTTCCAAAATCTCCAACAGGTGGTGATATTCTCCGTTGTCGGTGTCTCCCACGTCCTGGTCTTCGTTGTTCTTTTTGTCTTTTCTCGCCACTTTTGGGCAAATGTTGATTGCTTCCAACTGAATTTCGTCTTCGATTTCATCACATCTTAGGATGCCAGTTGTCTCTCCTCTTCGGTAGAACTGACCGAAACCTCTTGCCGCTATCTAGTTGATTTCCATGTTTGGTCTCGCCTTCAGGCTCTTGTCCTCTTGGTCCATGGTGGTCTCTCAGCCTCCGAACCCCTGATCTCCTCTCCCGGTATCGTCCAACTGTGTTACTTCTTGTAGTTCTGTCTTGTCAAACCTTTTTCGAGGACGAGTTGTGCTATTCGGTCTCCTTTTTCCACTCGGTATGGTTGGTCCCCTAGGTTGGCTACAACCACCTTCACTTCTCCTCTGTAGTTGGAGTGTATTACAGCTGCATTTGTCTTGAGTCGGTGATTGACTGCAAGACTGCTTCGTGGTGCAATTTGTCCACAGGGTTTGTGTGGTAATCCAATAGCTATCCCCGTCCCAACAATTGCTTGTCCTCTGGCAGCAAGGGCGGTTCGTTCGTTTGCGTACACGTCGTGTCCTGCCGCCCTTGCGGATCGCTTTTTTGGCACTCTGGCCTCATCGGATAGCTTCTTAACTCTGACCCTCTAGTCACCGGCCGTGGGGCCTTTCTTGATAAGGACCTTGGAGAATATGATGATGAGAGACTCTTCCAGGACTGTTTCTTCGGGTACCACTTATGCAACATGTGAACTTTTGAGACACCAAGTCGTATATCGTTAGCAGTTGAATGTGATCCTTTTCTCGTTCCAGTCGATAGTTGGATTGTCTTCTCTTAACCATGGCATCCCGAGGATGACCTCATGGTTTTGAAGATTTGCCACTTGGAAAGTTGCCAATTGCCTATGGCTACTGATGTCCATTTGTACTTTCTTCATATGGGTAACAGGTCCCATAGCGCTTGGCTTCCCATCAACAAGATAAATCTGCTATGGGTTTTTTGCTTTGATCATCTTGATCCCGTGTGTGTTGAAGACTTCTCCGTGGATGAAGTCTTCTGTTGCTCCTGAGTCAATCATGGCGTTTAAAGTGACTAACTCTTTTCCGCCATGTAGTTGTATCTTGACCAGAATGTGGTCATGGTCGCTTTCAATTGTCTCCCTGTAGTTCAGTGCCGCATGGTAGTTTTCCCTTATGATGGGTTTTCGTTCGGGTCTGTACCTCAGACCATCTCTTATTGGAGACAGTCGTCGTTGCCCGACTGTTCTGGTTCCTGTGCAATCTCGATTTCCCTAATCTTTGGTCTGGTAAGCCACAAGGTGACTTTCTTCGTGGGCTGCCAACCTCTGGCTTGTGAGTTGAATCGTTTGTGTCCGTCTTTTTTCAGGCAGTCCCGGGCCAAGTGTCCCGGTTGTCCGCATTGGAGACATAGTTGTTCTCGTATCCTCTTTTGGAATTCTTCCCTTGATATGTTTAACATTGGTCGTCCCCGAGTCGCGTCCAGTTCCATAGGGTCTCAGTAATTCTTATTGCCATTGTTTGTGGTTCCATATGTCCCGTCTGGGCTTCGTGGTGTAGTGGTTTCCCGTTCGATCTTTTTTGCTAATGGCAATCCTTGGATATGTCTGCCTGTCACTAGCTTGGTTTCCTTCTGGATTACCCATTGGGCTAAGGCTTCGAGGTCCTTGTATTTTTCGCTACTAGCTCCCCACGCGTTCTGCAATTCTGTGATCATTCCTCCTAGAAGTAGTTCTCCTCCAGTGGAGTTGTCCAATTCAGCTTCGCTAGCCAGAAGGAGGAATTCGTTCCAGTATTCCGTGACCGATGGTTTGCCTTGTTTCATGTTCTTTAGGCTGATCCTGGCCGCTCCCTGGGCGTCGATTATGCCACATTGTCTTTGTAATTCTGCTTTAAATCCTGCCTCATTGTGCCATGTTGGGGTGATTCTTTCTTCTGCGTAAGGTGTGATCCAGGTCCCCGCGTCTTCCCTTAGGAGCCTTGTTGCATAGAGGATTTTTTCCTCATCATGCCCATTCTGCCATCCTAGTCTCCTGTAGTATACTATGAGTTGGGCTAGCCAGCCTCGTAGTTTTGTCGTTCTCCTTGGTAAACCTCTGGTTTCTTGGCCTTGGGCTTGCTGGTTCCTGCCCTTAAGGATGCAATGATTTGTCTCATCTGCTCCGGGTTCAGGATTGGGGTTGTTTCCGAAGAGGTCCGCTCCCCCTTGTTCTATTGCACCCGCCATCGTGTTTCGTCGTGTCCGTCCTTCTTCTTCTCTTTCTTCTGATCCGCGTAGTGATGGTGGCTCTGGTGTTTTAGGGTTTGGTGCCCTGTCTTCCGTTAAGGCAGTTTCGAGTCCTTCTCCTAGCGATGAAAGATTGCGATTTTTCGCTACGGGGTCGATATCATTTTCGTTGTTGGTCTCCGTTTGCTCTGTTTGTTGGGCGCTGCTGGTTGAAGTAACCAAATGTTACAATTCTACCCTCATCAGGTGATACTTGCAGCAGGTAACCGATAGTCTCCTAACGATCACTTCTTCTTAGCCGATAGCTTTTGCGATAGCGAAGTCCGTTGACTTCTATCTAGCAACATCGATCGCTAGGCTAATATGAGACTCTCTTGTCTTGGTTTCCGCAAGGGTGATAGATAAAGATCTTTGTATTGAAAGCATAGCGTATGAAACAACTTAGATGGTTGCATGAGGAACCCAAATCCCATGCCCCGAGTCTGTCCTTTATATACGGGTTCTTGCCTCAACCCTAACCCTGCGTGACTCATACTATCGTGTCACGCGACTCATGACTCATAGTGAGTCATAGTGTGAAATCCATCAGCTGACTCGTCCTAGTCAGCTGCGCCCTGTCTCGCAACTAATCAAAACTCATAAAACAAGTCATGTGCCCTAACGGGGTCACCTGTGTGAAACCCATCACTAATAACTATGAGTGATGTGCGAAATACATAAACCAGATGAGGACAATCGTGCGCCATGTCAAATATCAATCAATAACAATAAACCAATGACAGGCTATTAAGTCGTCATGTAAGATCTTCTGAGCCAACTGACCTCATAGTGTGAAAGATAATAAACCGATGACTAATAACTATTACTCATGTGAGAGTCTGCCTTGCCTAGTCAAGGTTTGTGACACATGAAACCTTGACCCCACCCACCTGACAGACACCCAAGTGGAAGCAAGGACAGTCTTTGGTTGCGCCCTTCCACCCATGCAATATCGGGTCACCCACATTAAAAGAAACCCCCACCCAGATGACCTTATTGAACTTACCCATTACCTGGGGATTCTAGTTAAAGATTAGTGTAGAAGACTCAATACCGCTAACCAGCGTCAAATCGCGGAGTGGGCCGGTGGTCAAGACTTCGGAAATCTCCGACTAAGTGATTATTCCAATCTATCTCCCATCAGCCTCGCACCAACTTCTTTTGACAGAGTCCCAATGGGCAACTTATTGCCCACGGGCATTAAAAATCCATAATGTTCCCCGAACTGGCGGCCCAGAAGCGGGATATCCATTCCTCGACCATCTCTAATCTACTAGCAACTCTGATCGGTAAATCGCATGGGGTGTGTTGAGAACACTGAGTGTGAAAAGTTCGGTCGGGGTGCATAGAGGGCAGCATATCGAGGAGGGAATCTGATGCCCACGATATCTGATCGTGGTTACTGGTGAGGTTGCCATTAGGCTAAGCCACGAGCCGGAAAAAGCACTCCCCCTGCGACAACTCATCTTTCTTCATAGCAATAATGACATTCTGGCTCGACTCCTTGCAAACCATGGCCAAGATCGTCTATATTGCTTGGTCCTGGAGTCACGTTGGAAGAGTAGAGAGCCTAGACCCTAGATGCCCAAGCCTGGTAAAGGGGATACCTGGTTCTCAATCGCAATTTTGCGGAAGATCCCGTGGGATCATGCGACCAGATAAGGATGAGGATGAGGAGGAGGATGAGGAGGAGGAGGAGTGGCTAGAGGCCAAGAGCAAGGGGGAACCATAGGCGCCTCCTAACGGAGTGGCGATTGTGTTGGACGACGTAAGTATCAACATCTATTGTTAATATGAAGATCTAAACATGATGGGTACTGGACGACCTAGGACGAGGGATTGGGACCCCCAGGCCTCTCAAAAACGACAGAGGGCTGTCCCACAAGTAATAGAGGACACCCCGAGCGATAATCCATTCGCTCTACTCTCGCAGCAGTTGGCCTCTAGGTCTTCTGCGCCATCTACCCAAACAAAACTCCAAGACATCAGGAAGGTTATACACGTGATGCCCTGGATGGCAGATCACATTACGGATACCGGGCTGGTAGCTGTACTGCATTTGGGACTCGATGGTGCCCAGGAGACCCCTCTTTCTAGTTTGGGTAGCGCCCCAAACAACACCAAATCGCCATCGCCCCAAGCGCGCCGTTCAAAAAGACGCGGGGTTGGATGAAACTAATTTCGGATGTCCTTGTTTCTCAGCTACTGTTTTTTTTTTTCTTTTTTCCCTATATCTTGTTTCGCTTGGGTCAGAATTGCCAGTATGTGTTTTGTTAGCTGGTATATGATACTAAACCTATCATTGGGCGCTCTTGCTTCAGCTTCTTGTATCCCGTATTGCTAGTGCTTATGCCTGCTTGCGTTAAGATACAAAACCTCTGGTCCTGGTTCAAGCATGGCGGGCATTGTATCCTTAACTGGACTGGCGTCCGCGGACCAAACTTGTGCAACACATTAGTGCATGGTGTGAATTCAGAATTCTAGACATTTAGTGGTGTTGATTCGACCTTAGGAGATGAGGTGCGAGAATCCTAACCTGCTTGAGGCATGGCGATTGTCTTGCTAGAATTAGTGTCGCTAACTAATACTTGTTGTGGCTAGATTTTGCTTAGCCTCCTACATTAGCGACGTCTATTTCGCCGAACCTTTTCAACTAGAGTCAGGACAACCATGATACCTAAGCACGTGGAGATCATGATCATAATGTTGAACAAGAAGAAAATCCCTTTTGACAAACCAATATTTTCATTCAATACCGAGTAATAGTGGATGATGCCCCCTACACTCCCTACTAAGTCCTAATGTTCAAGACCTTATGCGTCTATTGAACATAACCATGGATTCCTCATCTTCACCACAGGAAAGATACATTGCCTTGTTCTACGTCCAAATTCCTATTTTGCCTAACATTGATCAACCATTCAGCATTTTATTATGTCTAGACAACGGCGCAACTATTCACGCGACCAGCCCCCCCAATGAGAAAGATAACTCATCAGACGTAGACTCCAAGTGGTTCCTGATAGCATACGATGAGCGACATCAAGGTCGGAAATGCACCCAAAACAATGCGGCAGCTCGCCCAGCACCCTGCTGAATGAGCAGCCATCGCATTTGCGCCCTACACCACTAAACACCACTGAAGGACTCGAAAGACCACCAAAGCGGGGGTAGAGAGGAATGATACACAACACGACGTATACCCACATCATGAGGGAACCTGACGCACAGCTGCCAATGCAAACAGTTCGTCTAAGCGATAATGGCTGTCATGACTACGAAGACTGTCGCGGATGAGATCTGACTGAATCGTACACTGAGCCAGACACGGAAGAGGATGACATTCCAGATTCCACTGGAGCAGGGCTGCCTCAGTAGTCATGAACCGCGGAAAAACAAACAAACAATTGCGCATCGACTGTGCGAGCTTCGACCACCTCCACATGCCAGGAGGCAGGACTTGTTAGGCTGACGCCAGCAGCTCCAGGACGTATCACCCACGGTAGAGGGTATACTCTGCTGGTGCTCCAGGCATTTATTGTAACCCAAGATGAATTCCCGGTGGCCACTCACTTTGTCACTACATTCGGAGTTAGAAGTTCGAGTCGAGCTAGCGAATTGAGGACCCCACACTCTGCGAATATCTGGCGGGATACCTAGTCACGGCGAAATACACTGCGAGGAGTAGAGGTGGCTGTAGTACTGCGGGCCAAACCTTTCATTCTTTGGTACACCCTGTGTGTTGAACCAGTTCCTAGCCCCATTACTTTGACGTCTGAGGTATATGGTGCTTGGCTTAAGGTGCTCAATTATATAGCTGATAAGGAAAGATAGAAGGGTGGGAGGAAAACATAAAGATACTAAGTGGAAGAAGATGGACAGGGATGACACCCCTCAGAAACTGGGTATAGTACTAATTCTTAAAGATACGCACTGGACGCTCTAAGGTAGGATCTCAGTTTGTTTCCCACATTAAAGATGAGATTGGAAAACAATATGATCTCCTGGAGGATCCCACGGCAATTGCGCTGAGGGTCGACTTCATGCGGGAAAAGAAGACACTTATCGGCCACCCAAACGGATAGGAGGTTGTTGCGCCCTAGTTGGACAACCTTGTTCAAATAACACTCTGGTATTACACGCCGCCCAGAAATTGACATTTCTATTCGGGGCGCCGCAGATTTCCGAAGCCATAAGGGGTAAGTACTTCAGAGGCAGAAAAATACGTGAGATTGTCCAACCTGATTTTGCTGAGGGTATCCACAGCACGATAATTTGCTAACTGTGTGCAATCCTCTGTCATAACCTACGAGCATGGTAAACGGAAGTATATAAGGAATAAGTCAAGTTCAAGCCTGAGGCGGTATGAGGTCAGCAAGAACACAAACCCACCCCCGATTCCCCAGGAGGGTAACATGATCCGAACCAGTCAAGAGCCCCGTCAAGGGTGTACTGGCGATTGGACAGTGGTAGCTGCAAAGTTGCAGAGTCAGGCATCCAGCAAGACTACGCGACAGCCAGCTTACCAGAGCCAAACTTGCGGCGATTGGGTTGTAGTAGCCGCCGAGCTGCCGAGTCAACCATCCAGCCAGGCTATACGACGGCCAGCCCACGGAATTCAAACTCCAAGCAGCCAGCCCATTGGGACCCCAGTGGGGCAGCAGGATAGTCAAAACGATTCGCACGACACTGATATGTCGTTTGATAACCTCCAGACGTCAGATGTCTGGGTTCTCAGATTTCCCCATTTTTCTCCGCCGAGGGCAGATGGTTCACGGAAGGTGACCAGGGAACCATCGTTGGACAGGACTGTGAGTCCTACACCATCGCGACGCCTCTGGCTGAGACTGGACAGAATACAGGTAGCACGACAGGAGACAATTGATAGTGAGTGGAAGGATGTGGGACAGGGGGGCACCGGCAGTGTTGCTGAGGGAAATTAAGACATAATATGTCGAATGTGTCCCATATGTGTCGAGTAGCTGAATTAGATTCAATCAAAACGCTTGGTGTGATGACAATGTGTTGATATGAGAACGCAAAGGAAAATCTGGGTGTTCAGAGTACGGGCAGTAGAATCAATGAGAGGGCCATGCCATGGGGGCCTCTGGGGGCTATTATAGTAAATGTCATGGAGTAACGTTGGGAAGATGAGGATAGAGGGTGTGCAGGATGGGGATTGTGTCAAGCAGAGCTGAGATGGTTCCCCACGCATCTGGGATGCATCATGAGGGCATCTAGATATTACGTAGTTGCGTACCGATCGAATAGAAAAAGTGAAGCTACGATTAGAACACAGAGGACGTAGAGAGGGCGAAATCAGGATAATGGTACGCCGGCAGAGAGTCGCAGGATGTAGAAGCCGAAGGGTGGAGATACCAGGACGAGAGAGCTCAGGAGCATGGGATCTTGATGTGAGGCGTCAGAATGAGTGAAGCCCAGGTGCAGAAGATAAATATGGGACATCAGGGCAGAAGACACTGGGATCACTGGTGATCAGGTTGGCGATGCGCATCATGAGGCGTCACCCTGCTGGAGCAACCAACAATCAGAGGTGTTCAGCGCCCAAGCCCAGAGAAGCAGGCAGGGTGAGGGCGCACAGAACGTAGGGTCCGTGTCGGGATAGTGTCAGGGCATGGCAGGTCAGGCTAAGCACAATCAGGAGGCAACATCAGATGGAGATTATGTCCTGATTCGCCATTGACATTATGTGCGCTAGGTGCACCTGACGCATGGGGTGCCCCTGGTGCAGAGTAGTATTTTTGCTGATGAGGAGAAATAGCTGATACAGCTAGACCAGCAGCTCTCCAGAGTAGGAAGTTCTCTAACGCCCAGATGAACTATGGCACAACAGACAAGAAAGGATTGGTGATAGTTGATGCCTGTAGTAAATCCTACCACGTCCTGGCATGAAACAAATTCATGATAGTCACTGATCACCAGCCCCTTATGTATCTCCAAACAAGCCGAACCTCAACAAAGAAGCAGCTATCCTGGCGAGGATACAAAGGCCAGGATAGGACAAGAATCATATACCGGCTAGGACACTGGCAATACAACTATTTAGCAAATGCTTTATCACGCCTGTACACAGAAGATAAATGTTATCCCCATATTGTAGAAGACCCCACTAAACCAGATTCAGAGAATGACACCTGGCGGGTTATCCCCTTCACGGCATCCGATCCAGAAGAGATGTCCCAATTTGTCACAAATGGTGACAAAGCAAGGCAGACACTTACATGGTTAATGTTAATTAGTCATTGGTTTATTATTTTTGACTCAATGAGAGCAGTTGACTGATTGGTTTTAACATTAAGACAGAATAGCGGTTGATTCACTTAAGGTTATTCTTTTTAGTGACATGACTGGTGATTGTAGTCATGTGGTTTAGGTATCTCGCACATGACTCATAGGCTTGAGTCATGGGTTTCACGCATCTGACCCGGTTAGGGCAGATAATTTGTTTTATGAGTTTTGATTAATGACAAAATATGGCGCAGCTGACTCGAATGAGTCAGCTGTTTGATTTCACAATATCACTGACTATCTGGAATGAGTTACGTGATGCGAGAGTATGGGTCACGCAGTGTTAGGGATGAGGGAAGAACCCCTATATAAGGGCACCTTCGGGGCATGGGATTGGGGTCACGAACCATCTCCCTTACTCACCCGGCGATTGAAATCTCAACACCATCAGAATAGATCGTTAACATCCACCACCCCCGGACTCTCCTGTAAGCTGCACCCGCACTTTCAGTGAGCTGCACACCCCCCCCTCCCGCCTTACTTCCCTGATTATCTCCTTTGGCCCGGGCATCCTTCTTTCCAGGGGTTGTTTGGCTTTACTCCCTGGTCGTCCCGCTCGCGCTTGGGTGCCTCGCATAGCGCTCGCATAGTCGGCAACACCCTCTCGCCCATATTACAGAGGGCTGAGACTACAGTTCGGAGTAGGACAAAACTTCTCAACAAGCTACGGTCAATTTCTCCTTTCGCTTCACCTCCGCTAGAGGCTCCCTTGTCAGACATGCACACAGTTACTGATAGTTTCTACGGTTATTGGGTCTGCCCCTCCTCTCTCCCTTCAGGTCTCGTCCGGTTCCTCCGTTACAGCTACAATCCCCTCCCTCGGCGGGCACCCTACTGCCCCTTCACCTGACCTTGCGATTTCTCCACGGTCGCCCCCCTCGGGTACGCTCAGTTGTCGTATTGCACTACCTCCGTGGCGGATCTCTACGCCTTGGGTTCATGAGCAATGCTTGCAACCCCGCAACAGTTTTCAGTGGCCCCGGCACGGCTATTCTTCTTGTTTCATTGTCGGTTCCTTCGGGTTTCATAGTGTTTATAAAAATTATTTATTTTGTTGATGGTGTCGACAGCAAGGGTTATCCTGTGGATTCCTCCCCGTGTATTTATTTAATTTTCTTGTTCCACCCCCCAAGTCGGAGTTTGATTTCCTATTTTGCGCGGCTCATGTGCGGTTGATCACCTACCGGAGAGCCTTAGGTTGATGGCTTTTTCCCTGGCGCTGGGTGGATAAGTGGGGATGGGGTTTTTTCTTTACCATAGCTAGCGCTGCACGTAGTCTTTGTTCCCAGTAGTTGTTTAATTCAGAGCACAGGAAAAAAAAAAGTGAAAGTAGTGAAAAAAAAGGGCATGAGATTTGGGTTACGAACGAACTGTGCTACACACCCGGCGATTGAAAACTGAACACCATGAGATTTCATCCTCAACATCGACCTCTTCTGCCCTTTCGTGATGGCTCTTTTGCCTAGGAGGGTGAAGCTACTACAACCCCTCTCCCCTCTGATTCCCTTCTGATCTTCCTGTTGCTTTCGCAGCCAGGTTGTATGGGGTTTCACGCTTACTTTCCATCGCATCTCTGCACTTGTTTCGCTGCCTCACTTAGCATTTCCATGGTCGGCAACCCCGGTCTCTTGTTGATGGCTTAGTGGCAGTCTCTGGCTATCATGGAAGTACTGGCCCGGCTAGCTCTGCTCCCTGGTATTGCACTATCCCCTTGGCTCACTGTTCGGTACGGTCGGCATTGTTGAAAAGTCGTCATCTCGTTTCCGTTCTCCCTCCCTTGTACATGTACTTTACTGGGCACACCCCTCTCACCTCTCACCGGGTCTTCGTCCCGTTGCTTGGTTACGGCCACAAACCAGCCCATCCGGAAAGGTTGCCCTGGCGTCCGGCCCCCACCCACTTCATCTCCTCTGGGGACTTGTGGACTTCCTCGGCCTAACCCGCCAGAGTTCTACCATTAGGCCCGCGGCACAGTCTATATGGCCTCGGTACTATTACCATTGCGGGTGGTCGGGTTCGGTGATGCTGGCAGATGGCCATCGTTAAAGGCCGTCGCGGCGGATCGGCTTTGTCTGGTACTTCGCCTTCGAATTTGGGTTTTTTTTGGTTTTTCTGACTGTTGCGTTTTTCTTGAGTTTCCGGTAGAGGCTTTCTTTTGGTCGAGAGTTTCTGGTATATTTTCTTGTAGTTTTCAGCGCCCGGGCGCTTCGTCCTGGTTTCAGACAAGTGGTTTATCTCCCACAGTGTCCACCTCCTTGACGATGGGTTGGACTGGGTAGAAGTTTGTTGCGGCAATATCCTTGCGGTTCCGTGCCATTTTTGGACTTATTGCTTCGGCCTTTGGCCTCACCTAGAAAGAAAATTCATAGTATGATAAAAAAAAAAGAAAAAAACGCATGGGATTCGGGTCAAGCTCCTCGCCCTCTACCACCCCCCCATACATTCTACTCACACGCACACCCCGCTTTGTTTACGGCACACATTGCCACCCCTTACCCCCCCCACTCTGTCCCTTGATGCAAATCCAACCCATTCCCCCAGGCAATTAGGCCCTGGCAGCTGCGATCTCCCGTGCCAACACCCCCCGTCTCCATGAACCTCTCTCCCCCTCTCCCTTGGCCCAACCGTAACCCCCTCTCGCCTTCCTGGTAGAAATCTTCACCGAGACCAGGAACAGCCTCTAACTAAACCGCGACCTGGTTCAAGACCCCTCCCCTCACACACTCCAGTCCACAACTGCGGGCTGAGGCTGCATCTTCTCAATGCTCTGCGCCACCTTCTGGGGCATAGCAGCTATCACCACCCAACTGGAGACTGTCACCACCGACCTCTCTGAAATCCCCAAAGAAAATCAGGAGCTCCGCTCCAACCTCCACGACCCCTCCTCAACAATTGCCAACAAATCAGCAACCCACGAGGACATCCGCCCACTACACTCTGTCCTATGTGACCTGTCACATCGGGTGACAACCACAGCCCCTACGGCACGCCCCTCAGCCCCCACTACTCCCCCCACAACCCCCGAGGCCCCCCCGCAACGCCCTCTTGCAAGTGGTCTGCCCACCCCCTCTTCCCATCCAGTTGGCCCTCCGCCCCCACCCTGTGCCCTCTCTCACGCCCCCCGATTCGCCCAACTGGCCCCCTCCCCTCCACTGTAGAATATCAACCTCTCCATTGATTGTCCTTTTTACAACACAAGGGTCACAAAACTGTTCGGCAACTCCGTGCTGTACGCCAAGGCCTTCCTATACTCTTGGGAAGCGGAACAGTTCTGTGTCAACCAATATGACCTGTCCCTGTTTACCACTGCCACCCACAACCCGGACTACGCTCCGACAACCACCCAAACCTATGCGGAAGCAGCCGGCTCTGGCCCAGGAAGAAGAGAGAAGAAAAAGAAATGAGCCGCGGCTACAGAGATAGTGAGAGATGGGAACAATGAGATGACAACCCAGTCGTCCCTCCCCTTGGCCTGAAGACGCTTCTTCACTGCCAGATGCAACCCCGCTCCCCACGCTGTAGGACAACCCATTGCTGCCTCCTTCCCCAAGATAGCTGCTGTCACTCTCACGGAATCCAACTGCCTCCCCCCGAAAGGCTTCATCACATAAATCAACAACCGTGGCGCTGTCTCCCTCACAGGTACCAACCCCAACACCCCAGTAGAATCCTACACCCCGTATTTCGATGCTCTCACCGGCCGCCTCAACCAGTCCTTCCACTACAGGGACAATCCCTGGCTTACGTTGACCCAGGGGCCAACCTCTGTACAGTTGGGTATTCACTGAAATCCCGACCCACATCCGGCAAGATACCGACGACCAGCTCTTCACCTTCATCGAGAACTCCATGCACAACGCGGAAGAGCTGACGATTGGCACGCCCTGGAACCTTAATCTGAGCCAAGCGATTGGGCTCACGAAGCAGGCCACTTCGATGGTTGTCTCCGTCAATCCCAATAACGTTCCGATCCTCCTGCCAGCCCTGTTCCTCCTCTCAGAGGGGCTCAAGGTCGAGAAAACGACAGAAGCTAACCACTACACCCCATGGACCAACTGCTATCGATTCAGACACGCCTCTCCCCGATGCACCCAGAAACACCCCCCTGCGCCTACTGTGCGCTTCATGATACTCTCTCGGCTCACAGATGTCAAAACCACATATGCCCGAATGGTGCCGACGCCAAGGCCGTCTCAGGCTGCTGCCCCACCTCCTCCTGCGACTGCCCTAACTGCGATGATGACCACGATGCCTTCTCCAGGGAATGCAGGGCTACACCAGTCCCCCCTCCTCAACCCGAGGCCCCCCCACCTTCCGAATAAGAACTATCCGACGCCTCCTCCCACAGGGAAGAGGCCATGGAAGTGGGCGATAATGGCCACATAACTCCCACTACTCCGGAAGCCCTTCCAAAGTAGGCTATCGCCCTTTCCACCCTAGGTCCCTCCAACAATATCTAGACGCCCCCGCCCCCCCCAGCGGGTCCCAGCCAGCCCGCACTGGACAGGGGCGGCCACCGGTAACTTCCTCCAAACCATCGGGTTCGTCCCAGAAATGATTAAAAACCCTTGGTCAACCTTAGTTCAAGGACTGGTACCAGCGACAAACCTCACACTCGTTCAACACACCTGCCTGGGTAGCGGGGATGTGTTTCTCTCCCCGTTTTCCTCCCTAGCGCAAGGTCCCCCCTGCCCATATTGTCCTCTTACAGGAACCCCCCTACTCCAAGGGATTCCTCACTAGTTTTTCAGGTTTTAAATCCTTTGCTCCCCCCGTTGCTAGGCCAAGACTGGCCTGCTATACATTCCAAAAATTCCTGCCGGAATTTACAGAGCTACCGTTCTTTGCCCCAGAGACAGATGACTTTATGTTGTTAGATGTATTTACCCCACAAGGCAGTTTTTCGGCACAAATTTCCCCCGCTTTACTATCGGCAAGGCCTATGCCAGACCACTCTCTCCATCCCCCTATTCAGCTTTCCCCGAGTTCTCACTTCTGAACCTCGAGCACCCATATCTAGTCACAGGCCACTTTGACATCTATAATCCAGCAACCAACCCGTCGAGACTTCTCCCCTGGAAATTGGAAAGAAAGTCTGCCCCCTACTTTGACCTAGCCTCGGACCCAGGCTTCACAGTACTCAATGTCCCTGGCGTCTATACTCGATTCCCCTTCACGGGAACCCAGAGGCCCAGCACTCTTGACCTTGCCTTCGCCAACCCCCATATGCTTCCCACTTTCTGCTCCTGGGACGCGTCGGCCCTCCCCTCTACGCAATCCAACCACACCCCCATTCCAATTTCGATACACCCCCCCTCCCCCTATGACAACAAACCTAGACCACGCTGGCAATTAGCCCACGGGCTATCCCTTACGGATAAACTCAAGAACTGGCATGT
>Ga0307507_10006311_pt1 | contig 18317 bp, 20 predicted proteins | sample 7_EM_MG_FD_207223 | JGI IMG/M metagenome (GOLD analysis project Ga0307507, IMG submission 207223) | Populus trichocarpa ectomycorrhiza microbial communities from riparian zone in the Pacific Northwest, United States - 7_EM | ecosystem: Host-associated > Plants > Roots > Unclassified | place... | reverse complement strand
TCACGCTACACCCATCCCAGAAGAAGAAGTTGCCATCAGCATCGCAAAAGCTAGCGTTGGCAGTCCAGAACCCAGTGGCCCCGCTGCAGAGTTGGAGAACGAGGTTACTCAAAGCGTGCTTGCGAGTGTTGCCAAGGATGAGATAACCGCCACTGCGAGCCCTACCCCTGTTGTTTTTCCTGAAGTCACAACAACACCTTCTCCTTCTATAGTTGAAGAGGCCTCCCACGTAGTCGAAGAGGAGGCCTCTCCAGCTGAAGCAGAGGAGACCCCTGCTCATGCTCCGCCCATACCAGAAGACGAATCTGTGACAGCCTCTCACTCCACCGTCGTACCAGAGAAAACGAACAAACATGATGATCTCCTCTCCGCGTCCTCTATAATGCACGCTTCCGCACACGGAGTCGTTGCATTTGAGACGAAAAATGCAGAAGAAGAGATCGACGACTTCTTGAGAGAGATCGGTATTCACGATGACAAAGAACGGCACGAACGCGCACAGGAACCTATATCCGCATCGCAAGATGAGCCTGAACAACCGCATCACCCCACGCCCGAAGAAATCGCAGCTAAAGCAGCCCAAGTGGCCGCTAAACGCGCTGATATTGTCAGCCGGCACAAGAAGTGGCAGAACGAGCTTGATGCACTGGTGTCAAGCAAGGAGACCGACCTTCGCACTGTTATAACCCTCATCCGAAACGCCGCCGTTCTGGAACTCAACTCCCTGAGCGGGGAAGCGAAGCACGGGAAAGGTATTTTAGGGGGTGTACAAGCAGAGGGTGAACGCCTGGTCAAAGGTGTCGAGGCGTACTTGCGCGGTGCACAGGGCCGGAGTGGTGGGTGGAAGTTGGTCGGGGAGGAAGGGAAGGATAAAGAGAGGAAGGGGGAGAAGCAGTTGACGGCCCAGGGAGAGATGGTCAAGTTCTCGCAGGTGCTGGAGAGGGTTGAGGGACGGTTCGAGGAGGCTGTCAGGGGTGTGCAGGGGGAGGTGCATGAATGGTATGTTAGTGTTAGAGACAAGGAGGTCAGGGAGGTGTGTTTTCCTTTCTTTTCTGCGTCGATGCAGAAGCTGATTTTTTTTGCAGGTCGTTGAAGTGGCAGCAGAAGTAAAATTGTTCGCTGATAAAGCACAGGCTGATATTGGACTGGACTATGCATGGCTCGACGATGTGACATATGACGATTGGCAGAAATATCATGACCTTATGAGGAGTACGTCCTTTCCTGCCCTTGTACCGCATCCAATCTAACTGACCACCTGCTCTGTCCAGCATCTGACAAATTTGAACAAACAGCACGCCAAGTGCAGAACAACACCCATCCTACAACGCCCACGCCCGATCCCCTCCTTCCCGTGCTTGACAAACTACAAGAAGAGCTCGGGGACGTCGTGCTCGGGTTCCAAGTCGCCCTGGGGGGCCCCAAGTCCCGCGCTAGGCAGGTGTTTTCAGTATATGGTGCGGAAGATGAAAAGAAGGATGAAAGTTCTGGATTCTTTAGCATTAAGCATGGGGAGAAGGAGGGGAGGAGGGTGGATGATATGCGGGGGGTGTTAAAGGAACAAGGGAAGGAGAAAGAGGAGGTGGTGCGGATCCTGCCTATTGATGAACCTTCACCACCTGGGCCCGGGCAACCTGCAGACTCGGAAGAGGTGGTGGCGGATATAGCTGACGTCCTTGTGGGGAAGAGCGCGGAGCAGATTGAGCGGGATTTGAAGGATATTCCGTTGGTTCAGGTACATGAGGAGCTATGAGGTTGTTGTACTTGTTTTTTTAAAACTTGCATGCATTTGCCCTATTTAAATAATGCACTTCCATTAGTTACTCGAGTTCTTTCATGTAGGACTTAGTCTTTATCATTCCCGTTTCTTTCTCCTTTGAGGTTCCCTACTAATAGGGGTACTACTATATCGGGTTTGAAAAAATCAATTTCGACGCTACATGACAAGTGGAGTGGGACTTTGGGTCAGTGATATGAAATCTTCAACACCCCCCAAACATTAGCTGTCGACTTGTGAGACTGTAATGATCTCACTCAGGGCAGATATCCTTGACGCTCAGCGTACTTTAGATTTAGCCAGGGCAAACGTGATAAGCAATAGACGCTGGAGGGTCGACCAGGGTCGCGTGCAGAGTTCCAATCCTTGAAGACTTTTATTCCCTCGAAGTAATAGACGCTATCAACGCGTCGCCAAAGTCTTGCTGTAGCAGGTCCTGAACGCCGCCCTCCTGATCTACGGTCCACTCATATGCTTGCAACAAAAGAGTGTCCGTAAGCGGTAAGAAGTGCGATGCCAAAACGCGAATTATGTTTGTCACTCTCGAGATAGCGATCCGCGTCGATGCATCGATCTCCTGCATGTTTTTCATAGCGTTAGCCATTGAACTGATAAGTACAAATGAAAGTGACGTACATCATTTTGGTTGGAGTAAACAGCTTCAGCGTCAAAGCCCTCCTCTCCCTCCTGCTCACTTTCTTTGACATGTTTGCTTACCCATATGTACCCATTTAGCCCGAGGATAAGGTCCACACCGCATGGGAGTGTCAAAAAATGGGACTTGAGACGCCTCACTAAAATCGGCGAAACTGTCACAAGCTGCCCGTTGCGCAGCTGTCGAGAGATAAACCATGAGGAGAAACTTCGTGTGCATCAATCTTATCAGTCCGTACCTTGCCATATTTTAAAGATCGCGTATGGAGTGACATCGCGCCATCTGAGAAGAACGCTTGAACTTCGGCAACCAGTAGATCTCCTTCTTCGAAGAACGTTCGCATCTGAAGCTCATCACTTTCCAATTTGCGGCGCTGAAAGAAGAAGAAAAGATACTGTCAGAAAATAAATTAGCGTGACATGAAGGTACTAGTACCTGTACGCCGCCAGGCAGATTGACCGAGGATAACATGAGTACGGCATCCTGCCTGGAGTTGGCATCAACTTTCCATCTCCGCGGCTGCACCTAGCATATGGCGTCGAACTCAATTTTCCGTGGTCATAGTTACAACATGAATGGTTACATACCTCCGTAATGCGCCCAACGACGAGATCTCCAACTTCTGGGTTATACCTTATGGCCAATGGTCAAAGTATGAGCATGGTGGACGAGGCACAAAACGCCTAAGGGAACATGCCTGCTGCTGATAGCTCGTACAGTGACAAGTTTATTGACGCGCTCGATCGTTCCTGCTACAGATGCGATAACCTCTTCGTTATCGACATACGTTCCATGACCTCTGTCTCACCTCCTTATTAGACGCGTAAAAGAACGAGCGTAATTGAGGAGTTCACACCGCATATAGGCTTGTGAGGATGTGAGCGATTCACCAGGGCACGTCAGTCTTGATCCGTCGGTTCCAAGCAGGTCGTCAGCGTCCAGGTCCATCAGGTCGCCATCTTGAATCCCCGGGTGGTGGCGCGTGTAGCTATAGTCGTTGTTGTCGAGCTTTACGGGGAATGAGGTGAAGGAGATCATGGTGAAGGTGGGTTCAACTTCGGCACTTAGCGTTCTCGGGGTTAGGGTTGGGAATTGATCCGTTGTGTTTATTCCCGACCTTCAAGGGCTCCCCACAACCTCAAAAAACTGGAAAAAAAAATACGAACAGCGCTCATTCAACAACTTTAACATTAAGCACCGATGCCAACGGGTCGGATGCTGGGGTGTGTTTCACAGCTGAGGCCCGAATCCCGATGATCTATCTCTCCGTCTATGGACTAGTCTGTGCGACGCGCCGTCTTGATGGGGCTGACCTGCTTCTCATCTGGTTTCCAAGCAATAAGGAAAGATATCGGACAAACAAAAAGCTTTGCCATGCTGCTGATGGACTTCATTTGGACTTCATTCCCCCCAGCATAGAAGAGTCATTCCATTATGACTTGGAATGTACGTTGCCCATTTCACTACTGGCTTACATACTTAATTAATTGGGCAAAGTGATACGTGAATGATCATGGTAGAAAATGGCTTCTGACGATCACGCAATGTGTTGCATACTGTACGTATATGTACCTCACATACATTTCGGAATTTTATTTAATCCGAAAACAGAGAGGTAGATCAAACGCCACGCGTCTCTTGGCTCTTCAAGGGCTTGATACTGATGAAAAAAAAATAGCAATCACAGTCAACTTTATAATTTTTTCAAATGACCGCTTCAAGTCCAGATCCCTACTTGGGTCCGGCGACTCTTCAAGAAAAAAGTATCAGTTGAAAATATTACGATCGAGGCTTTCTCACACGTGGCCGTGCAATCCCGGACAGAAATTCTCTGCCAGGAACAAGCAGGGTTCTCATCTCTTCTCACGCTATGTAGTATGATCACCAAATACGATCTTTGCGATGCGCTCTGCTAATTCGAGCTAGCCGTGAAGATCCCTCGGGCGAGTCGTCAACTCACATGACCACGATGAAGACAATAGTGGGGACTTTGGGCGAGGCGGCGCGGCGAGGCGCTCTGTTTATTTTAAATAACGTCTCAGACGCATAAGGCATGCAGGCTAATAAATAAATAATTATGAGAGTCTGTGATGATGTTACGCGAAAGTGTTAACGAGCTAGAAGGATATGCTACAGTCGAATCGAATACAAGAGAGTGTGTGATGATAATAATGCTGGGTTTGAAGTCTACAGATAACGTGCGCATGAAGGACGGGACGCAACAAATCAAAATTTCTAAGAAACCCTGCCATAAGTAATGCAAGGTAAGAATTTAGGTCAAGTGAAAACTCACAAGTCTCTAAGATAATTTTCCGTAAGCGAGGAAGTAAGCAGACAAGGCAGGAAGGTCATTTGATCCCGCGTCAGAATATCCTTGTCTCCGCGAACCGTTGAATTTTAATACGATGACAGTCCCAGACCAGGATTTTGGAGCAGCGCCAGAAGTGATGTGGTAAATTGAGCGGTTGAGGGGGGTTCCTTTAGCCAGTGCGGTCGTGTTATACCAGAGGTGAAGCGGGAATCGCAAAGGTTCGCCGTTTAAACCTTGCGTAAGCACGATAGATTCCGCTTGGTTGTCGGGGAAGTGTGACTGAACCATGGGGACAGGGCACATTCCTTGGGAAGGTTTATGTGATGGTCGGCAACTGATAGAAATGATACGCGGACGTTCTGCAACATTCCAATACATTTGTTAGTCACGAGAACAACCCAATTAGTTGCAAATGGCAACCTTCTTCTGGCGAAAAGAGTATCGCAGATACTGTAATGTATTGAGGTTCGGCTGGCGGAGGCGTCGCGATCATATTGACAGTATAGCCATTTGTGGCGTGGTTGTCAGTCATCGGTGGCACACATTCCTTGCGATGTCTAGCCCAGTCCTGTGCACGTGCTTAGTGAGTGGCCTTTGTCACGACAATCGAGCGTAAACGTACAGTCTGGAGATGTTCAGGCGAACAATACCAAGCGCCTTGGCAGCGACTGCACCACATTGACGTTGGTCGGCAGCAGAGCGTACAAGGGTGGTTGATGAGTGGCATAGTGTGCATGACGGGGGTAGTCGAGACGAGTGGAAAGAACTTCTGGGACAAGCCAAAAAAAGTGGGAGTTGATAACGTTGAAGTTTGGATTCCGAGCGTCCTTTATATCGCGAATGAAGGTCAAGATTCGGTCCGTATTTGTGTGTGAATCGCCTGTGGCTCAATGAGTTTCAAAGTCCCTGCTTTTTTTCGCAATCCCGAGTTGGAAACACACCAATCGCGATCCAGGGGTGTTAACTATTCAAATAACGTTATTCAGGCACGCGATGACGGGGAGAAGTCATGGCCCGTGGACTCTCCAAATTGGACATGAGAATCGGGATCAAAGAATAGAACACGAAGTCATTCTGAGGTGGATTTTGAGATATTGCAGCAATATTATTATTATTCACAATAAATGCAAGCTGCTGAGTAGACCATCTCACATAACGCTCGCTAGATAAATTGTTCTCCTTATGTAAATTTGTTGGGACAGCGAGGCCGTAAGTGTGAGTGCGGTAAGTCCACATCAACGGAGCAACGCGACCGAATAGTAAATACTCATGTTTTTTAATAATTATTACGGTTATCTGGAGGACCCCGGAACAGTGGCCGGCCGGAGATACGGTGTGTTGGTTGGACAATTTCGATGTGACACGTCACGCCTGCTCTAACCAAGATGTCTGACGATGAAATGAATATTGACGATAGTACGCTTTATCCACGTCCTTTTGCATTTCAAAATGAACGTAGCTGATGAGTGTTTAAGTGGCGACGGGAGGTGGTGCCGTTAGAAGGAGAGGCAGAGGCTTCCAAAACACAGGCGAGTTCATTGCAGCCTCAACCGACAGTATCCGATCAACGACTTTATTCCAGGAGGCAACGAAGGCACGGTGACCACAGAGCCAACTTATGACCGGGTAGAAACGACGCACGTTAAGGATTCAGACACGAGAGCGGCACGCTGTGAGTCACGCGTTGTGGAATGTCAGGCTCTCGTTCAACCTTGCTATTTTTGCTGTTTATGTAGCCGTCGAGGGCTGGATCGTCCTCGTAACCAACGTTCACGAAGAGGCGACGGAGGAGGACGTTACGGACAAGTTTGCAGAGTTTGGGGAGATTAAAAACCTTCACCTCAACCTTGATCGAAGGACGGGTTATGTCAAGGTTTGCCCTGCGTCATTGCGCCCCGACAACTATACTCAAACTAATGACTCGATTTATAGGGCTATGCTCTCGTGGAGTACGAGACCATGACAGAGGCTCAAGCGGCTATCGATGGAGCTTCGGGGACGCCTTTGCTGGAACAAGTCATACAATGTGACTACGCCTTTGTTCGTCCACCACCTTCGGGTCCGAAGAAGGGTAGAGCGCGGGGACGGAGTGCCAGCCCAAGTAGGCGGAGATGATAGATGGTTGGAGACGTTAATACCTCACTTGTAAAAAATCATATGGTGTAGCCCAGGTGTTGCTATGCATTGTTGGTATAACCATTCCTTCGTTTGAATTTCGGTTCAAATACGAAAAGAGAGTACGAAATAATCCTTTGAACAGTAAAACTAGGAAACAAAAAATCTTCACTGCTTCAACTGCGGCGTCGACGAAAATCAACGACTCCACAAACATGAGTTTATTTCGTTTATGCAATTTGTTCACACGTTGCTTGCTTGCCACGCTCCAACAACAACCACCGCGACTTCTGCCCACCTTCTTTACTTGCGCACATCTTCCCTTTCTCCCCGCTTACGAGAAATGGCAAAAGCTTCAGAGGTTTCTGACAGTGAAGAATCAAACGCCATGGTGACATCGACAAAACAGTCAGAGTCCAACAAGGTCAAAGAAGAAGCCGCGGTCGAGGTTAAGCCTGAGGCCGAAAATGGCGAAGACAACGAGGAAGAGCAAGAGGAGTACGAAATTGAGGAAATTAGGGACGCCAAACGTGGCTACTTTCCCGGTGTAAGTTATTTTGTGCGTAGAGGCGCGTATAGGCTTACGACGCGTTCTTCGCGCGTTAGGGTCGAATAGGCTACTTGGTGAAATGGAAAGGCTACCCAGAATCGGAAAATAGCTGGGTTGACGAGGCGGACGCAGAGTGGGCGTCTCTCTCCCTCTCCCAAATATTTTACTCATCTGAGCCCATTTTAGAAATGCAGGTGATCTTGTTAAGGAGTTTTGGCAGAAACGCGAGAGGGTCAAGGTCGCTCGGAAGGCTACCGACGGGAAATCCCCAAAACGTTCTCGGAAGTCTGTTGCCGCTGATGATCTCTCTGACGCTGCTGCCACAACCACCGCACCGAAGAAGCGGGGCCGTAAACCTGCCAACAAGGAAGACTCCGATGAAGACATGGAGAAGGACAAGCCCGAATCCGCATCAGCTAGAGTAACCAAGAAGGCCAGGAAGAATACCACTGAAAAATCACCCGACAAGCCGAAGCGAAAGGCACAATCGACGGCGAGTACACGGACAGCCTCGCCAATTCCTGTTGAGGGTGATGAAATTGCGATGACCATGGCTAAATACATGAATCAAGACAGCTGGGAAGACCTAGTTGCGACTGTTGATACTGTCGAGCGCGTTGGGGAAGAACTGTTTATATATTTTTCCTTGTAAGTTTGATCTGCTGTTTGATGCTATTCACTGACCTCAGATTCTTGTTGCCGCAGGAGCACTGGTGAGCGAGTCAGGGAAATTTCCGCACTCTGCAAAACCCGCTTTCCCCAGAAGGTATGTCTTCAAATTCGTGTGTACCCCCCGTCACATTTCTCACCGATTCTCACAACTAGCTCCTTAACTTTTATGAGGGCAATCTCCGCTGGCGAACGGCTGAAGATGCTTGAGAATCTACTTCGTAAAATCCAATTATCATTTTGCCATTTCGCTACATTTGAGTTCTTTCCATCTAACCTGAGTAGGTCCTTATGGGCAACTTCGGTGCGATTTTTGATACGTTGTTGATGCTTTATGCTACATAGCCATGATTCTCTGGTTTGTGTAGTGACTCTGTGATCCTTCCTATTTTTTTAGATGTGATCTGATGTACACGGTCAATCACCTCCGAATCTGAGTTGCTTGATGGCAGAGTAAGCGCCCCGAAAACTCAGGTACAGCCGTAAAGGGGCAGAGTCTCGGGACCCGTCTTGAATGGAAAGCAATAGAGTAGGTATGCTCGAGCCAGCTACCACGTGCCAGCCTAACCTGGAGACGACGATCGTCGGTCACAAAAACAATATGAAAAATGGAGCCAATCGTTGGCACCAGGCCTGCCTTCCCACCCCGGGGCGGTTATTCTGCGGTCTGGTTTGATATTTCTCATCACGAACTACCTGCTATGATATTCCTGCTCCTTATGAGCATCTGCGGAGGAAATGGAACGCGATCCGGCAGTACGTACCTTGGCTTGAAGTTCGAGTCTACTGATTATCTCACAGCGGACAAGATGTTCCATTAGCCCAAGTACTAGCAACAAAGTACAAGTTACATCATTGGGTCCAGGCTGTCCCAAAATGACTGCCAGGGAAGGCGACGCCGCGGAGTCTCGCTCGCGTGGGCAACGTGGACACATTTGAATGGAAAGCAGGGGGGACGGGTGGTTTGCTCGCGTGTTGCATTCCTCGACGAGTCGTCAGTCTGAGATCGTACATTGGGCAGGGCTGATGCACCCCTGGTCAGTCACGTCGACGTCACTTTCTCAATTTCCACACAGCTTCGTGGGATTGTATTCAGATCGACATGTGAGAGAAACACATATGTGTATGTCACGTAAACGGACGCCGCTTCGGAGGCGCGGCCAACTTGACGAGCCTACAGTGGAGTTAGCTATGGAGGGAGCTCTTCTACGGAGCCGTATGTCCACTCACATAGGCTAACGTCTCTGCGATGATATCGGATCGCCTGATGGTTTCTGGGGAAGAGGGGAGATGAAACATTGAAATGGTGACCAGTACGTTTCCACGCAGTTCGAAATTCGAATCGTTTTCGAGGCACCCAAAGCCCTTGATTGTGTTGCGAGTCCAAATTGAATCGTGATGAGGGATATCAATAGCGTTTAAACCCCAGGTGAGATAGGAGATAGGAGAGAGCTGTTTTGAATGCATTCTCAGATATGTCGATGGGTGGCTGAGTGTACCTGTAGACCTCCTGGTCAGACCGTGGGATTGGCCCAAAGGACCTAGCAAATAAGATCACCCAAAAAAAAGTCCGTTTGCACGTTGCTGGACACTTACTTAGGTGGCTTCCACAGTCCATGAATGTTGGGATTTGGCGTGTTTGGAAGTTGCGTCGCAAAAGAGGGAAACAGATGCGAACTCCAGTTGCATAGGTTCAATACATCGGAACGACGCTACACAACACAATACTTGCCCTATGTTTCTGAGGTTGGAAAGGGAAGCCTGCACAGCTTGTCAATGATAGCCCCACGATTTGAGAGGTGGCATGAATACGTAAAAACAAACCCGCGCCATTCGACAAGGCTTGAGAAAGAAACATGACTGAGTTGAGTAAATCGAAGTCTGAAAGAGACTAGGGCCTCCGTGGGTGTACTTGAAGAATAGACCACCGGTAAAAAGCCTCCAAACCGAAGATTTCCGGCCCAAGAGTGAGAGTTTTGGCAGTCGGTGGTCCCCTCCACCAGTCAACTTTCAAAGCGGGTTGAGTGACCAGGCCGTTGATGAACTCCAACTTCTGCAGATTTAGATATTACGGGGGACTCGGTCACCTGTGCTTAGGATAGACAGAAGGGTATTAATCTTTGTTCAATCATTCTCCGTCAGTTTCTTCTTCTTCCTCGTCTTCCTCTTCCTCTTCGTCCTCATCGTGATTATTCTCATCGTTATCCTCGTCTTCCTCCTCGTCTTCCCCATTAGTTTGGTCCTGGGGCATAGGGGGATGTTGATGCTGTTGTTGGGGTTGTGGATTGTGAGTTGAGGCACCGCTAGCCATTTTTCTCGCTTGCATAGCCCTTTTGGTTTCTTCTTTTTCTTCATCGACTGGCAGAAGTTCATCCAACGCTAGATCCCTCCAGCGTAACGCGCCATTTATCCCACCTCCCGCATAGCCCATATCTTCAAAGAGAGCACGGGAAGATGGATCGTATGGCGGGCGTGGTCTTGCAGATGGATGTTTTATATTGGTCGGGTTACCGTAAGGGTATGAGGGGTGTACTTGGGAGGGTAAAACTATCCATGCAACCACATTAGAATGAGCTGGGAATTGCAAGCCATCCTGACATACTGTCAGAATCATCTGGGTTCGGTGGCACCATATGGGGAGGGATATCCAACTCTGGAAGCAGTCAATTTAGGTGATTCGACAGGCCAACTGATGAACGAACCATCATCCGACAGCTCCCCTTTCATGTAATCTGCCGTCTCGATAGTGTCCAGAACTTGAAGATCATGATGTGTCATATGCAAATGACAAAACGTTAGATCCTAAATGAAAATTGGTGAGTGGCATCACTGTGTCTCAATAACCTGCTAACTGTCATATTTTCTTGGAGAAAGAGCGTTGGTTGTGGCTTGAATGGCAAAGTGAGGCGGGATAAACAAGATGCAACACCGGCTCAATACTGAACCGAGCTCAATCTTGGCTCAATCAACGTCAAGTCAACGTCTGCACCCTATAGTTTATGGCCAGCTTTCCGCGGAGCTTCAAACACCACGACAGCCTTTCACTATTTGAAAAGCGGTTTTTCGATCATTGAGTCTTCTCATCAATCCTCGCCGTTCAGAGAATTATCTTCTAGGGCACTCATCTTTGTGATACCGACCAGCAAGTTGAGGTACTTACATCCACTACTCCCGAGAAAATGTACTTAGTATGGCAGTTTGCCTACTGAGTGGCGTTTTTTCTAGAAGTCTCCGGTTATCTCCAACGGCACTGGCATTCGAATTGAGCCACAGCCGCTACACCCTGCTCGTTTCTTCTGAAGCCATACAGTGCTTATCTCATAGGTCCTGATGGTCTTTCATGCGGACCACGCGACATTAGGATTAGCTCACACAAACATAAAAATCCCTGGACATGCCTCGTTCTCTTCCGCGGGATCATGTTTGCAATGGACAGGCGATGGTCAACTACTGGTTGTCACCAAGGATGCAATTCACATCCTTGTAAATTTTCGGTTTGGTCAGGTTTGAATGTCGGTTACTGAAGAGTGTGCAGACTCCAGAGAATGCACATGACACCAGTCATTCTCATCTCGAATTGCGTGATAAATCGATTGCTTGGGCGCAGACGATCATCGAATTCGACCAAATCAATATCCGAAACTGGCCCGACCGTTCTCAAGGTCAGTAGCCACCGTGTCACCCTTTGTCATCAAAAATTATTGGATGTTAAAGTATCCGATTTAGAATGGGGAGCGGCGGCTCTCGGATCTCTGGACACAGGCCTACGAGCGATCGCGTGTTCGCCGAGCAAACTAATGGCAGGTAGTGGAGGGTGAGTCCCGACGGATTGGTATCTACTTTTGATGTTTTTGTGACAGGTTTTATTTGTGGAAAAGATGTGTGGTAGCCGTTCTCAGCTCCAACTTGGATCTATCTCTATGGGCTTCTTCCAAGAACAGATATAAAGGGCGATGGAACAAGGTAGACAAAACTCAACCAAATCTATTGTGTTAGGCACCTGATTTTCTTCTCCCAGATTCAAGATGTGACGTCTTGGTTGGAGCTCCAGCATGCTGCACGTTCCAGCCAATCCCGATCTAATGAAACGATACAGGCACAAGTGTCATGTAAGTTTTTATGGATCTGTAGATGCCATTGCCTATGACGCGTTTCCAAGGCATTGATTGGTCGACTCATGCGGATTTTAATGTCGCACCTGCTCCTTCTTTGGACGGTTCTTTCCTCGTCGCCGGGACCCGCGGGGGACTTGTAATTTTTTTGAGGCATAGCTTTTTCTTTCATAACAACGGTGATTGACTAACATTTACCCAGGCTTGTTGGAGAGAAAGATCTAAGCTGGTTGGGCTCTGTGCAAGTTTCCCAGTCATCTTTAACGCACGTTGCTTTCACTTCCTGGAAACTAGTTGAAGAAAGGAAATGTGAGGATTTTCGGTCTACCTGATGATGGGATCGTGGTTCTGACTCTTGAGATTGCTGTCAAGCCGAAATCCAACTAGCTTATGGCACCTCCGATGGCGAGGTTGGTGTTGTGACCATAAAACAAGCGCTTGAAGCAATTCCAAATGTTTCTATTTTCGGTCCGACATATAACCTTATGGCGAGCTTTGGAAATCGGACTGAAGTAGTTACTGGTGCAGATAAACGAGGACTCACAACCTTAGCCTGGATTTGTGCCGATAAAAACGTAAATAATTTCAACCTCTGAAAACTTCTTTGATTCTACAATCCAACTTAGGTTATTCTCGTATACGGAAAGCCCGGGCTTGTCCATTTGTGGTCTTCTAAATCTTCTCCGGGATGGTCTGGTCACCGTTTATTTCGTTTGCAAACACAAAACACGTCGTCGGGGAGCTCATGTTTCCATCCGATTTCTGGGCTGCATTATGCGAATCAAGAGGACATCCTCTTGATCGCACTTCACGACGGATCTATCCACGCCATTCAGACAGTTTCCAGCAACCCTTGCTGGCCAGCTCTTGCTAGTGACTTTCACAGTTCAAAGCTTTCAGCACTCTGTCGTTCTATATTTGAGCAAACCGAGCTCGAAAAACCCACTGTGGCGGACAGAAATTCCATTTTTGGATTCACATCATTCGATGAGCATGGGGATTTTACTTGGGTTCAAGAGTAAGTAAAAACCTTAACCACTCGGAGGATCCACTGCCTAATTTGACTGTAAAAGATCTTGCCAACCTGGTGACCTCAGTTACAAATACAGCACTAGGCGTCAAACGAGCCTGGTAGCAGCCAGTTTTTGGAAATATCCCGAAATTCATGCTCTAGCGGATGAACTCCACCAGGTCTTGACCACATCGAGAGCGGGTACGTTTGCGGTCTCCAAAACACCTTTATCGGAAACTAAAAGAATTACAACTCAGCGACAGGATATAACCCTGTTCATCTGCTTCGCCCCTTCTTTACACGCCTTCGCCATTGCCCTGAACTGCAGTCAAGAGTTCCAGCCTTATTGGACTCCACTCCTGAATCCCTTCAGGACCTGGCAGGTGCTCTGCTGACGGCCAATACCACATGCCATGATCCGTTAGACTTTCCTTCTCTTGAGCGAAACTTCCGCGAAAGCTTGACAAATCAATTATTCGGCCATGATATCCTCTTTCGGCTTCGGATAAAACTCTACACTGCAGAATTTCTAGGGGTACGCGCAGTGGTCACCTTCAGTTAGAAAAAAGCATAACAGTTTTTGGTATTGTTTCCAGAAAATAACAGCAGATCCTCAGATACGCGCTGAATGTGACCATGCGGTGTCAAAACTACTTTTTGACATTTCCAAGATAACACTACAAATATTGGTCCGGCATCTCAATCTGGTCTTTGCGGTGTTGAAGGGTAGGTTGTAGAAGCTTACAATAAAACCCAGCTGAATCATTTGCTTATTTCGTTTTAGCTGAGGATCTTGCGTTCGCATCCCGCGTTGCTGAACAGGCTTCTCTTCCTGGTCGTTTTCCAGAACTTATTGAGGAGGTCCAGCAATTGTCAGATGCGATAAATAACTTCAAGTGTTCATTGGACCAGGAGCATGTTGATAAGGTTCAAGAGTTGTGCCCTGCTTGCTGCTCCGAGGTGCTAATGGGTAGCGCAACGACCAATGGAACATGTGCCAATGGTCATCATTGGGGTAAGCTCATGCAGCTCTGGTTCTTGTCTTAGAGACTGCAGCTTATCTAAACGGACCTGATTTGCCAGGTCGTTGCTCCATTACTTCGTTCCTACTATCTACTCCTCATCTGAGAACATGCGTAGGCTGTTCTCGCAAGGCCCTTTTGCCTGCTGCAAGTTCACCACCCAACGTTTTCCAACCTGAACAAGCCCGCAGCTGGGTTGTCCAAACATTCTTGGAAGCATCGATTTGGTGCCTATTTTGTGGCAACAACTTTGCGTGCGTCTATTAGTGTTTTACTCTGTCGTCAATCTTTATTTTTGTCTTTATTCTTAATTAAACATCCATCGCGAACTTGGTCTCATCAAACAGACGTTATACTCATCTTGAACATATTCCCAACCATTGCATACATAAAGTGATTTACGTTGAACTAACTACACCAAAGTTTGCAATTTCACAAAGTCTGGAGTCCCGAGTCCGGTGACCTGTTATAAGATAAGCCAATGATCTACCCAACCCAAGGAAAGCGCTTACAGGATCCCAGCTCTTGCCAGCAGTAAAGCCTATTTTTTTAATCAACATGACGGTCGCGAGGATGTGATTAAAGTCAACGAACCGGCGGTTTCACAACCTGGATTCGAGCCGGAAGTGATATCATTGAACCCTTTTGCGGCGGTCGAGTAGATGAGGGGGTTGATGAACCCCAAGGAAGTTTTGCCCTTGGACAGACGGAAGTCGTTGAGAAGGGAGAAAACCCCCGCGACCGTCTGATAACGCTCATGGTTAGTCCGTTTGATGTGATTGTGCGCCACAGAGATACGCACAGGGGAGCTGGCGCTGGTCCCTCCAACGGAGATGGTCTGACCACTAACGACTACCTGGAACCCACTTGCTTGGGCTGCAAGGTCCGGGTACGCGCGTCCGGTTCGGCTGAGAGAACGACACGTTAGTGAATAAAATTGTGCATTTTGCACTAGTCTAAACTCACTTGAACAATCCAGTAAACGTGGCACCGAGCCTTGTCAAGAAAGCTGACACAGCTGCGGTTTGGTACCTCGGCTGAGCAAAGTAGCGGGAGAAACCACCACCGGAAAAGCTAACAGCAACTTCGGGGTTAATCTTGGTAGTGCCACCTACGGCGGTCACAAATGGACATCTGAGAAGAACAATGGAGTTGATATGTGGGGCCAATACTAAAAAGAAACCTACGAAGCAGGGAAAACGGGCTGGAAAAGAACTCTGTTCGTCCCATCGTTTGTCTTACAGTCACCACCGCCAACACTTCAACGGTTCGTAAGACAAGTAAGGAAGTTGGAGAAACCTCGCTCACCCAAAATCACCACTGGAGAAGAAAACTGTAGTCCCAAGGGAGCCAAGTTGAGCAAACATACTGCAGACTTTGATGGCGTAATCCTTTGGAACCTGATTGAGTGACATTGTAAGTGGAACCAATCTCCAGCCAAAACTCTGAGACGACGCACCGTTTGCTCGTCATCACCATAGGATGTCGTGATGACTTGTGGAATGGTCTTCTGTGCCAGGATGAAGTTGAGCCAGTCGAGATAAGGCTCATTTGTGTTCGTTGGGGTAATCGAATCGGGGATGAAAGGAGGAGATCCACCAGTGCTGGCCAGAAAGAAATATTATATCAGGCACCTTGTTTATTTAATGAAATTGCTCCAGCATACCCACCTATAATAAATGTTCGGCGTCGGGAAAGACATTCCTGTAGTGTACTGAATATCGAGATTGGCCTAGAATGTTGGTTATGAAAAGTAAAAAAATATTTATCAACGACTCTACCTCGATACCAGGCGAGTTTTGATCGTTTCCTCCACCGTTAACTTGCACAATAGAGAAACTCGAGCCTTTAGCGTCAGGTCGGAATTGAGAGAAGAAGGTCTATTCCAAATTAATGAGAACAACAGGCATCCTTTGATAAGCCAAAAACCTACCTGAAGATCCGACTTGGACGCAAACTCTCCAAGGTAACCCGCAACGCCAAGCTTGTTGACGCTGGTAGCAGCGGGTACGTAAGTGGAAGTATTGTACAAGTCTCTTAGGCAAGTGGGGGTTATCGTAAACGAGCAACTAGAAGGCACGACAACGTTCACAGCGTTTGAGACAGGTTTAATGTCAGGTTGCAAGAAGCTGGTCGCCCGCATGCTGTGGATAGTTCCAAAGTATGTCGTGGGTGCGACGACGTCGATGTGAGAATGAAGCTCGCGAGGTAAGGAATAACCCATGGTTCGGACGACGCGCTGACCTGACGCAGGGTGACGGTAGACGTTGTACTTGGTTCCAAGCATTCGTTCGGCTTGAGCTACTGAGACATGGACTGTGACCCAATCGCCTCCTCCACTGACTTGCGCAATCTTGGATTTTTCGATGGCATGGTGCTCGAGCCAGGAATTTACAGCCTTCGTAGAATCCGGGTGAGGTCTTGTGAAGGCTTCCACTTCTTCCTTTGTCAAGTGCTGGGCATACCTAGAAATCGTCAGTCATTTTCGCCAACAACAACAGAAAGGAGAAGTTACCTTCCATGACCAGGGTCACTGATTTCTATCAAGTTTGCAATGAGATCCTCCATGCCAGCTTGCTTGACACCAATGCGTAAGTCGAAGACGTAATTCGCGGGTGCAGGTGAATCAAAATGCCATCCTTTAGGAATGTCAGCCCAGGAATGTTTCTCAACAAGATCATCCCAGCGTCTAACAAGGGGCTTGGAGAGACAGAGGTGTAGGAAACTGAGGACGACGGCTGACGACCACAACATTCTGGGGGTTGGGTAGGAGTCTGGATGAAGAGACAAGTTTCGAAAGGGGCTGAGCTTACCGGTTATTTAACGACTATTTCTGGGTTGCTGATCAGAATGGCGTAGCTCAGTGTAACTCATGCTCGTTCCGGATTGATGCATGGGGGGCGATTCATTGTGAAGACGAGGCACAGGGACGCTAGTTTTTAGTATCGAACGAATCAGAGTTCCATTGCTGCGCTGAATCGGGTAAATAGTAAGTAGAACTCACATAGTTATGGTAAACTGTCCTTCAATGACCTCCATCGCAACTCGCGAATCATGGTGGCATACCGATTGTGGGTGCGTGCACTCGAATCAGAACGCGCCGACGCGTTCCAGTCTCTGTCCAGCTCTATATCCCCTCCAGAAATAGACAATGACCATGTGTGTCGACAACGTCGTTGAGGAAGACATGTGCAAGATAAGCATGGTCCAGCTTTGAGAATTGTTTCCATATCGATTCCAAATTTCGAGAAGGTATTTTCGTGTGATACCTTGCTTCGACCGGCTTTTCGAACCCATGAATGACCAGGATTTCGTGACGGTGACCCACTAGCTCCCACTGTCATGTCAATTGCTCGTCGACGCGGTGTCAGTTTGTGTAAGTGCAAATCGGCAATTTATCGTGTCCCATTCATGCCAAGGCTCGCCGGGAAGGCTTAGTAAGTTCAAGGGTGACTCAGTCATGAGCCCAATTCTACCTGGACAGCCATTTATAGCAAGCAATTCTACAGCCATCCTCAAGGCCAGTATTGGTACGCTGCGGTGAATCAAAAGACTACATACCAAACAAAGGACGTGTTGAGGCGTCAAGACCATCGGAGTTGCACTGACATCCTGGAACATCATACACCGTCGACTCACTTCGACACCATTCTTCAGCGTTTGAAGATGGGCTGTGACCGGAATCTTGCGAGGTAGCCTCTTGGGATGGGATGCGGAACCTCGCACTCTATGACTCGTTGCCTATATATTGGGGTGCATCCATAGGTTAACATTCCCTGGGCCCTCATTCATCGTCAAACTCGCCCTCACTTTACTTTATGATTATTGACAGTCTAGTTACCGTCGCAGCGTTTTTAACGCTTGCGATTTCGTTTTCACGCGCTTTACCTCACAACAACCCACCTCAGGATGATCCGCACCAGAGGTTTATTCCGTTCGATGAATTTCTGGAGGGTGTCAAGGGCGTTACTTTTGCGCACTGGAACCATCCTGCTGTCGAAAGCGCCGACGCCTTCAATGTGATAAAGAACCACATCCTCTCCATGTACGATTGCATAGGAACTATCAACCAATCATTCATTCTTGACGTTGAA
>Ga0307507_10006309_pt1 | contig 18324 bp, 5 predicted proteins | sample 7_EM_MG_FD_207223 | JGI IMG/M metagenome (GOLD analysis project Ga0307507, IMG submission 207223) | Populus trichocarpa ectomycorrhiza microbial communities from riparian zone in the Pacific Northwest, United States - 7_EM | ecosystem: Host-associated > Plants > Roots > Unclassified | place... | reverse complement strand
TTTAAAGCTTTATACTATAGTATAAAGTTCTTTATTATAGGTATTATATTAAACTTTAGTATTATTAAACCTCTAGCTATAATATATAATAGGGTATAAGTATTACTATATACTAAAGCCCTTTATAAAAGGCTAAAAAGGTATTATAGAAGAGGGGCTTATATAAAAATATATATAAAGTATATAAGACGCCTATATATCTATAGGTAAAGCCGCTATAGTAGTAGAACGCGCCTACTACTTACTTAATAAAGAAATAACTACTCCTAATTAAATCTAGGATATAATATACCCTAGAGCTAATATATATAGCACAGCTAGAAAGCCTGCGCGATATAGGAGGATTATAGTAGACTTAAAGGTAGGGCGCTGTATAGAAAAACGCGACACTATAATATACCTAATAGGGGGCGACCTAACTATAATAACTAAAGGATAACGACTAGAAATAGTAGAAACTTATAAATATCCTAAAAGATATTAAAGAAGATCTAGGGAAGAAGAAGATAATTACCCGCGTATAGGGGTAGCGCGTATAGCTTAATAGACAGGGCAAATCGCTTAGAAACTATAGATAAGATATAATAGAAATTAGAGCGCTATAGAGAATAGGCTCAGGTGTATTCAAGATGCGATAAAATTATAGGGAATACTAATAACGTATACAATAAAGCCCTTATAGGCTAATATTACGGCCGGCGCTTAATAAGTACCCCCCTAGCGTATACGTAGCGTAGCATCAATTAGGTCTATAGTTAGGGTCTAAATACTAGAAGTTATAGAAGTAGAGTATATATACTAAAGGCAGTAGTAGTAAGAGTTCTATATAGTAGTAATATAGAGGTTATACTCCCTAACTAATAGGTAAAGGACTAGGCTATTACCTAGGGAGATATCTCTAAGTATAAGATCTTCCGCTAGGACTACCTAGTTAAAGTAATTAGAGTACCCCTTAATATATAAGTAGAAAGAAGGTAAGGCGCTATAAATTTATAACTTATCTAAAAGATTATAAAGGTTATTAAAACGCTAGTCTTAGGAATTACTATATCTAGAGTTATATAGCTTTATAAAGTACGTATAATATATATAGAGGTATTACTAGGGTTCTAAAGGGTTAAAATACACGGTACCCTAATAATTAACCTGCTAACCTAAGAGATATAGGCGGCAGTAGTATATAAAGGAATAGTTTAGATAGCCTCTAGTATAAAGCCCGGCTAGACGTAAATAGAAGATACTTATAAGTTACTAGACTAACTAATACTATAAAAGGGCTAATAATAGTATAATATAACTACGGATACTTAAAATATAGAGTAATATGTCCCCTATTTAATAGCCAGACCTAGAAAAGTATTAGATAATAGCCCTATAGGAACTAGTATATAAAAAGTAAACCCCTAAAATATACTAACTAAAAGGATACTACCTCCTATATAAACTAGACCTAGCTACCTATATATGCTTTTTAGTTAGTTAATGTATTAACATATAGGTATAGAGCTACTATAATATTAGCCCTAATATAGATAAATTATAACTAGCTACTTATGTTAGATAATCTATATTCTCTAAAGGCGTAGGTCACATGCACGAAGATATATCACTAAAGACACGTCAGATCAAGGTCAAAAAGACACGATATAAGATCATTAATAAATCAACCCATTTTATCAATAAACTGCTCCACATGAATTTCATGATAGTTATAAGCCTGGTCCGCCGACTTAAGAAGCTATTTAGCTATTTCTTAATTATTTGAAGAAATTCTACCTTATCATCAGACTCTGACACCTTATCATTAAGACGCAGACTCTGACAGAAATCCTACCTTAATCGTCATAGGATGATTCTTCCACAAGATTCCACGAGATTCCATGAGATTCTATGAGAAATCCTACCTTAATTGTTAAAGGACGATCCTGATGACAAGGATAATTCTAATAACAAAATACCATCTCAATTCCCCACCTGCCTATTAGTTAAAATGACTCCACTAATGTTGAGTTTATTGACCATGATCATCCTTAATAAACTAGAAGACTGGGAGTAATGGATCTAGCAACTATAAGCCCTAGTGGATAAACAAATTTGGGCCTACGTTAACCCAGATAATGCAGCACCTTAATGAGCTCTACTATAAGAACCAGCCTATCCAGAAGTCACTGATTTTAATGAGAATGTAACCTTATATATATAGCTCTTGACGAATTAACAGAAAGCGTATAAGAATAGTAGATGATACTACGACTAGGACATAAAGTACTTCCTGAAATAGGAAGAGTATCTGTAATAGATACGCACCTAGATCACGTCCACAGTATTGATTTAGAAGAAGCTACTGCTTGACCCTTCCCTTACAGTTAAGGAATGGCTGATTCGGTTGAAAGAAGACACTAAGCCTTTAAAGAACTTTATAATGAGGAAGGTATAACTGCAGTACACAGAGTTACTTAAAGGGCTTAAGTAGACAAAGGTTACCTAGTGGCTTAACCAATGGGAGTATGTGATAAAGATGGCAGAGAAGTATAATCTTCTATAAATGACTAATGGGATCTGGCTAATAGACCTTGCAAATGCAATACGACCTATAAGTAAAACCTATTTTGTTCTGTACACGAAGCAGGTAAATAATACCAAAAAGGCTCTCTTATCAGAATACCGTAAAGTAGTAATGGAGCTACGAGAAGCATTCCAAACCCTTTCCAAAGCCGTACCTACGACGGCAAGAGGGAGTGCATTTAATGTAGACTTTGTAGGAGAGCCTAAAGAGGGTATCTCTATTGCTGCTAAAGTCCAAAAAGGAAAAGGGAACAGCTTATCTCGCAGCTGAAAAAGGGTAGGTATAAATTTGACTAAAGAGACGTCTTCTAAAAGGTTAAAGAACCTTAAATGCCTGGTATGCAATATAAGGGGACATACCCTTCCTGACTATTGGTATCTATTTAAGAGCAAAAGGCCTAAAGGATTCAAAGCCGTAGGTATATATATAAAAAGGGTGCTTATAAAGGTAGAGCAAGACAAGGATCTAGCTGCCTAAGTGGAACGACTTAAGCTTAAGGAATCAAAGGTTGATGAAGCTTAACAACAACAGGAGACAGTTAAGATTAAGGGAGAAGCCAATGCAATATTCCTAGAATCGTATTACACCGGTTAACTCCATCTATTAAAGCTATTGACTATTCTTGACTTAGGAACCACTCTCTATATCTTTAATAACCTCTCTCGTTTTTACAATTTTAGGAAAGCTTTAAGATACGAATATATTATCGCCGGCAGCTCAGAAGTGCCTATACTAGGTTATGGTGATGTTACTGTCCAGGTCACAAAACCAGACAAAAGTAAGGGAATCCTACGTCTTAAGGACGTTGCCTTTTATATGGACTTTAATATAAATCTAGTGTCGTTTTGTCTACTTTAAAAACGAGGGTTCTACTAGGACAACAAAGGAGATAATAATCTGCTAGTTTGGAAGGACAACACAATCCTATGTTAAATGGAAGAACGTTATGGATAACAGACTATTAAATACGTCCGACCAGGAAGTCTATTAGCGTTTAATATAAGCCAACTACTACGCCGCCAACGGAAGCGCAGAGCATTGTTAAGAGACGCTTGTCCAGATTTAAAAGGTAATGCGCATCTATAGTATCTGCGTCTAGGTTATCTAGGACCTATAAGCCTTTACCATCTAGGTCTTAACGCCTTAGGAGTTAAGCTTTAAGGCCTAAAGACAATGGAATATTAATATTACAGTCTCGCCAAAATTAAGCGTTAGGTCTTAAAAAGGTTCTTAAAACGGAATATCAATAAACCTTATCTTGACCTCTATATTGACTAGACTGACCTTAAGGAAGCGCATGCTGGATTTATACGAGTTATGTTTATCTATAACACCTTCTTAGGAAAAACCTTCCCGTATTTTATAACGATGCATGGCGAGGAGAAGGAGACACTATAAGTGCTTAAAGATTTTATCTAATGGATTTATCTAAGGTATAACCTTAAAGTTAATACTATTAGATTAGACAACGAGCTAGGGAGAAAGAGAACTCTTAAATGGCTACGGACTTAAGGGATTACATTTAAGCCTTTAGCGCTATATACCTAAGCTTAGAATGGTACCGCTAAACGCTTAGGGGGTGTAATCATTAAGAGAATATAAGTAATAAGAATTGCTGCTAAGCTACCGCATAATCTATGGAACGAGATCATTAACTATGCAGTCTACCTTTAAGATTGAACGCCATGAGAAAGCAATGGATGGAAATTACTATATAAGAGGTTCTATATCTACCTAGCTAATAGGTCAAGAAAGCCGTAACTAGCGCACCTGAGGGCCTACAGCTGTAGGGCGTATGTAATGACGTCGGATGCCTAGCTAAAGAAGAAAAGGCTAAGCAAGCTAGATCTGCGAGCCTATATTGGCTACCTTATTAGCTATAACTCTACCAATATCTATAGGATCTGGATCCTATATAAAGGTATTATTATCTCTACTAGGGATGTTATCTTTAATAAGAAGATGTTCTTTAACAGAAAGTAAATAGACATCTTAAAGGATCTACACGCCGAATTAGATACGCTAATTAAGAAGATTTAACTCCCTAATACCCTGACTAAGAATAAGGTTCTTCTGGAAGATGATAAAGAAATATTTAAACCGTTAATTTAAGAGGAAGATGATAATGAAGTTGATAAGCCAGTTTGAACCTTTAATAAGTTAGCAGATCTCGAGCTTGCAAGAGCTCTTGAAGATGCGTACTGTATACTACCTCCAATAGAAGAAGATGAAGAATCTCTATATGCCTTTTACGTTAACTATCCTATGAAGTTAGGTGTATAAGGTACTGATTAAGACGTCGCTTATTAAGTAGGAGATGCGTTTAACACTTAGGGGGTGTTTAATAACTCAGTTAAAGACTCGTTTAAGGAAGCCTGCGATAATAGGTTTAAAGACTTTGTTACCAAAAGGATTACGTTAGCCTATTAAGGTGCCTTCTTAGTAGGAAGGAAGTTTAACCTTAATAGTTAACTTAACGACAGTAAGCTAAAATCAGGCAGAATACGTGATGTTAGATTATATAGGAAGAACTTACCTCTGCTACCTTAGTTAATCCGCGACCTTAATATGTATTGTAACGGAACCTTGTAGCAGGAACTACGGTGGGTTCTGTTAATGGGCTGGGTATGTAGGTACGACAAGTCGACAATATAATAACAACTAGTGGAGTGGTTGCCCAATAGATTAACTCTAATTGTATTCTAAGATTTACTATAAGGAGAGAACTATCTACGGTAGGGACTGAGGTCCTTTAAATACACAACCATACTCCTAAAAAATCCTCTTTTGTACGTGAGGTATGTGTTATATGGGTTATACGTGGCGTATACTGCGTACTCCTTGTACACTGCGTATAACGTTATGTAACTTACTTACTATTCCTTGTTATATGGTTCTACCGGATCCATCCTGGACTATGCCTGTATTAACCAACTAGCTTTCACCGACTCCTCTCTAAGTAGTTGTAATATTGTACTTAAAGCGTCCGTAACACTATCTCCCTCCTCTTTATCTTCGTCCTTAAAGATTCCTAATATCTCCAAGTCGTCTACTAGAGGTGTAATGTCCATTTAATTAGTCTGGTTAATATCTGTATTTATTATACCTAAAGCTTCTTCTTCCTTGTAAGTATAGTGCTATGCTCGCACCGTGGCTGCTATACTGTTGCTTGGTGAGATAATGCCGTCTCTGTGTTCTTATTGTGTAAAAGTGGGGTTGGTGTGTATCGCGTTGGCGAGTCCTTTGTCTTAATAACCCTTGTCTTGCTTGGAGTGTACTAAAGTAAATATTTGATTGTCCTGCGACGTTCGCTCTGTTTCTAACGCTAAGTGTGCGCGTCCTATGACTTTTAACAGTCTTTGAGTTCCCTGAGTAACTTGTTATAGGGTCTTATGTTTAATCTACTACTGCGAAGCTTAATGGTGAGCTCTTAAGCGCTTTGGATAAGCTGTGTTGTTTATAGGAAGCGGAGTAGGAGGCTATAGCTGCTTAACAGCGTGCCTTTAAAGCCCGTCTATCAGCCTCTGCCTGTTTTCTTTGTCTTAAATGTGTCCGTGAGAAGGTTCGTTCTAAGGAGTAGAAACTTGTTTAATAGGGTTTATCTAAGCTAGGTGATAAAAGGATTAGCTTTTCTCCTATAAGGGAAATAACTCTGAGTAGCTTGGCAATTGCTCCTCTTGGGTCCCCCTTAGGTAACTCTTTCTTTGGCAATCCTTCCTTGTTAATATTGCCTAACCTGCTTTTTTTTAATACTTTTGTACCTTTCCTATAGCGTTCTCTAGGTTGCTTAGTGGTTTCTAGGTAGTCTTACTATAGCCTATCCACTTTACTTTATACCATATTTCGTTATCTACGTCCTTATAACTGACAACCTTTAAAACTTGCTATTTGTTGTCTTTTTATCTTCTGTATATATCTGCCTTATAGACTAGTGGCTTAATATTCCCGTGTGCTGGTTTTAGTATTGCGATATGCTGTATAGGGTAGATTTTTATTTTAGCTGGTAGGTTTAACTTATACATAACTAATAAAATTCTTTGCTTAACTTTAAAAGGTCCTAGTCTAACGTAGTCCAACTTCTTACTTGGTCGTTAACTCTTAAAGTTTTTATGTAGTAGCTACACTCTATCCCCCTTCTTAAGATCTGGTCCCTTAGATCTCCTAGCATTATAGTACTTTTTTATTTGTTTTTATACTAGTTTAGCTGTTTCTTTAAGGTCTGTATAAAGATTTATTAACGTCTCCATTCTTTGTTTAGCTGTGCTACTTGTCCTTTTTACTTAATGTGGCGATAACGATGTTCTTAGCTTATATCCGTAATTTGCCTTAAATAGTGATGTCCCCATTCCTTCTTATAGTGTTGTATTGTATGCAAACTGTATAACTGGTAATAATAATACCCAATTGTTCTATGTGTAATTAATATAATGCTTTAGATACTGCTCTAGTGTCTGGTTTAGTTTTTCCATTTATCCATCCGTCTGCGGATAATATACTGTAGATATGGCTGCGCAAACCCCTTATTCTACTAGAAACACTTCCTAAAATGCTGCTATAAATCTTAGATCTCTATCTGATATAATCTTATCTAGTGCTCTATATCTTGCGAACACTTTTTTTATATAGATTTTAGCGACATCCTCTGCTAATATCTCTTTAGTGCATGCTATAAAGTATTCCCACTTTGTTAGCTTATCTACTATTACTAAGATTGTGTTATGATCTTGTTCTATAATAGGATCTCTTAACTTTAGTAACTTAATAATAAAGTCCTATAATATAACCTCCCATGGTCTTCCTGGTGTCTTAATAGGTTATAGCCCTCCGTACAGCTTATGCCTTATTAGTTTGTTCCTTTAGCAATCTAGATATTCCTTTATAACTTGTCTTACTAGTCCCCAGATTCCTTAAATAATATATTCTTCTTAAAGTCTTAACACTAAGCCTGTAGCTCCATTATGTCCTTATATTATTCCCTTATGGAATTCCTTAATAAATTCTTCTGTGATAGACTTAGGTATATATGTTACTTCTCTGTTTTCGTATTGCTCTGAGTCTGGATCCTTTGCCTGTGCTTCTTAGATCTTTTATATCTACTTACTCTCTAGTAATTTATGGATCTGACTTTCCTTAGTTGCTATAATCTTTGGATAATTATACCTAATTAATCTGTCTTAATCCTTTTATAATAAAGCTCCTAATAGCTTTTCACTGTTTTATAGTTTAGCCTTTCTACTTAGAGCGTCTGCTTATACATTGTCTGTACCCTTGGTATGCTGAATCTCGAAATGGTATTCTATAAGCATTTCCGCCTATTTAACCTGTCTTTGGTTAAGTTTCTTTATTGTTAGGAATCCTATAAGGTTCTTATGGTCTGTTTTTACTATAAATGGTTTTTCTGTACTTTGTAAGAATGCTCTCTATTCCTTAAGTGCTGCAACTATACCTAGCAACTCCTTGTTGTAGATATTATAGTTTAACTCTGGTGGTGTTATCTTCCGACTATAGTACGCCACTGGGTGCTATCTATCTTAATGTTTCTGTAGGAAGTACGCTCCTAGTGTAAAGTCTAATGCATTTGTTTTTACAACCGTCTCTAAACCTGGTTAATAGATCTTAAGAACTGGCTCCTGGGTAAATAACTCTTTAACTCTCTTAAATAGTTCTTATTATTCCTTTCCCTATGTCCACAGTTCTTCCTTTTTTGTTAGCTGCGTAAATGGCTTAATATTCTGTGACTATTGCGCTATGAACCTTTTACAGTAATTATAAAACCCTAGGAACGATCTTAACTATATAACGTTCTTTGGTTTTTGCTAATTTACTATAGCCTTAATCTTCTTTGGATCTATGCTAAGCTGGCCTGGTTTAATAATGAATTTAACGAAATTGGTCTTTTTGGTAAAGAACTTGTATTTTTTAATTGCTATTGGTATCTGTTCTTCCTGTAGTCTCTTTAAGACCCACTTGATGTGTTCTCTATGTTCTTCCTCACTCTTTAAGTAGATGATAATATTGTTAAGGTATGCTATAATAAACTTATCTAGGTGTTCTCCTAATATACTATTAATTTGCTTCTGGAATGTTGCTAGTATGTTTATAAGCCCGAATTGTATAACTAATGGCTTATATAGTCCTTTCTTTGACCTAAAGGCTGCCTTCTATTTATTGCCTTCCTTAATTCTAATCTAATGGTACGCCTACCTTAGATCTATCTTTGTAAAGATCTTTGTGTTGCCTATCCTGTCTTGGATTTTGCTAATTAAGGGTAAAGGATATCTATCCTTTCTAGTAATGCTGTTTAACTATCTGTAGTCTATACACATCCTAAGTTTTCTGTTTTTCTTTAGGATGAATAACACTGGATATCCTGCTAATGACTATAATGGTCTAATGTATCCCTTTCATAAGTTCTCCTGGATAAACTTTTTAAGTGCTACTGACTCTGTTTTAGTAAGCTTATAAATTAGAAAGAACCTTAGACTTGTTTCCTCTTCTAATTCTATCTTATGGTCCTAAGCTATATGCTTTAACAGCTTCTTACTTTCTAGTAACTATAACTTTTTACTATACTTGTAGTATCTCTTTGGTATATAACTTAAGCCTTGCTTAGTCTCTTTATATGTCGCTCCGACTTAGTACTATACCAACTTAGTTTGCTGTTGTACTTTATATTATTGTATATCCCTAATATTAACTTGACCTGTAACCTAATTAACTTTTGGATTATACTCCTGTAACTAAGGCATTTTTAGTATCACCTTGTCCTGTCCCAATAGTAGGATATTGAAAGATATTCTAACTGGTCTCCCTTTAATAGTTATCTAAATAGGTCCTGTTTTAAGATTAATAATACCTCCTTTATAGGCTATCCGATCTCCTAAAATTGTTATAAGTGGATATGGGTGTTTTTTCTGTTTATGTGGTAACCCTATTCTTTCTACTACCTTTAGTGATATGTGGTTCCTAGTTGCTCTACTATTTACTAATGCTTTAAACTGCTGATCTTGCCACTTAGCTCTTAAATTTAGGTATTATCCTTGAATTTCTTTAAGGGTCTGAGGCTTTAATACTAGTTCCCTCTGGTTCTATACGCCTCCCCTTTTCCTAACTGTTGGCTGCTTGATCCTGCCTATATTTGGTCTAACTTTAGCTAATACTTAGTTTATTTTTTTTCCTCTACGTGCTATAGACAAGTGTTTTCTAGGTACTTCTACTACTGTTGTCTGTCTAGGCATTCTTCTATAAGGAATCTTCTTAGTTAAAGTGTTAAGTCCCCTTAACCTTGTACTTCTACTGGGTGCTAACTATATATATATTTGGTGTTTCTAAACCGCTTTTCCTTTAGTGCCTAATATATCTTTAATAGGTACTTCTGGTTCTTATCTTTAGGTGCTTTATATATATTACATGTGTTATCCACACAAGCTATTTATAATAGTGTATAATGCGCTATATGTTTTAGGTTAACTCTTGGTTTGTTTTTGTCCTTAAGTTTAAATTTATATCTAGTTAACCTAACCACTGGTATCTCTGCTGTAGGTACTAAGATTTGTTACTCGCTTCTCTAGTTCCTAGACCTCTCTTCTAGGTTCCTTAACGTTATAATTAATGCTCCTTTAATGTAACTTATGCGTTTTTCTGTAATGGGTTGGTCTTGGACAACTTTTTTGTCTAGCCATATATAAAAATCTTCCTATTTGTCGTTGTGTTGTTGCCTATACCACTTTCTATATAACTGGTTTAGTATATATGGTCTATCCGTTAGAAAGTACCTTGTTATTACTATATTATGACATCCTTTGGTATGTCTTTCTTTAAACCTAGTTGGAATATTTAGATCCTCTTCTTATTCTAGTTTATTTAACTACTTTGCCCTAGGTGTCCCTGCACTTGGCCTATTAGTAACTCTTTATATAGGTGCTCTGTCCCTTATATAACCTAGCATAGCTAATCTCTTATCTAGCTTTTGCTCTTGCTATGTGATGATTCTTGTCCTAAACTTATCCATAGTTTCTTATTTTCTGCGTCTTGCAGCTAGATTTTTGTAGTTGTCTTGCTTTTTAATTCTGGTATTGACTTTTTAATCTTTAGGCTGAACACTACGTTTACTTAGAATTGTTAACGTTCTTATTTGTTCCCTGAACTTGTAGTTCTTAAACTTGCGTCCTATACTTATTCATTTATTACTAAACTGAGTTGCTACCCTTTCCCATTAGTTTTTGTCCATTATGGGTTTTTGGGTGTGTCTTATCTTGTTTTAAAAATCTTAAGCTTCTCTTATCTTTTCTTAAGAATCTTAAGCCTGTGGCCTTTTGCCTTTATTAAGTGATAAGCTAGCACTAGCAGTTGTCTACTTGCTTAGTTTCTTTTAAATATTGCTCCTATCGTCTTGTAAAGCGATGGAAATTGTATTTAATAGTGTTATAACATCCGTTACTGAACCTTGTTTGGTGATGGTCTTAGTCTCTGCTTCTGTTGCGTTATTAAGGTTTAAGTGCTCCTAGTTAGCCTCTTTTTTATCCTTATTGCTGTTAATTAATAAGTATTCTAACTCCATTGTTAATACTGCTGATCTTTATCTGTATATTGCTGTAATATCTTAATCTAGCTTATAGAGTTAATCTTGTTCTTTGTCTAACTCTCTAGTTCCTTAAAGTCCTTTTAACTCTGGCTCCTGTGGCTAATAGCTTGCGCTGTACTTAGCGTTCTTATAAATTTGGCATGTGTTATTATAACAATACGCAAAACTGTTAATTAAACACTCTTTTATTCCTTGTAGTGCACCGTTGTCCCTCTATATATATATGCCGTCTACTGGTCTGGTTCCCTTTACTATATAGTTACTCTAACTACCTCTGTAGTCTCTGGCGAAATAATCCTATTTTCCGCAATTTATGTAAGCTATCTTTAAACTATTTTTCTTACTATGGAGTCCGCCTAAACATCTTCTGCTGCTAAGATCCCTGGTTTAGCCTCTGCTCCTTGGTTCTTTAATTACTTAATCCTTAACCTCTGGGTTTCTATGGTTTCTTTTCCCATCTTTAGGTTTCTTTGGTACCGCTTAGGTCCATTAGCTCTGCGCTATTTTATAGTTTTTAACTTTGCGTCTGTTGTTGCGTACTCTATACCTTATATAACTGTAGAACTCTATCTTGCCCTTTTTTAGCTTGTTCCCTTTAATAGATTCAGTTATTGATCTTTATTAACTAATCTATTAACTCCCTTAGAGTATCCGCATCTTCTATTAGGATGATTGCGTTCTAGACTTTAGCTTTAAGTCCCTGTTTATACTGTGCTATAAGCGCCCTGTTGTTCCACTTAACCTATATGGCTAGTGTTTAAAACTGTGTTGTATACTTAATAGTTAAAGTGCGTTGTACTAAGTTCTGAAGCTTTTATTCTGCTATAGTTGTGGCCTCTGGGTCTCTAAATATCTGCGTTAGTTGCTTTACAAACCCGTTCCAACTGGTAAATATGTACCATATATCCTGGTTAGTAGTTGCTATACTATTAGCCTATATTTCTATAAGATACGGCTTAAACTACTTAAGTGCCCTCCCTATTAGGAATAATCCTATATAGGCTACTTGGTCTAATAATATTGCTAACCTTGCTCCTTCCTATACTACCTTGAAGTGCATTTGTGTAAGAAATCCCTTAAGCTTTAACTTCTCTCCTAAGAATCATTTGATTAAAGGTAACTTAATTTTTACTGCTCTGATTCTATTAATGTGTTCTTTAAGTATCCTATTATTGTCTTGTAAGTGATTAACTATTTCCTATAACTGACCTTGTGTAACCACTTAAGAATCCCCCTTATTTATACTGGTATTACCTGGACCTAAGGTTGTGGCTCCTATTAATGCCGTTGTGACTGGTGCTGCTCTTAGTGGCATGTTGTCTGAGTTTGTTCTAATACTATAACCTTGGTAGTGAATATGTAACGGAACCTTGTAGTAGGAACTACGGTGGGTTTTGTTAATGGGCTGGGTATATAGGTACAATAAGTTAATAACGTAATAATAACTGGTGGAGTGGTTGCCTAATAGATTAACTCTAATTATATTCTGAGATTTACTATAAGGAGAGAACTATCTATGGTAGGGACTGAGGTCCTTTAAATATATAACCGTACTCCTAAGAAATCCTCTCTTATATGTGAGGTACGTGTTATATAGGTTATATGTGGTGTATACTGCGTACTCCTTGTACACTGCGTATAATGTTATGTGACTCGCTTACCATTTCTTGTTATATGGTTCTACCGGATCTATCCTAGACTGTGCCTGTATTAACCAACTAGCTTCCGCCGACTCCTCTCTAAGTAGTTGTAATATTGTACTTAAAGCGTCCGTAATATGTATCCTTTTTGAGATTAGTTCTAAGAAGCTTAATAAGCCTACCTCTAATCCTATTATTAAATAAGGTCGTTTTAAGAAACAGATAAGAAGTATGTAAAGGGACAGTAGGTTCTTAGCTTAATGTGGGTGTTCGTCTATAAGATGGACAAGCACGGATTTCTCCAGAAATGTAAGGCACGCTTAGTAGTATGCGGAAATTAATAGGCCCTAGGAGACCTACCTATAAGAGCTATTATATTAGCTAGTACGACCTTCTGAACCCTTATGGCAATTACCGCAAAATTCGACCTAGAGATGACACAGATAGATGTAGTTAATGCGTTTGTCCATTGTGATCTTGATGAGGTTGTCTATATAAAGCTACCGCCAGGGTTTAATAAAGGAAAGAAAGATAAAGTACTGCGCTTAAGAAAAGCCTTGTACGGACTACGATGATTACTACTGTTATGGCAGAAGAATCTTATAAGCTCGTTAAACGAATTGGGCTTTAAAGAGGTACCTTAGGAGCTGTATGTTATGCTGAAAGGTGGAATAGTTGTCTTCTTCTATGTTGATGATATTGTCTTCTGCTACTAAAAGATAGATAAGAAGAAAGCTTAAGAAGCAATTAAGGAGCTATGTAAGGAATACCAGATAAGTATCCTTGGCGAGCTAAAATGGTTCCTAGGAATCTATGTGCTATGTGATTGTAGCTAGAGGCTTCTGTGGCTATCCTAGGAAGCCTATATTGAGAAGATAGCTAACTAGTATAAGATAGATCTTAGAGGGCGTCTTCCAGACACTCCTATAGTAGAATTAGAACTCCTCCCTACTAATTACTGATTGATCTGTCTGACGCTTCTGTCCCCTAATATAGACCTACTAGTCTGTCCTATGTCCCTACTAAGAGAAGCAGCTTCTATAATGCTATATTAGAGAAAAATGGGTTTAATACTTTATGTAGCTACTATAACGCGTTTAGATATTGCTTTTACAGTATTATGGCTGGTAAGGTTTAATTAGAACCCAAGCTAAGAGCACTATTAAGCAGTAGATAGAGTAATCCAGTACCTATATGGCATGAGGAGCAGAGCAATCTACTATAGAGGAGATAAGGAAGGAATGAACAGTAGAGGGAGAGATAAAGGAATACGCGATAAAGGACAAGACAACAGAAGAGATGGTAGAGGTAAAGTGTAATCATTTATCTGTGCTAGCGATGCATCATTCGCGGACAACTCTGTTGATAGAAAGAGCTTGTAAGGATATATTATAAAGCTATTTAGGGGGCTGATTGCCTAGAGAGCAAACAAGTAGGGTATGGTAATGATGTTGAGCACAGAAGCCGAGTTGTTAGCCCTATTATAGACAGTAAAGGAAGCTATCTTTATTAGTAGGCTGTTTAAAGCAATGATGTTACGCCTAAATAAGCCCTTAATTATTAAATGCAATAACACATAAACGCTCCAACTGATTACGGAAGACATAGCAAAGCTAATTATAAAGCTCTAATACGTTGATATCTATTGATACTGGCTACGTTAGGAATACGCAATAAGACGAGTACAATTTTAATGGACAGTAATGAAGGAGATGATTGCTGATGGACTTATAAAGGCCCTGCCTAAGCAGAGGTTTTAAAGCTTCGTTAATATAATTGGGATGGTGGATATTAAGGAGCAGCTGGATAAGGAGAAGCAACTGGAGGACCTAAGGGACAGTATTAGAGCAAGACAGAAGGATTTAGATGAGATTACGGTTTAATTAACTCATTGACGGACACGAGAAGGTGGCTAGCTTTGACCTCAAAGAGCTTAAAGCTAAGGGGGTGTATTAGATAATCTATATTCTCTAAAGGCGTGGGTTATGTGCATAAAGACACGTTACTAAAGACACGTCAGATTAAGGTCAAAAAGACATAATATAAGATCATCAATAAATCAACCCATTTTATCAATGAACTGCTCTATATGAATTTCGTGACAACTTATTAGGGATAAATTAGTATAATTAACGTTTATAAGCTAGGGGATAATAAACCCTAAATCGCTATAGGGACTACCTTAATAGGCTATTGATATAGCTAAAGGTAAGGTAATAGTCCTCCGGGACTTTAATACATACTATATATTATAAGGAGTGTAGTAGGCTATAGTTAAAGTATAGGTAACTTATCTGCTAAATAAGCTAGAAACGCGGGGCCTTACTCTAACTACTCTAACTAGTAAACCTATCTAGAAAAGAGGAATATAGGAGAGTATAATTAACCTTATATTTGTATAAGATATACTTATAGACCGACTAGAGTTCTACGGACTAGAAGATATATAGGTAATTACTATAGACTATATACCTATATATATAACACTTAACTTTGCCGCATTAATATAATAAACCTACTAGAGATATGCTACTAATAAACTTAACTAGGAAAAGTATACCTAAAAGTTACTAATAGGCTAGCAGCTATACCCTAGGCATTACTAGAGGATATTTAAAGGATTATAAAGAACTACTTAGAAGAATACTAACTAAAGGCTTAGCTTAGTAAACACGCCCGCTGTAAATAGTTGCTAAAGGCGACCTAGCTACTTATAGGTATAAAGATAGCAAGGTGACAATATAGCGTAATAGGAGAAGCCTACTACTAATAGAGCTATAAGGCTCTAAAGAATAGGCTTAAGAAGATAATATAAAAAGAGGATAGAAATAACTGGCGCTAATTCCTAAAACAAATTACCTTAGACCCTACTAAACTATATAATAAAAGACTTTAGCATATATTAAAGTAGAGTAGGTAAGCCGCTAAGGAGACACTAGGGGATTACTATCTACCTATACCGCGCCGGATAGAATAGGACTAGTATATAATTAATAATAAGGAAAAAAATAAAAATAATAATAGAGAGGTTCTTCCTAGGCGCGGGCCAAGCAGATCTATTAGATATTAATAGCTAAACCTACCCCTTACCTCTAGAAATAAGCTATATAGTATTAGTAAAAGAAATAAAGAATACTATATAAAAGCTCCCTACTAGTAAAGCGCTAGAGCTAGACAAGATTCTATATAGGATAATTAAAGCCGCGGTAGAAGCGGTAGTAATACTACTTACTAATACTACAACTACCTACCTCTAGGGAGGCGAACTACCTAAATACTTTAAAGCAATAACTATGGTCGTCTTATAAAAGGCAAAGAAAAAAGACTACTCCTTTCTAAGAAGCTACTAACTAATTACCCTAGAAAATACCCTAGGAAAGCTTTTAGAAAAGATAGTTATAGAACGTATATAAGAAGAAATAGAGGTATAGGAGCTACTACCATAGATATAAATAGGCGTAAGAAGAAACGATTAACCCTCTTATCTATAAATCCTAGAGCTATTATATCTTAGTTATTATTATATATCTCTAGTAGTTTAAATATAAAAAAAGAGGAATAGGATTGGTAATAGAGGTAATCTCTAGAGAATACCTATAGGTACTAGTATTAATTTACTTTTATAGCTCTTAATTATAATTTTTATAATATACTCTGTTAGGAAGGCTTAGATAATCTTAATTATCTAGTTTAGTAGGCCTTTATTTCTTAGAATCTATAGAAGTCTCTTATATAATATATTATTAAAGGCTCCGCTTAGGTCTAGGCTTAGTATAGATATAGTATATCTTAGGTAAGCTTACTATACCGCTTAGATACTTAAGGTAATTAGGAAGAGAGCTAATATAAACCTAATTATATAGGGAAATATAGTTGCAGAAAACTGTACTAGGCTAGACTAGGCGTATAATAAGTATATTATATAGGTGAAACGACACTACACTAAATTTGCACTAGATAAATACTAGCTTATTTACTTTATAAGAAAAAGGAAAATAAGTAATAACCTAGCCTTAATAGTAAATATCTAGGGCTATAAAGTAAAACTAGAAGCCACCCTTAAGGCCCTATAGGTCTAGGTAGACTCTAGACTAGACTAAAACATATATATTATATAGACGACCTATAGTGGAGTAGTAGCATTTCGGCAGGATTATAGATTACTACCTTAATATAGGGACTCTCTTTTAGACGCATACACCTACTATATATAGTAGTAGTAGGGCTAATAATACTATACGGCTCCTAGATCTAGGGCCTAGGACTGGGTAGTAAGGTATTAGTAAAAAGCTCCCTAGCGCTACTAGCTAAGCTATAAAACTAGTACCTATATAGAACTATAAGGGCCTATAGAAAAATACTACATGCTATACTAGAACGCGAAGCAGCGGTTTTATTACTAGACTTATATATTAATATAACTACTATATGGAGAATAGTTATAGTATAAGGCTACCTAGTAGAAGAAAATATATATAAGGAATAAGGCGTATATAAGAAGCGAGGGCCCCTTAAAGAGGCGATATACCTAAGTATACTAGCTAGGAAGCCCTCTACCTATAGGCGGTAAAGAGAGAAAAGATAATATAGGAACTACTAGCTTACTAGGCAAAGACCTACTGCCGTACTAGTAGAGCGCTACTATAGCGATAGAGAATAAGAGGCTATTAGTATAGATAGAGATCTACTATACTTATTATAAGATAGGTAGATCTTAAATAGAAGCGACGATAGAAGGAGGTAGTAAAAATATAAGACATAGCTATATAGAATACCCTATAATTAATACTAACACTCCCCATATATAAAGGACTAATAAAGGTAGAATCTATAGCTACCTTTCCACTATAGATAGAGGTCCTAGGCCTAAATATATAGTTTATAAGTATTTATATTCTAAATACTATACCTTAATATACTTACAGATAGCCTATTTAGTTAGTATACTATATATTACTTTTCTATAGCTATGCTTAGTAAGGGACTAGATATTTACTAGAGTAGGTATAAATTATATTACCTAGATACTCTCTATAAGTAGGGGCCTATAAGTAGTAGTAAAATAGCTATAGGCTAAGAAGTCCTTTAGTAGTTCTAAATAGTATATAAGATCTAATAGGAGGACACTAAAGGATACGCCCTCCTCTAGCCCTTAGAGACTAAATATCCCTACCTAGCCGTAGGTAGTACGCTAGCGAATTACTAGATACTCCTACTACCCCCTCTAGATCTTCTAATATACCTAGATAGTATAGTATATAAGGTAGACCTAAAGATATAAAGATATATTAGTTTAGTAAAGGTAGAATGTATATGACTAGCTAAAAGAAAATGCTTAGGTTTTTTCCCTTATAGGGCCTTTTTCTATATAGAAAGGTAGAAGTATATAGACCTAAAAAGGGAATAAATTAGGCAATAAATAGAAATAATATAATAATTATATACTTAGGCTTAAAGCTTAATATAAAGTTTTAAAGCTCTTTATAAATATTTATATAAATATTTATTTATTTATTTACCTATTATAAGGTATA
>Ga0307507_10006308_pt1 | contig 18324 bp, 2 predicted proteins | sample 7_EM_MG_FD_207223 | JGI IMG/M metagenome (GOLD analysis project Ga0307507, IMG submission 207223) | Populus trichocarpa ectomycorrhiza microbial communities from riparian zone in the Pacific Northwest, United States - 7_EM | ecosystem: Host-associated > Plants > Roots > Unclassified | place... | reverse complement strand
TAGCTATATAACCGCCTATATAATTATTATTATTAATTCTATTTATTGCCCAATTTAGTCCCTTTTTAGGTCTATATAGAAAAAAGCCCTATAAGGGGAAAACCCTAAGTATTTCCTTTTAGCTAGTTCTATTCGTTCCGCCTTTGCCTAGGTAGTATATCTTTATATCTTCTAGTCTACCTTATATACTATACTTCCTAGGTATAAGGGCGCGAAGAGGCTTTGGGGAAGATTTAAAGGAATAATATAAATTCTATCTAAATCTAAGGGTATATAGCTCTTGCAGAGTATAAGAGGTTATGTAAAGAAGAGAAAGAAACATAGGAAACTTATAACTAAATATTTATGATCTTAGTAGCAGACGCGTGGGCATAAGCCCATGCGGATTTTAATAGGTTTTAACCAAATTCCATTATATTAGTGGAATTTAGTAGAGACTAGTGGAAATTAATTAAGTTAGTAGAATTTAGCAGAATTTAATTAACTTAGTAAAATTTGGCAGAATTTAATTAAAGCATTAGAATTTATCTGTTAAGTGTTTTACTAAGATATTCCTACTATAACTGGGCTAGTCCTGTTATAGTACCCCCCCCTTTAGCCAAAGGTCTAAAACAATTCAATTTAGTTAAGAATTTATAACTTATCGCCTTATAAGCATTATGATATAGTTTAAGTTCTTTTTAATTTCAAGTTTCCTACTATTATGTTTCGTGTCTTTATATTAGGTAGCAGTTGTTTACCTTTATATTATATCCATTTAGCCAGAGCAAGCCATAAAGGATGGTCTTTATGGAATTATTTTACTAGGGAAGGCGCGTTGGCCTTAACCTGTTTATAGGTTTCTGTCACGGGACACCCCCGTGACACCTTACACACGTCCACCTGTTTCCACCAACTGAACAACCGAAGACTAACCACGAGACGGCAATCTGACAGCAATCTGCCGTATTCCGCCGCAATCTGCCGTCTCTACTGTCGGAGTTGCCAACTGGCAACTTTAAGGACCTCTAACTGCCGAATTCTACTAAGTTTTACTAGAACCGCCACCTAAGCTCTACCCTGCCCATATATAGTATAGTACCCGTTAACCTAGCAACTAAGCGAACGTTATGTACCCTTTTTCCCCTATTTCCTACTTTCCTTTCCTTACGTAACGTCTTGACTTTATTATACAGTTTATATATATAGCTTAATAATATCTACTTCGCTATATATTATTATCGCTTGTGCTCACTCCGTAACACTATATTGCGTTAACCCTATATACTACCCTCTAAAATGCAGAATGACCCTAAAGCCCCTATAACAGCTGTTGGTATTATGTCCGCACTCTAAGAACAATTGGTAGAAATATAGAAGTCCTTTATAAACGCCCTTACACAGAACCAAGCCACTTTAACTTAATAATAAGCCAAATAAGAAGCACAACACTGGTAATTAATTAAAGACCTCTAAGAAGAAATCCGCACCCTTAAGATGCCTATATTAGGGCCCTAAGACCTAATACCATCTCTGGAGATAAACACGTGGAACGAGAGCCCTAAACCTATAGTAGTTACTTACCCCAAACCAATTACTGTACCGTAATAATCTAAACGACTACTAGACCCTCTAATATTTACTAGTAAATAACAAGAACTCCAATTATTCCTAAACCGGCTTAAAAATAAGCTAACTAGTAACACTAACTGCTACCTAACTAAAGCTAACCGACTCTGCTACGCCCTAAGTTAATTAGGAGGAGATATAGCTAACCTTATTAAACCTCTTTAACTAAACTTAGTACTAAGCCTAATTGTACTTCTTAAAGCCACATATAGTAACCTAAACCGCCAAGCTACTACTTAGAGAAAGATAAACCACATAACTTAAGGAATAAAAAGCTTCCTAGTATACTTCTCTAAATTTAACCATTACATAAAAGAAACAGGCTGGAACAACTCCGCACTAATTAACAGCCTTATTAAATCCCTAAGCCCCGAACTAAAACCCTCCCTAATAGGTATAGACCTACTAGGAGCTCTTAACGCCTACGCAAACGTTATTAATAAATAATATAATAATATACTACGCCTAATACCAAAGTCCGCTCCTTAATATAATACAACAAACCTATAAATGTCTACTAAGTTATTATCTCAGCCTAAGCACCCTAACACCATGGATATTAATACTGGAACCCTAGGATACGCCCTACTAGGATCCTCTAAATAAGAACAACGCACTAAGCTAGGCCTCTGTTTTAAGTGTAAAAGTAGCTCCTATTTCTTTAACCACTGCTCCGTCCCTATGCCCTAACGCAAATTATAAACGGCTAATACTAGCAGCCGTTTACCGCATTAATCCTCTAGTTACTGTCCCTAATCTTTACCTAGTTCCAGCCCCGCATCTAGTAAGCACTACTTATGAGGACAAAGCTATAACTAATATGCTATAAGAACTCCACCCTAATCGCCTCTAAAAGGAAGGTCCTAGAGCTAAGTCGCTCTCTAGGACGGCGCTGCCTTAGGATCTTATTAAATGCTTTAGATGTCACAAACTCTAACTCTTAGAATTACAGTATAACCGTTAACTGTCGTCTTCGGCAGAATAATTAATAGGTTAATGCTTAAGTCCTAATTAATATAGGAGCTAGTGGTATAGGATTTATTAACAAGATCTTTATATAAGATAATAGTTTTACTCTAACCCCCCTTAACCGGCATATTAACGTATTTAGATTTAATGGCAAACGCATTATCTTAGGCTGTATTACCTATATAGTATTCCTAAAACTCTAATACCTAAACTATAAAGAACTGATTAAGCTTTTTGTTACCACTCTAGGTTACTTAATAATACTTAAACAACCTTAGATAAAGCTATATAAGGTAACCATTAATTAGGACAACCTTAAGCTTCTATTTACTACCTCCTATTATAAGTAGAAGTGCCTTATAACTTACTGCTTAGACCCTAAACCAAAATCTAAAAAATCTACTAGGATCTATTAGTCTAAAATTTCTACTAACGTCTACCCTATACCTAAAAAGTCCACCCAATTCTACTAAGAACCTAAAAATTATACTAAATTATATAAACTAACCCTAACTACTATACCACCCCAAACCAAGCAGAAGCCTAAACTTAAGCTTAATATACAAAAGTACTAGAAGAACTGGTATTTTACTATAAAAAGGATATTTAAAGAACCCAAACCCAAATCTAATACTAACTCTATACCTAATACTGAACCTAAAGTTGAACAAGAAATAGTAGATAATTAAAAGGAAGTTGCTAGCTAGTAACTCGCCCCCCTTTCTACAAATATTTGTATAATTAGAGCTACCCTATTAGTATAACTTACCAGGAAACCTAAATATACGATCTTCGCCGTTATAATAGCCGATATTAAAAAGGCCCTAGTATTAAAGAAGCACACTAACCCTACTATAAAAGTACTAGTATGCTATTATAAGCATCTAGAAGTATTTTCACGAAAGGAAGCTAATAAGTTAGTGGAGTACCAACTATACAACCACAAGATTGTACTTAAAGAAGGAAAATAACTAGGATTTAGACCCTTATATAGAATGTCCTAAAATAAACTCTAAGTGTTATGGAAGTACTTAGACAAATACCTAAGTAAAGGATTTATCAGAGTAAGCTCTTCGCCTATAGCTATACCTATAATCTTTATTAAGAAACCTAGCGGCGGTTTACGCTTCTATATAAACTACTAAGCTCTTAACGCTATTACCATTAAGAATCAGTACCCGCTCCTATTAATTTAAGAGATACTGAACCAATTAAGTAAGGCTTACTACTATATAAAACTCGACCTTATCTACGCATTTAACCGCCTCTATATTGCAAAAGGAGATAAATAGCTTATAGCATTCCGTACTAGATACGGACTATTTAAATACTTAGTAACGCTATTCGGTCTTATAAATGCCCTAAGTTTATTCTAACACTTTATAAATAATACCTTACAACCTTACCTAGACATTTTCTGTACTACTTATATTAATAATATTTTAGTATATAGCAATAACCTAGCTAAATATAAGAAACATATTAACCTTATTTTAGAAGCCCTATGTAGAGCTAGACTATAATTAAATATAGATAAATACGAGTTTTATAAAATAGAAGTTCTATACCTTGGACTTATTATCTCTATAGATGGTATATAAATGGACCTAAAGAAGATTAAAGTAATTATAAACTAACAAGAACCCAAGAACGTTAAGAATATAAGAGCCTTTATAGAATTTACTAATTTCTATTAATGGTTTATTAATAACTTCTCCGCCCTGGTTTTACCTCTTATAGCTTTAACCCAAAAGGATAAAGCCTTTATCTTTAATAAGGAATGTAAGAAGGCCTTTACCTATCTAAAAGTTATGTTTACTACCGCACCTATACTCTAACACTTTAACCTGAACTAAAAGAGTATTATAGAAGCTAACTTATCTAACTATATTACTAGAGGCATTCTGTCTTAGTATAACAAAGAAGGGGTACTGCACCCTATAGTATACTTCTTAAAACGACTAAGTCTAGCTAAATGTAACTATAAGATCTATAATAAAGAATTATTAGCCATTATTAGATATTTTAAATAATAGCGACCTAAACTGGAAGGCGCTGGATTTCTAATTAAGGTCCTTAACAACTATAAGAATCTACAGTACTTTATAACTATAAAATAGCTAAGTTATTGTTAAGCCCGCTAGTTAGAATATCTGTCTTAATTCTAATTCTTAATTATATACCACCTAGGCGTTTAAGGTTAAAAACCTAATGCCCTAACTCAATATTTATAAGACATAATAGTATAGAAAGAAGTGCATACCTATTATAAACAAACCCTACTTCGTCCTAAATTATTTAATCCCCTAGCTAAAGACCTTATAGTATATATCCTTAAAATAACTAATTAATTAATTAAACAGATTATAATTAATAAATACCCAAACAATAAGTTTATCTAAGAAACACTTAAGCTAATTTAAGATAGCGTTAAACACTCCAAAAAGATCTCTCTAAGTAAATATAAAGTTTGTGGAGACTGCTTATACTACTAGAACCGCCTAGTTGTTTCTAATTATAATAAACTTAAGCTTAAGCTCCTTAAACACGTATACAACCTACTAGTAGCCAGCCACCTAGGCTGAGAAAAAACCCTAGAGCTACTCTAATAGGAGTACTACTGGCCAAACATGTATAATATAACATAAAGGTACGTCTCTAGCTGCTATACCTACTAACAAGCCAAAGCTTTACATAAGACATATAACAGCTTTCTAAAGCCACTACCTATTCCGGACTAAAGATGGAAGGATATCTTAATTAACTTCATTATTGATCTCCCTAAAAGTAAAGGCTGCACAAATATTATAGTAGTTATAGACTAACTATCTAAGATAAGATACTTAATCACCTGCCCTAATATATTAGTACCTACTATTGCCCAACTGTTCCTGGATTATGTATAGAAACTCTATAGACTCCCTAAAATAATTATCTCTAATAGAGGCCGCCAGTTTATCTTAGTGTTTTAGAAAGAACTAACTACCTAACTCTATATTAAAGCACTATTATCTACGGCATATTACCTGGAAATGGATGGTTAAACGGAACGTGCAAATGCTATAATAGAACAGTATATTTGGATATACATGTTGTATCTACAAAACAACTGGATGGACTGGCTTGCATTTACTAAGTTTACTGCAAATAACTCCATCTTAGAAACTATAAAGGTCTCCCCATTCCTAGCTAATTACGGCTAGCACCCGCAAATAGGTTTTAAACCCTTTAGTAATATTCCTCGTCCAGCTTATTAGGCCTTATAAGTTGCAGAAGCAAACAAATTTATAAAGAAGATGGAAGAACTATAGGAGTTCTTTACTAACGAAATAACATAGGCCCAGTCTGTCTATAAAGCCGCAGCAAATAAGAACTAAACCCTAGCACTAGCTTACTAAATTAGTAACTTTATCTGGCTAGACATAAGAAATATAAATATAAAACAACCTACTAAGAAACTTAATTGGAAGAACGCTGGCCCTTATAAGGTTAAAAAAGTTGTCTCTCCTTATACCTACCAACTAAAGCTCCCTAATACGGTTAAAATCCACCCTATATTCTATACGTTAATCCTCCGCCCTACCGCCCCTATATTAGACGCCCTGCCTAGATAGATCCAAGACCCTCCCCCACTAGTTAAAGTGGATGGTAAGGATAAGTACCTTATTAAAAGAGTTAACAACATTAAGTATAACAAACAGAAACGCAAATATATATACCTTACAAAATGGAAAGGTTTTACTAAACCCTTATAGGAACCTATTGACTCTATAGGACTTACACAAGCCGCAGAAGACTTTTACGAACTTTACCTAGAACTACCATAGCCCTATCTCGTAGATGCTCGAGTTTAAAGGGGGGGTATTGTCACGGGATACCCCCATAACACCTTATATATATCCACCTGTTTCTACTAACTAAACAACTAAAGACTAACCACAAGATGGCAATCTAATAGCAATCTACCGTATTCCGCCGTAATCTGCCGTCTCTACTGTCAGAGTTGCTAACTAGCAACTTTAAGGACCTCTAACTGCTAAATTCTACCAAGTTCTACCAGAACCGCCACCTAAGCTCTACCCTACCTATATATAGCATAGTACCCGTTAACCTAGCAACTAAGCAAACGTTATATACCCTTTTTCCCCTATTTCCTACTTTCCTTTCCTCACGCAACGTCTTAACTTTATTACACAGTTTATGTACATAGCTTAATAATATCTACTTCGCTATATATTATCATCACTTATACTTACTCCGTGACAGTTTCCTAGGTTTATATTTTATATCCTTCCCACTTAATAAGAAGTTTAAATTGTTTAGATTGTATTTTCTATTATATATTATTAATTAAATTAATAAAGTATAAACTATTGCCGTTATTAACAATTATAGGAGGTAGTAGCAGAATTTTATAAGTTATAGGATTATCTCTTAAGGGTTATAGCAAGCTTACATAAAACGTTAGGTATATTTTTATTTTAGTTAGCAGTTTAAGCTTATAGGCGTATAGGTTTAGTTTTTTTTTAATTTAGTATAGGCCTACAAACTTCTAATTAAGTTTCTTTAAAGGCTGTTAAGTCTTTAAGTTTTATATACTTAGGTAAGCCATATTACCTTCCTTAAAGTTCTATATAGGAGCTTATTCTTTATTTGCATACCATTCCTATAACATTTAAGCGTATATTAACTTACTTTATAATAGTTCCATTAACTGCTTTATTTAATTAGCGAAGTTATACACGTTAATTAACTGGATCCGTTTAATTATAGGTCCTATTATATTAATATTAGGTCATAGCTTAAATCCAAGTTAAGGGTTTTGTCTGTAGGTTGCATAAAACAGTATTACGCCTATTAATATATTTATTATGTTATTTGCAATAAACTTAGCTAAAGGTAGCCATTTTTCCTAGTTATCTTATAGGTAGGAGTAGTACATTTATAAGTATTATTCTATAATCGCGTTTGCAATTTCTATTTAACTATCTATCTCTAGATAAAACGCAGTTAAGAGTTATATTTAAATGCTTAATTGTTTATATAGAGCTTACCAGAAGTCTAAAACAAACTAGCTTCTGTAGTTAGATATTATTATATTAGGAAGTCCGTGTAGCTTAAAGACGTACTTAATAAAACATTTGGCTACTAATATTATATTAATTAAGTCCATAGGAATCATATATTGTATTTTTATAAAATAGTTAACTACTACTATAATATTTATGAACCTATTACTATTAGGTAAGTTAACTACAAAGTTAATTAAGATATCGCGCTATCTTTGCAGGATTAGTAGCAGTTAAAGTACTCCTTACTTCTTTATATAAGAGGTTTTTCCACGCACGTATATCCTATATGCTCAAACGTATTTCTGTATATAGTTATATATTATAGGCCAGTAATATACTTATTAAACAATCTTATAGGTCTTTGTATAGCCAGGATGTCCTACTATAGGGAAGTTGTATACAAATTTAAGTATCTTAAATTGTAAAGGTTTGGAATTTGGAACTACCATCTTCTATTAATAGTATAATTGATTATTTTAAATTTCGCATTTAGTGAGTGTAATATCCTTATACTATTATTTTCCAGTTTAGATCGCCTTTATTATATCTACTATCTATATATTGTTCTTATATTTGTATTTTATTAGCTTATTAATTTCTATTTCCTATTTATTAACTTTTAATTTATTTCTATTAAGTTCCATATCTAGAAATATAGGATGTAGTTTTTTAAAATGTTTAGGGGGCAGTAAAATCCATAATCAATTTATAATCCGTTTATTTAAGGCATTTATAGGTAAGTCCTATAATCATTGTGTTAATATATTAGGCTTTTAATTAAGTTTGCCCGGTTAATATATAATCTTAAAGTTAAATTATAAGAGGTATTCGGCCCAACGAATTTGGCGCTATATTAATTGTTTTATAGTTATAAAGTATTGTAGGTTCTTATAGTCCGTTAATATATATATTAGAAACAATAATCCTTCTAGCTTAGAACACTATTGTTTAAAGCATCTAATAATTATAAGCAGTTCCTTATTATATATCTTATAGTTTAATTTAGTAGGGGCAAGTTTCTAGGAAAGAAAGGCTACTAGACATAGTTCGCCATTCTTATTATATTACAATAACACTCCCCCTAGCACATAATCTGATAAGTCCGTTTTAATAATATATTTAAGGTTAGGGTTAAAGTAAGCAAGGATTAGAGTAGTTATAAAGCAATATTTTAAGTTATTAAAAGCTTATTCGCATCTAGCGGTCTATTTAAATTTAAAAAATTTCTTTATTAGGTTTACTAACGGCTAAGCAACTTCTAAGAAGTGGTTAATAAATTATTAATAGAAATTTACAAATCCTAGAAATCCTTAAATATCCTATATATTACTAGGACTTTCCTAGTTTATAATTACAGTGACTTTCTTAGGGTCTATTTTAATTCCGTTATAGGATATAATTAAGCCTAAGTATATAACCCTAGACGCGTAAAACTTGTATTTCTTAATATTGCATTATAAGCCTACGTTTTATAAGCGTTCAAGAACCATTCTAATGTATTTTTAATATTTAAAAAGTAAGGATAAGTAGATTAAGATATTATTAATATATATAGTAACAAATATATTAAGGAATTCACAAAGTGTATTATTAATATATTACTAAAACGTATTAGGACCGTTCTTTATACTAAACGGCATTACTAGGTATTTAAAGAGTTCCTATTATATACTGTCGGGAATGAGGCAAGCTGCCGTTACGCTAGGCATGTTGCTGTCACGTGCTGACGTGGCCCTAGCGTGGTGAGGAACCTTAAGTTCCTTACCCCTTTCCTTATTCCTATTAAAAAGAAGAATAACCATTATACTATCTACGAACCGTAGCTACGTGATATCCCCTTGTGTAACTAACACTGATTAGTGGTTAACTTCACTGTTATACCATAGAATAGCTAGGTATCACTAAGAAGAGACAAGCTACTGTACTAGTGCTACTTATGCTAGAGGAAGCTGTCTTTTAAGGTTAGAACTGGTCCTAAACCTTAAATAGAACTCTTCTATAAATCTAAGGATTTAAAAGGCTAGAACTGGTCCTGAGCCTTTCTAAGATTACAGATTCTTGCGTCTATTACGCAGAATAATACGCTTTACAAGTCTTTGTAATTTAAGGCCAGAACTGGTCCTAAGCCCTACAATCGCAAATTCTTATTATGAACGCGTACCAAACCACAAACGCGTACTAAACAATAAATATATATTACAAACGCGTACTAAACGACAATCCCTACACTAATAACACTTCCCTCCCTCTGAAAATATGGCTACGCCTACTTTAAATAACTGGAAAGACTCCTTACTACTAGGGGTAGCTAAGCACGCGAAACTCATTAATAAAGATTAGGACGAATTCACCTTTAATATAATAACTTATACCGCAAAACAAGTTAACGGCTTTCTCCTATACTATATTATATTCTACCAAAATAGATGCTATACCAATTTATAACTATGGGAGTATTTTAGGGAGGATTTTATGGGATGGACTGCTAATACCTAGGCACTTAGCAATGTTAATATTATTTAGAATTTTTAAGACTTCCTTTATAGGAATAGGGTATACGTTGCTAAGAATGGTAACCTAATTGCTAGTAATATTTAGGCCGTTATTACTAGTATAGAAGAACTAATATAGACGGAAGCTAAGATTATACGTTAACTACAAAAACCTAAAAACAACCTATATTCTTTAGAAGGCAACTTTAATTTATATTAAAACCCCTAGAACGCTAACCCCCTACCTAAAGCTGCTTTTCTACCTAGAGGTGCCCTCCTACTTAGAGTTACTCCGCCTCTACCTCCTCCACTTTAGCTAACCGGTAAGCCTTTACTATAAGAAGTTATAAATCTGATAAAGGTATATTCGGACAAAGAGAAGAAGTTTAGAGGAGAACTGTATGATATGCTTGGAGCAAAACTATAGGTCTTTTATAACTGTTGCAATAAGGTTAGAATTTAACGCCACTAGTACTATTATGCTTTCTCTATTATATTAAAGGGACGGGCAGTAACATTCTATTACGACTATATTATGGGTAAAAACTATAGCTTTAATATAATGCTTTAGCTTACTAGAGCCCACTTTAAGACTAATAAGAATTACCAACTTTATATATCTAAATAGCGAGAGATTATGTTCTAGAGAGTTATTGCTTTTAACCCAACAAAGACTTATTTAGAGTGCCTTTAACTACTCTTTAATAAACTTTAGAAAATCTAATATAGCCTTACTGAAACCTACTAAAATAAGAACAGCCTAAGGGACTAGGTTATCTTAGTATGCCATAGTATTCCTAAGTGTAACTTGGCGCTATATAAACCTATAGATACATTTAAAGGAGTATATACTAAGCTACGCTCTGCTATAGGTACTGTGATATAAATATAAGAATCTTAATAGCTTTATACCAAAAACCTTACCTAAATAAGTATTCCCGACTAATATAATTATAACTGGACTGATTAAATATATAGTGGCCGTGGTAGGAAATATGGAAGAGGGTATAATTAATATTAACTATAAGGCAACCGTGGAGGTCCTTATAGAGGTTTATTTTAAAGTAATCGCTAGAAGAAGTGCTATGTTTGTAAAAAGCTAAAGTGCTAGTTAACTAGACACTCCCTTAATAAGCGAAAAGAGGCATATAACAAGTTCCGTTAGAGTGTAAGAAATGTTGGAAATTATAAGGTTATTATAGCCTACTTTTAAAGCTTTCTGGTTTAATATAAAGGCGTAAAAGACCTTAAGGGTAAGGTTAATAAGGTTGAACAGCTCCTTATAAATATAGAAATTAAGGACTACTCTTCTAACTAATACTTTACTAAGTATGGTAAGGTAAATGGTATATAAACTATTACTGTTCTTAATGACCAATCTATACTCCATTTTATTATAAAGTTAAATATCTTTAATAAGCCAAAAGAGAGCTCTGCGTTTTCCTTTAATAACAGATACTTGGTAAACGTCTTCTATAGTATTATGCCGGATACTAGAGCTGTAGGAGTATCTACAGTAGGAGAACCTTAAGTTTAAGCCCTTTAGCAGCTTAATAGCTCTATTTAGATTAACTAATTAACGGCAGGCTAACATACAATTTGCTTTAGTAAAGGTACTGTAATCTCTCTTAGCATAATTAGGGTTTAAACCCCCTTAGGATATATCACTTTCCATATTATTCCTATAAACACTCTATTTCTATTTTACATTAAAGATATAGATAAGTTAGGCATTAGGCTTAATAACCTTAAGAATATACTTATTTAGGGAGACAATTGGGTGCCTATTATACGCAAGTAGGGTTACCCCTAGTTGCTCCTTTATTAACTAGAAAAGAGTATTACTTAAAGCCACTTAACTAAGTTAAAATTACGCCAACTATACCGTCGTTTTGGCCACCTATCCATTTATCAATTACTTAGGGTTCTTTAGTGAGTAGGCCATAAAGTTAAGGTTAAGGCAATTAAGCATCTTATAAAGTACTACTATTACTACCAAATAAACCAAAAGTCCCCTGGCCGATTTAAATTTACCCTTAAAGATGACTACAACTTTAACTTCTATATTATTGTCGATGTTATATATCTTAGCGGCAAGCCAGTACTCTAAGTTATTAACTTCTTAACCTCCTTTTAAGCCGCACAATTCTTAAAGGATATATTAGCTAGGAATGTATGGGATACCCTTTAGTTATACTAGATTAATATCTACCTAGGACCCCTTAATTAAATCGTCTATAATACAGGAAAGAACTTCTTATCTGTAGAGTTTTAATAATAGATAAAGGTAATGGTAATTAAGGTTAAGGAAGTCCCTATTAAGGCATATAATAGTGTTAGAAAAGTAAAGCAATATTATATGCTATTATGCCGCGTATATAAAATTATCTCTTTAGAACTAGAGGATGCTAGTAAAGAACTTATCTTATAAATAGCTGTTAAAGCTATTAACAATTCTGCTAGCCTAGATAGATTTATACCTATATTACTAGTCTTTGGCGCCTACCCTTAAATAACTAATGATTCTCTACTATCTCCCTCCGTTGTGTAATAAGCTGAGGCTATTTGTAAAGTAACAAAGGAGGTATAATATCTCTACGCTACACGCCAAGTTAATAATGTACTAGGAATAAGAAATGGCCTAAATACCTTAACTACGCTTAATCTGCTACTCTAGTCTAAGGTATGCGTATGGCGTAAAAAGGGAGGATGGTTAGGCCTATATTAACTTATTGCAATTAATGGCCAGACTTGCACTATTTAGATGCCTTACAGACCCACTTAATTCTGTTTAACTATTATTAAGCCTTACTATAAAGATAACAGTTTTAAGCCTTTACAAGATGCCCTAGAAGATGCCCTAGAGGAGAACTATAATTAATGTACTTTAGAAGGCGACTATAATCCCAATACAATATTAATAGATGCGCTATAACTATAACGCAGTAGAGGTCGCCTGAAGGGATTACAAAATCGCCAATATCTTATTAATTTTAAAGAGCAATTTATTGCCGCTATTAAAAATAGAGTTAAGTTATTAATGGCCTTTATAATAGCTAAGGAGAAGGATAACTTTAAACTTATAAAATAGCTTTAAAAGGAAGGTTGTATTACAACTCTAGGAGTTCCTTTCTAAGTATTTAATAAGTAGGAGATTAAGGGTCTTATTATAAGAGGAGTCTTTAAATTTAAGAAGTATGACCCTACTAAGTTTAATGGAGTTTGTATCTTTAAGTTAAGAATAGTTAATAAAATTAAGGACAAAGCTACTAACGCCCTATTTAAGAAATTAAGGCTTGTTATCTAAGGCTATAATAATAATGGCAAGGAGGTGATTTTTATATAGTCTCCTATAATTCAACAAGCTAGTTAGCAAGTTATTATTACGCTAGCTCCCTCCTTAATAAAGAATAGAATGGCGGTTTATTTATAAGATATCACTTAAGCCTATACCTAATTAGAGACGCACCTTTAGCGCTTGATATTAGCATACCTTCCAGAGCAAATTCGCTACTAGTATCCTAAAGATACAATTATGGTTGTGCTTAAGCCATTATATAGGATCGCAGAGGTAGGAATTTACTAGTGGGCTACCTATAGCAAGCACTATAAAGAGAAGCTTTTAATAACTACTTCTATATTTAATCCCTGCTTCCTTATTATAACTACGGGAACTCCATTTGGAATTGTTAGCATATAAACTAACAATATAATTATCTTAAGAGATGACTAATTTTTAGCTCTTAAAGAAGACGAGCTAGTAAAGGCAAATCTTATAGCAAAGCTAAAGGAAAAGCTTAGTTTAATAACACTATTACTCTTTAACGGATGCATTCTCTCCCTAAATGAGGATTCTATTGCTCTGCGCCAGAAGGGTTAAGGTAAAAAGATTGACGTTATTAACGCTAATTCTCTAAAGTAAGGATATATAGAGCAACGCGCTTGCGGAGCTTATATTACTTCTATCTATTAACCCAAGGCTTTATTTAATCTCTCTATTGCTGCTTAATACTAGGAACTAATTAAGGACGACGTTCTTGCCCTAAATAAACACCTTTTCTAGTAAATGAACCATCTTAACTGGGGCCTATACTACATGCCTATTAATCTTCCCACCGCTAAGCTCTTTATATTTATTGATAGATTATTTATAAATAATAAAGATTTTAGCTCCTAGCTAGGATATAAGATTATTATTGTAAACGAGTTTACTAGAGAGAATAACTTTATAATCTATAGTAACCTTATTTATTAGAGCTTAACTAAGAGTAAGCGCGTTACCTAAAGTGTTTTAGCGTTAGAGATATATAGAATGGTTAGCGGAGTTAATATGGCAATTGCAATTGGAACTACCCTAAAGATAATTATAGATTGACTTGAACTTCCTATTATCCCTATAATTATATGCACCGATTTATACTCCCTCTATAAGTGCTTGGTTAAGCTTAGTACTATAAAGGAGAAGCGCCTTATAATCGATATTATAGCACTTTGTTAATCCTATAAATAGTAAAAACTCTTTAAGATTTAATAGATTAACGGTTAAGATAACCTAGTAAATGTAATAATAAAGGCAAACCTAAATAAGGCTCTAGAAACGTTTATTAACACAAACACTCTATGTATATAAGTTAAAGGTTGGGTTAAAAGGGAGTAGGAGTATGATATTCTATAGACCCTAACTTAAACTAGCTAATTAGGATTTTCCATCCCCAGAATAAAAAATTGCTATTGGCTTGCTTACTACTAGCGCCTTAGCGGCCCACCTGTCTTTACATTATCTGCTAACTGCCGCATTGTCGCATATTATTGCATATTATTTGGTATTGCCGCATATTATTTAGTATTGTCGCATATTGTTTAGTATTGTTGCATATTGTTTGGTATTGTCACATATTATTTAGTATTGTTATACACTATCTGGTATTGTTACATCCTGTCTGTTTGTCTATATATAGATGGCAACTATAAAAAGAAGAGTTGCCAGTGTTGGGAATAAGGTAAGCTGCCGTTACGCCAGGCATGTTGCCGTCACGTGCTAACGTGGCCCTAGCGTGGTAAGGAACTTTAAGTTCCTTACCCCTTTCCTTATTCCTATTAAAAAGAAGAACAACTATTATACTATCTATGAACCGTAGCTACGTAATATCCCCTTATGTAATTAATATATACAAAAGGCTATATACTTCTTATCTCCCTTATATATATGAATTTTATTAAAGGCAGTAATTATGTTAAGCTTTATAAAGTACCATGCCTTCACCAATTAGTTAAGCATCTCTTAAATTAAGGGAATTGGATATTAGTTTTAAATCATAATTGCGTTTAGAGCTTAATAATTAATATAGAATCTTAAGCCTCCTTCTAGCTTTTTAATAAATAGCATAGGTAAGGCAAATAGAGATTAACTAGGGCAAATAAATCCTTTTTCTAGATACTTGTTAAGGTATTATCGCATTATAAGTAGTTCTTCTTATAATATACCGTATAGCGGACTGAACTTTAGTATTATGCCAGGCTTAAGTTCTATCTTAAAATTATACTTCTCTTAGTGCGGGGCTAGTTGGTCTATAAATCGTTTTTTAAACTTGTTAATTAGGTTATAGTACTCTTTAGGTATAAAAGGTTAAGGATTAGGATACTATTTTAGTTCTAGTGCTTTCTTAATATCTTCTATAGTTATAGTAAAGATTTTATAATCTTGTCCTTTTACTAATAAGATAAAAGGCACGGCCTATATTATACGGATTTTAAGAGGGTTTAATATAATATCTTTACATTCTTTACCATAATTAGCAGTTATAGATTTATTGTATTAGCTTAAGGTTTATAGCAAGGGTAATTTATATTATATTAAATTTAAATAGTTATGTGCATATTTATAGGGCAAATGGTTTTTTAAGTAATAACTTTAGCAGTAGGTTATATAGAACTTTAGTATTTCTTTAACCCAGCTAATTAAAGGGTTATGTTGTTTTAGCTATCTATATCTAAGTATTATCTTATAGTGCTTTAAGGGTGTTATAAACAGGGAAACATATTTAAGGTATTTACTTATCCGCAATTTTACAAGAGCGTAGTGCGTTATTTTGCTATATATTAAGGGTTTGCCATTAAAGCCTTATAGGCCTTAGGGCTTATTAAGTTTTCACATAGTTTATATTAATAAAGCCTATGCTAGTAGCTCTGCTATCTATAAGGATTTATACTTCCTTCCATTTTCTAAGTGTTTAAATTTCGCTAAGTATATTAAGGAATTTATGTTATATATTAGCGCTAGAAGAGCCTAGATACTTATACTCTTCCACTTTTTATCCTAAGGCGTAACTTAGCCCTAAAATAATTTGTTTTCCAAGTTAACTAAAGGCAAGGTGCTTTATAACCTCTAAGTATAATTTATAGCGTAGGTATAATTTAAGGAATAAGTATGGCTTAAAGAATGGGTATAATTTAAGAATTGGGTATAACTTAAGGATCGGGAGGAACTACGGCGGACTTTTTTTAAAAGGGTAAGTTTGGCAATATTTTTAAATATATCCTTTTTTACCGCATCCAAAACATTCTTTATTTGTGGCTTATGTTCTTTATTTGTTAGTTCCTAAGGGTATATAGGATTGGGTGGCATTGAGGTCTATAGGGTTATATATAGGGCTTTTAGGTCTTAGAGAAGGATCGCGCCTTAGAGTATATACTGGTTTTAAGGAGTTTTAAACACAAGGTATAGTTAACTTTAGAAAATAAGTCTGTTTGTTATATCAAAGGTCTTTGTTAATTTGTTAATATATTATAGTAAATTTGGATAGGTTTTTTGGCAGTTCTCTACTTACTAACTAGGCTCTAATCTTATCCAAAATAGCTTATTAAAGGGCAGCAACTCTAGCGGCTTTATTTTAATCCAGTTTGCTAATAAGGCCTAAAATTTTCAAAAAGAAGCTAGTAAAGTCTTAGTTCTATTATTATAGGTTTTTAAGTTTAGTAACAGCTATGTGTTCACGGCTAACGTTATTATATATTCATTCTAGCAGAGAGACAAAGGTTTTAAAATTAATAAAAGTGCTATTACGGAAGAATAGATCTATGGTTTATATAGCGTTCTTACTTAAATAAGACATTCTATAGCTAACCTTACTAGCCTTAGTAGGGTATTAATTATAGTTTATTAAGAGTTTAAGACAGAGCTTGGTTATAAAGGGATATAGGTTATTTTAGTTTCTATTAAATATTAAAGAATTAGTGAGCTTTTTGGATTTTATAGTAGGTACTAGGTTTGCTATAGGTGTAGGTTAAGCTACTATTACTAGTTTAGTGTTCGCATTTAACACGTTAGGTTTAGGTACCATTATTTTAATTTTATTTATAGGTGTTGCTATTGGGGTCTATAACATAAATGCCTTAATATTACGGAGTTCTTTACAGAGTGCTTCTATTAATTGCTAGTGCTAGGCTTCTAGTGCAGCCCACTGCTAAGCTAAGGCGTTTATAAAAGACTATTACATCATAGTTAACTATTCCCTAACTAGGGTTATAATACTTATAGTTATTAAAAGAGATTCGGGTTTATTTGCCATTTTAATAATAGTTGTTTTAACGTAATATAATGTAAAGGCGCGAAGAGGCTTTAGGGAAGATTTAAAGAAATAATATAAATTCTATCTAAATCTAAGGGTATATAGCTTTTACAGAGTATAAAAGGTTATATAAAGAAGAGAAAGGAACATAGGAAACTTGTAACTAAATATTTATAGTCTTAGTAGCAGACGCGTGGGCATAAGCCCATGCGGATTTCAACAGGTTTTAACCAAATTCCATTATATTAGTGGAATTTGGTGGAGACTGGTGGAAATTAATTAAGTTAGCGGAATTTGGCAGAATTTAATTAACTTGGCAGAATTTGGCAGAATTTGATTAAAGCGTTAGAATTTATCTATTAAGTATTTTACTAAGACATTCCTACTGTAACTGGGCTAGTCCCGTTATACTAGGTATATTAAAAAATCTAAAAGGAGTAGTAAAAGGGTCTAGAAATTCGCTAGTAAGCCGCCTATAGCTAGGCGGAGGTATTTAGTCCTTAAGGGGCTAGAATAGGGCGTATTATTTAGTGTCCTCCTATTAGATCTTATATGCTATTTAGAACTACTAAAGAATTCCTTAGCCTATAAGCTATTTTACTACTATTTATAAGT
>Ga0307507_10006307_pt1 | contig 18327 bp, 6 predicted proteins | sample 7_EM_MG_FD_207223 | JGI IMG/M metagenome (GOLD analysis project Ga0307507, IMG submission 207223) | Populus trichocarpa ectomycorrhiza microbial communities from riparian zone in the Pacific Northwest, United States - 7_EM | ecosystem: Host-associated > Plants > Roots > Unclassified | place... | reverse complement strand
AGCTACTAGTATATGTTAAGCTGCCTAGAAAGGATTCATATATATAGAACTATAGCGCCATAGCCTAGAGGCTGCATGCGCAGTATTGTACGTAGTATAATACAACGGATATAAAAAAAAAAAAAAAAAAAAAAAAAAAAATTTATAGCTAGCAAACGCCTATAGAGAACGATTTAAATCAATACCATTAATCGATTAATCGAATTAAGTAGAGCCTTTAATCGGGCCGACCTCTCCCCTAAATTATAGATACAGATAGGTAGGTATAGATAGGTAGGCACAATAGGTAGGCATAGATAGGTAGGCATAAATAGGTAGGATAGGTAGGATAGGTAGGACAGGTAGAATAGGCAGGACAGGTAGGATAGGTAGGACAGGTAGAATAGGCAGGTAGGCAGTAGGCCTAGTTAGGAAATTAGTATACGGCCGGCGGATTATCGGGAATACCGCCAATTAATAATTTAGAGCCTCTATGCGAGGCTCCTTAGTTAATTACCTAACGCCTAAGCAATTATAGAGCTCCTATAATAGACACAGGCGGTAAGTAGGAAAGATTTATTTAGATTATTTAGATTATATAATTAAATTATATTATATATTTTTTGACAAGCTGTAAATACTAGAGTGTTAATATACCTTATTTTTAAATCTAGAATTTTTATTATTATCCTAATAGTCTTAATGGTCCTAATAGCCCTAATAGTCCTAGAGGTTTTAGAGGTCCTAGTGGTCCTAGAGGTCCTAGTAGTCCTAGTGGTCCTAGTGGTCTAAGCGACCTCCTAATAGGTTCCTAATAGAATGCTAAGTGTAAGTGTCTCCTAAAGCTCCTAATAGCTCCTATTAGGGCTATTAGGAACCTATCAGGACTATTAAGAGGTATAAGCATTTTCCTAATATTCTTCCTTATTAAGTTTACAATCTACGCGTTAATTAAGCTCTTTAATATCCTGTAGGCATTGTAGATCTACTACTTCTACCCCCCTTGCAATTAAAGACACGCCTAAATTAAATAAGTAGAATAACTCTATATTGCGAGAGCCTCTACTAATTGGTTAAAACTATAGCTGTATCTTTCCTATTAACTAGGACAACCTTTACCTAGGTAAGTACAGTAAGCTTACTAGTAAATATAGATACTAAATTATTAATAAGCAGTCCCTTTTAAAGAACTCCTCTATATTAACTATATAGAAGTATAGAGTAGATCTATTCTGGGATAGGCTAAAGGTGTAATAGAACCTTGTAGCAGGAACTACGGTAGGTTCTGTTAATAGGCTGGGTATGTAGGTACGACAAAAACAACAACATAATAACAACTGGTAGAGTGGTTGCCTAACAGATTAACTTTAATTATATTCTAAGATTCACTACAAGGAGAGAACTATCTACGGTAGGGACTGAGGTCCCTTAAATACACAACCGTACTCCTAAGAAATCCTCTCTTATACATAAGATACGTGTTATACGTATTATACGTAGCGTACACTACGTACTCCTCGTATACTATATACAACGTCATGTAACTCGCTTACTATTCCTCATCACATGGTTCCACTAGATCCATTCTGGACTATGCCTATATTAACTAACTAGCTTCCGCCGACTCCTCTCTAAGTAGTTATAACATTATACTTAAAGCGTCCGTAACACTATCTCCCTCCTCTTTATCTTCATCCTTAAAGATTCCTAACATCTCCAAGTCGTCCACTAGAGGTGTAATGTCCGTTTAATCAGTCTGGTTAACATCCATACTTATTATGGTTAAAGCTCCTTCTTCCTCACAAGCGCAGCGCCGTGCTCGCACCATGGCTGCCATACTGTCACTTGGTGAGACAATGCCGTCTCCATATTCTTGTTGCGCAAAGGTAGGGTTAGTGTGTGTTACATTAGCAAGTCCTTTATCTTAACAACCCTCATCTTACTCGGAGTGTACTAAAGCAAATATTCAATCATCCTGCAATGTTCGCTCTATTTCTAACACTAAGTGTGCGCATCTAATGACTTTTAACAGTCTTCAAGTTCCCTAAGTAACTTGTTATAGGGTCTCATATTTAATCTACCGCTGCGAAACTTAACGGTAAGCTCTTAAGCGCCTTAGATAAGCTTTATTATTCGCAGGAAGCGGAGTAGAAGGCTGTAACTGCTTAACAGCGTGCCCTTAAAGCCCATTTATCCGCTTCTGCCTGTCTTCTTCGTCTTAAACTTGTCTGTAAAAAGGTCCGTTCCAAGGAGTGGAAACTCGTTTAATAGGGTTTATCTAAGCTAGGTAATAAAAGGACTAACTCTCCTTCTGCAAGGGAAACAACTCCAAGTAGCTCAGCAATTACTCCTCTTGGGTCCCCCTTAGGTGACTCATTTTTCGGCAATCCTTCTTTATTAATGTTGCCTAACCTACTTTCTTCTAATACTCCTATACCTTTCCCATAGCGTTCCTTAGGTTGCTTAGTAGTTCCTAGGTAGTCTTACTATAGCCTATCCACTTTACTTTATACCACGTTTCGTCATCCACGTCTTTGTAACTAATAATCTTTAAAACTTACCATTTATCTTCTTCCTGTCCTCTATACGTGTCTGCCTTATAGACTGGTAGCTTAACATCTCCGTATACTGGCTCTAGCATTGCGATATGCTATACAGGGTAGATTTTTATTTTGGCTAGTAGGTTTAATTTGTACGTAACCAATGAAATTCTTTACTTAACTTCGAAAGGTCCTAGTCTAATATAGTCCAACTTCTTACTTAGTCATTAACTCTTGAAGTTCTTATATAGTAGCCACACTTTATCCCCCTCCTTAAGATCTGGTCCCTTAGATCTCCTAGCATTATAATACCTTTTTATTCGTTCTTATACTAGCTTAGCTATTTCTTTAAGGTCTGTATAAAGATTTATTAACGTCTCCATTCTTTATTTAGCTGTGCTACTCGTCTTTTTTGCTTAACGTGGCGATAACGATGTTCTTAGCTCATATCCGTAATTTGCCTTAAATAGCAATGTCCCCATTCCTTCTTATGGTGTTGTATTGTATACGAACTATACAACTGGTAATAGCGATACCCAATTGTTCTGTATATAATTGACATAGTGCCTTAGATACTGCTCTAGTGTCTAGTTTAGTCTTTCCGTTTATCCATCCGTCTGCGGATAATACGCTATAGATATTGCTGTGTAAACCCCTTATTCTGCTAGAAACACTTCCTAAAATACTACTATAAATCTTAGATCTCTATCTAATATAATCTTGTCTAGTGCTCTATATCTTGTAAATACTTCTTTTATATAGATTCTAGCGACATCTTCTACTAATATCTCTTTAGTGCATGCTATAAAGTATCCCCACTTCGTTAGCTTATCCACTATTACTAAGATTGCGTTATAATCTTGTCCTGTAATAGGATCTCTTGACTTTAGTAACTTAACAATAAAGTCCTATAATATAACCTCCTATGGTCTTCCTAGTGTCTTAACAGGTTATAGCCCTCTATACAGCTTATGCCTTATTAGTTTGTTCCTTTAGCAATCTGGATATTTCTTTATAACTTGTCTTGCTAGTCCCCAGATTCCTTAAATAATATACTCCTCTTAAAGTCTTAATACTAAGCCTATAGCTCCATTATGTCCTTATATTATTCCCTTATGAAATTCCTTAACAAATTCTTCTGCGATAGACTTAGGCATATACATTACTTCTCTATTTTTGTATTGCTCTAAGTCTAGATCCTCTTCCTATGCTTCTTAGATCTTTTATATCCACTTACTCTCTAGTAATTTATAGATCTGACTTTCCTTGGTTGCTACAATCTTTGGATAATTATACCGGATTAATCTGTCTTGATCCCTTTGTAATAAAGCTCCCAATAGCTTTTTATCACTTTGCAGTTTAGCCTTTCTGCTTAGAGCGTCTGCTCGTGCATTGTCTGTACCCTTAGTATACTGAATTTCAAAATGGTATTCTATAAGCATTTCCGCCCATCTAACCTGTCTCCGGTTGAGTTCCTTTATTATTAGAAATCCTATAAGGTTCTTATAGTCCATCTTAACCACAAATGGTTTCTTTATGCCTTATAAGAATGCTCTCTATTCCTTAAGTGCTGTAACTATACCCAACAACTCTTTGTTATAGATGTCATAGTTTAACTCTAGTGGTGTCATCTTCCAACTATAGTATACCACTAGGTGCCATCCATCCTGATATTTCTATAGGAAGTACGCTCCTAGTGCAAAGTCTAATGCATCCGTTTCTATAACCGTCTCTAAACCTGGTTAATAGATCTTAAGAACTGGCTCCTAGGTAAATAACTCTTTAACTCTCTTAAATAGTTCCTATTGCTCCTTTCCCCATACCCACAGTTCTTTCTTTTTTATTAGCCGCGTAAATGGCTTAATGTCCTATAACCATTGCACTATAAACCTTCTACAGTAATTGCAAAACCCTAGGAACGATCTTAACTATATAACGTTCTCTGGTTCTTGCCAATTCACTATAGCCTTGATCCCCTTTAGATCTATACTAAGTTGGCCTGGTTTAATGATAAATCCAACAAAATTAGTCTTCCTGGTAAAGAACTCGTATTTCTCAATTACTACTGGCATTTGTTCTTCTTATAGTCTCTTTAAGACCCACTCAACATGTTCTCTATGCTCCTCCTCGTTCTCTAAGTAGATAATAATATTATTAAGGTATACCATAACAAATTCATCTAGGTGTTCTCCTAATACACTATTAATTCGCTTCTAGAACGTTACTAGCGCATTTATAAGCCCGAATTGCATAACTAATGGCTTATATAGTCCTTCCTTTAACCTAAAGGTTGCCTTCTATTCGTTACCTTCCTTGATTCTGATCTGGTGGTACGCCTACCTTAGATCTATTTTTGTAAAGATCTTTACGTTGCCTATCCTGTCTTGGATTTCGCTAATTAAGGGTAAAGGATACCTATCCTTTCTAGTGATACTGTTCAACTGTCTATAGTCTATACACATCCTAAGTTTTCCGTTTTTCTTTAGAATGAACAGTACTGGATATCCTACTGATAACTGTAACAGTCTAATATATCCCTTTTATAAGTTCTCCTGGATAAACTCCTTAAGCGCTACTAACTCTATTTCAGTAAGCCTATAGATTAGAAAGAACTTTAGACTTGTTCCCTCTTCTAATTCTATCTTATAGTCCCAAGCTGTATACTCTAACAGCTTTTCACTCTCTAGTAACCATAACTTTTTTCCATACTTGTGGTATCTCTTTGGTACATAACTTAAGCCTCGCTTAGTCTCCTTATATGTCGCTCCAATTTGGTACCATACCAACTTGGTTTACTGTCGCACTTTACATCGTTATATATCCCTAATATTAACTTAACCTATAACCCAATCAATCTTTGGATTGTACTCCTATAACCAAGGCATTCCTAGTATCGCCTCGTCCTGTCCCAACAGTAGGATATTAAAAGACATTCTAACTGGTCTCCCTTTAATAGTTATCTAAATAGGTCCTATTTTAAGATTGATAACGCCTCCTCTGTAGGCTATCTGATCTCCTAAAATTGTTATAAGTGGATATAGGTGTTTCTTCTATCTGTGTGGTAACCCTATCCTTTCCACTACCTTTGGTGATATATGGTTCCTTATTGCTCCACTATCTACTAATACTTTAAACTGCTAATCTTGCCACTTAGCTCTTAAATTCAGGTGTCATCCTTAAATTCCTTTAAGGGTTTAAGGTTCTAACACTAGTTCCCTCTAGTCCTATACACCTCCCCTTTTCCTAACTGTTAGCTGCTAGATCCTACCTATACTTAGTCTAACTTTAGCCAATACTTAGTCCGTTTCTTTTTCTCTATATGCCATAGACAAGTGTTCTCTAGGCACTCCCACTACTGTTATCCATCTAGGCATTCTTCTATAAGGAATCTTCCTGGTTAAAGTGTTAAGTCCCCTTAACCTTATACTTCTACTGGGTGCTAACTATATATATACTTAGCGTTCCTAAACCATTTTTCCTTGGGTGCCTAATATATTCTTACTAGGTACTTCCGGTTCTTATCTTTAGGTGCTCTATATATATTGCATATATCATCCACACAAGCTATCTATAATAGTGTATAATACGCTACATGTTTTAGGTTAACTCTTGGTTTGTCTTTGTTCTTAAGTTTAAACCTATACCGGGTTAACCTAACCACTGGTATCTCTGCTGCAGGTACTAAGACTTATTATTTACTTCTCCAGTCCCTAGACCTCTCTTCTAGGTTCCTTAACGTTATAATTAATGCTCCTTTAATATAACTCATGCGTTTCTCCATAATGGGTTAGTCTTAGACAACTTTTTTGTTCAGCCATATATAAAAATCTTCCTATTCGTTGTTGTGTTATTGCCTATACCACTTTCCGTACAACTGGTTTAGTGTGTATGGTCTATCCATTAGAAAGTACCTTGTCATCGCTGCATTGTAATATCCTTTGGTATGCCTTTCTTTGAACCTGGTTGGGATATCTAGATCCTCCTCTTGTTCCAGTTTATCTAACTACTTTACCCTAGGTGTCCCTACACTCAGCCTATTAGTAACTCTTTGTATAGGTGCTCTGTCCCTTATACAACCTAACATAGCTGATCTCTTGTCTAGCTTTTGCTCTTGCCATGTAATAATTCTTGTCTTAAACTTATCCATAGTTTCTTATTTTCTGCGTCTTGCAGCTAGATCCTCGTAGTCATCTTACTTTTTAATCCTGGTATTAACTGTTTAATCTTTAGGCTGAATACTGCGTTTACCTAGAATTGTTAATGTTCTTATTTGTTCCCTAAACTCATAGTTCTTAAACTTGCATCCTATACTTATTTATTTATTACTAAACTAAGTTACTGCCTTTTCCCATCGGTTTTCGTCTGTTATGGGTTCTTGGGTATGTCTTATTTTGTCTTAAGAGTCTTGAGCTTCTTATATCTCTTCTTAAGAATCTTAAGCCTGTGGCCTTTTGCCCTTATTAAGTAATGAGCTAGCACTAGTAGTTATCTACTTGCTTAGTTTCTTTTAAACGTTACTCCTATTGTCTTATAAAGTAATAGAAATTGTATCCAACGGTGTTATAACATCCATTACTGAACCTTATTTAGTAATGGTCTCAGTCTCTACTTCTATTACGTTATCGCGGTTTAAGTGCTCCTAGTTAGCCTCTTTTTTGTCCTTATCACTATTAATTAATAAGTACTCTAACTTTATTGTCATTACTACTGATCTTCATCTATACGTTACTGTGACATCTTAATCTAGCTTGTAGAGTTAATCTTATTCTTTATCTAACTCTCTAGTTCCTTAAAGTCCTTTTAACTCTAGCTCCTGTGGCCAATAGCTTGCGCCATACTTAGCATCCTTATAAATTCGGCATGCGTTGTTATAACAATACGCAAAACTGTTAATTAAATACTCCTTTATTCCTCGCAGTGCACCGTCGTCCCTTTATATATATGTGCCGTCTACTAGTCTGGTTCCCTTTACCGCGTGGTTACTCTAACCACCTCTGCAGTCTCTGGCAAAATAACCCTATTTTCCGCAATTTATGCAAGCTCTATCTTTAAACTACCTTTCTTACTATAGAGTCCGCCTAAACATCTTCTACTGCTAAGTTCCCTGGTTTAGCCTCTGCTCCTTAGTCCTTTAATTACTTAATCCTCAACCTCTAGGTTTCTATGGTTTCTTTTCCTATCTTTAGGTTTCTTTGGTACCGCTTAGGTCCATTGGCTCTGCGCCATTCCATGGTTTTTAACTCTATATCTGTCATTACGTATTCTGCGCCTTATATAACTGTGGAACTCTGTCTTGCCCTCTCTTAGCTTGTTCCCTTTAGTAGATTCTGTTATTGATCTTTATTAACTAATCTACTAACTCCCTTAAAGTATCCGCATCTTCCATCAGGATAATTACGTCCTAAACTTTAGCCTTAAGTCCCTATTTATACTATGCCATAAGCGCCTTATTATTCCACTCAACCTATATAGCTAGTGTTTAAAACTGTGTTGTATACTTAATTACTAAAGTGCGTTATACTAAGTTCTAAAGCTTTTGTTCCGCTGTAGTTGTGGCCTCCAGGTCTCCGAACATCTATATTAGTCGCTCTACAAACCCATTCCAACTGGCAAATATATACCGTACATCTTGGTTAGTAGTTGTCATGCTATTAGCCTATATTTCCGTGAGATACGGTTTAAACTACTTAAGTGCCCTCCCTGTTAGGAACAATTCTGCATAGGCTACTTGGTCTAATAATGTTGCTAACTTTACTCCTTCCTGTACTACCTTAAAGTGCATTTATATAAGAAATCCCTTAAGCTTCAACTTCTCCCCTAAGAATTATTTAATTAAAGGTAACTTGACCTTTGCTGCTCTGATTCTATTAATGCGTTCTTTAAGTATCCTATTGTTGTCTTGTAAGTAATCAACCATTTCCTGTAACTGACCTTACGTAACCACTTAAGAATCCCTATTGTCTATACTGGTATTACCTAGTCCTGAGGTTGTGGCTACCGTCAACGCTGTTATAACTGGTGCTGCTCTGGGTGGCATGTTGTTTGAGTTTGTTCCAATACCGTAACCTTGGTAGTAAATGTATAACAGAACCTTATAGCAGGAACTACAGTGGGTTCTGTTAATAGGCTGGGTATATAGGTACAACAAAAACAACAACGTAATAATAACTGGTGGAGTGGTTGCCTAATAGATTAACTCCAATTGTATTCTAAGATTTACTATAAGGAGAGAACTATCTACAGTAGGGACTGAGGTCCCTTAAATACACAACTATACTTCTAAGAAATCCTCTCTTGTACATGAGATACGTGTTGTATGTGTTATACGTAGCGTACACTACGTACTCCTTATATACTGCGTACAATATCACGTAACTTGCTTACCATTCCTCGTCACACGGTTCCACCAGATCCATTCTAGACCGTGCCTGTATTAACCAACTAGCTTCCGCCGACTCCTCTCTAAGTAGTCATAACATCGTACTTAAAGCGTCCGTAACAAAAGGGTAGAAAGAGACTTTAGCTATATAAAATCTACCATCTAGCTTAAAGACCAGCTGTGTTACTTATAATTAACGGCACGGATTATATTATTGGCCATTTAAAATTAAAATATAGTTTTATTCTTAATTATAATAGCTATAGTAGTACTCTATAATGCTCGTCTAAACTAAACGCTTAAGTCTCTTTTATACCCAGCGATAGTAAACGCCAGCCGTTTTAGGCAGCTGGCTATATATAGGCCTATATTAATTAGATGATTTTATAGGATATTATATTGCGGCAAGCTATAAGTACTTATACCCGCGTATTACTTATATTTGACCGTCCTTAGATATAGAAGTATTTTATAAGTTCGTATACTGTTACGGACGCTTTAAGTACAATGTTATGACTACTTAGAGAAGAGTTGGAAGAAGCTAGTTGGTTAATAGAAGCACGGTCCAGGATGGAACCAGTAGAACTATGTGACGAGGAATGGTAACCAAGGTTATATAATATGCTACGCGATAAATAAGAGGAATGGGAGGAACTTATATACCTTACGTATACTACGTACCTTACGTATAAGGGAGATTTCTTAGGAGTACGGTTGTGTATTTAAAGGACCACAGTCCCTACCTAGATAGTTCTCTTCCTTATAGTAAATCTCAGAATACAATTAGAGTTAATCTATTAGGCAACTACTCCATTAGTTGTTATTTGTTACTATTATATTGTTGACTTCTTGTTTACCTATATACCTAGCCTATTAATAAGTCCACCGTAGTTACTGCTACAAGGCTCCGTTATATATTTACTACCTAGTTATAGTATTAACAAAGTTGAATAGTATGCCACTTACAGCGTAGGTTACGCCGTTAAAGGCACTAGTCACGACTTAGTCTATAGCAGCTACGACCTTAGGCTTAGGAGGAGTTACTAGTATAGAAGATATGGATTCGTAGCTAGTTACGGTGGATTAGTTATAAAAAATAGTTAATTGAATAATAGATAACAATTAAATACTTAAAGAATAACTTAGTGGAATTAGAGTAGCTAAGGTTAAGTTACTATTGATAGAACAATTCTTAGGAGAGAAGTTAAAACTTAAAGAGTTTTTTACGTAAATGCACTTTAAGGTTATATAAGAGGGGGCTAAGTTAGTAACACCTATAGACCAAGTAACGTATACAGGATTGTTCTTAACCAGAAGAGCACTTAAGTGGTTTAAATCTTACCTTACTAAAATCCAAATGAATAGAATAATAACTACTAACTAAGAAGTATAGTTTATATTTACTAACTAGAACGGGTTCGCGGAAAGACTAATATAGATATTTAGAGACCTAGAAGCAACTACTATAGCGGAAAGAAAGCTTTAAAACTTAGTACAATGTTTGTTAGCAATTAAGTATATAACGTAGTTCTAGACACTTATAATATAGGTTAAGTGGAACAATAGGGCGCTTATAGCATAGTATAAACAAGGACTTAAGGCTAAAGTCTAAAACGCGATTATCCTAATAAAAGATGCGGAAACTCTATAAGAGTTAATAGATTAATTGGTAAAGATTAACAATAGGATCTACTAAAGGGAATAAGCTAAGAAAGGGCAAGATAGAGTTCTACAGTTATATAAGGCGTAGAGCACGCATTAATAAAGTTAAAATTAAAAACTATAGAATAGCGGACTAGAGCTAATGGACCTAAGTGGTATTAAAGAATCTAGATAATAGAATAAGAAATTATAGAAACCTAGAAGTTAAGGATTAAGTAATTAAAGGACCAAGGAGCAGAGGCTAAACTAGGGATCTTAGCAGCAGAAGACATTTAGGCGGACTTTATAATAAGAAGAATGGTTTAAAAGAGGAGCTTATATAAATTGCGGAAAATAGGGTTATTTTGCCAGAGACTGTAGAGGTAGTTAGAGTAACTATATGGTAAAGGGCACTAGGTTGTTAGAGTACAATAACATAGATATAGGGATATTACGCGGGACCAAGGAGTGTTTAATCTAATACTTTACGTTTTGTTATAATAACGCATGCCAAATTTATAAAGACGCTAAGTATAGCGCAAGCTATTAGCTATAAGAGCCAGAGTTAAGAGAACTTAAAGGAACTAAAGAGTTAGATAAAGAATAAGATTAACTCTACAAGCTGGATTAAGATATTATAGCAATATGTAGATAAAGATTAGCAACTATAATAATGGAGTTGGAGTACTTATTAATTAATAGCAATAAGGAAGAAAAAGAGGCCAGCTAGGGGCGCTTAAACCTTAATAACGTAATAGAAGTAGAGACTAAGACTACTACAGAACGCGGTTTAGTAACGGGTATTATAACACCGTTAAATACGGCATCTATTACTTTGTAAGATGGAAGGAGTAATATCTAAAGAAGATTAAGTAAGCAGATAACTGCTAGTGCTAGCTTACTACTTAGTAAAGGTAAAAGGCTTAAGACTCTTAAGCCAAGATAAGAGATGCTTAAGATTCTTAAGACGAGATAAGATATAGACAAGAACCTACTATAGACAAGAACTAATGGGAAAGGGCAGCAACTTAGTTTAAAAATAAACGAATAAGTATAGGATATAAGTTTAAGAACTATAAGTTTAGGGAATAAGTAAGAACATTAATCCTAGGTAAACGCAGTATTTAGCCTAAAGATTAAAAAGTTAATACTAAGATTAAGAAGTAAGATAACTTTAAGGATCTAGCTGTAAGATACAGAAAACAAGAAACTATAGATAAGTTTAGGGTAAGAATTATTACATAGCAAGAGTAAAAGCTAGATAAGAGATTAGCTACACTAGGATGTATAAGGGATAGAGCACCTGTATAAAGAATTACTAATAGGCCTAAGTTAGGGACACCTAAAGTAAAATAGTTAAATAAACTGGAATAAGAAGAGGATCTAGGGATTCTAACTAGATTTAAAGAAAGACATACTAAAGGTTGTTATAACGCAGTAATAACAAGGTACTTTTTAACGGATAGACTATATATACTAAACTAGCTATATAGAAAGTAGTATAGGCAATAATATAATGACAAATAGGAAGATTTCTATATATAGCTAGACAAAAAAGTTGTTTAAGACTAACCTATTACAGAGAAACGCATAAATTATATTAAGGGAGTATTAATTATGACGTTAAGGAACGTAGAAAAAGGATCTAGGAACTAGAGAAGTAAGAGACAAATCTTAGTACCTATAAATAAAAGATTAATAGTTAGGTTGGCAAAGTAGAGGTTTAAACTTAAGGATAAAGATGAGCTAAGAGTTAATCTAGGTCACTTAGCGCATTATACACTATTGTGGATAGCTTATGTGGATAATATATGTAATATATATAGAACACCAAAGAACAAAAACTGGAAGTACCCTATAAGGATATATTGAGCACTAGATAAAAAGAAGTTTAGAGATGCTAAGTATATATATAGATGGCACCTAGTAGAAGTATAGAGTTAAGGAGACCTAATGCTTTAACTAGGAAGATTTCTTATAGAAGAATGCCTAGATGGATAATAGTGGTAGAACTATCTAAAGAATACTTATCTATAGTATGTAGAGGAAAAGAAATAAACTAAGTATTAGCTAAGAGAGGACTAAGTATAAGCAGGATCTAGTAGCTAATAGTTAGAAAAAGGGGTGGCCTATAGGACTAGAGGGAGCTAGTGGTAGAGCCTTAGACCCTTAAAGAAATTTAAGGTTAACACCTAAATTTATAAGTTAAATGGCAAGATTAGCAGTTTAAAGTACTAATAGACAGTAGAGTAATAAGAAACTATATATCACCAGCAGTAGTACAAAGGATAGGGTTACCATATAGATAAAAGGAACACTTATATCTACTTACAATAATTTTAGGAGATTAGATAGCCTATAGAGGAGGTATTATTAATCTTAAAATAGGACCTATTTAGTTAACTATTAAAGGGAAATAAGTTAAAATATCTTTTAATATCCTACTGTTGGGGAAGGATAAGGTAATACTAGAAATGCCTTAGTTACAAGAATATAATCTAAAGATTAATTGGGTTATAGGTTAGGTTAATATTAGGGATACTTAATAATATAAGATATAATAGTAAACTAAGTTAATATAGTACTAAGTTAGAGCGATATATAAGTAAGGCTTAAGTTATATACTAAAAAGATACTATAAGTACGGTAAAAAGTTATGGTTACTTAAAAATAAAAAGCTGTTAGAGTATATAGTATAGGACTATAAAATAGAGTTAAAACTAGGAACTAGTCTAAAGTTCTTTCTAATCTATAAGCTTACTAAAACCGAGTTAGTAGCGCTTAAAGAGTTTGTCTAGGAGAACTTATAAAAGGGATATATTAGACCGTTATAGTTATTAGCAGGATATCTAGTGTTATTTATCCCAAAGAAAAACGGAAAACTTAGGATATGTATTGACTATAGATAGTTAAATAGCATTATATAAAAGGATAGGTATCCTTTACCCTTAATTAGCAAAATCTAAGATAGAATAGGTAATGTAAAGATCTTTATAAAGATAGATCTGAGGTGGGCGTACTATTAGATTAAAATTAAGGAAGGTGATAAATAGAAGGCAGCCTTTAGGTTAAAGGAAGGACTATATAAACCATTAGTTATACAGTTTGGGCTTATAAACGCACTAGTAATGTTTTAAAAGCAAATTAATAGTATATTAGGAGAACACCTTAATAAATTTGTTATGGTATATCTTAATAATAATATTATCTACTTAATAAGTAAGGAAGAATATGGAAAATACATTAAATGGGTCTTAAAAAGACTATAAGAAGAAAAGATGCTAGTAGTAATTAAGAAATACGAGTTCTTCACTAGAAAGGCTGATTTTTTTAGATTTATTATTAACTAGGAAAAATTAGTATGGACTTAAAGAAAGTTAAAGCTATAGTAAGTTAGTAAGAACTAGAGAACGTTATATAGTTAAGGTTGTTTCTAGGGTTTTACAACTACTATAGGAGGTTTATAGCATAGTAGTTAAAAAGCATTAAGCCGTTTATAAGACTAATAAAGAAAGAGGAACTGTGGATATAGGGAAAGAAGTAAAAGAAGTTGTTTAAAGAACTTAAAGAGTTGTTTACCCAGGAACTAATTCTTAAAATCTATAAACTAGAGTTAGAGATAGTTATGGAAACGGATGCATTAGACTTTATATTAGGCGTATATTTACTATAAAAGCATTTAGATGCATGGCATTTAGTAGCGTATTATAGTTAAAAGATAACACCATTAGAGTTAAACTATAATATCTATAACAAGGAGTTACTAGGTATAGTTACAGCACTTAAGGAATAGAGAGTATTCTTATAAGGCACAGAGAAACCATTTATGGTTAGAATGGATTATAAGAACCTTATAGGGTTCCTAATAATAAAGGAACTAAACTAAAGATAGGTTAGATGGGCGGAGATGCTTATAGAATATTATTTTAAGATTTAGCATACTAAGGGTACAGACAATGTATAAGTAGATGCTCTAAGCAGAAAGGCTAAACTATAGAATAATAAAAAGCTGTTAGGAGCTTTACTGCGACAAGATTAAAACGGATTAATTAGGTATAATTACCCAAAGATCGCAGCAACTAGAGAAAGTTAAGTTAGTAAATTACTAGAGAGTAATTGGATATAAAGGATCTAAGAAGCATAGGTAGAGGATCCGGACTTAGAGTAGTATAAGAATAGAAAAGTAACTTATATTCTAAAGGTAGTAGTAAAAGAGTTTATAAAAGAGTTTTATAAAGGAATAATATAAGGATACAACGGAGCTATAGGCTTAGTGTTAAGACTTTAAGAGGAGTATATTATTTGAGGAATCTAGGGACTAGCTAGATAAGTTATAAAGGAATGTCCAGACTGCTAGAGAAATAAACTAATAAGGTATAAGCCGTATAGAGGGCTATAACCTATTAAAACACCAGAAAGACTATGGGAAGTTATATTATAGGACTTTATTATTAAGTTACTAAAGTTAAGAGATCCTATTATAGACAAGATCACAATATAATTTTAGTAATAGTGGATAAGCTAATAAAGTAGGGATACTTTATAGCATATATAGAAGAAATATCCGCAGAAGATATAGCTAGAATCTATATTAAAGAAGTGTTTATAAGATATAGAGCACTAACAAAAATTATATTAGACAGAGATTTGAAATTTATAGTAGTATTCTAGGAAGTGTTTTTAGCAGAATAAGGGGTTTAAGCAGCAATGTTAACTACATATTACCTACAAACAGATAGATAAATAGAAAAACTAAACTAGACACTAGAACAGTATCTAAGGCATTATATTAATTATATATAGAATAATTAGGTATTACTATTACTAGTTATATAGTTTGCGTATAATGTAACACTATAAGAAGGGATAGGTATATTACCTTTTAAGGCGAACTACGGCTACAAGCCTAGGTTATTATTATTGCTATAATAAGTAAAGAAAACAAGTGGCATAGCTAAAGAAAGAATAGAGACACTAATAAATCTTTATATAGACCTTATAGAAATAGCCAAAGTGGTATAGTAAAGAATGAAAAAGTACTATAATGCTAAGAGATCTAAGGGACTAGATCTTAAGGAGGGAGATAAAGTATAGCTAGTATATAAAAATTTTAAAAGTTAATAACTAAGTAAGAAGTTAGACTACGTTAGACTAGGACCATTTAGGATTATAGTGTGGAAGGGTACGGTGTCTCTCAGATAGGAAAGTCACGGTACTATCTATCTATCAGTCAGTCAGTCAGTCAGTCTGTCTGTCTGTCTCTCTGTCGGTAATAAAGAAAGAAAAGAATGTATTCCGTGAACTGGTAGGGTCGTGATTGTATGTAAGATAAGGAGGAAAGAAGGAGGAAAGCCGAAGCTCAATAAATACAGGAAAATGCCAAGACACTAAGCATGGGACATTTTACCCCACCACAATAGTAAAAATCTTAGAAGTTATATATAGACTTAACTTACCTGTAAAAATAAAAATCTACCCTATATAGTATGTTGCAATGCTAGAACTAGCATATAGGAATATTAAGCCACTAGTTTATAAAGCAGATATATATAGAGGACAAGAAGAAGACAAATGGTAAGCTTTAAAGATTGTTGGTTATAAGGACGTTAATAATAAAATATGGTATAAAGTTAAGTAGATAGGCTATAAGGAGACTACTTAGGAGCTATTAGATAACTTAAAGAATGCTATAGAAAAGGTACAGGAGTATTAGAAGAAAACAGGTTAGGCAGTATTAATAAAGAAGAATCGCTAAAAAATAAGTCACCTAAGGAGGACCGGGGAAGAGCAACTACTATATTACTTAGAGTTGTTTCCTTCTTTAGAAACGCTACTTTCTTATTACCTAGCTTCTCTAAACCCTACTAAATAAGTTTCTACTCCTTAGAACAAACCTTCTTATAAACCTTCTCTAGATAAAGTAGCTAAGCGGATACCGCGATATAAGCCTTTAGGGCCTTCTATTCCGCGTTACAAGAACGTTTAAGCTTAGTAAGGGCCTGCACTAGGTTACTATTAAGCTTTATAGTGACGAATTAAATATAAAACCCTAAGATAAGTTACTTAAGGAATTAAAAGACTGTTAAGAGTAATAGGATGTGTATACTTAGTGTTAGAAGTAAAATAAACATTACAGGATAATTAAATGTTTACTTTAGTACACTCTAAGTAAGAGAACGGTTGCTAAGACGAGGGACTTACTAACGCAATATAAACTAACCCCTTTTTTGCATAACAAGAATATAAAGATGGCATAATCTTACCAAGTAACAGTATAGCAGTAATAGTATAGGTATAATATTATGCGTGTAAAGAAGAAGAAACTTTAGGTATAGTAAATAAATATATTAACCAAGTTGGTTAGACAGACATTATACCTTTAGTAGACGACTTGGAGATGTTAGGAATCTTTAAGGACGAAGATAGAAGGGAGGGAGATAGTGTTATGGACGCTTTAAGTACAATGTTATAACTACTTAGAGAAGAGTTAAAAGAAGCTAGTTGGTTAATAGAAGTATAGTTTAGGATAGAACCAGTAGAACCATATAATAAGGAATAGTAACCAAGGTTATATAATATGCTATATAATAAACAAGAGAAATGGGAGGAACTTATATACCTTATATATACCATATACCTTACGTATAAGGGAGATTTCTTAGGAGTATAGTTGTGTATTTAAAGGACCACAGTCCCTACCTAGATAGTTCTCTTTTTATAGTAAATCTTAGAATACAATTAGAGTTAATCTGTTAGGCAACCACTCTACTAGTTGTTATTTGTTACTATTATATTGTTAACTTCTTATTTACCTATACACCTAGCCTATTAACAAGTCTACTGTAGTTACTGCTACAAGGCTCCATTACATATACATTACTAAGCGACTAGATAAAATCTGCTTTTAAGCGCCGACGCCTTAATATTAAAGACCTCCTTTTTACCTTATAAAGTAAAATCCACCTTAGCTGCGATATCTAGATGTCTATAAATGGAATATCGCTACTTAGTATAGTAGCTCACTTAGTTAATAAAGGTGGCAAGCTATAATTAATCCTTATAGGACTTCTACGCATATAAGGATTGTATATAGCTAAGAATATGGCAATGTAACGGGACTAGCCCAGTTACAGTAGGAATGTCTCGGTGAAACACTCGACAGATAAGTTCCGACGCTTTGATCAAATTCTGCCAAATTCCGCCGACTCGATCGAATTCCACTGACGTGATGGAATTTGGTCGAAACCTGTCGAAATCCGCGTGGGCTTGTGCCCACGCGTCTGCTGCCAAGACAGTCTTGCGGTCGATACTCGATACCCCCAATACGTATCGCCGATACTCGTACAAAGGCTTGGCATTTACACAAATATCTAAAAATTTACTTGTACGAAGCCATAATGGCTAATTAGAATTCTATTCTTGCATCTAATAATTTTAAAACTCTTAATTCTTTTAATAGAAATACCAATACTGCTCTCTTTAGTGGTAATACTAATGCTGTATTAGCCTCAGTATCTTTTATGCAGGGTGGTTTTGGATAAATCTTATCGTGATAAGTCTTAGTATACCCCCAATAAACTTTTAGTCGCCTTTTTCTTTATTATTATATAAAAATAACTAATTTAAACCGAGTAAATAAAGTTGTATTATCCTTTTTTTTAAATTTTAGTAGGTGGCTCTATATATGGCTCTATATCTGGCTCTGCGTATGGAAGCTCTGCATACGGAGACTCCGCACGAAGCTCCACACGAAGTTCCACACGAAGCTCTGCACGAAACTCTGCACGA